>Ga0268298_10006464_pt1 | contig 10637 bp, 22 predicted proteins | sample WWTPWeurt_MetaG_FD_194462 | JGI IMG/M metagenome (GOLD analysis project Ga0268298, IMG submission 194462) | Activated sludge microbial communities from WWTP in Nijmegen, Gelderland, Netherland - WWTP Weurt | ecosystem: Engineered > WWTP > Aerobic digester > Activated sludge | place... | reverse complement strand
CAAAGATCGCATATCGGACCCGATCTAATTTGTCCATGCATCTAACAATGAGCCAGTTTGCCCACTGAGTATGATTATCATTGGTCAGCGCATAGCAAATCTTATCCAGATCGGATTCGCTCTGAGCTAAAAACCAATCTACGCCACCTTGACAAGCGTCAAGCTCTTTTAATTTCTCAATAGTGATTTTCATTTTAATGCTCCCAAATAAATTTATCAGGATGAGTGCCTTTATTCAGCATGATGATTGCGGCTTCTGCCGTATCGACATCAGGCTGGACCCTAACTAAATATGGCCGTCCCGTACTAGGACATGTAAACCTCAACGCCCGATAGCGGGATGGATACGGATTATTTTGCGCCTCTACCAGCTCATACTCAGAGCGAGCCGATCTGAATTTATCCAGACTTTTCAATTGCAAAACATTGGCTAGCCTTTCGGACGGGATATTTTCTAGTAGAACTCTTTTTATTTCCTGATTCTCTTGACTCAGCACCCATTCAGGTTTCCAGTCTACGATTTTAATTTTTCCGATTTCTGCTGGAAGTCGGACTCCATCATTCGCATAAACTCCGAAGCCGTCAGAATATTCAATTGCCATTTTCCCATCGGAGTGTAAAACCTTTCGAGCATTAACCTCGCATCGGATCGGACGCTCAGAAAACAGCACTACGTTTCGTCGCGGAATCCACCACCCACTTGATTCAGCAATCCGCATCAACGGAGAGAGTCGTTTACAGTCCCGTAGATTGCAGACATCCAGAAAATAAGAATAAAACGATAACCAGCCCGCCTCATGCTGACCAAAAACACTGTCCCAAACAGTGTCCCGAACACTGGTCACAACACTGTCCCAAACACTCTCCCGAACACCGTCCCAAACACTCTCCCGAACACTGGCCCAAACACTGGCCCGAACACTGGTCACAACAGTGGCCCCAACACTCTCCCGAACACTGTCCCAAACACTCTCCCGAACACTGTCCCAAACACTGTCCCGAACACTGGTCACAACAGTGGCCCCAACACTCTCCCGAACACTGGTCAAGTTTTTATTTTTCAGCGCAACATCGGCTAGGCACAGCGAGAGAGGGCTATCGCACCAAATAATCCAATCTGGACGAGTCAGCCCACCCCCCTCTCGATACGCATCAACCGCAGCCGCTTCCGTTGCCGATCTGTCGGCCCGTTCGGTATTTAATCCCACCTTAATCCAGCGATCCACGAACTCAGGAAATCGCGCTATTTGTTCGTCTGTTAATGATTCAATCTTTATCATATCAGTCAATCACCTTTGCCCAACCGTCCTCTTCCCATTCCTGTTGAATATCGATCTCGTATTCGCCACGGCTCAATGTTCTCAGCCCATGCTCTGGGTGATCGATTTTCGCTATCTTGCTCAATACTTTGAGATAGATTTTGTCATTAAATCGACTGTGAATCGCTTCGCCCTCCACAACAGTGTGGTGATGTCCAGTCGCTTCCCCCTCAGCTAATCGCAAATTATCCTGCTGTATTGCCTCAGTGGGAATTTTAGAGATCGGCTTAATTATCAAGTCTCCGTGTCTGTAGCAGCTTTTCGTTTTCATAGTTCCTCCATTAATAAAATCATCTTTTTCATTTTTTAGTCCTCCATTCCCATATTCCTAGTATCACGACGGCGATTACGGCACATGCCGAAAATGCTAGTCCTACTAAGGTTCCGATTGAATGAATCATTGCTGCAAATTCAAGCCAAGTCATACCTTCACCCTCTTGCCATTAACCGTTACCTCTGCTCCTTCCTCAAGCTCGATTGTGATTGTTTTCTTTTTTGGGGGAGTAGTAGGAATAATAGGATCGATTTTAGAATACTGGTAACTTACAAACTTCCAACCCATCGAAGGAAGGTCGATATCCCAAAAATAGGAATCTGGCCGATCTAATCGGATAAAAAGTTTATCCTCTGCTTCAAGGCTATTTTGATGAAACCAGTTTCCACCTAGATTTGCTAGATAGCCATCGTGGCTCAGGACATACACCCCATCCTCTAACACCACCCTATCGCCTAACTTTGCGTCCCTCTTCCTTAGTTCTTCGTACAATCTCATATTTTCTCCTAGCTTTCTCTTTTTCTTCTTTAGTTTTTAATTTAACCTCTATAACCTTATCTCTCTTAACCACCAAAAACTTAATATCAGGATAACATGCTTTAAAAAGGTTTCGTCTTAAAGGGAAATCCCTAAAAACCCTTCCTTTCACATCTTCAACAACACAACCCGCAATATCATGATACCCAAAATCTAATGTGATATGCCCCACCCAGAAGCCTCCAACGATTAAATCAAACCGAGGATGACACACTAGATTCACAATCTGTCCAGCCTCTTCTAGCAACACAAGCTCTCTATACCGATCTGCTTCCATCCCAGAATCGAACACTACACCGTCAATAATCTGCTTTACTGCTCGTGAGTGTCGCTGTCTATTAATTCTCTTAACCATGCCTCTTTTGCGTTCTCGTATAACCTTATCGTATCCTTACATCTCTGTAGTTCGTTTTTTAGTGCATCATAACTTTTTAATAAGTCCTTAAATCTCTCTATTAACTCATCCTTATCACACAGAGAGATCCCTTTCCTTACCGCTTCTCCTCTATTTACAAGAGCTTCACGCTCCTTTTTAATGTCAGAATTTGCCCACTGCGTAAGAAACTTTTCCTCAATTTTCCTGACACGTACAAGCTTAGTTCTTGATGCATAGGAGAGCCCTGTGTTTTTCTCATACAGGTAGCGTCTTCCCCATCCAGATTCACTCCAGAATCTCCTAACTGTCCAAGAGCTTCCAGATTCTCTGAGTAAGAATTTAACTCTTTCTCCAATTCGAAGAGCTTGTGCATCTGTGCTTTCAGGTCCGAAGCAATTGCAGAGATAGAGAGCTTTAGTTTCATCCTCTTCTACCTCCACTATCCTTTGAAATTGGCTCCCCGCTTTCCATGGCTTTCGAACAGACAACACCATGCCCTCTATCTCGATTTCTATCTTCTGCTTGAACGGCACGTAAGAAACCCTTTTGCAATGCTACCGTGTCTAATCTTTCAGTTGTGGAAGTAACTAGATCGTAATCTTCTGATTTTAAATGAATCAGGCTGCACCCAAAATCCCCCTCTTTATATCGGAAAAACAAGAAAGGACGTGGAGTTACAGCAAAGGGTTTATCTTCGATTAAATACTTTGTGAGTGTTATAAGAGATTCGACAGTCGAGGAGGGAATTGTGATTAAGTCTGGAAGATGAAGGGATTCGCGCTCAAATAAAGATGCCCATCCGATAAGTCTCTTGCGTGTACTAAAGACACCGTAATCACAAGATAGACCACTCTTATCAGCTTTCTTGAGCACTACCCCATAAGCTAATTCTATATGTTCTTTAAGAGTCATTTTTCTGCCTGTAAAATGCCGGTATTTCCTGACCGGCGGCAGGTTACTAGCAGAATCTATTAAAACGGAATATCATCAGTATCTTCAGAGTCCTCATTGGATGAAGCTGCATCACTAGGAGCTTGCACGATATCGAACGGAATGCCGACCTCTTCTAGGACCGTAGGATAGCTAGAGCCATGCCAACATCCGTCTCCACCATCAGCTTTGTGAACATATTGGTACTTTGCGGTTTTCTGGATTATGTCTAGGCTTTCTCTATCTTTCCAATCGACATCTATCTTGATTGAGTATGGCAATCTTAGTATCTGCTCGGCAGTCATTTGCCCTTTTTGATGCTGCTGCACTCTTCTCGGAGTCATTGTCGATCTCTTCGGTGCTTCAGTTTTCACCTTTTCTTTATTAAAAGTTGTTGGTGCCCTATTAGTGCGAGTAACATGATCAGTGCAGAGCTTCTTTACAGCTAGCATTAACTCATCACCGCTCGCAGGGTTCTGAGGATCACAACTAGCACTAGCTGATAACTCCTCATGATTCCAATTTCCTAGCGTCTTTCTCAGTGTATATTTACATTCATTTACTATTATACTCATTTTTCTTTTTCCTAAAAATAAAAACCCACCCAGGAGGGAAGCGTAGTAGAGATAAAAAGGAGTATGCTCCTAAACTCACCTACGATTTCAGCCTTACGGCCGTAACTATCCTTAACTCTTCCCCCTTAGTTCTTGACTCATTTTATCCTTACTTCTTAACTCTTTACCCTTAAATCTTTATTTATTATGGGATTTCCGCTTAGGAATCGAACCTAATAATACCCGAAAAGTCGGCTACCGCTCTGCCATTGAGCTACTGGAATAGAGTTCTTAATCGTAAGAACAAACGTCATACTTTCTTTATTTTATCTCCTCCTGTTGGGCACTCTAATATCTGTAAATCCATCACTATTGGTGAATAAGAGTAACCGCCCAGCAAAGATTCCCAATGTTCTATCTTCTTTCTCAGCACACTTCTTTTAGAATCAAATTGATCAAGGCTCGTATACTCATCTTTCAAACGATTTAGCATTTGAAAAGCGTATTTCTCATCAAAAGCGATTGGCTTCATAACTCTACAACTCTAATAGATCCGTGGTGGCATTAATCACCTCTAAGGCTCCATCTATAACAAACGGCTCGGACCTTAAAGCCTCCTTCTTTGCGTCTCTCTCTTTTGGATCATAGTACCTTCTAAGCTTCACCTCGATAACCTCTCCCGTTGATTTTTTAGCTTGCCCCCTCTCCATCAACCCCCTATCATTCAGGGCATCCCAAGCCGATTTCTCCAATAGAGCGCCTTCACGCCGTCTCAATATCCATTCTGCGAGAGTCTTAGACACTTTCTTATCACCTAGCTCTATCGTGACCGATGTTAATATGTTGGTTTTCTGGATTCTTGTTTTCAACTCTCCGATCTCTTTTATGATGTCAGAATGTCCTTGCATCCACTTAGATACTTGAGCTTTTTGATCGTCCACAGTTCCATATGTGGGGTTCTCAAAATCCACATCAGCGTGATATTGAGTTATTTTCCCTCTATAGTCCTCTGCTTTCTTTTGCAGATCCTTAATCTTCTTCATTCCTTCAATTATCTTCATGTTCTTACTCCTTATAAACTAAAATACTGACTAAACTTTAAAAATAAATCCATGGTGAGCTTACTATCTGACATGCAATATTTTTCAACTAACTTAGGATCTTTCTCCCACATCTGTGCAACTTCAGAGCCATTCCCCTCTTTTTTCTTTCCTAAAAACACACGAGCATACCAAGCTAAAGACCTATTCCCCATGTTATACCCAAACGGTTCTTTGATTAGATCAATAATGTCGTAGCGAGAGAGAATGAAAGATTTATTTTCAGGTGGTGCATATTTAATCAGAGTTGGAAGGTCAAAAGACTTACAATTAAATCCAACTAATTTTGATTTCCCCCACATTGCTAATTGCTCAAAAAAGAACTGACTAACAGCATATGGATCTTTATTCGAATACACCGCTGTATTCCCAGAATTATCAACAAGCGAAACACAGATCGGACTAGCTCCCTCTGCATCAAACGGCCATTCCTTTTCTCTATACTTCTCTATATGCTTCTCTATCGTGGATTCTTTTTCATATTCTCCCGTAAGCTTTCCCCTCACTTCATCATAGCGAGGCCCCACAAGAGGGAGTGTCAATGTTTCTATATCAAATGCTACATATTTAATTCTCATTGATTCTGCTCTCCTCAAGCGCCCAAAAAGAGAGCTCTTCGGTTTCTAGGTGATATGCTCCCACCTTAATGATTGCACGGGCTAACGCGAGGTACTCCGATGAGCCCTCTCTATACTCAGATTGTAGAGCCCTAAGTATTTTTATTATATCTTGATAGTCATTATGTATCATGCTAGTATATCCTTTATAAATGTAGTCATAAAGATTACACATAAGAAGTACCATGGGTAAGGATGGATAGCAAGAAAAATAATCGAAAAAATGAAAGTTTTTTAGAGTATGTAAGAATCAAAGAAGAGAAGAGAGCGAGGGATTTTTATCACGCTTTGGGCTGGGCATCTAATCGTTGGTATCAGCACGTAAAACGAGGTTGGGAAATTCCTAGACGCGACTACGCAAAAATTGCGAATCTTCTTGACATCAGCTATGCAAAGTTTTTAGAGTACGATAGAGAGTTCTTTGCATCAATAAATGATGAGACTTCAGACAGCCCCGACGATTGAAAATGATGAGTGTGGCCACGACCCACAAAGACCAGAACGCGCATTAATAGCGGCAATTCTACAACGATCCATATTAGACATGTTTTATGCGGGGAAAAGCATAAGAAGACATGCGAAAAAATGGATAATGAGCGATAACCCTACCGCTTTTTCTTACTCATGGTGCTGTGATCAGCTTGAGATATCAGCTCCAGAGCTTCGGGACTTTGTGATGGTAAAGTCTGAACCATTTGTTCGATCGTTCCTCGAAAAGTTTCACAATTCTGCAGCTGATAATAGTGCCAGAGAAGAGCCAGTTTTAAATCTTCGAACGATGCCTGATCTATATCGGAGAGTTTCGACTCTTTCGAGATCGAAATATCAAAGTTATTAAATTCTTTTTCTAGCTGTGCATAAGCTAATTCCCTAAGCGCGTAATCAATACCCTTTTTTGAAATATCAATAATGAGGGATAGACAATAGAGTAGAAAACAGATGAGTAGGAGAAGAGAGAGTTTTGAAGAGAGTTTATAAAGTTGAGTAAGTAGAGTTTTGAGTTTCATCATATAAGCCTTTAAAAAAAAGAGGGGCAGAAGGCCCCTTAGTGTGATTACTTCTTTTTTGAATCAGTGAATGTGCGATCATCTATCGCGCTCTCACCATGCCAACCTATGCCAACTTGGAAGCTACAACCTGACAAGATAACTCCAAGCGTTACCCAAAATGCACAACCGATCAATATTGCTAATCTCATAATAACCTTTCCTTTTTTTTATAACCAAATACCCACGAGATGGAACACTAAACCACCTCGTGAGTTTCACCCTTGCGGGCTCATCAGTTTGGTAGATTATTTAGTCAGTCAATTCTTATCAAAGTTTCTCTGCATTTCTTTTAATCTCTTCCACTCTTTCCACTCTTCTTTAGTAATATCCACTATTCGTTTCTGCTCAATATGTCTTAGTCTCTTATAGACTGACACGATTAATTTAACTGCTAGTTGCTCGCTTGATATGTATTGTAAGTTTCTCATTATGTTTATCCTTCGTAGTGTTTAAAGTTTTTCAATTCCTACTGATTCGTAATATTTAGCCCAAGAGTCATAGTCCCAGTTCGCCGTACTGACAGAGGGAGGTGGGAATTCACAGTCTCCGTAAGTTAATCTTAACTTGCAATTATCGATCTGCCTTTGGGAGCTTTTCAAGTTATTCTCTGCTAGTTGTTTCATTCTCCAGTCTTTGCAGTATTCTTTATCCTGCAATAATCGAGATTCTTGACTAGCTTGACTTCTTTGAAATTTAAGCTCTTTTAATAAATATTCTCTAATCTCTGGTGTTATAGGATATTTCATATCGTCTCCCTTACTTCAAAGCTTGGCGAATACTCCGAATCTATTACCCAGAATTCACCCTTGTTATAAATTCCTCCTGATATCCATCGCCCAGTCCATTTCATTTTAAGAACAAGCGCTTCCGCTGCTTTTTTATGATTGCCTGAAACGTCAAGAGCATCATCCCAGTGTAACGTGATAGAGTTTTTTCCGTCCGTTGCTTTGATTCTTGAGCCTCTCACGTTTGAAGGGCCGATCCAGTAGGTGTTTATTGCTTTCATATTAATATTCTCCTAAGTGTTTTATAATAGGGGAGACTATCCCCCCCCTTGTTAGTTAGTGTTTAAAGTTTTGATGTTATATTCTTGATTCTATCGACCGGATCATTATAATCTTCAACCCTCATCGGCATAATAACCCCAGCGCCGTTTTTCCCACTTACTACTATTGAGTCTGTTACGATAGATTCGTTATGTGCGGGTAGTGGTATTGATAGATTCAAGAAGCCGGATGTGTTTTTTGCTTCTCCGTCATTAAGTGCCTTTGCGAGTTTTAGAAGCAAATTAGCGTCTAATCCTAGTAGTACTCTATTGCTACTGTTTTTGGGAATAACTTGTTTGAAGTCGGGGAATTCTCCGTCAATCTTATTTACGGTTCCTCTTCCTATTTCATCAGAATACAAGGCCGTATCTCCAACTTTGCGACAAGTGAACGGAATATGATCATTCATTTTGCTAGTTTTTAAGTTTATATCCCAAATACCGCTGGCTCCCTCATCCGCTGTTATCGCTTTGACTGCTAAGATATGTCCGTCAGTCGCACATGCAATTTGCTTCTTAGTGTCACAGTAGACACCTGCAAGATTGTACCGAGATTTATCAGTACTCGCGCAATGCTTAAGCGATAATAGCTTAGGTGATAATGTGATAGTGCTGGGTAGGTTGTTAGTGTTCATAGTGTTTTTCCTTTTTATTAGTAGTGTTAATAGTGTTCGGATCTTAATTGATCCCAAGAGCGCACCGAGTTGATGCGCTCAAGGCATGAATTAAAGTTCTGAAAAATAACTATCTAGATTGTGTTTTTCTCCGAACTCTTCACAAAACTCATAGATCAATTCATCTAGTTCGAGATGCGAGTGAAATGTAGTTTCATCGATTAAATGTTGAAATTCTGCTCTGTTCTGCAGAATCTCTCTTAGTTCTTCTAGTCCGTCATCTGCTCCGTCATTGTCAAATATAGCTTCACCTCGATGATCTCCGTTCATATCGCCGTTTTGATAACACAAAGTCCAATCTTGACTAAACGTGTTTAGAAAAACCGCCACTTGCACGTTCCCCCCCCCTAAATCCTGAAGATCAATATCAAAAGTTGTGTTGTCAGTAATAAGTTTTTTAAGCTGTTCTTTTGTTTGCTTGATCTCGATTTTACTTTCCATTTTTAATCTCCGTTAGTGTTTAAGTATCCGTAACAGTAACCAATTCGCTTAGTTAATTAGGCATCTCGTTGATCAATTGTCGTAATGATGACATCCCCTGCATCAAGGATTAAATCTAAGTCATATTTTGATAGCATTGCGCTAATGTGATCAATTAGATTGTTCTCTTCACTAATACCGAAGTCGCCTTTTTCTGTGCCGTCAGATACCGATTCAAATGATTTGATAATGTCTGGTCGATCTTCAACTAGGCGCAATAGCTCCAATAACTTGCTATATCGCTCTACTGCATTGCGCGACGTTGCTCTATCAATCCAGCATCCTACCAGGTGATCATATTTGTTTGTCATATTGTCCTTCTGTTTAGTGTTAGTGTTAGTGTTAGTGTTTCCCTTTTTAATAGTGTACGGATCTTAATTGATCCCAAGAGCGCACCTAGTTGATGCGCTCAAGGCATGAATTAAAGCGCCGATCTGATATCTGATTTTAATGTAGTTACTAGATAGTCAGTTGAAGCTTTTAAGCTTGCATAGATTATTTGTGGTGATTCTTTATCTTCAGATTTATTACATGACCACGAAATTTGTTTATACATGTCGGTTTCTCTTCGTTCTGTCGCACAAGCGGAAATATGAATCTCTAGCGTATAATTATAGCGATCTAAGTATAATTGATAAGCTAGATCATCAAACTTGCAAGTGAATCGAATCCACTGTTTTATTGTACTTAAGTTATTTTCAAAAATTACGTCTGCAAGCTTCGCACAGTAATCAATAAATGCTTCTTTAAGAGCGTCATGTACTTCAGCTACTGTAATTCTCAATTCTTTGATCTCGTCTGATTGATTAGTTTTCAAGTGAGAATCTCTAGTTTCGATCTCATGATCTTGATCTAGCCACTCTAAGAACTGTATCTCAGAATCGTTGATGTTAAAGAGAACAGCGTCGGTGTTAGTGTCGTTATAGTTATACTCTATGCTGATATTTTTGATCTCGATTTTGCTTTCTTGATTTGCCATTTCTAAGCTCCTAAGTGTTTATGTTGATGATTATTGCTAATCACGTTATCTTAACTATATAGATATGACGTCACGTAGTCAACAAAAGATTACAATTGTTAATGCAATAACTGATAATATAATGCGGTTTTATGCGGGGTCCGCAACTTTTGCATGGTGTACCACGGTGGGACAATGAGCGCTTATGGGAAAGATGGTACTCAGGCTACAGGGACACATCTAAGAACAGCACTTCCCAAAAACATGAATTTACAGAAATTGCTGACTAAGTACGGCAATAAAGGTAAGTTAAATCCAGAAACGGCAGCTAAACTAGCTATAGAGCTCGTGAACGGAGCGAGTATCCCGAAAGCTGCCCAAGCAGTTGGAGTTGATCCAACTACTGTGTATTGCTGGATGAAACATAGTGTTACATTCGCCCAGTGCGTTCAAGAAGCGCGCGAACTTAGAGCCCACACTCACGTGGAAGACGCTCTAGACAGACTAGCGAACAACACTAACGATCTCTACGACAACGGCAAAGTGATAGCTGTAAATAACGCACAAGTTCAGCGAGATTATAGACTTGCGGAGTTTCGGTATAAGCTTGCTGGGAAGTTTAATGCACTTTATCGAGACGACACGAACGCTAATCAAGTTAATCTACAGCTTAATCTCACTCAAGCTATAGACTTGCCGCCCGAGGCTAAAAGCAGGGAGGAAT
>Ga0268298_10006463_pt1 | contig 10640 bp, 10 predicted proteins | sample WWTPWeurt_MetaG_FD_194462 | JGI IMG/M metagenome (GOLD analysis project Ga0268298, IMG submission 194462) | Activated sludge microbial communities from WWTP in Nijmegen, Gelderland, Netherland - WWTP Weurt | ecosystem: Engineered > WWTP > Aerobic digester > Activated sludge | place... | reverse complement strand
TGAGGTCTTTTTTTATTTCGCGGGTTGCTTCTTTTCGCTACGCGTTTCAGGGTTGGCATCATGTCTTGCGCACACAACAGAATATATGGATCCATTCCGCCATTGCTGTCATTGTTTTTGTTCTTGCCCTGTGGCTCAAATTGCCGGCGCGTGATTGGGCAGTCCTTGTCCTGACAAGCGCCATGGTGTTTGCAGCGGAGTTTTTGAATACAGCCATTGAAGCTGTGGTGGACCTGGCCAGCCCGGATCAGCATCCGCTCGCGAAGATCGGTAAGGATGTTGGCGCCGCTTCTGTCTTGGTCGCCGCCTTTGCTGCAATTCTGATCGGGCTGTTGATCCTCGGCCCGCCATTATGCGCAAAACTGTTTCCCTAAATCATTTTTATCGGAGCAAGTATGACTTTATCTTTTAAATTTGGCACTGTTGGTTCACCATCTGGCACGCCCAAAAAGCCCGGTGGTTCCGTGGGCGCGATTCAGTTCAGCAAGTCAATTGGATTGGATACGCTCGAACTTGGCTGGGTCCAATCCGTGCGAGTGACCGAGGCGACCTGCGCGGCGATCAAATCTGCGGGCGAAGAACATGATGTGGCCTTGAGCGTGCACGCGCCGTACTTCATCAACCTGAATGCCAATGATGAGGAATGGCCGAAATCCCGCAAACGATTAATGGACGCGGCCCATTATGGATATCTCGCGGGCGCGACGGATATTATCTTTCATCCCGGTTCGTATTTTATGAATGACCCGCTTGAAGTGTTGAAGATCGCTATTCCACGTTTGCAGGGCTGTGTGGATGAATTGAAGAAAAATGGAGATCATGTCACGCTCCGCCCGGAGACCATGGGGAAATCTGCGATGCTGGGATCATTTGAGGATGCTGTGGCAATGAGTAAATCCGTGGAAATGGTCCAGCCTTGTTTGGATTTCGCTCATCTGCATGCGCGGCCCGGTGACGGCTCAATGAACACCTTTGACGAATGGTCGCGGGTCCTTGAGGTCTATGGCCAGGAATTGGGCGGTCAGGCATTGAAACATCTGCATATTCATCTTTCCGGCATTGAGTATGGACCCAAAGGCGAAAAGAATCATCTTCCGTTTGCCGATGCAGATTTAAATATGAAGGCGTTATTTAAAGCGTTGAACGAATTTGAGTGTGCAGGCCGTATTATGTGCGAAAGCCCCATCATGGAAGAAGATGCGCTTAACATGAAGAAAGCCTGGATGAAAGCAAGCGGGGAGAAGGAAAAGAAGCCCTGATAACCACAATAAACACCCCGTTCAGATTTTCTGAACGGGGTGTTTGCTTTACAGATACTATTTGTTCATGCCGACATTCATTTCAAATTCAGATGGGTCGCTTGAAGAAGCGGTTAGATTGTCTCCATATTGATCGTAATACCCCTCAACTGAAAAGACGATCGTGAACTGAGTGTTACGCGGAATACCGGTGATCTTATAAAGACCGTTACCTTCCGTCTTGAGGCTGGCGGCAATATATTTGTCAGAATAATTTTTATTCTGCCATTGATCGTAGGTTGTGCCTGCTGTAAGAATAAATACCGACACACCCGATATGGGATTGTTGGTATTCGCATCATAGACACGGCCGTACACTGTAATGGTATCGCCTTGTGATGAGGGAGGAGTGGTTGTTCCACCCCCGCCGCTGCCAACCTGTACTGCGGGAGATGTGCCCATCAACTTATTGTTATTACCCGCGTACATTTCCAGATAATATTCACCTTCAGGAAGCGGGTCACCATTGTTGGGCAAATAGGTGCCAAAAGTACCATCGGTTTTGAAATCCCACGCGTATGAATATTCTCCTGCGGGTTGGCCGTTCAGATACCATTGCTCGCGTACCAATTCCCCCGGGGTCATTCCGGAATAATCAAACCTTGCTCCGATACAGAGTGTGGAAGCTGGGAAGGATGTAACTGCATTGCCCAATTCACAGCCATCGGCGCCATAGGTTGCTTCCAGCCATGCGAAATTACCAGCCGATTCGCCGCCCGACCCCGCTTCTGATACAACACCCGATACACTAAACGGGCTGACATACGCCCTGCCGGCTTGCGCAGCCTGGATGAGCGGTTTGGCAAGTTCGATCGGGCGCAATGCATTAATGAAACCACCGATGGGGATGCAGCTATCATTTTGATCTACAGTCCCGTCCTTGTTCGTATCCTGAATCTGGCGGCAATCGGTCACCTCTCCCGCGCCGCCTGAGGCTGCCCGAGTCGGGACGCCTATGATACGGGCGTTATCATCGGCTCCAAGCCCGCCGGAGTTGCCGCCCGCAATGGTCGCATCTGTTTTGATCCATGCGCGGTCGCCAAGTTGATCTTCAGAGGTAAAACCTGAAACACTACCTTCTGTAAAAGTGATCGTATCTCCGCCGATGCCGGGAAAGCCAAAAATACTGACATGGTCGCCAACATGCGTCTGGTTGGAATCGCCAAGTTCCACGAATGGAAAATTCAAACTATTAGGGTCGATACTTGCGCCATCTACTGTGGACACGATCTGAATCACTGCGAGATCAAGGAATCCATCCACTGCGCGGACCTCAGCGATGTAGGAAGGCACAGGCGGTTTATCTTCTGATTCAACAATCGCGATACCCAAAGCATCTGGTTCCATGTCCGGGCTGCCCTGCGATGCCGGGCTGGCTACATGAGCGTTTGTCAGGATCATGCCTGAGGGGGATAGGATCGTTCCAGACCCGGTGTAGAGCGGTGTCAATTGTCCTTCCTTATTGATCAGCCCATAGATCTGCACCGTGGCGGATATCAATTTGGCCCGCTGTGTTTGTGAAAGACCGTTCCCTGAAGCTGTGTCAATTGGATTATTGTTCGGTTCTGGTGTGACTGGTGAAACGACGGGTGGGGTGCCTCCACCATAGCAGGCGAGTGTCGCCAGCGCAAGCACCATGAGCATCACCCAGAAACGATTAAGGATTGTTGGTTTCATGTATGCCTCTATTAGTAACTGATCGATTCAAGAAAACGATGGAAGCGATTCAGATCGAGATCGTAATTTTTCTCGTCAGCCCAAAAACTGACCACGACCGCGAAACTGTCATTCACAAAGATGTAATCTGTGCCGCGTACTACACTGGGGATATTTTTATGCGTGAGGTTGGGGTTGGACTCTACGAATACATAGCTTAATTCATAGGCGGTCTTGTTGAAGATCGTTACCTCGCGTTGCTCCAGCACGCGGAATGCGAGCAGTTCCTGTCCGCGCTCCAGTGTAAGCAGGTTGGCTGCTTGTGCCGCAGTCGTAGCGGGGGCAAGCGGAATTTTGCGAAGAATGTACGTGGTGCTAAAGCCGTTTGAGGAACGATCTGTGGTGCGCAGGAGTTCGTCGCCGGATGGTTCGGATTGCAGCCATCCTTGCGGGACCTGCGCTGTGATGCCTTCCACATTAAAAGGGATACTGCGGTTCTCGATGCTGGATTTATAAAACCAGCCCGCGATCAGCGCAATAAGCGTCACAACAATTACAGTGATCTCTGCATAGCGATCACCAAGGGATACAGTTTTGTTTTCCATTTTTATCTCCTATTTCCCCGTTTGCATGGATATTGATTGGATATTGCGGCGCACAAGCCATAGCACGATACCGCTGGTGATGAATGCAACAACCGCAGCAAGTATCAACCCCGGCCAGAGACTTGTGGTTGCCCCGCTTAAGCTGATGCTCGTTTGCGCTACAAGTCCGCGCGTCCAATTAAATAGTCCGTTGAAGACGGCTGCCAGCGTTATGCCCAGCGGCATCCACCAGATTTGTTCAGATTCAAACTTGGCGCGGCCGAGGAAATACCCTGTAATGCCCGAAAAAGAGGCTTGCGCCAGAGCGACCACTGCCATGGTGATAACGCCTGTTCCGAGATCCACGCCGCCATTAGAAACTACGAATTGAATGTTGAGTACGCTGGCATAGCCAAGTCCTGCCGCTGTGGCGTAGATGACACCATCAGTGGGTTCATCAAATTCATCTGAATGATAAATGCTGTAGCGGACTGCTGCATACTTTAGAAATTCCTGGATGAAACCTACAACAAGGATTCCGCCGAGGATTGTTGCAAGGGTGCTTGCATGGATCCAGTGAGAAATGCGGAACACATTTTCAATGAGGGGAACCCCAACGGCAGCCGCCAGCATTGCGCCAAGTAAGAATACTCCCAGTATATATCCTTTGGGCTCGGGTTCTGCGCGATCCTGCAAATAAAAGAATATCAGCCAGATCGCTGCTGGAACGAGCGCTAAAAAGATGCCGATCAATAATAACCCCGTGGCTGTGAAGACCGGCTTAAATGCGGCATCCAGAGCATAGACAACCCCAACAAACACGATCAGGCTGATGATGAGCAGGAATTCGTTGCGCCAGACGTGCTTTCGTTCATGTACTGCCTTTAGTTCAGTCATAAACATCTCCTCCAGGAAATTATGAAAACAAACTTTATCTTATCGTAATATAAGAATATAAGTCAATAGGACTTGCGGCTTCCCTCACTAACCTAAAAATTTAGTTGTTTTTTATTGTCAAGAAAGACAAGATGTCTATAATGAGATTTATATTGATAAAAGGAGATTTATATGCCTATTTTTTCCTGGTCAGATTCGTATTCTGTCAATTCGCCTGTAATGGATGCGCAGCATAAGCAGCTCATCAATATGATCAATAATTTGCATGATGCCATGATCTCTGGTAAAGGCAAGGAAGTGCTTGGGGCTACACTTGATGGCTTGATTTCATATGCCCAGACACACTTTGTCGAAGAAGAGAAGTTGATGGCGAAGGTCAATTATGCGGAACTGGCTGCGCATAAAGTAGAGCACGTCGCCTTTGTAAAAAAGGCTGTCGAATTGCAAGCCGAATTCCACAATTCAAAGGCGGTTTTGACCTTTGAGGTGATGGATTTCCTTAAGGATTGGCTTGTCAACCATATTCTTAAGAACGATAAAAAGTACGCGCCATTTGTGTAAAAACGCTGGTGGTTAGCACGTCGTTCAATAAAAATTTTTTGGGCTTGTTGTGCAGCGCCTTGTCACGGCGATTGTCTTACCGTAGCTGCGGGGTCAATCCAAAATCAGAGGGGAGAAGTGAGAACATATAGGCATCGCTGATCTCTGTCTCGATCACCATCCGATTTAATAATATTCCTTCATAGTGCGCGTTGATCTTTTCAGCAACGCGTTTGCTCGGATCATTCCCCACAGCGATTACGATCTCTGCGCGGATTAAGTTTGTTTTTTCAAAGGCGAAACGGGCGGCCAGCTTCGCGGCGCGCCCCGCGAAGCCCTGTCCTTGTTTTGACGTTCGTACCCAATACCCCAGATTGCAGAGATGATATACAGGATGAAAATGACTCAGGCTGCAGCCGCCGAGGAATTCCCCGGTTGTTGAATTAACCACGGCAAAAGCATACATGTCGCCGCTTGCCCATTGAGCACGCGTGATGTTAATGAAGTTTTGCGCTGTTTCGAGCGAGTATGTTTGGCGGGCCCATGACATCCAGGGTTTAAGCTCGGTCAGAGATTCCTGGACAACCTCATGAAGTACATTGGCTTCCCCGAATTCAAAGGGGCGCAGTGTGATCACATTGTCGCTAAGTTGTATGAATGGATACATGGTTTCTCGTAAGGAATTGAAGGACTGTGCACCTTGCTTATTAAAATAAAAAGGAGACACATTGCACTGAGCTTGAATTCTCTGTGACCCGTATCTCCTTTTTTTTAATTCAGGGAATATCAGGAAGAAATGTATTCTCTCAAGCTGTGTTCCACCGCATACGCGGCGGCTTCGGCTCGGTTGTTTACGCTGAGTTTTGAAAGAATGCTCGATACATAATTCCGCACTGTGCCTTCACCGAGGAATAAATTTTTGGCGATCTCGCGGTTGGTCTTGCCTTCTGAAACGAGCAGGAGTACGTGCTTTTCCTGCTGACTCAGGTGTGAAAAAGCGGAAGCTTCCTCTTCCTTGACCGCACGGCGCACTTCTTGAAAAACGCGCTGTGTGACCGCTGGGTCGAGCAAAGCTTCACCGCGCCCAACAGATTCAATCGCCTTTACCAGATCATCACTGCCGATCTGTTTGAGGATATACCCTGAAGCACCTGCACGAATGGCGGAGAACAACATTTCATCCTCAGCATATGAGGTGAGCATGATCACTTTGGAATTGGGATACTGATTGACGATCTGCTCGCAGGCTTCGATGCCAGAAGTACCCGGCAGACGAATATCCATCACAACCACATCCGGTTTCAGCGAAGCCACTTGTTCCAGCGCTTCACGTGCTGACCCTGCTTCCCCTACCACATCGAATTGAGGGTGCCGCTCCAAAAGGGATTTTAAGCCAAGCCGCACCACTTCGTGATCATCTACAAGAATAATTCGTTGCTTTTTCATGGACTTATTTTATCAGGAATATGCAGAAAATGAGCTAAACTCACTGGATTTTTGAGCTTTTCAGCGCCAACAGGTGCTCTTCGATATGAGCCAAACTCCGCTCGACCCATAGCTGTAGCGGCAATTCATTGCCCATGGTTTCGTGACGGCTTTCACGTGACCAGGCTTCGCGCGGCAGGCTGCTCAATGTTTTGCACAATTCTTCTGCGCTCGTCGAGAATTCGTCCAGAATTTTCGGAAGTGATTCTTCCTTGTTGTACTTTGTTTTCATCCAGTTGTCCGCGTCGAAATTTTTGAATTCAGGATTATCTTCGTTTAGTGTTCGAAGGATACGCACCCCATAAATGTTGCACTGCACATCACGTGTGTGCGATGCGATCTGATGAAAAGTCCATTTGCCTTCCGTGATCTCGTACGGGTCTTGGAGTGCTTCACACGCGGAACAAAATTCCTGCGCGGCTTCGCTCAGTCTTGCGATCATCTTAATGCGATACTCGATCAACTCTTTCATATTGCCTCCAATAAAACCAAGACATCACTGATTATATTTTCAGAATTCTCAAGCGGGTAGACCAGGATTCCATGTGGACAGAATTCGATGCCTGCCTGACGGGATAGTTCCATCAGTCCGGCTTTGCTGGAAAGGTAAGCTCCCACGTCTTTTTTTAACCCCTCACCTGTTCCCGCGACGATATTCATGATTGTCCCGTGTCCTTGTGTGCGCATCACGCGCCCGGCAGTTTGCATCATGAGGAACGCGCCTGTCAGGTTGACGTCCAGGGTGCGATGCCAATCCCATTCATCCATGTCGAGCAGGGGAATGCGCGGCTCGACTGCGGCGTGATTAATCAGGATATCTATTCCGCCGAGGTCGTCCAAAACACTTTTTACCAATGCCTGCGCGCCAACTTTTTTGGCAACATCCTCAATATAGGATTGAGCCTTTCCGCCGCGCACGATGATTCTTTCCGCAAGTTCATCCACGTTAATGGGAGATATGTCATTTAAAGCAACCACGGCCCCTTTTTCAGCAAGAGATTCCGCAAGCATGCGCCCGCAGCCTTTGCCTGCGCCGGTGATTAGCACAATTTTTCCTTTAAGTTCCATTTTCTACCTTTTTAACCGTGTCTTCAATTGCAAACTGGGATCGTATCTGTATTTTCACGGGCATTCAATGGTAAGCCAAAATATGGCGATGGGTCGTAGGTATTCTCGATCTCAAGTTCATTTGTGAACTTCCCGAAGCCATTATCTTTTAAGATAGAGACGTGTAAATGAACGCCGACTGGATTGTTCGGGTCACCGGAGTAATTTCCCTGATAGCCGAGGAATGTGCCGGCCTCTACATATATTTCCGAAGTCCCCGCAGGGAATTGCTGGGAGATGAAAGAATTCCCTTGCGCATCCGCCATGTGAGTGTAGTAGACCCAGATCTGCCTTCCTGATTGAAGCGGGTCATCCGGTACACGGATGATAATTGTGGATTTCCAATCCGGCTGGCGGGTTAGGTAACCGGGATATGCCGCGATCACTGGGGTGACGCCCACATCCGTCCCTGCGAAAATGTCTATCCCCTGGTGACGATGGCCAGGGCGGAATGAATCGTCCCATATAAAGCCAACCAACCCGTCTGTTGGAAAGATGAATGGAGCAATTCCGCATTGAGTGGTGGCATTCATCTTCAATTCCGGGCGCGAGGCGGGATCGCGTAAATAGGCGAAGGTCTGTATGCTGCGGGCGGAACCACGTCTGAAGGTAAAGTAATAATATAGTGAGCCAGTTAATATGGTAACAATTGCGATCAGGAGGGGCAGTTTTTTTGACATTCCATGTATTATACACACGTTGAAAAAGGAGTTTATAGACTTTTCTTGTGAAACTTTCGACAAATAAGACCAAATTACTTGTGTATTTGTTTAGTCTGGAGGATAATTCGCATACTTTCATTTATGTAAGGTACAAAAAAGTGAGATTGTTTTAGCCCGAGGAGGCATATTCACAAATATAAAAGCACCAGCAGCTACTTGTTTGAAGATTTCATCCAACTTTATATGAGGAGAGAATTAAAAATGTATCGAAAAGTTTTTAACATGCTTTCGCTTTTAGTTGTGCTGGCAGTGGCGTTTTCCGCGGTTGCCCCTGTTGCCGCTCAACCCCGTCTCGATGGTTCAGATGGTCAACAGGAAGTCGAAGAAAGCGCGAACGGAATTTATATCGTCCAAATGATCCACGCCCCCGCTGTTTCCTATGAAGGGGATATCGCAGGTTTGGCGACAACGAAACCTAATGAAGGCGAGAAGCTTGACCGCGGTAATCCCGATGTTCAGGATTATGTTGAGCACCTTGAAGATGAACATACGGATGCGCTGCAGGAATCTGGCGGCGAAAAACTCTATGACTATGGCTATACCTTTAATGGTTTTGCCGCTGAGTTGACCGTTGAACAGGCCAATAAGTTGGTTAAAGTTGACGGCGTTATGCAGGTTACCCCTGATACACTTCAAACCATTGATACCTCTTCAACTACAAACTTCCTTGGCCTTGATGCAAAGAAGGGTCTTTGGAAACAGCTCGGCGGCCCTGAAAAGGCCGGCGAAGGAGTTGTGATCGGTATCATCGATTCCGGCATCTGGCCTGAGAGCCTGAGTTTTGCCGATAGTTTCAATGATGACACCAACCAATGGACCTTCGAAAGCGGAGAAGATATTGAGTTGGAATATAAGGCGCCAAGGAATTGGACTGCCGCCTGTGTTTTGGATAACGCGACCTGTAACAACAAGCTGATCGGAGCCCAGTACTTCAATGCGGCCCATGGTGGCGATGCGGGTATCGCAGCCACACGACCTTGGGAATATCTCTCTGCTCGTGATTACAATGCTCATGGAACACACACTGCTTCGACAGCAGGCGGTAACTTTGGCGTTCAAGCTACTGGTCCGGCCTCTGTATTCGGTTCCATCAGTGGTATGGCTCCTCGTGCCTATATTTCAGTTTACAAAGCTTTGTGGTCAACAGAGACTGGCGATACAGCCAGTGGCTTTACATCCGACCTCGTGGCAGCCATCGATCAGGCCGTTGCTGATGGTGTCGATGTGATCAACTACTCGATCAGCGGAACGTCCACGAACTTCCTTGACCCCGTTGAGATCGCGTTCCTTAATGCCGCCGATGCCGGTGTGTTCGTTGCTGCTTCCGCTGGTAACAGCGGACCCACAACCAGTACAGTGGCACACCCCAGCCCGTGGATCACAACGGTTGCGGCTGGTACACATAACCGCAACAGCGCTGGTTCTGTGACTTTGAACGCTGTTACTTATAGCGGCGCTTCATTGGCTGCTGCTGCCTTGACTGCTCCATTGATCGATTCAACTGCAGCGGGTTTGCCCGGTGCAGACCCAACGGCCTTGGCTTTGTGCTTTGGTGCCGCGGATGGCGGTGCTGTATTGGATCCTGCGTTGGTAGCAGGCAAGATCGTGGTCTGTGACCGCGGTGTAAGCGCCCGTGTCAACAAGAGTCTGGCTGTTCAAGAGGCTGGCGGCGTGGGCATGATTTTGTTGAATCCCAGCGCCAATTCTTTGAATGCAGATTTCCACTACGTCCCGTCCGTTCACTTGCAGAACACAGATCGCGCAGCGGTTAAGGCTTATGCGGCTACGCCCGGTGCTACAGCCACCATCAATGCGGCTGTTCTGACCTTTACTGATCCCGCACCGTTTACTGCCTCCTTCTCCTCCCGTGGCCCATTGCGCGCTGGCGGCGGTGACTTGCTCAAGCCCGACTTGATCGCTCCTGGACAGGATATTCTGGCTGCGGTTTCACCTGCCATTGCCGGCCGTGACTTTGACCTGCTGAGCGGTACCTCCATGTCTTCCCCGCATGTTGCTGGTCTTGCGGCTCTGTTGAAGGATAAGTACCCCAATTGGTCGCCCATGATGATCAAGTCAGCTTTGATGACCTCTGGTTATGATGTTTTGGATGGTCCCAATACCAATCCTCTCGTGATCTTCCGACAGGGCGCTGGTCATGTCCGCCCGAACAGCGCAGCTGACCCCGGTTTGGTCTATGATTCAGGTTTCAACGAATGGCTTGCCTTCCTTTGCGGAGCGACAACCGGCGTGAACCCCGCCTACTGCAGCTCACTCGCTGGCGCAGGCTACTCGCTCGATCCAAGTGACTTGAATGTCCCGTCCATTGCAATTGGAGACATGCCTGGTAAACA
>Ga0268298_10006462_pt1 | contig 10641 bp, 4 predicted proteins | sample WWTPWeurt_MetaG_FD_194462 | JGI IMG/M metagenome (GOLD analysis project Ga0268298, IMG submission 194462) | Activated sludge microbial communities from WWTP in Nijmegen, Gelderland, Netherland - WWTP Weurt | ecosystem: Engineered > WWTP > Aerobic digester > Activated sludge | place: Netherlands... | reverse complement strand
GGCTTCTTCACGTCGGCGACTTCGGCGTGTGGCCCGATCCCGCCCGCGTCGACGGAGCGACCAAGCGGCACGAAGGCGCGGGTGACTTCCCGTCGTGGATTTCCGAGCGGCGCGCGGCGCCCCGGCCAACGGTGTTCATCAAGGGCAACCACGAGGACTTCGTGTGGCTCGACGCGCAGCCGTCGTCCGAGGTGCTGCCCGGCCTGCACTACCTGCGGAACGGTAACGTCCACGAGCTGGTCGCGGGCGACGAGGTACTCCGCGTCGGTGGTGTCGGCGGCTGCTTCGGTCCCTCGAACTTCGAGCGCCGGTCGTCGACGCTGCAGGGCTACGCAAAGCGGCACTACACGCGCGACGAGATCGCGACGCTGAGTGCGCGCGCGGACCTCGACATCGTCCTCACCCACGACGCGCCGGCCGGCGTGCGCTTCGAGCGGCACCGCCGCGGCGAGGGCTTCGTGAGCGAGTCCTCCGGCCTCGACGAGCTGCTCGCGAAGACGAAGCCGCGCGTCTGCTTCTTCGGGCACCACCACACCCGGCTCGACGCGGAGCTGGCGGGCGTACGTTGCCTCGGGCTCAACAAGGGGCACTACCCGGGCTGCCTCGTCGCCTTCGAGATGCGGGCCGGCGAGCCTGCTTGGCGGCTTCTCGGCGAGTGGCCACGGCCGTAGCGGAGCGTGCCGACAGCGGCCGGGCCTTGGCTGGCCGAGCCAGCGCCCTGGCTCGATGTCCATGGCGAGAATCCGCCGCAGCTGGCAAGATGTGGCCATCTCTGAACGCCGACCGAAGGCGTGCGGTCCCGAATTCCAAGGGGATGCGGGGAGCACGGCCGATGGCACGGCCCCTGCGATGACGGGTGCCGAACGGAGAATCGAAACCGATGGCGCGCCTCTTCTACATGTCACTCCCCGGCGTCGGCGACTGGAGCGCGGCGATGCGCGAGTCCGGCGCGCAGCTCGCGCCGTATCGCTCGTACCTGATCACCGCGAAGAAGGCGGCCGACAACCGCGCGCTGTCGCTCGCTTGGCGGACACCGAACCCCGACGAGGTCCGCGAGCTCGATCGGCGGCTGCGGGATCGGTTCGCGCACGCCGAGCGTCGCGCGGAGGAAGCCCAACGTCGACGTGACCGACGAGGACCGCGTGCCGTCCCTTCGGGCGTGTGGGTCATGCTGGAGGCGCGCCCCGGCTACGCTGAAGAGCCCGAGACCACCTTCGATGCGTTTCTGGAAGCCAAGGACGTCTACGAGCGCCCGCCTGTCCCGCGTGGAGCCTCGATGTTCTGGCCAGACGACGCCAAGAACGATGTCCGCGCCTTCGACCGAGAAGGGCTCGCGCTGCTCCTGGCTCACGCGCCGACGGAGATTCCAGCGCCGACCAGCGGCGAAGGAGACGACGCCGAGCCCGCGCGCGCGCCGGTGGGACCGCTTCTGTTCCTTCGTCCGAACACCTGGCCCCTCGAATGCCAGCGAAGAACGCTGGAGGCTCTCGAGGACCGACCGGCTCCGCGCGTCGCGCCTCTGCTTCGCCTCGTCTCGACCCGGCCCACGTGGACGAGCGTCGTGCGCGAGGAGGTTCCCGAGGACGCTTGGGTCTTCCTGCGTCGCGAGCCTGATGCCTCTCTGCGCGACGGAACGACAGAGCAGCGTGAGTTCGTGCGACGCGCTCTCGGCACCCCGGACTTCGCGGTGCTCGAGGGCCCACCCGGCTCGGGCAAGACCACGGCCATCTGCGAGCTGATCGTGCAGCTCACGCGGGCACGGAAGCGCGTCCTGCTGGTCGCCTCCACGCACGTGGCCGTCGACAACGTACTCGAGCGGCTCATCGAGTGGCAGGACGAGGCCGACGAGAAGCTCGTGATGCCGATCCGAATCGGTGACGAGAACAACGTCACGTCGCCCGCGGTCGGGGCATGGACGCTTCGCAACCTGCTCCGAACCTGGAGCGGCGAGATCCTCGATCACATCGACCGACCTCGTGGCGCCGAGCAGGCTGGTGCCGCCGCGCGTCGCATGTTGAAGGAGGCGTTGACGCACAAGGGCGAGGAGTCCGCGTTCGCCAACCTGCTGCTCGACGCGTCGAACCTGGTGTGCGGAACGACCATCGGCATCCTCCAGCACCCAGCGATCAAGGCCGCGCGGAGGGGCGGCGACGACATCGAGCCGTTCGACTTCCTGATCCTCGACGAAGCGTCCAAGACGACGTTCACGGAGTTTCTCGTACCAGCCGCCTACGCGAAGCGCTGGGTCGTCGTGGGCGACAGGCGCCAGCTCTCGCCCTACGTGGAGGAGCAGGACCTCGCGGAGAACCTTCGCGGACTACTGCCTCCCGAGGTGTCACGCGCGACGGCCCATGCGTTCGTCGCGTCGGCCGCCGTTTCGCGAGGGATGAGAGTGCGTTCGCTCGTGGCGGTCAGCTCCGACGACGAGGCGCAGTTGCTCACCACCGAGACAGATGCTCGAGGTGTCGCGGCCGTCGATCTCGACGACGTCGAGCCCGGTGCCTGCCTGGAGCTGCTCTGCGCCGACGTCGTCTTCGGCAATCCTGAGACGATAGCGGCATGGGAGCATCGGCTCCCCGGCGACCTCGAGGCGGTGGCCGGCGACGTGCCCCCGCTGCCTGACTGGGAGGCCCACCGACGAGCGTTGGGCGTCAGGCCGAACGACGAGCCCGTGACCTGGGCGGACGAGGTGGCGTGGCGGCAGGTCCGCGCGTACGAGCTCCGCTACAACGAGCCCGAACAGAAGCGACTGCTCGACGAGCTGCGCGAGCTGCGGCCGAAGACGCTCGGCGACTGGTTCTTTCGCAAGCGTCGACCACGGACGCTCCGTGACGGGCGCGTCCAGACTCCGGACGAAGCCCTCGACGAAGACCTCGCGAACATGCGGCGCGTCTCGATGCCGTCGATCTTGGAGATCCTGCAGGTCGGCGCGGGCTCGCTCGGGTGGTCGCAGGGGACGGCGCTCACCGACGGGCTCCCGCGCGCAACCCTTGCCGAGCGCCTGGTCTCGCTCTCCTTCCAGCACCGGATGCACCCCGACATCTCTGCCTTTCCGCGGGCGAAGTTCTACGCGGACGACAACCTGTTGAAGGACGCGTCGGGGATGCACGCGGCTCGCGAGTGGGGGTACCGACGCTACGCGCGCCGGGCGGGGTGGCTCGACATCGCTCCTCTCCACCGGGGTCGCGGTCGCAACTCGCCCGGAAACAGCAACCCCGCCGAGGCGGAAGCGGTGATGCACGAGCTGCAGGAGTTCACCAAGTGGGCCTCAGCGGCGCCGCATCCGGGCAAGGATCCGCAGGCGCCGTGGGAGGTCGCGGTCCTCACGTTCTATCGCGGGCAAGAGAAGCTACTCCGTCACCGCCTGCAGGACCTGAGCGGGCAGCGCGGGAACACGCGCAACTTCCGTCTCCCACGCGGCGGCGGACGGGTGCACGTCACGCTCTGCACGGCCGACAGGTTCCAAGGGCACGAGGCAGATCTGGTGCTCCTCTCGTTCGTGAAGAGCGGGACGGCCGGCTTCCTGAACAGCCCGAACCGCCTCAACGTCGCGCTGACCCGCGCGCGGTACCAGCTCGTGCTGATCGGCCACCGCAGCTGGATGGCGTCGCCGGATTGCCGCTCGGAGCTCCTGCGCGAGCTCGGCGCCTCGCCGCTGTACGCGCGAGACATCGGATGGGAGAGCCCATGATTCGCCTCACTCGCAAGGTGACCGTCTCGAGCTTCGACGCTCAGGCAACGGTCGCCGTTGGTCGTGACCGCCCCGAGTTCCTTGCGGTGGCTCGTCTCGCCGCCGACCTCGCACGCCCCATCGTTGCGCGCGACGTACTGCGCGAGCTGCTCGGCCCGCGCCCCGAGGTCCTGGGCTGGCGCGTGATCGAGCGGTGCATCGACCTCGGCCTCCTCGAACGCGCCGGCAGGGATGGTGACGCCAACCTGTCGGAAGCCGGACGACTCGCTCTGGAGCACGGCGAGGTGCTGGTGCCCGAGGAGGGAGTCTGGCGCTTCTTCGTCATCGACGATCCGCTCGTCCCCGGCGCCCTCGTTCACGCCCAGCGACTGGACGCTGAGCCGGTGCGGAAGGAGCGCGAGGCCGCCAAGGCTCGCCCGCGAGGCGATCGCCCGCATGTCGATCGCCCGCCCGTGAGCCTGCGTGGATGCGTGGGAGGAGCACCACGCGAGTCGGTTCAGAACGGGCACCTGTTCCAGCTCGGCGAGCTCGCCGAGAGCGGCGCGGCCGGACCGACCGGCGAACTCCGGCTGATGTTCACCTGGGACGCCGAGCCCTCGCTCCGACTCTCGGGTCGTCTGCCCCTGGACGGCGAAGGCACGAACGCCAAGCCGATCGACGCTGGGGCTTCGGTTCCCGAGGTCGTCGCACGATTGAGCCGCGAAGGACTCTGGCGGTCCCTCGTCACGCGAGCGACGCAGGCGCCTGAGGCTGAGCTGCAGCGTTGGCAGGCTACCGCTGGCAGGCACGTCGTCCCGGTGCCGTTCGCGTCACTGCCGGCTGCCGCTCGCCTCGGCTTCCGCCGTGACCTCGACGTGCCGGCGTCAGAGTTGCCCGGGCTCGGTCGTTTCGAGGCAACCGTTCTGAAGGATGTCGAGGTCGTGCCGGCCTCGGAGGGCGACGCGCAGGCGTGGCTCGCGTGGCTCCAGTGGGAGGCCATCACCGACTTCGTCACGCCAGCGATCCTTGAGCAGCACGCCCGCGAGCAACGCGCGCGCTTCCCGCACCACAGCCCGCGCGTGCTGAGCGCCCCCGAACTCCTTGCCAAGGCACGTGCCGATCGAGACGAGCGCGCCTGGTTCGTGCTCGGTCCCTCCGACCTCGGCCTCTGGAGCTGACCCATGATTTCTCCCCTTCATCGCGAACAGACCATCGACCTGACTGCGGAGCCGCTCGGACCGGGTTGGCTGCGAAGGCGCGCGACCGTCGCGGAGTCACGAGAGGTCGTGAACGACGGTGTCTGGCGCACCGGGCCGCAAGGACGCTTCCGCCAAGCATTGGTCGAGGCGCTCGACAGCGCCGCAGAGGTCGCTCTGCTCTCGTCCTTTCTGCTCGCCGATGATCGGCTGGCCGACGCCATGCTCCGTGCTGCGAAGCGTGGCGTTCGCGTGTACGTGCTGACCGCCTCCGAGCAGCGCATCGGCAAGGTCGTGCGAGACGACGAGACCTTCGAGCAACGCATGGCAGACCAGCACAAGAAGCTGCTGGACGCGCTGGCCGGCAACGTCTTGCTCCGGTCCGCTGAGCACATCCACGCGAAGTTCGTCGTCGTCGATCCGCAGTTGCCGACAGGCGCACGTGCCTGGCTGTCGACCGCGAACTTCAACAAGGCTCTCGAGGACAGCGTCGAGCTTGGAGTTCGACTCGGTTCCGACGATGCTCGGGCGCTGGCGGCTTGCTTCCAGTGGGCCTTCTGGTGCGAGGCCGAGCGAGAGCTCCGTGGAGCGCGCCGCCTGATCGAGATCCGACCCAACCATCCCGCTGCGCCTGCCCGGCCAGACGGGGAAGCAGTCGTCGCCACGCTTCGAGACGGAACTCGTCTGCGCGACCGCGTGGTCGCGCTGATCAAGGGCGCGCGCAGTGAGATCCTCGTGGCCAGCTACGGGCTCACCGCTGACCACGCCGCCGTTCGCGCGCTCGTCGAGGCAGCGAAGCGTGGGGTGCGAGTCACGTTGCTCACGCGTCCACGGCGCGCCGTAGCTGCCGGCGTCGCCGAACTCGCCTCGGCCGGCGTCTCCATCGTCGCCCACGACAAGCTCCACGCAAAGGCTCTGTTCGTGGACGGCCAGGCGTTGGTCATGTCCGCAAATCTCGAAGCGCAGGGGCTCGACCAGGGCTTCGAAGTCGGCGCCGTTGTGTCTGCCAGCGTCGCGCGCGGCGTCGAGGAGACCCTGCGAGAGTGGGCGGCTGCGTTCCCGTGGGTCTACAGGGCCGACGCGAAACGAGGCGAGCACCTTGGCGACTTCTGTCCCGCGGAGGCAGGGCTTCGAGACGGCGTCGTGAAGGTGACCGAGTCTCACGCGCAGAAGGTGGCCGCGGTCATCGCGCCGGACGCGCTCGCTCTCGAAGACGCGCCCGCGCCCGCACTGACCCCTGCCGCTCCCCGAGGAGAGCTGCCGCGGCGCGTGACCTTCGCGTGGGACGTGGTCCCACCGAGCCTGCCCAAGGGAGCGACCGAGCGTCTGCGCGAAGTCGAGCGGGAGGAGCCGGGCAAGGACGGGAAGCCCAAGAAGACGACCACCCGGATCCCGCACGAGCCGCGCCTGTTCGACCACGGGGGCAAGGTCTACGTCGTTCTCGACAGCAGCTCCGACGCCGAGCGGGCGCGACAAGCCGCCGGGACGTTCGGCGCGACGGTGGTGCTGCGATGACCAAGACCGCCCGTGGTCGGACCGACGCGGTGCTCGTCACGTGGGTGAGCGTGAACCACCGCGCTGCGCCGATCGTCACAGCCCTCAGCGACCCGAAGAGCCCTCTCAGGGGACGAGTCCGCCGCGTGTACCTCTGCTGGCGCGATGCCTCTCAACCGGACGGCGATCGGGAGCGCGAAGCGCTGCGCGAGACCGTCAAGCAGCTGCACAGCGAGCTCGACCCAAGCTGCCCCGACATCGTGAAGGTCCCGTGGAAGACGAGCGCGTCGCCCACGGACCACGCCGCGATCCGCACATTCGCCGAGGGCGCCCTGCGACGCGTGCGCGACGAGAACCTCGATGCCGAAATCTTCATCCACCTCTCGCCCGGTACGCCCGCGATGCACGCGGTGTGGTTGGCCCTCGGCACCACCGGGTTGATCGAGGGCCCGGTCGAGTTGATCCAGACCGCCGACGAGCGCGGGCGCGCGGCGGGCCAGGCACCGGTGCAGTCGGTTCGCTTCGACGTCGACACCTGGCTTCGACGCTACAGGGCGTCGCAACCGCAGAAGTCCGGTGCCGAGGACGACGGGCACGTCTGGGATCCGGCACGGGCGAAGAGCCCCGCGCTCCGCGAGACGCTTTCGAAGCTCGAGGAGTGGGCTCCCCTGCGCGTGCCGGTGCTCCTTGTCGGAGAGAGGGGCACGGGAAAGACCACCCTCGCGAACTTCCTACGAGCGATGAGTCCATTCCAGCGCGCGAAGCGCTCGGCGTGGCCAACGGTCGTGTGCGGCCAGTTCCGCGTGAACCCGCAGCTCGCCCGCTCGGAGCTGTTCGGGCACGTCCGCGGCGCGTTCACCGGCGCGACCAGCGACCGCGAGGGCCTGCTCGAGCAGGCTGACAACGACACCGTCTTCTTCGACGAGATCGCGGACATCGATCGCGACACGCAGCGACTGCTCATGGCTGCGGTCGAGGGCCGTGGCTTTCAGCGACTCGGCGACGCGAAGGTGCGGCAGTCGAACTTCCGGCTGGTGTGCGCGACGAACCGCTCCCTCGCCGACCTTCGCGGCGAGCTGCTCGACTCGGACTTCTTCGATCGCATCGCCGTGTTCGTGCTCTCGGTTCCGCCTCTTCGGCAGTGCCCCGAGGACCTCCCCGATGCGTGGCGCCGCGTGCTGGCGAGCGCGACGCGCAGCGCCGGAGTCTGCCCCGATGGCTGGGAGGCGTTCGCGGACCACCCGAAGCTGCTGGCGGCGTTCACGAGCCATCCACTGCCCGGCAACTTCCGAGACCTGCAGCGCGCTGCGTACCACCTGCTGGCCGCGCTGATGGCGGGGCGTTCCGAGGACGAGATTCTCGCTGGAGCGGTGGGCGCGCTCGGCCCTCGCGAGTCGAGGCGCCATGCTGTGCCCGACGCCACCGACCTCTCAGAGCTGCTCCCGCTCGACGACGTGCGAGCGCAGTTGGTTGCGTACGAGCGCGCGTGGCTGGAGGCCGCGCTCGCGAAGGCCTCGGGCAACAAGTCCGAGGCGGCGCGCATGCTCGGGGTCCCTCGCAAGACGTTCGAGCATCGCCTGCGCTCGGTTCGCGGAGACGCGGCGGACGAGTAGCCGCTTTACTACGGAAGCGGCTATTCGAGCCGCGGCGGCCGGAACGACGGTGCTGCGGCCAGGAGTTCCTTCACCCGCTCCTTCGGGACGCGGTCCCAGGCCTCGGCCGGCAGGAGCGAACCGAAGAGGCTGGCGTCGAACACATGCTGCCGGCGCATCACGCGGTCCCACTGAAACGCGTCGTAGGTCCCCTCGAAGATGAGCTGCCGGACCTCGACGAACGGCGGCACGCCTTGCGCTCCTTCGTCGAGCCACTTTTGGGCGAGCCGCTCCCAGAGGCTGCCCTTGCGGTCAACGCGGCCGATCTGCTGCTCGAGAACGGCGGGGTTCCATTCGGCGTGGAACTGAACCACGACGCGACAGGACTCGTGCAGGTTGAGCCCCTCACGGCCGACCTGGCTCTGCGCGATGAGAACCCACGGCGAGGCTCCGGGACGGTTGAACGCGGCTTGTAGGTAGCGACGCGTCTCCCAGCGCGTCGCACCCTGGAGCAGTCGCGCGTGAAAGCTCTGCCGTCCGTCATCGTCCTCAAGGAGCGCCCTGAGCGCCCCCTGCCGGAGCACGGCCTGCTCCTCGTCGACGTCCTCGTCGCCCAGCTCGCCGAGCAGCGGACGGAGACGCTCTTCAACGAACTCGGTGGTGAGCGCATCGAAACGCTCGTCGGTGACCTCGTCGGAGCCCGAGGTCGTTGCGAGGAAGTCATCGACGACGAACGAGACGAGGTGGTCTTCAAGCGCACTTTCGAGGTCGCGGTCGACCGGCGCGCCACCGAGCAGCGAAGGATCGGTCCGCCACCCGACGACCGGCTTCTTCGCGCGCCGGCGCACCTTGTCGCGCAACCGCTCGTAGGCCCTCTGGCTGTCGGCCAACGCCCGGCGCATCTCCGCGCCGTTGCCAGTGGCGAGGCGGCCCGTGAGCGCGCCCTCCGATCGAAGGCGCTCGATCTGGCGAAGCGCGATTCCGAGCAGCGACTCGTCGGTGTGAACAGCGTGCGCGATCGGCCTGCCGGCGTCGGCAGCGCGCAGCGCGTGGCGAACGTTGAGCACGTCACGCAGCAGCCGCAGCGGTCGCAGGAAGACGCCGAACACCAGCACCTTCTCGCGCTTCAGCGTCCATCCCTCGATCTCCTTCACAGCCGCGAGGATGCGCGGATGCTCGGCGTCGGGATCGAGTTCGGCGCCGTTCACGGACGGCAGCCCTTCGAGCACCCGCCTCCGGCCATCGCGCAGCCGCCGATACCAGTAGGCGGCACGCACGATCTTGCCTCGCGTGTGGTCGTCGACGATGCCGGGCTCGGGGATTCTGAGCGGTTCGCTCGTCTCGGATAGGTCGATGCTGACGTGCCCCGCAGATAGCTTCGTGTACGCGTCACGCACCGCGCGCGGCCAGGCCGCAGTGTCCTTGAGCGTCAGCCCGCGAGCACTCTGGCTCATGCACTCGGCGGCGAAGAGCACGTCGAGCCAGGGCGACTTCTGGCCCAAAGTCTCGGTCCACCCGATCTGCACGCGCTGAAGTCGTCGATGCGGATGCGGCAGTCCCTTGGGCAGCGCCGCGCCCTCGCGGAAGCTCGCGACGAGCGGGTCCTCGTCACGTCGACGTCGCGTCACGTGCGGCGCCAGCGTCTTGGTGAAGTCCCTTGCGGCGCCGCACAGCTCGTCGAGACGGCTTCCTTCGTCTGGCGCTACGGCGGCGCGGTCCGCTGCGTCGTGGAGGCGCTTCACCACTTGGAGCCCACGCTCCGGGTCGAGACCGCTGCGCGCACGTCCGAGGAGATCAAGCCACTGCGACAGCTCGAGTTCCATCGGCGTCGCCGTGAGGCAGAGCCGACGCCCGCCCTCGGGCTGCTTCAGCAGCACATCGACAAGACGCGCGAGCACCGTGCCCGAGGCCGCGCCGAGCGCTGTGTCATCGACGTCCACCTCGCCCCGGCTCTTGTGGGCCTCGTCGATAACGAGGAGGTCGAACTGGCCGAGCCAGAGGCCCAGTAGCTCTTCGGTCAAGGGCCGCCCATCACCGCTGTTGCCGAACTGGGCGAGGAGCGCGTCGTTGTTCTGGCTCGCGACGCTCAGGGGAGGCAGCGCGTCGATACGCTTCCGGAGGTCACGTCGTCCGCGAACGCGCGGCGCGACGTCACTCGCAATCCGCGCCATCCCGTTCCAGCCCCACCACGATGCCCGAGCGCTCTCCATCATCTGACGGAGCTTGCCGATGCGTGTCCGCGCGTCCTCCCGCTCGGCTCGCGCCGCCAGGTTCAGCTCGACGAAGGCGGGAAGCGCGGCGCGCCACCAGTTGGAGTTGCTCCGCACCAGGGGCGCACGGAACCCGTGAGATATGAGCCACCACTCGGACTCGTCGGGACAGGGGGCGATGTCCTTCCACGAGGCATCAGTGGCGGACGCCTCACGGAGAAACTCGGTGAACGTCGTCAGTTCCTTCGGAGGCGGCGCGCTGGTTCGCAACTTACGCGACTCCGCGAGCCACTGGTGCATGAGTCCGTGGGGCACGACGACCGCCGCGCGACCGCCCGCGTCGAGCACAGCGTGAACCACCGCGCACGCGATGCGCGTCTTGCCGGTGCCGACCTCGTCGGCGAGTACGAGGCCGCTGTGCGGCAGCCGCCTGGCCATCCACGCAAGGGAGGACCGCTGACCGTCGTCGAGATGCTGCT
>Ga0268298_10006461_pt1 | contig 10642 bp, 8 predicted proteins | sample WWTPWeurt_MetaG_FD_194462 | JGI IMG/M metagenome (GOLD analysis project Ga0268298, IMG submission 194462) | Activated sludge microbial communities from WWTP in Nijmegen, Gelderland, Netherland - WWTP Weurt | ecosystem: Engineered > WWTP > Aerobic digester > Activated sludge | place: Netherlands... | reverse complement strand
GTATATTTAAGGTTTGAGATTCTCTCTTGTGTGTACGATAAAAAAGAAAAAATCCAGCTTCGCGTTGGAAAACTGGATTTTTTTGGCGGGAAAGGAGTCCCTATACTTTCCTTTCCCGCCTTTTTTTTGACTGTGCGCTGGACTTTGAAAAAAATATACGTCCGGAAACTCATTCTGTTTCAAAACCATACCCCATCCTGAATGTTTTTATATTTTCCCGGATTTTTCTTATTTTGTTTACAGTCTGTTCAAACTATAATCATGAAATTTTTAAACGGCATTTACAGCTATTTTCCCTATGGTTTGATTTTAGACACCTTCACCATGATACATCGTCCCCTATGCGAATATTATGCCGATCCGCCCAACCGCTTGCTACTTCTATCACAAACTGCGCCTCGCTTTTGGGAGTAAAAACTTTTGGATAACTTTCCGGCGACACATTTCGAGTAATGTCCGAGATACGCTTATCTTGAGAAATCCAGAGAATATCAATGGAAATCGCCATATCCTTCATCCAGAACATCCAGCGGTTTGCATTGTCAAACACGAACAGCATTCCTTCATTTTCTGCCAATTCTTTGCGCCCGGATAATCCGCGTTCCCTTTCATCCTGTGTATCCGCAATATCCGCAACGATACACGACGTTCCGATACACACGTTTTTTCTGTGCACAGATACTTGATAAGACTGAAACTGCTGGTTATTTGGAATATCCGACTGATAGTTATATTTGTATAGAAAAAACCCAACAATGCTGAACAAAACACCACATGCAAACAACAAAACACTATTCTTGGAGATTTTCATTATATTTGGTAGATTCCTCTCTTATGACTATACTGTATAGTAAAGCAGGTATTTCACAAAGCTTATGAACAATTATATTGGATCACTTCTCAAAATACTTCCGTTTCTTATCACCGATGTCTTGTTTTTGTTGTTTGTTGGTCTTTCAGGAATGTTGCTTTTTGAAGCGGTTCTTCCGGGATTTATTACATCAAAAGTACCGTTTTTCTTTCTCCTTTTTCCCATGAGCATTCTTTTTTGCGTCACAGCATTTTTTTTCCCGAAGACAAAAAAAAATTCTTCGAAAAACGACACTCATAGAAACTGGTTTTCCTATGTTCTCTTCATCGCCAGTTGCATGATATTCCTCATTTCCCTAATCGGATCATCATTTCGCTACGCAATATGGGAAATATGTATACTCCTTGCTTCCGGAATAGTCACAACCTTTTTGTTTCTCAAAGAAGAGTCACCGAAAGAGCATATTTGAAAAAACACTCTCTATTCACAAGTATTCACGACTGAAACAGAGCAAAAATATTTTGGCTATAAATACCCTATATCGTCAATAGCAGTGTCAACAAAAAGCTAACCCACACAAAACAAGCAGTTGACGAAAAATCTGTTTTCCCTTACAGTAAAGGAGCTTTCGAATTCAGCTTGCATCTTACCGGAAGACATTTTTCGGAAGAGTAAGAATGCATTGTTGGTATTCGATTTTTAGGTTGCTTTTACTTTTATATCCTAAAGACTATGCATAAAAAACTGATCGAATTTAACGCGAAACAACGAACAAAAGAGCTTCCTGAATTACGTACCGGGGATGTTGTTAAAGTGTATAGAAAAATTCGGGAGGAGAGCAAAGAACGCGTTCAAATGTTTGAGGGCATGATTATCGCAATAAAAGGAAAACAAAGCTCAAGTCCAACAATTACCGTTCGAAAAAATTCTTTCGGAATAGGTGTTGAACTTATTCTTCCTATATATTCTCCGATGATTGAAAAAATAGAATTCATCAAGCGGGCAAAAACACGGCGATCAAAAATATACTTTGTACGAGAAAAGTCCGAAAAGGAACTTCGCAGAAAGTTAAAGGACACCGCTATTCAAGCGAAAAAACTCCTTAAAACAGATGCTACTCCTGCTACAAAAGAGACTTTCTCAAAAAACTCAGCAGAAAAATAAAAAAGATAGAGAGAAATAAAAAAGGCGTTGAAGCGCCTTTTTTATTTCTAAAATGTTCCTTCAGCCATGCCATGCTATAATCATGCTATACACAATAAGCGCTCACTGTATGCATAAACTATACGATCATATAAAAAAAAATAGTTTTTTTATACTCACATGTCTTTCTATTGTTTTCTTCTTTACTCTCGGGGCAAAGAATCTAGGAAAATTCGTTACCGCAGATGAACATTACTGGCTCTATGAGCGCATACCCGGCTATTGGCAAGCATGGCATGAAGGCAAATACAAAAAAACACTTATAAACGACAAACCGGGAATAACCGTTGCTTTTTTTTCTGGAAGCGGAATGCTCTCTGAACCAAATCCAAAACAACACGATCTTTCCGATACTGATGATATCTCTTTGCGTTCGTTCAATACAGACGCGACGGAGAATCTTTATAAAACTTACCGCTATCCGATTCTGACAGTGAACGCGGGAATACTTCTTTTCTTATTTTGGGTTATTCAAAAAATTTCATCGAAAAAAATAGCCTTTTGGTCCGTCTTCTTCATGGTATTTTCTCCAGTGATACTTGGCATGTCAAGAATTATAAATCCAGATGCACTTCTTTGGTCTTTGAGCGCATCAGCATTTTTTTCTTATGTCACCCTATTAAAATTAAAAGAAAAAAAGTACGTTTTTTTCACTGCGCTCTTTACAGGTCTTGCCATTATTACAAAATACACCGCAAACATTTTGTTTCCACTATATGCACTTCTTCTTGCGGTTTATTTAATTTTTTGGACTCAATCAAAGAAAAAAGAATACTTCAAAACGATACTGACGCACAGTATTTTTTTGGCGATAATAGTTGTTGGATCAATGATTCCCATGATGCTTCTTCTTCCTGCTGTATTTGTAAAACCAATTTACGCTTACCGATTAACCTTGGGATTTCCTCATATGATACTTATAGCGTCCATAGCTATAGCTGTTTTAACAACAATTTTTCTTGACGCGTGGTTATTCAAAAGTCGCATAGTCCTATATATCAATGCAATAAAAAACCTTAAAAAAGGGATTTTATCCCTACTCTCATTCACGCTTTTCTTGTGTTTCACAGTACTTATTATTGGTCGAGTAACGACGGATTTTGAAATATTAAAAACGATTCCTTTCGATATAAAAAATATATCCGACATACCTGTTTCCTTGAATATATTCGATATATCGCTTTTACAATTTAATCCCATAGTATTCTCGACTCCTCCGATTCTGTTGGTACTTACCTTATTTTCCTGGTACAAGCACATATTCAGATCAGGTAATCAAGATTCGTATGGATTTCTTGTATTTTCTGCCTCAACGTTCATTACCGCATACATTGTGGCAAATTCAATACTTGGAACAGTTCTCACTCCAAGATACAGTATTATGATTTACCCGATGATAGCCTTTTTATCCGCCATAGGAATGTCAGAAATACAAAATATTCTGCATCGCTCTCTCCAAAAAGTTTCCCGAGCAAAAAAATATAAACACTTTATATGGATCATCGCAAAAAATGCCCTTCCCCTACTCGCCCTATTCTTTTCAGTGGTATCCATTTTGTCAGCATCCGATTTTTTTCACAGTTATACGAACGTACTTTTACCGAAAAAAAAATTAATTTCAGATACATGGGGAGCATCAGGATATTTCGCCGCACAGTACTTGAATACTTTGCCGGATGCGGAAAATATTACGGTGTGGAGTGATTATTATGGTGTGTGCGAATTTTTCAGAGGAAAATGCACTACAAAATACACGATAAAAAATGGACAATTCATAGATTATTTCGTTCTCACAAGACGCGGAAAAATACGCTATGATGATATGCATATAAAATGGGAAAAAGAAAATGGCATATACGCAAATCAGTATTATGAAGGAGACGATGAAGAATGGTCGCTATTTCCACATGGAAGAACGGGGGACTTTATTCGTATTGTACAAGCCGATAAAACACTTCGTGCCGGAATTATAACCGACATAGATCACTGTCCGTCCAGAAGTTACGCTTCAAAAGAAAGTCTTGAAAGATTTCTTGGTGAAAGCAGAAATTTTCAATCAAACTTTATTGTAAGTCTCGGTGACAACGCGAGCCACCGACTTAGAAATTGCTCTCTGACAGCTGACATGGATGCTCGAGAAATAGTTGAGTATATACGCTCTGAAAAAATCCCCTCTTACTTTGTTCTTGGAGATCATGACATAGCAAGTAGTGATATATCGTATAAAAACTGGCTGGAAACTATACGGTTGAAAAAACCGTTTTATTCATTTGATACTCCATTAGTTCATGTCATTGTGCTTGATACAGTTACAGGAGGTGAACCACTGGTACAGAAATGTCATGATATTGAAGCTTGCAGAAAAGCAGAGGAAGAGAAAGAAATGTACGAAAAAATAGCAAAAAATAGATTAGAATTCGAAACGTTTCTTCGTGAAAATGCTATTACAAAATCAACATTTTCTCAACTCAAGTCGAATGCCGTAACAAACTTAATAAAAGAAATACGCCAAATAGACTATGTTCGAAATTCAACGCATAGAGACAAAGGCATGGTTCTCGAAAGAGAATTGGATTGGCTAAGAAAAGATCTCATGGACGCCAAGCAAAATCGTATCTTAGTATTTTCGGATCATCCATTATTTTCTTTTACCTCCAATACAAAAGCCTACAACATACTCAATGGAGAAAAGGTTCGAAATATACTTGAATCAAGCGGAAAACAAATCGTTGCCATATCTGGAGAGGCACATTTATGGCATGAAATAGAGCTACATGGCGTGCACTATTACATAGTTGACGAATTCAAAAAAAATAACGGGTCGTGGGCACTATTTCTATGGGATGAAACTGGATATCATTTAGAAAAAGTACCGAGAAACAACGTTCTCCTGCAATAATTGAACGGGTCACACACGCTATACTTTCCCAACAACAATCATAACTTTTTTTACTCCCAGATTTGGAAGATGATATCCGGAAGGATAGTTGCGAATAGATTGAAATAAAATTTGTTCAGGATATCTGTATTCTTTTCCACTTCTTGTTCCGGGATCATGGGTAATGAACTCTTTTTTTTCAGGATCATACCCAACAATAAGTATCATGTGTTTTTCAGGACCAAGCAATGTAAAATGTGGGTTCTTCAGCTTTGTTCCATCAACAGGAACAATAACAATATTTTGATCGTAAATTGCGTTTACGATATCCTCTGCCTGCACATCATAAACAATGTTTGCGCTCTTTATGTGAAAATATTCTCGAAGCATATCAACAACCCCTTCAGATGAGACATCAAGTCCAAAATTTTTCTGCTGAATTTCAAAGTCAGTCAGTTTTTTTATTTCTCTTTCAACAAATTCCTTGGATAAGCTGCTCCTTCCCGAAACCCAAGCCATAGCCATAATCATAACCGCCTCCTCACATCCATCTTGATATATCGGATCACTCCATTGTGCAGAAGGCGCTTGAGATGAAAATGGCACTGCATTCAAAATGGTGTATATATGATTTTTTTCATTTTGTTTTACAGGAATAACTTTTTTTATGATTTTTTCCTCGCCATATTTTCTTTCAAGACTAACCGGCATATCCGTAAAAGAAGATATTTTTTCATTTTTCTGAAGAATATACATCCAAAAAATCAGTGTGATAATTATAAAAAGAGAAAGAAAAACAAGAAGAAACCTTTTCATACAAGAAAATCTAAAAATACTGACTTTTTACAAAGTCAAAAAGACTATACCGATGGAACAAACGATACTGGGATTGATTTTTTCGCTGACTGTGAATTTCCATTTTTATCATATATAACAGCCTCAAGTGAAAGCGTTGAATTATTTTGATTGTCTTTCACCGTATATGAAACATCGAAAGAGGTATTTGATGTTTCCTGTATTTTCTCACCATTTATATACACTTCAATACGAAGAACCCCGTACGGAGCTTCGACATGAATCGAAAACGAAAGCGATTGTGTGGAAATAGAATCTGGAGCAGTGATTTTTATGGATGGATAAAACTTTGAGAATTGTTCAGACGTACATTCATTTTTCGGAGGAGATGAAAAAACATATCCTTTTTCTTTTTTATAATATTCCTTCACTCCTTGCTCCCAATTTTTATATTGAGAGTCATCTTCGGGATCTTTTGGATATTCTCCGAGTGGATTTTTTATATCCACATAATACAAAATCGTATGAACATCGGCAAAATCTTTCTTTTTTGTCTGTTTATCAGGACAGTACTTATTTGCTAAACAATAGCTATCGTTTTCTCCCGGAATCTCACATACTTTTACATTTTCTTCTATACCAAGCTTTCCATCCAGAATATCTTTTTTCGTCTTATATTCATCCGGATCATACTTGAGAAAATTTTCTTTTCCTAAGTCTTTCAACGCTTCATCCATAAATTTTCTCCATATTGGAGCAGCCACTACAATACCGTCAGAACCTGATTTCATGGAAGTGTTATCGTTATTTCCAACCCACACTCCAACAGCTAACGCCTTCGAGTATCCCATTGTCCATGCATCGCGAAATTCATTGGTAGTACCGGTTTTAGCAGCAACATATCCACTTTCAAACTTTAATGGATTATTTTCTCCGAATATCGGCGCCCGGTAATCATTTGTGGATAAAATATGATCCAACATACTGATATATTTTTCATCCATAACACGAACACCACCATTTGATTGATACGATTCGATGATATTGCCTTTCGCATCTTCAATACGCAATATCGCTGTTTTTTCATTTTTTATGCCATTATTTGCCAATGTTGCATATGCGGCTGTATGATCAAGAAGCTTCACTTCTCCACCACCCAAAACGAGAGAAAGTCCGTACGTGTCAGGACGATTAAGTGTTGTTATGCCCAGACTTTTCGCCGTCATGATAGAGTCTTTTACACCAGCAAGATACAGGGTTTTTACAGCAGGCACATTAAGAGACATGGCAAGAGCCTGCTTCATCTGCACTGGTCCATTAAATTTTCCGTTATAATTTTTCGGTTCGTAATCAGGAGATTTTCCTGTTGCAAAATTAGTCGGAACATCAAATAAATATGTTTCTGGCGTATATCCTTTCGTAAAGGCAGTAAGATATACATAGGGCTTGAATGATGATCCGGGCTGACGGTCACGAGTGGCCACATTCACCTGACCATCAACGGATGAGTCAAAAAAATCGCGCGATCCGACCATAGTTAAAATTTGTCCGGTTTTCGGATCAATAGCAACCAGAGCTGCGTTTTCAGCTCCGTATTGTTTTTCATTTTTCAAGGCTATCTCACGAACAATCTGCTCAGCAAATTGTTGTTTATCCCAGTCAAGCGTTGTATATACTTTTAATCCCCCTTCTTCCACTATCTTTCCGCCGTACTTTGATTCAAGGTATTCCTTAACATACATGACAAAATGTGGAGCAAAAATGTTTTTTATATTAGGTTTTATCTTTCCAAGAATATCCTCATGTTTTGCTATTTCAGCATCCTCCTGTGTAATTAAACTTATATTAGCCATCGTTTGAATCGCGAATTCTTGTCGGGACTTCAAATCATCAATATGTGATCCGAATGGAGAATAATACGATGGGGCCTTGGGAAGGGATGCGAGCAGCGTTGCCTCGCCAAGAGAGAGTTCTTTTGCATTCTTTCCGAAAAATGTCTGGGCTGCCGCTTCTATTCCATACGCATTTGACCCGTACGGAATTTCATTGAGGTACATCTCCAGTATTTCATTTTTTGAAAATTTTTGCTCTACCTCAATTGATAATATAACTTCCTTTATTTTTCTTGTGAGGGTACGGTCCGATGTGAGTAGAGAATTTTTTATAAGCTGCTGGGTTATAGTTGACCCCCCCTGAGCCGCTCCACCTTTATATATATCCTTTAAAAGAGCACGAAAAATAGAAGAAATTTTAATACCGTGATGAGAATAAAAGTCCTGATCTTCAAGAGCTATCGTTGCATATTTCACATTTAACGGTATATCGTTGAATGGGATAACGGTCCGTTTTTCTTCTCCGTGTATCTCATACAAGAGATGATCCCCTGTACGATCGTAAATCTTTGTAGATTCAGCAACAGAACGCGAGTTTACTTTTCCGGGATTTGGAAGGTCTTTGGAAAAATACACAAACAAAGCCCCCACACAAAAAAAACCGACTGCAACTAAAATACCAAGTCCAAATAAAATGCGCTTTACCCATACAGATTGTTTTTTAGGTGGTCGCGTGGAAACCCTTCTCGATCCGCCGGAATCTCCGGACAAATCAATTTCAGAACGTAAAAATTTTTTTGTAAATATGTATCCCATATACGTTAAAATCCATTGTAAACCGCTTTGTTTTTAAAGTCTATTCTGTTCCGTGTTATTGAACTCTTCCGACACGCTACATTTCAAAATATAATTATTTCCGCAAAAGTCTCAGTGCATGCGACCATTCATTTCGAACAAAACCCGGAATACACCACAATATACAAAGAGGCTCTATAGCGCGCGCAGCAGTAGCGCTTCCCATATCTTCAACATCCCAGCCAAACATTACCAGGATATCGAATACTTCGGAACGGGCATTTTCATTATTTCCACATATAAACATCGTTGGTTTTTCCCCACCGAAATCAGGATTCACCATAAATGCATTCCCAACACTGTTAAACGCTTTAACAAAATTTGCTTTCGGAACAATTTTCTGAAGCCGTTCCATAAGAGACTCATTAAGATCTGTAAAAAATTTCAAAACACCATTTTCAGGCGGAAAATCAGCAATAGGATTTGTAACATCAATACTTGTTTTTCCGTCCATATAAGAGGACACTCTCTTTACAACATCTTCGGCTACCGTCCCTTTTACAGCAATAACAATAATTTCCCCTGTTTCCACTGCTTTTTCATAAGAAAGAACCGGGATATTCTTTAGTAGCTCATTCTGCCATTCAACTATCTTATCAGGATGAGCTGTTCCGAAAACCACTTCGTACCCATATTGAATAAATCCTGAGGCGAGTTTTTGTCCAACAGCTCCAGTTCCTAAAATAGCTACCTTTTTCATATATTTTTCAAAATAGTGCCTATTAGTATCTATTTTTATTATACCATGCATGTATACCTTCCCCGTAAACGGATGTAATTTAAAATCATATACATATAAAACATCCCTACACCGCACATGAATACAGTATTACTCCACGAATGTATCGAATTTGACACATGAAACTCCGTTCTGCCTGTTTTCTTTTTTTTTAATATCTATCATAATATCAGTATAAGAAATTTTACGCTTTAGAGACTATGTCCGGACATTCACATTGGCACGGGATACGCCATAAAAAAGCTCTGACTGACGCTAAAAAATCAAATATATTCACAAAAATTGGAAAACTCATCGCCATTGCCGCGCGCGAAGGAGGAGGAAATCCTGATGCAAATTTCAAATTAAAACTCTTTGTTGCCAAAGCCCGATCTGCAAATATGCCCAAGGAGAGTATAGAAAAAGCGATAAAACGAGGAACCGGAGAGTTAAAGGATGGTGCGGAAATACAAGAAGTAACCTATGAGGCCTATGGTCCTGGTCAAGTGGCTATCATGATCAAAACGGCAACGGATAATAAAAATAGAACCGTTGGTGAATTAAAAAACATTCTCAATAAAGCCGGTGGACAAATGGTTCCAAGTGGATCTGTTGGATTTCTTTTTTCCTCTCGAGGCATCATAATATTGGAAAAACCGAATACCTTAATTTCCGGAGAAGATGTGGCTCTTTTAGCAATTGATTCTGGAGCGGACGACTTTATAGAGGAAGAGGATCGCTACATCATACTAAGCGAACCAAAAAATCTTAAGGGTGTTGAGGACGCACTTGCCAAAAAAAATATTTCCATTGAATCTTCAGCGCTCGGATATTGGCCACTCCAAAAAATTACCCTTGATGAACAATCTCTGCAAACGTACGAAACACTTTTGGAGCAATTAGATGACAATGAAGATGTTCAAGATATATACGACAATATATGATAAAAAGTGTTGCATGTGCACATTTCCAAGAGTATGCATGCTATATAATCTTTGCTTTATTATTGAAAAGCAAAACAATTAGAACCGCTCCGCAGAAAAAATTATTTATAAAATCGTACTAATACGTGAGATATCTATGAAAATTCTCGGCATTGACCCAGGAACAGCAACAATTGGTTGGGCAGTTTTAAATGCCGAGAATGGATCGCTAAGTGTAGATGCCTATGGAAGCATATCAACGGAATCCAACGCTTCGATGAGCAATCGTCTGGAAGAAATAGCAGATGACATTCAAGAAATACTCTATCGTTATACTCCTGACGATGCTGCAATCGAAGAAATTTTTTTCTTCAAAAATCAGAAAACGATCATTTCTGTGAGTCAAGCGCGTGGCGTTCTCCTCTTGACTCTTTCACGAGCAGGTCTTACAATCGCCGAGTATACTCCGCTTCAGGTAAAGCAATCTATAACGGGCTATGGAAGAGCTGAGAAAAAGCAGGTACAAGAAATGGTCAAGTCAATACTAAAGCTCAAGAGTATCCCGAAACCCGATGATGCTGCTGACGCAATCGCCATAGCAATTTGTCACGCACAAAGTAAAAAATC
>Ga0268298_10006459_pt1 | contig 10646 bp, 12 predicted proteins | sample WWTPWeurt_MetaG_FD_194462 | JGI IMG/M metagenome (GOLD analysis project Ga0268298, IMG submission 194462) | Activated sludge microbial communities from WWTP in Nijmegen, Gelderland, Netherland - WWTP Weurt | ecosystem: Engineered > WWTP > Aerobic digester > Activated sludge | place... | reverse complement strand
AAGGTTTTTTCGGTGGTCATTTTCTTTCTCCTGGTGTTTGATCCAGCGCCCTCGCTGAATCCATGACTCTATTATATCCAACGGATACAAATAATCAACAATGATTTTTGTGTGCTCGATAGGAAACGCCTATGGATAGCGAAGCCAAGCCCGCCTAGTGCGGGTTTTTTATTGCCGGCACTTAAAGGGGGGGGCGATAGGCTGGCTAAGTCTATTTTTGTGCGGGGTTGTGCGGTGGCTGTCGATTGGGAGCGGGTCGAACTTGATTACCGGGCTGGCGTTATGTCTTTGCGCGAAATTGCGTCAGTCGCCAGCATCTCCGAGGGGGCGATTCGCAAGCGTGCAAAGCGTGACGGATGGTCCCGTGATCTATCTGCAAAGGTAGCTTCCCGCGCTGACGATCTGGTACGCAAAAGCGAGGTACGCAGTGAGGTACGCAGTGCGCAGGCTATTTCCGAGAAAGAGACTGTTGAGGCCAGCGCCCAGGCAATTGCGAACGCGATCATCTCTCACCGCAAGGACATTGCGCGCAATCGAGGCTTGGCAAACAAGCTGCTGACTGAGCTTGAAGCCCAAGTCGATAGCCCGGAAGAATTCGAGAAGCTGGGCGAGCTGATGTATTCCCCCGACGACAAGGGGATGGACAAGCTTAACGACCTTTACAAAAAGGTCACGTCTCTTCCGTCGCGCATCGACAGCGCCAAGAAGTTGGGCGAGACGCTGAAAGTGCTGATTGCGCTGGAGCGCGAGGCTTATGGTGTTGATAAAGAGGTCAAGCAGGACACCGGATTGACGGGTGAGTCGGTTGCAACGCTGAAGAAGCTCAAGGCTGCGCTTGAAAATGCAGATTGATCCTTCCGAACGCAAGGCCCTGCTAGCAGCGATAGACAAAGAGTTGTCGCGCCGCCGCCTGGACTCATACGCACCCTACAAAAAGCAGCGCGATTTTCACGACGCAGGCGATACGCACCGCGAGCGTCTGTTCATGGCAGGCAACCAGCTCGGCAAAACCGTTGCGGGGGCCGCTGAAATGGCGATCCATCTGACGGGCAAATATCCCGACGACTGGAAGGGCCGCAGGTTCAGCAAGCCTATCGCCGCGTGGGCATCGGGCGTAACCGGCGAATCGGTGCGCGACACCACGCAAAGGCTTCTTGTTGGCCGTCCTGGCGAATACGGAACGGGGATGATCCCGGCGGATTGCATCGTCGGCGAGCCAAAGCGCGCAATGGGCGTTGCTGACCTGCTAGATAGCGTTTCGGTCAAGCACGCGTCGGGCGGAAACAGTCGGCTTTATTTCAAGCGCTACGAACAGGGCCGCGAGAAATGGCAGGGCGAAACCCTGGATGTAGTGTGGTTTGACGAAGAGCCTCCGCAGGATATTTACACCGAAGGTCTGACCCGTACAAACGCAACTGGCGGAATGGTTTATCTGACATTTACCCCGCTGATGGGAGTGTCTGACGTGGTGATGCGCTTTATCAGCGAGCGCAGCCCGGACCGGATCGTTATCACGATGACGATTGACGACGTGGATCACTACACGCCCGAAGAGCGGGAGCGGATTGTATCCAGCTATCCCGCCCATGAGCGTGAGGCGCGATCCAAGGGTATTCCAACACTCGGCAGCGGGCGAATCTTCCCGATTGAAGAATCGGCTATCTCCGTCAATCCGTTCCCAATTCCGAGTCACTGGCCTCGAATCAACGGCATTGATTTCGGATGGGATCACCCGACCGCTGCCGTGCAATGCGCATGGGATCGCGACTCCGATTGCTGGTACGTCATCAAGGGACACAGAGCAAAAGAAACGACCCCGCTATTGCACTCTGCCGCGATTAAGGCGTGGGGTCCGTGGGTGCCTGTTTCGTGGCCGCACGATGGATTGCAACACGACAAAGGCAGCGGTGAGCAGCTTGCCAAGCAATACGCAAACCACGGCCTGCTAATGCTCCGTGATCGCGCCACGTTTGACGATGGATCAAACGGGGTGGAGGCGGGGCTAATGGACATGCTTGATCGCATGCAGACGGGTCGATTCAAGGTCTTTAGCAACATGGGCGAGTGGTTTGAAGAGTTCCGCATGTACCACCGCAAAGACGGAAAGGTCGTGAAGGAGCGTGACGACCTCCTTTCCGCGACGCGATACGCACTGATGATGAAGCGCAAAGCCGTGGTGAATACCCCGAAGAGAGCGGTTTTCCAGCAATACGACGGCCCTAGAGATATGGAGATTGGCCTGTGACTATCTACGAACAAGACAATCAGGCCGAAGAACCCGGCGCACTTGACCGGACGCGCCGCGATACTTTCCTGCTGTCCCTTGTTGCCAAGCGCAAAGAAGCCATTGCTGGCCGTATTGCGTCGGGAATTGAAACCGAATGGCAGGAGGACGAAGAGCACTACCAGGGTATTGACGACGCGAATAGAGCCTATGCCGCGTCATCCACCAGCTACGCAAAGCGGTGGGCGACGACCGGGCGTGATGGATCGAGCACGCAGCCGGGGCGCTCTGTTGTCTTCTTGAACATCACCAGGCCATATGTCGATGCGGCTTCGTCCCGCGTGTCGGACATGCTGCTACCGACTGACGACCGCTGCTGGTTGATGAAGCAGACACCCATTCCGCGCCTCTCTGCGATGCAGATTGAGAGCTTTGGCGGGGAAGAGGCGATTGAAGCCGCTGTCGAGCAGGCCAAGCAGTCGGCCAAGCTGATGCAGGACGAGATTGACGACTGCCTGAAGGAGAGCAATTTTCACGGCGAAATGCGTCACATGATCGAGGACTGCGCGCGCATTGGCTCTGGCGTGGTCAAAGGCCCGTTCCCCATTAAGCGCACCGCCAAAGTATTCCGGGACATGGGCGGCGTGAAAGAGTTTGTGACCCTGAGCGAGATTAAGCCGGGGTCAAAGCGTATTGACCCGTGGAATTTCTTCCCCGACCCCGCGTGTGGCGAGTCTATTCACAACGGCTCCTACACGTGGGAGCGTGAGTATCTGTCAAGCAGGCAGATTCGCGAAATGATCGACATGCCGGGCTATGACGCGCAGGAAATCATATACGCGCTCAAAGAGGGGCCGAAAGTCTCGCAGTCTCGCCAAGCGTCGGACGGCAGCCAGCAAAAGGCAGAAGAGCAATTCGAGCTGTGGATTTTTTACGGCCAGTGTGACGCTGACGATTTGCAGGCAGTGGGCGTCGAAACGGAAGACGAATCGCCGAAGGCGTCAGCAATGGCCGTCATGCTTAATGACAGGCTGGTGAAGGTGACGCTGAACGTTATGGACTCGGGCGACTTTCCTTATGACGTTCTCGCATGGCAGCGCCGCCCTAGCATGCCGTGGGGAATGGGCGTATCGCGTCAGGTCCGCACCCCGCAGCGCATGCTAAACGGTGCGTGCCGGGCAATGATGGACAACTCCGGCCTGGCCTCGTCTCCGCAAATCGTAATTGGCAACGGGATTACTCCTGCTGATGGCAATTACAACCTGCGAGGCGGGAAAACATGGATGGCCGAAGCTGACGTGGTGGATGTGCGGCAGGCGTTCTTTGCGTTCGTGCCTCCGTCCGTGCAGGCGGAATTGATGAACATCATCCAGTTTGCGCAGAAGATCGCCGAGGACGTGACAGGCCTTCCGGCAATGCTCCAGGGTATTCGCGGCGACGCCCCGGACACGTTGGGCGGCATGCAGATGCAAAACAACAACGCGACTTCTGTTCTCCGTCGCCTTGCGAAGCGTTTTGACGACTACATCACCTGCCCGCACATCCAACGCTATTACGACTGGATGATGCAGCACTCCGAGCGCGACGACATTAAAGGCGATTTTCAGATCGAGGTTCGTGCGTCGAGTGCGCTTGTCGAGCGTGACGCGCAGCAGCAATTCTTGATGACGCTATTGCAGGTTGCAGTCAATCCGGCTTACGAACTGGACCCGGCCAAACTGGCGACGGAATTGCTCAAGGGTCAGCGGCTTGACCCCAAATCCATCCAATACTCGCCGGACAAATTGGCGCAGATGCAGAACCAATCCAACCCGGTCGAGCAGGCCAAGGCTGAATTGATCGCTGCGCAGACCCGCAAGACGGATGCAGAGGCGGTGAATAAGTCCGTCGAGGGCATGTATTCCGCAACTCAAGCCGGCAGCCAGATCGCAATGAGCCCGGCTGTCGCTCCCTTGGCCGACAAATTGCTGCGCTCTGCGGGATTCCAGGACAAGGACGCAGCCCCGATTGTCCCGGAGATTGCCGCGCCAATGGAGGGCATCGCCCCGCCCGAGCAAAACACCAACCCGCTCTATCCGGCAAACCCGAACGTCGGAATGAATCGAGGAATCGAGGGTGGCAATGAAGCCCGAGATTGATTTCGCTTCCGCCACGTGGCGGGCACTCGTTGAGATTGTCGAGTCTCGCATTGACGAATTGCGCAGAAAGAACGACGGCGATTTGTCAATAGAACGCACCTCGCACTTACGGGGGGGAATAGCAGAATTGAAGCAATTGCTGGCGATTGCAAAAAAATCCCCGGCAACAGCGACGGACGAGGATTAATTCCCCCTTCGTCAATGACCTGCATAGCAGGGTATTGCTTGGAGTGTGCATTACATGAGCGAAACGCAACAGACCGAGCAACTGGCCGAAGCTGAATTCGTCGCAGGGTTCAATTCCCTGCGCACTTCCGACGACTACACGCCGCCCGAAGTGAAGAAGGATGAAGTCGAGCCGGCGCCGGAGCCTGAAGCAAAGCCGGACGTGCCGCCGGAGGACAAGGGCGAAGAGCCTTTGTTTGCCGGATTTACCGAATCTCAATTGAAGAACCTGCTCGAAAAGGCCACTCGGGTTGAGTCTCTGGAGAAAGAGCTTCGCAAGACGCACGGAAAAATTGGAGAACTGAACGGAACTCTGCAAGAGATTCGCGGCAAAAAGGAAACGCCGACGCACGAAGCGCCCGCAATCCAGAAGACCGACGAAGACCTGACCGATTGGGAGCGGGAATACCCCGAACTCGCGGCCATTGCTGAAAAGCGCGCAGAGCGAATTGTCGAGGAACGCATCAAGGCAATTCCGCAAGTCCAGCAGATCAGTCAAGAAGACATTTCCGCAGCCGTCCAGCGTGAAACGCAATTGGCGCTCATGAGCCAGCAGCACAGCGATTGGCAGGACGTTGTGACTTCACAGGATTTCAGCCTGTGGATCGCGACGCAGCCGGAAGACGTGCAGCAAGCCTATTCAACAACTGATCGCGCGCAGGTTCTTGGCGGTGTCATTTCCGGTTTCAAAGACTGGAAGAATAGCACCCAAGACCGCAGTGCAAAGAACAAGCAGCGGCTGGAGCGGGCGCTAACCCCGAGCGGCGGAAACAAAGTCACTCATGCGCCGTCCGCCGAAGACGAATTTATTGCGGGCTTTTACGCAGACCGCAATCAGTAAGGAGTAAATCAAAATGTCTGTCCATAGCTATGGCAACCCCGCCGGTCGGATTAATAGGCTCAAGGGTGAAATCCTCAAGCACTCGATCCCCGTCGAAACGCTGGGCATCACCGGCATGCAGCGCCAGATTCCGGCCAACAAGGGCAAGACCGTTGTTTATCGTCGGTATCTGCCCTACGGCGGTTCGCTGACCAACTTCAACACCATCAACCGCTGGAGCGTCGATTCCGCCGCGCACGTCCTGGCCGAAGGCGTCACCCCGACTGCCGACTCGCTGACCCCGCAGGACATCACCGTCACGCTCAACCAGTACGGCTGCCTGTACCAAGTGACCGACCAGACCGTTGATACCTACGAGGACGACGTTCCGGCGGAAATGAAGAAGCAGTGCGGCGAGCGTGTCGGCCTGATTCGCGAAATGGTGCGCTACGGCGTCATCAAGTCCGGCGCCAACGCCTACTACTCCGGCGGTTCTTCGCGTGCGACGGTTGCGGCCAAACTGACCCTGACCATGCTTCGCAAGGCCAGCCGGAACGTTCAGGCCAACCACGCCAAGCGCATCACCTCGATCCTTGCCCCGACCCCGAACGTCAGCAGCAAGTATGTCGAAGCCGCCTATCTGGTGTTCTGCCACACCGACGTTGAACAGGACGTTCGCGACATCGCCGGCTTCACTACGGTTGCGGCTTACGGCTCCCGCAAGCCGATGCACGACCAGGAAATTGGCAGCGTCGAAAACTTCCGCTTCATCACCTCGCCCGAACTCAATCCCTACATCAACGCCGGCGTAGCGGTGGGCGCCACCGGCCTGTATTCGACCGGCGGCTCGAACGTCGATGTGTATCCCGTGATCGTGTGCGGCGAAGACGCATGGGGCCAAGTGGCGCTGCGCGGCGGCGACTCGCTCGATCCGACGTGGATTCCGCCCGGCGAGAAAACCAAGTCCGACCCGCTGGGGCAGCGTGGTTTTGTTGGCGCCAAGTTCTATATGAACTGCACGGTGCTGAATGACGGATGGATGGCGATCATCGAAGCCGGCATCACCGCCCTGTAAGTGACCTAATCGGGCGGCTTAGGTCGCCCGGTCTTTCAAGATTGGAGAAGCATTATGGCTGACAACATCGCGGGCCAAACCAGCGCCAGCAGCAACGACCAACTGACCAACGGAACCACCCAAGGCTCCGTCGTCTATGACGCCACGACCATCGTCGCAGCCGATTCGACGCGCGTTTTCACCGGCTTCAAGCCGCGATACGTGCGATGGGAAAACGCCACCGACCGGATCTGCGTTGAATGGTTTGAAGGCATGGCAGCGAACACCAGCATCAAGACCGCTGCCGCCGGCACTCGCACGCTCGAAACCACGAACGGCGGCATCACTGTCGATTCGCAGGGCTTCCGTGTGCTGCAAAACGCCACGCTGGGCGCAATCGCTGCAAGCAAAACCTGCTACTGGGTCGCCCGGTAATTAACAACGGGGCTGCCTTTGTGGTGGCCCCGCACAAAGGATAAACAGCATGGCACGTCCGCGCCTCGATACCACGAACGAATACTTGGGTAAGGCCGATGAATTTTCGATCAACGACATCGGCAACGGCCCGCCCGACATTGAAGTCATTGATCGTGTTTTGCCCGACGATTACGCCGAAATCGAGAAGTTCATGCAGGAACCGGTGACGATCATGATTCACGAATCGACCGATCCGAACGACGTTGATCTGGTCGAAGTCGGCGTGAATGGTCGGCATCAGTTCTTCATGCGCGGCAACCCGCAAACCGTGCGCCGCTGCTACGTCGAGCGCCTGGCACGGATGAAGAAAACCAGCTTCTCGCAAAACCTTGACGAGCGGCTTGGCGAGCACATGAACACAATGCGCCCGCACCACGCGCTGCGCTTTCCGTTCTCCGTGATCGAAGACAAGAACCCGAAGGGCTCGCCCTGGCTGCGTAACCTGCTGGCCGAGCGGGTGTAACCATGACGCTTGCGGAATTGCGGGCACTTTTTCGGGAAGAGGCGGGCGACACGGCAGAGCCGTTTCTGTGGCCGAACTTGATCCTGAATCTCTACGCTAACGAGGCTCAAACCGAAGCCTGCCGGCGTGGGCACCTGCTGCGCGATTCTGTGACGACTGCAATCTGTCAGCTTGCGGTGACTGCGGGCGATCCCATCGTAGAACTTGACCCGCGCATTCTGGACATTCAGCGGATGCGCCTCGCCAGCCAGTTCATCCAGCTTCGCGGAATCTCCGTGCAGGAAATGGACGATTCGATTCCCGGATGGGAAAACCAGACCGGGCTTCCGTGGCGAGGCGTGACGGATTACCAGTCCAACGCAATCCGGCTGTGGCCGTCACCGGCTGCGAATGACGTGCTGAAGCTGTCAGTCATTCGCCTGCCGCTTGTAGATATGGTGGCCGACACCGACGAGCCGGAAATTCGCAAAGAGTATCACCCTCAGTTAGTGCAGTGGATGCTTCACCGGGCCTACGCAAAGCAGGATTCGGAAGTGTTCGACGCGAACAAATCTCAAACCGCACTGGCGAACTTTGAAAAAGAGTTCGGCTCTCGGTCCAGCGCACGCAATGCAGCGTGGCGGGCTGAAAGACAGCTCCAGTTTGCCCCGCCGATTGCATAGGAAAGATCATGGATAAATTGGGACGGCTGGAAGTCGAACAGCTCAAAGTTACGAGCACCACCCCGCCGGCAGACAGCGGGTTTTACAAGATTGATGAAACCACGATGGGCGTGGTGGGTGATCTGAAGTTCCGGCACCCGAAGACCGGGGCCATGTCGTCGGCGCTGACGGTTACAAGCAACTCGGCCCAGGGGGTTGTAAATGTGACCGCCGGAGATGTGAGTATTTTCTCCGTTGGGCCAACCGGAGTTATCCCAACTGCCAACAGCATTGGACTTGCTGGGCAGCAGGGTTTTGGCGTGGGGGTGTGCCCGGTGTTGCCGGTGGGTTATGCCGCGCTGCCCGGCACTACCGACCCGGCGAGCGACAATTACGGCAATTACACCTACGTCGATGGTTCCGTAATGGTCTGGGTGCCGCGCTTCTATTACCGCATCGGCAACTCAGCCAGCCCGCGCTACGCGACCCACGGCGCTAACGCAATCGACATTGCGGGCGATTCTGCCTTCAGGAGCGAGGCTGACGCCAACTCTGCCGGCTACGCCTTGCACCGCGCATTTTTCGACGGCGGCCCTCAGCTTGGCTTCTTCGTCGACAAGTATCAATGCAGCAACAACGGCGGCATTGCATCTTCGATCCGCTATGGTGCGCCGCTTTCGACGGGTGCAGCACACAATCCCATTTCCGCCCTCAACGGCGCCCCGACGAATACCAACGGTAGCACGATTGCTGCGGCAAAGACTCGCGGCACCGCTTTCCATCCGTGCTCGATCTTCATCTACGGGGCGCTCGCCCTGTTGTCCATGGCGCACGGCCAGGCAGCTACGTCCAGCACATGGTGCGCTTGGTATGACGCTGCCGGCGTGAGCAACTTTCCGAAGGGCAATAATAACAACGCCCTGCGCGACATCAATGACGCATCCGTACTCTACGTGTCCGACGGTTACAGCAACTCCGGCCAGACCGGCAGCGGCACGCCGTTCGGAAAAACCACCCACAACGGCCAAGCCTGCGGCATCGCCGACCTCAACGGAAATATGTACGAAGTGGCGCTGGGCGTGCAGTGCGTGGCCACGAGCAATACCATCACGGCAATCACGCAAGCCAACCCCGCTGTAGTGACATCTGTTGCGCATGGCTTCGCCACGGGAGACATGATCATGATCGCCAGCGTCGCAGGCATGACGGCGCTCAATGACCGGCTCTACCCCATCACAGCGCTCACTGCAGATACGTTCTCGCTCGACGGCGTCGATGCCACCGCACTGCCTGCCTATACGAGCAGCGGCACGGCCACGCGCGGCGCTTTCTATGCCGCGAAAACCGCTGCCCGGATGCGCGACTTCACGGCCGGCAACGCGCTGGCTAGCGACCATTGGGGCGCCGTTGGCGCCGCTGCCAACTTCCAGTCGCTCACCCCGCGCTTCCGCACTAACTATCCCAACAATGGCTTCAGCCAGCGGTTCGGCAGTGCGGGAGCGCAGGTGCTGTCGAGCGCTACCTCCGGCAATGACTGGATACTGGCTGGCGCCGGGCAGCCTCAAGCGGGAGGCGTGAGCGTGGCAGGTAGCAATCAATTCGGCGCTGACTATTTCTATCAGCACATCCGCAACGAGCCGTGCCTGATTGCCGGCGGCGGCTGGGGCTTTGGGTCGGATGCCGGCGTCTGGGCCGTCAATTGGGGCACCGCGCGGTCGGGCTCGAACGTCTATGTGGGCTTCCGTGCCGCCTCGTACCTATAAACAAGGATCGAAAATCATGACTATCGTCAGCTACCAAAAAACCTCCGACGCCTACACGATCTACGAGCTGCACATGCCTCATGCGCAAGGCGAGGAGGGTGAAATCTATTGCACTGAGCTGGGTACTATTGACGGCCTGACTTACGTTTCAGTGCCCGATGGTGTCACCCTGCCCGAGCAGCTTCCCCAAGTGGCCGCTACGCTGCAAACCGTCACGCCCACTGCCGAGCTGCTCGCCCAGCTCAAGGCTATAAGCCCTCACTGTGCGCTGATCTCTGAGCGCATGGTGCAAAAGATACGCGCTCGCTACTCGATTGATGACGAGATGTTCTTCGCCCGCATTGGAGTCGGCGCCGCGATGGGTATGTACCAGCCCACGCCCGGCGAGCTGGCAGAAATGCAGGCCTTCGGCGAGTTCGTCGAAGCGGTGCGGCAATGGGGTCGGGCTGAGCGGGCGAAGCTCGGGCTGTAAATCTAATCCCCGTGCGTGCGCGGGGATTGCGTTCCCGCGAACTATTTTATTTGGAGAAATAAATGCAACACAACATTTCCGCATTTACCGAACCTCAAGGTTCCTGCCCTGGCTATGTATCGGTTAATCGCCAACCCGACGGCACGTACAGCATTTCAGTGCGTAGCACTGGCGAGCAATCTCCGTCGACGATCAATCTGACACCGCAGCAACTTGATCGCATCGGGCAGGACATCTATTTTCTGTTTCACAACGGTTCCGGCGGCTGATTGTCGGAAGGCAGCGGAGGACAGTCATTCGCCAAGGCGAATTCGCGAGAGTTCCCGGCTGTTGAGCGTTGCCTGCTAACCTCGTAGTGCGCGGGGATTG
>Ga0268298_10006458_pt1 | contig 10647 bp, 8 predicted proteins | sample WWTPWeurt_MetaG_FD_194462 | JGI IMG/M metagenome (GOLD analysis project Ga0268298, IMG submission 194462) | Activated sludge microbial communities from WWTP in Nijmegen, Gelderland, Netherland - WWTP Weurt | ecosystem: Engineered > WWTP > Aerobic digester > Activated sludge | place: Netherlands... | reverse complement strand
GCCACCGCCGACTCCAACCACTTTGATCAATGCCGGTGATGTTCCATCTTCCACAAGCTGCATCATATCTCATTCCTCTATATATATTGTATCTATTTCTATACTTTCAAATTTCTTTATGATTGCGTTTCTCTGTTTCACAAATTTTCGGAGACCCAGGAGCGAAGTTTCTGCATCCATCCAGAGCCAGATTCTCGCGGTGCTTTACGAGCTGTGTCCGTAGACTGGGCGGCTCCGATCAAAAGTCCCACAGACGTTGCAAATTCTGGCCCGTCCACTCTGTCAAAAAATCCACCCAGAGGCAAAGGATTGCCTTTTCGCACGGCCATAGAGAAAACTTCTTCAGCGAGGCTGGCCGCCCCTTCTACTCTGGAGCCGCCACCCGTGATCACAACACCGCCAGAAAGAGCGTTCTTCTTGCCAGATCGCATCAACTCCTGGTCCACCAGCTCAAAGATCTCTCGCATGCGCGGCTCCATGATGGCCGCAATTTCCTGACGCAGTACCCAGCGTGGTGGCCTGCCGGACATCGCAGGCAGCTCAATTTTTTCAATTGGATCTACCGCTGCAATCTGCACGCATCCCGAGTTGCGCTTCACTAGCTCCGCGGCTTCCATTGGAATCTTCAGACCAAAAGAAAGATCCTGCGTTACATGGCTTCCGCCCCAGGGCAAAGTTGCAGAAGAAAAGACTCCACCGTCCACATACACAATGATGTCCGTGACGCCCGAACCGATGTCCACCACAGCGACACCCAGGTCTTTTTCCCCCGACGTAAGAACTGCTTCTGAACTGGCAAGAGAACTCATTACCAGATTTGTAACACGAATGCCAGCTGCGTTGACTGCCTTGCGAAGATTGGTGAGCGCGGTCTTTCCGGCAGTGACTATGTGCACTTCGCTTTCGAGGCGAACGCCTGTCATTCCAATTGGATCTCGAATTCCGGATTGATCATCCACTACAAATTCGCGCGAAAGAACATGCAATATTTCCTGGTCTGCTGGAATGCGAATGTTCTGCGCGCCCTCTATGACTCTTAGCACGTCCGACTCTGTAACAACTCGATCGCGATTCGTGACAGCGACCACTCCCCGCGAGTTTTCGCCTTTGAGATGTTTGCCTGTGATGTTTACAACTGCTTCTTCTACTACAAGCCCGCTCATGAGCTCGGCTTCGCGCGCCGCGGTTTGTATGGACTGAACGGTTTGCTCTATATTCACAACGCCACCGTTTCGCACTCCCTGCGAAGGAGACACGCCCGCGCCGTTGATCTGGATGACGCCATCATCGCCCATTCGCCCCATCAAAACGCGAGTGTATGAAGTGCCTATGTCAATGGATGCAAATTCTTTCATGTTTTTGGAAGATACAGTGCATTTTTGCCGCGAAGATCGATTCTGCCGCGGTGCTGCCCTTCTTTTTCGAAGAATGCAAGGGATGCCGTTATGCGCTCAATGTTCTCCTGTGACAAATCCGGCACGTCAATTTGAATGGCCGGCCTTACTACGTAAATTGTATAGTAACCTTTGCGAAGATGAATCTCAGAAACTCGATTTTCGAGATCAGGCCTTCCATCTCGCAGTGCGCGAAGAGCGGACAAAACATCCGCCATACCTTCGCCGTGAACTCGATTGTCCTGAATGCGAAACGCTCCACTGACCAGGGGCGAAGCACTGCAACGACCATCATAGAACAGAATCCGTCCTGTCTCGTCCACATCGATCATAGATCCGTCCACTCTGAGGACAGCAAGACACGCCCGTTCACGAATTCGTATGATTACTTCTTCGCCTTCTTCCTGTAAGGTGGCGCTGGCAACTGCTGGATGAGAGAGCAAACGATTCTGCGCGCTGTACATATCGCCGCGCGTGAATGGTCTGGCCAGATCAATGCCCGCCGCAGCGAGAACTTCGGATGCAGAGAGCATGACATTCCCGGCCACGCGAATGTGCTTAACATTCGTATAGGTCTTGCCGTAGTAAAAAACAAGCCCGGTGCCGGCACCGATCAACAGAACGGATACAAGACCAGCAACCACGTAGACCTGTCTTCTTGAGCTGTTTTGCTCTAGCATGCGTTCGGAAAATATTATGTCGCATTGCATGCGCAACCAAAAAAACCAGTTTGCCCTGAAAGGGCCGGGAAAAACTCAAGTGCTCTTGCGACTTGCGATTGCTCTTCGCACCATAGCGGAGATATCTCCTGCTCCCTGGAACAAAAGAACGTCGCCTGGCCCCGCACGATCGAGCAATTCTGGTATATCTGCCTCCTGGATCAAACGAGCCTGTGTTTGTCTGGCAATCATTTCTGAATCAATCCCATCGATTGGCTTTTCTCCCGCAGAATAGAGAGGCAGAATAGAAGCCTCATCTGCCAGTTTCAGCACCTCTGCGAAGGCAGAAGCATGGTCTCTCGTGCGCGTATAACGGTGAGGTTGAAATACGATCTTCACTCGCTTGTCTGGATATCGAACCCTGAGTGCGCGAATAACGGCTGCAATTTCGGAAGGATGATGCCCATAGTCGTCAAAAACAGGAGAACCCTGAGCTGTGCCGATCCGCTCCATTCTTCTTTCTACTCCGGGGAAACGAGACATGGATTCCAGGATGCCTTTTCTATTGAGGCCTGAGAGTAGCCCCTGCTGGATCATTGTGTCAAGCAACGCCAACACTCCGAGAGCATTCGATGCAAAGTGCCGACCGGGAAGCGGAATAGAAAGCTGGCCCACTTCCGTCCCTCGCGCAGACACTACGAGTGCATCTGTCTCATCTAAAAAGCGCCCGGTGTAGTCGGCCCTCGACTCCTGCCCAGCCTCGAGCGCTGCGAAATAAATCGCCCCTGGAATGTTTGGGAGAGAAGAATCCAGCCCATTCAAAACTACGGTTCCGGAAGAAGCAAAGGATCTAAACGCATCGATCAAATGACGATAGGTGCCGTAGTGTTCCAGGTGGTCTTCGTCCACATTCAAACATATCTTGAAATTTGCATTGGATCTGAGAAAGGAACCATCCGACTCATCCGTCTCAAACACAGCGGGGCCATTCCCTTTCCTCATTCCTTCTTTCAAGTAGAGAGGTTTTCCGCCCGCGAAAATGGTAGGATCAAGCCCTTGGTCCAGTAGAACCCAGCCTAGTAAGGAAGTGGTAGAGGTCTTTCCATGCGTTCCCGCAATTCCAATGCGAACTTCCGAATATCGCATGAGTTCCGTTAAAAAATCCATTCGATGGTAAACTTTTACAAATTCTCCGCGAGACCGTGCGTATTGCAATTCCGGATGCTCTGGCGGAATCGCAGAACTGTACACCACAGAGTCAAATGCGTCTATGCGCGAGGGATCAACATTCGAAAACACATCCAGATCTGCGGCTCCTCTGGGATCCGACCCTGCCACAGTATGACCGAATTCGCGCGCGAGCCTTGCGAGAGGAAGCATGCCGGATCCGCCCATTCCAATGAAGTACACTTTCACGCTAAGACTCTCTCCGCGATGCGCGAAGCTGCATCCGCAGCAAACAGTGCCGCACTCTTTTTGGACATATCTTCCAGGATTTCTGGCGACGTGAGCAATTTCCCGAGCACATCTGCCAGCCTCTGATGGTCCGCTCCATTCTGGTCGATCGTAATGGCAGCTCCGGCAGCCTCAGCCACGCGCGCATTCGCACGCTGGTGATCGTCTTTGGACGTTGGAAGAGGAATCAGAACCAGAGGAAGTCCAAACAACGTTCCTTCTGTCAGAATGCCTGCACCTGATCTGGATATCAAAACCGCCGCCTTCGCATACAGCTCCTGAATCGAAGAATGAAAGCCGAATAACGTCACATTGTCCCTGGCTCCTAGCATTTCGCGCATGGATTCCAGGTGAGACTCCCCACATTGAATGAGCCAGGTTGCCTCTTTTGTCCATGGCCTGCTCTCATCCAGTAGAAGAGCCGTGAGCATCTGGTTGATCTGACGCGCACCCTGACTTCCACCGAGTACTAGAATCAGACCGTTCTGTGCGTTTCTTTTTCGATTCGCAATCAGCTGAGATCTAACTGGATTTCCAACCAGTTCAGAACGGGGAATGCGGCGCTCGATCGGAAAAGATAGAAACACCGCACTCGCAAATCTAGAAAACAGTCTTGTGACTTGACCAGGAACTGCGTTCTGTTCACACAAATAGATCTGCTTTCTTCGCGTGAGCGCAGCGAGCAAGCCAGGGATCGTTGGATATCCGCCCAGACCAATCACACAATCGAATGTCCGAAGCGCTCTAAATGCGTACAGGAATGCGCCAAGCATTTTGAAAGGGTAACGAATCAGAGAGAGTATGGAAGACGGAAAGGGAGGAGCATTGTATAGAAGCACAGGAACGCCAGCGGACCCAATGTCAGGATATTTCTCATTTTTGCGAAGGGTGAGGATGGCTGTTTCCACTCCGCGTCGAACGAATTCCTGAACCAGAGCAACGCCAGGTGAAATATGCCCGCCGGTTCCTCCAGCCACAATCAATACTCTCATGAATCCACCTGCCCGCATGCGTTGAGTAAAAGTCCAGTCATACAGAAAGTTGCAATCAGCGAACTTCCACCATAACTGAAAAATGGAAGACTCACGCCTGTGGTTGGAACCACGCCCGTCACAACTGCTATATTCAAAAGACTCTGCACAATGATCATGACCAGACAACCCGCACCCAGCATGAAATAGAAAGGATGATTCACACGGCGAAGAAGCGAAACAGATCTCCAGACAAATGCAACATACAGTAGAAAAAGCAAAGAAAGCCCAAGGATTCCGAAATCCTCTGCAAACAAAGCCAGAATAAAATCCGTATGGCCGAATGTCAGATAACGGTGTGCAAATCCAGTTCCTATCTCCACTCCAGTGAGCCCTCCATCGTGAAAGGCGCGAAAGGCGGTCACCAGCTGATAGCCTCCTTCGTGGCGAAAGGAATAAGGATCCAACCACACTCTAAATCTTTCCAGTCTATAGCTCCACAGAAAGATTCCAAGGCCAATGAGCGGCAAGGACGCAAGACCAACGAGCATGAGGCGAAGCATGGGAAAGCCGGAGAGATAAATCATCACAGCGAGAACCGAAAGCGTACAAATGGTGGTCCCATACTGTGGCCCGATCAAAATCAAAAAGAGTAAAATCCCCATCAACGCAAAAGGCCAGATCAATTTACGCAAATCCGCATCCGGACTCGCCAGGTTGAATTTTCCCAGGATATGCGCCGCATAGATGATCAGACTTACCTTCGCAAACTCGGATGGCTGAAATCGTACAGGGCCAAACGCAATCCATCTATGAAAACTCTCCGATCTGGAGGATACCTTCTGCCCGATTCCAGGAACAAAGACAAGCAGGAGCAAAAACGCGCATCCCGCCAGGAACAAGAGCGAATAACGTCTCAGGAAATCGAGCGGCACGTAGGCAAAAAAGAAGAGCCCTACGAGCCCGGGCAAAGCGAACACCATCTGGCGCGTGAAGTAGTAGTCTCCATCTCCCTGATCAATGCGAGCCTGCAGCGAAGAAGCAGGATGAAGAGCAAACAATCCCATTCCCGCCAGAAGCAAAATCAGAGCGAATAATACGACGTCGCGCTTTGCAGTCACGGCCGCTTCAATTTCGGAAAATGAGGGCCCCCACTTCAAGCGTTCCACTCCTTTGCAAGACCCAGTGCCAGAGAACGAAAGTGCTCCCCTCTTTCTTCATAAGAATTGTAGGCATCATACGAAGCACAGGCTGGCCCGAGATAAACCACTCCCTGCCCTTGACTTTTGCACAAATCTGCACCCGCGCGAAGTGCTTCTTCAAGAGTCGCATAAACGCGAGCGGCTCCAGTATCGCGCGCAATTTTAGGGCCCGCTTCTCCAAATGGCAAAAGCACCACTCCCTCAAATTTCGCAAGTTCCGAATAGTCGAGCCCTTTGTCGTAACCGCCGCACAAAAGAGCCACAGATCGCCCCGCAAAAGCAGTGAGACCGGAGCACACAGCCTGCACTGTCGTTGCTTTGGAATCGTTGACAAATTCTATTCCCCGCACTGTGACCACTGACTCCATTCTATGTGGCAATCCGCGAAAAGACGCAATGGCAGATCGAATGCTTTCCGCCGAAACGCTGATACCCAGACGCCCTGATGCATTCTCCAGTGCGGCGAGAGCAAAATTCAAGTTGATCCGATTGTGCGCGCCCGGCAAAGAATAGTCCGCGAGTCTTGCCACCGCTTTTCCAGAAAACCAGATCTCATCGCGCACGTACTGAAGAGACTCAAGGGCTATCTTGCGCGCTGGCGTCGTGGATCTGTCCAGGATCCATTTCGGAGCAATGAATAGATCTTCCGCGGTCTGATTCATAGTCACGTTCAACTTCGCATGCAGATAGTCCTCCAGTGTCGCATAACGGTCCATGTGATCCTGACTCAGATTCAAAATCATGGCAACATGAGCGCGAAGAAAACGAGCCGGTTCCAGTTGAAACGAAGAACATTCCAGAGAAAGCATCCGCACTGGCGGATCAAACACAAGAGAAGAAAGGGGGGTGCCGAAGTTCCCGCAGGCGACGCTGGAAATTCCAACAGACCGGGCCATGTGATCGATCAATGCAGTGGTAGTGGATTTGCCATCCGTACCTGTCACAGCACATACAAACGGAGGCGGATTCCAGGAAGTGGAGATCAGGTGCGCTCCCAGATCATTCTCTCCGAATACGGGGATTCCTCTTTCGCGTGCGCTAGAAAAGATATCAAGGCTGAGGGGAACACCAGGTGCCGTGACGATGAGATCCACTGAGGAATCAAGCAGTCCTGCATCGTCGCGGGGACGCATGTCCTGGATTCCAACCACGCCCGCCAGGTCCGGCAACTCCTTTGCGTCCGCATCCGCCAGGAGAACCGTTGCTTCCATCTTCGCATAACAGAGCGCAGCTGATCTTCCGGATTTACCGGACGCGCCCATCACCAGAATTCTTTTTCCTTTTAGATCCATTACTGGATGCGCAAAGTAGAAAGTGAAATCAAAGCCAGAATCACGCCAATGAGCCAGAATCGAATGACCACCCTGGTCTCAGGCCAGCCAGACAATTCAAAATGATGATGAAGAGGTGCCATCTTGAAGATTCTTTTTCCTCTGCTTTTGAAGCTCGCCACCTGAAGCATTACGGACAACGCCTCTGCTACAAACACGCCACCCATGATAGCAAGTAGAACTTCCTTCTTGAGCAAAATCGCAGACATTCCTATCGCACCGCCCAGAGACAACGAACCTGTATCTCCCATGAAGACCTGTGCCGGCGCCGCGTTGAACCACAAAAATCCTACACCCGCACCTACGAGTGCGGCCAGAAACACGGCGATCTCATGAGCTCCGTCCGCGGCAGGAACGTTGAGGTAGTTGGCCACTCTGGGTGTTCCGGTGATGTAAGCAAGGACGCCTAACGTTGCCGCAACAATGCAAACGTTTCCAATGGCAAGACCGTCCAGTCCGTCTGTGAGATTCACAGCATGGGCCGAGCCAACCATCACTACCATCCAGAAAGGAAGAGCAAACCACGGTGTTAGATCAATCACCTGTCCTTTGATGAAAGGCAAAAACAATCCTGTCTTTGAGTATTCAATCTTCGCACTTACACTGGGAGCGGGAACCATGAAGTTGTATGCCAGACAGAAGAACAATGCCACGGCCAGAGTGAGCAACATCTTCATGCGAGCATTCATCCCACCTTTTTTCTTGAGTACTACCTTGCTGTAATCGTCCGTAAAGCCAATCGCACCGAGAGATAGAGTGCAAAGCAAAGTCACGACGAAAGAAGTGTTCTTCAAGTTTCCAAACAAGAGACAGGCAGCAGTCATACTGGCCAAAACCATGATGCCTCCCATAGTGGGAGTGCCTGCTTTGCTCAGATGACTCTGCGGCCCATCGCCTCGAATCTGTTCTCCGAACTTCAGTCTGCGAAGCCAGGCGATGATGGGAGCGCCAAACAGAAAGCAAAAGGCCATGGCAAAAAGCCCGGCGAGAAGAGCCCGGAAGCTAACATAACCAAAAAGACGAAAGAAGCCCGGCATATGGCCGCCGGAGTATAGAAATTCAAACATAAGACCTGCCCATAAACCCTGTGCGTTTGATCTCGTCGCTTACGATGTCCATTCTTGCGCGACGCGACCCTTTGACGAGAATTCCATCATAATCGTCGGCAGAAAAGGCAAGGAGCAATTCAGCTGGTTTTTCTCCCCTCACTACTTTTCCGTCCGGCTTGTGCTTCATGTAAGCAGACGCCATCAACCCTGCTTCGCGTCTCCCGCAGGCAAAAAGCATTGTGTATCCTGCCCGGGCCGCGGCAATCCCGACTTGTGCGTGAGCCTCGTCACTCTTGTGGCCGAGCTCTGCCATTTCCCCGGCAAACAGTGCGAGTCTTCCGTGAGGCAAAACTGCGCGCAGAGAAGAAATTCCCGCCTCGAAGCTTGCCTGGTTTGCATTGTAGGAATCGTCTATGAGCAGGATCTCGCGCCCGCCTGAGACTCTGCGAAACACTTCAAACCGGCGCGCTGCTCCTGGATGAGCGGCCACAGCTGCCGCAGTCAGTTCTTCCCCGGTAAACCCGGCTGCCGCAAGCAACTCTAGAGCACCCGTCAAATTCTCTGCCATCACAAGATTCAAATAGTTCGAATTGGTAAGGCGATTTCCCCTGAACGTAAAATGAATTCCAGATGCATCTACAGACGGACTTTCAGCGGAAAAGATCTTGAGAGACAGCCCATGCGACTCAGCAATTCTTCTGGCCACTTCCTGCCCTGCACTCTGTGCGTGATAGAGTAGAATGCCACCATTCATTCCCGCAGCTACTTCTAGCTCTGCCTCCGCGATCTCTTCGATGTTCTCAAAGAATTCTGCGTGCTCCTCCGCAATGGAAGTGACGATCGCGTGGTCCGGCCGCGCGATTTTCGAAAGCTCTGCAAGCTCCCCTTTGTGATTCATTCCTAGTTCTAGAATCACCAGTCCCGCAGAAGACGGGATATTGGTCAGGGTCAATGGCAGTCCAATGTGATTGTTCAAATTGCCGGCAGTTGCGTGCACATTCTGCCTCACAGCGGAAGCACCTGTAAATAGCATATCTTTCGTAGAAGTCTTTCCGTTGGATCCTGCCACTGCGAGCACTTTGCATTTCAAAGAGGATCTCGCCATTTCAGCAAGGTGCTGGAGTGCGCGAAGAGTGTCAGAAACAAAATAAAACGGAACGCTGGACTGATCGCATACTGGCTGCAAGGCGATCCTCTTCTGTTCACTTGCGATGATGGCACTGACTCCTTTTTCAAGAGCCTGAGCCACAAAATTGTGCCCGTCAAATGCATCTCCCTGAAGACAAACAAAGAGATTCCCCGGCAAAGCAGTCCTTGAATCCGTGGAAACGCCAATCGCTGCGCGGTATGCATGCGATGCAGGACCAAACAAAGATTCCAGTTCCGCCTGCGTAAAGTCACGCATGATGTTTTCCCTGTGTAATGCGCGAAACAGCGCGCAGTATTTCTTCGCGGTCGGAAAACTCTTCTGTTCTATCTTCTAGAATTTGAACCTGTTCGTGCCCTTTCCCAGCGACTACGACCATGCTATTTCCTTTTTCCTTTGCCAGAACAATCGCATGCTCAATTGCTTCTCGCCTGCCAGGCACTTCGATCACGTAGGATCGGTCGAGCACTCTGACTCCGGCGCGAATCTGGGAACGGATCAATGCGGGCTCTTCTTTTCGCGGATTGTCTTCTGTGATGATCGCAAAATCCGCAAGTCTTCCTGCAATTTCTCCCATGATAGGGCGCTTCCCTGGATCTCTGTTCCCGCCGCATCCAAAAACAACAATCACATAGCGACCGGTTGCATGTGCTTCAGTAAGCAAAGTAGCTAGTGCATCGGGGGAATGAGCATAGTCCACAATGGCGATCGAACCGGGAGCCGCGGCGCCAATGTCCACAGGCTCAAATCGACCAGGTACTGGCGGAATTTTAGAAACATTTCTTAGTGCATCTTCACATTCAGGCCCGGAATCAAAAGCGGTGTGAATGGCAATCGTAGCATTTATATTTTGAAAGCTGGCGGCAAAGCCAAAAGCCACGGGTTCTGTTAAAACCTTCACGCGCGCTCCAAGGGAGCTTGCGTAGTCCGACATGCGTCTGGAAAATTTTCCTTCCTCGGAGCGATCCTGCGATTCATACACCACCAGGCGACCTCCAGCTTGAGCAGCCTGTGCCAGGAGAAGTTTCTTCGCAGAAAAATATTCTTCCATGGTGCCGTGGAAGTCCAGATGATCACGCGAAAGGTTAGTGAAAGAAGCTACGGCAAACCTGGTCCCGGTCAGTCGACCCAGAGCGAGAGCTTCCGATGAAACTTCCATCACACAGTGAGTCACCCCGGCGGTTTTCATCTTGCGAAGCAATTCTTGAATTTGATAGGATCTTGGAGTCGTATAACCGGTGTTTAACGAAACCTCTCCCTCCGGGCTATCGTATCTGACTCCCAGAGTTCCAATCAGGCCCGCCTTGATTCCGGATGCTCTCCAGAGATGATACACCATCCAGGCAGTGGATGTCTTTCCGTTCGTTCCAGTGATGCCTGCGACGTGAACTGTAAGCGATGGATCTCCGAAAAACCTGGAAGAAAGTCTGCCCATGCAG
>Ga0268298_10006456_pt1 | contig 10653 bp, 8 predicted proteins | sample WWTPWeurt_MetaG_FD_194462 | JGI IMG/M metagenome (GOLD analysis project Ga0268298, IMG submission 194462) | Activated sludge microbial communities from WWTP in Nijmegen, Gelderland, Netherland - WWTP Weurt | ecosystem: Engineered > WWTP > Aerobic digester > Activated sludge | place: Netherlands... | reverse complement strand
AAGTAAACAAATATAGTCCCAAAAACAATCTAATTCTTCTGAAGACCCTTCACCGGAGTTCTTCCGAGGGCAGCTTGAAACTGCGCATAACCCGCCCCTTTTGAATTAACCCCCAGAGGTAAACACCATGGACAAGTCACACGGCCCCAAAGAGCATCACAAACATTCCGATAAGAATGGAGCGGAAGATGTAAATGCCGCGCACTTAGCCTGGGACCTCTGGAAGAGCAACGACCCCAAGGATTGGGACAAAGCTCTCGATATGAAAGACCATATCACTCGTCACAATCCCAAGGCCTGGAAAAAGGCCATGAACGAAGTGGATGCTGAGGAAGAAGCCCAGAAGCAAGCTAAGAAACAGCAGCAGGCCGAAAGAAAGCATCCCAGACGCAGGCACCAGGATGATGGTGGACAGGAAGAGATCCATATCGACAGCGTCGACAAACTCTACGTCAACCCTGAGCAAATCCTGCCTAAACAGCCTGTGCCTGAGGCAAAACTGCCCGAACATCCAGGCTATGCTCCCTACAACAAATTCGCCCCGGATACTCCGGCCAGCCCCGCCTATGACGCCGCCTACAATCGTCCCAAGGCAGAGTTCTACGGTGTCGACCTCGGCATAGTCAAACTGGGTGTGAACAGCGACTATTCCCTGGAAGCCGGAGTCAACATCGGAGTAGCCAAAACCGATGTGCAGGTTGGTCTCAATAACCGCGTCGATGCTGAGTTCATGCCTATCGGCGGTCCCATTCATGCTAGAACCGGAGCCGGTATCGGCATCGACAAGGAAGGTTTGCACAGTGAAGTAGGCGCCGGAGCCAATTTCTTCGATGTGGTCAACGGTGATGCCGATTTCGGCGCTCGCCTCGGCAAAGACACGGGAGTAGACGGTGATGTACGGGGCAAGGTCTTCCCTGTGAACGTACAGGCTGATGCCGGTGCCGGGATTGGTCCCGATGGAGCTCGTGCCTATACCGGTGCCGACGTCAATGTCCTAGACCAGGCCGGAGTTCATGCCGGTGGTCACGTGGCTCTCGATAAATACAATTCCGGTATGAGCGCCGGTGTCGGCTTGCAAGCCGGTGACAACAGCCTTGATTTCGGTCCCGCTATCTACAGTGACGGTAACAGCACTTTTCGTCCCGACGTTAATCTGAATGTCACCGACGAAGATAACGCAACCTTCTATCCCACTGGTGATAGAAGACGTGATTCGCGCCAAAAGCAATAAAGGTACCACGGGGGTGGCAGGGTAGGCAGCCGGTTTAAACCGGCTGCGTTACTCCCCCGAAAGTGGAAGAGAAAAGCAATAAAAGTACCACGGGGGTGGCAGGGTAGGCAGCCGGTTCGCCGGCTGCGTTACTCCCCCGAAGAGGAAGACGAGAAAAGCATTAAAAGTACCACGGGGGTGGCAGGGTAGGCAGCCGGTTTAAACCGGCTGCGTTACTCCCCCGAAGAAGAAGAGAAAAGCATTAAAAGTACCACGGGGGTGGCAGGGTAGGCAGCCGGTTTAGACCGGCTGCGTTACTCCCCCGAAGAAGAAGAAGAAGAAGAGAAAGGCATTAAAAGTACCACGGGGGTGGCAGGGTAGGCAGCCGGTTTAAACCGGCTGCGTTACTCCCCCGAAAGTGGAAGAGTCAAGGCTTGAATTTTGAGGTTCGCCATGTCCTTCGATTCACTCTCTTTGTCCAGCGCATCAAAGACTCCGAAAGATTCGGACGGTGGTTATGTAAGCGCGATTCATGAAATGGCTGCCGGTTTCGTTGAGCCCTTCCACGCTGAATTGAATGGCACCAGGCAATTATTTGGCGTTCAAATTGAGAATGCGGAAGTTGGTGAGCAAACTCTAGCGCATTCTGTGGGCACTTCGGTTGGCAATGCGTCACTATATATTTCCTCCAATCTGTTGTTTGGACGCTTCCTGGGTGTCCGCACAGCGTCTCTGGTGACGGGAGGCCTACTTGGTTTTGTCGCTCCGGTTCAATCCGAGCAAGGTCTGCCGGAACGGTTTATTCAAGGCAGTGTCGGAGCGCTTACCAGCGCGGCGCTGGCGTTCAATCCCAAGAGCTTGTCTCCAGGTCTTAAAATGGGCAAGTCTGTCGGTTCGGTTGATACTCTCGGGGCTGGTCTGAAAAATACCTTAACAGCCAGTGCCGTTGCCGGAATTATCAGCACGGAAGGTGATGCGCTGATTCGCACCGGCAAACATGCCAGCCCCTCGGAACTCCTCTCTGGTGCCGGCATCTGGGCGGCTACCGGTGCCGTCTTTCATGGTACTGGAAACGTGCTGCACAATGCAGCCATCTACCGCTCGCAGTTCCATGAATTTAAGAAACCAAGAACGGCAACCTTTTCCGATGGAAGTCGCATTGATTATGCTCACACCTTGCTGTCAGGCGGACGATTCAAGCTTTCAGCCAACCCTGATGCAGAAGCAAGCGGTGAGTTGGTCCACAAGCTTTCCGATATGGTCCGGATTGGCAACCGGCACAGTTCTTTCACGTTCGGAAATAGAAGCGTAGATGACCTCTTCAGAGCCGAGCGTGTTCACAATATCGTCTTTGCAACAGAGGCAGAGGCGATGCTTGCTCATGTTCCACCGGGCTCCAAATTTCTTGGTGTGGGCAGTACCGCCCTGACTCTTGAAACAGCCTCCGGTAAGGCCCTTAGAATACAGCCCAATGGAACCTCTATGAGGGCTGATATTCCAGAGATGTTAAAGCCAACGAAAGTAAACCAGGGTAGCAGCGGCAGGCATGAATACTGGCAAGTGGAGGAATTGCCCATAGCCAGGAATAAGCCAGTCAGCGACGAGGATTTCCTTAACTTGCTCATTGCTGCCAGGTCGAGGGGAGTGGGCATCTATGATGCTAAAAGAGCAAACACAGGTCGTCTGGAGGATGGGCGTTATGTCTTTGTTGATCCAGGTGCCGTGGGAGCCTATCCCCAGAAACTTAAGGATGGAATGACCGGACCTGCCAGCCGCTCTATTGAGGACATCGCACTTTACCTGGACGTCCATCCTGATACGCTCAGCCGTTGGCTTACCGGAGCTCGGCACTGATGCACTCTCTCGTGTCAAAACCGCCTTACTCACTTTTCTGCGGCAATAAAAATTCGTCCTTCGGGAAAAGGTCACTGTTATGATACGCCGCACCGGTAGTGCTGGTGACCGGTGGTTGCAGCATGGTTAAGAACTGCTTGAGCAAAAGTTCACCGTCCTGGTTGGCTGCCTCAAGCCTTTCGTGCAGGCAGAACTGCCTGTAACGGTCTAGAACTGCCACTTCGTCCATATGAATTGGCTTATTGCTGCCGATGGCCGTGTTACCGAAGAAAAGGTGGTAGGGGAAGACCGAACGAAAAGTGTCATAAGTGCGTGTTGTAGGCAGCCAGGTCACAAGTAAACCGCCATCATTCAGGCAGTTTTTCATAGCCTGAAAGTACTCTCTGGAATAGAGCATACCGGCTCTGGAACTAAATGGGCGCAAGGCGTCAGCCTCGATAATATCGAATTTCTGACCGCAACTTTCAATATAGCGGCGACCATCGCCGGTCACTATCTTGACCCGTGGATCTTGAAACAAGAGTTTGAGCGGTTCGTAATTGTTCTTCTCGGCATGTCTGCGCAAAAGCCTTGGCTGTGCCTCCACTATTTCAATACAGGTAATAGTTTTGGTGTTTTTGTGGGAAGAGGCGGAATAAGCCGTATCACCGGAACCAAGACCAATTATGGCAATGTGTTCAGGGTTGTGATGAAGGAAGAGCGGTAAGAGTCCAACTTGCGAATGATAGCTGCCGAAGGGTACTTCCGAATGTCCTTCACCGTTTATAAAAATAAACTTGTGGTCTTCATATGCATGCTTGATGGCTACTATTCCCGTGTGATCTTCCTCGAAGTCGAAGTAGGTACTGCCTCCATGCAGAGCTATCCACATTTTTTCCGCAGAAGGAATAGCCAGGCATGGTAGAAGCGAGATGGTCAGGTAGACAAGCCCCTTCTTTATACATTCGGCAGCGGCACCGGGTTTTTCTTTCTCGCCGGTGTATTTGAGTAGAAAATAGATTGGCAGGAAAATCTGATTGCTGAGCATCAGAATATTCAACACGCTGAATGTACCAATATGCTTGAGCCCCCATATACCAAGCCAGAGCAGTGCCAGGGTGCCACCCGCTATATTGAACATCTGCAAGAGTCCTACTCGCCTGCCGATCTGTTTCAGATCGTTTTGTACCGAGTTCTGCAGTCCGTAAAAGGAAACTCCCATCATGAAGGTGGGGGGCAAAATCATGAAGGCCGCCAGGAAGAAGTAGAGGGAGCGGAAGAGTTCTCCATTTTCGGAAAAAATTGCGGACAAACTGTAGTCGGCTAGTTCCAGCGGATTATAGTTGCCTAGATAAGTATGCAGCCAGTTGAGCAAGCCTTCAGGCTGCGCTTCTCGATAAATGAGTACCAGAAAAAACGCCGTGTAGGCTGTAAGCGCCAGTTGCAAAACTAGAAATGTCTTGCTGGAAGCCTGCTTCAAACAACGAGCGGCAAAAATTGATCCGGCTCCTAAGCCGGCCAGGTAGAAGAAGAGCAAAATACTGTAGGTAAATGTATTTGACTTGAGCATTACTCCCAGTAAGCGGAACCAGACAATTTCCAGACCCAGATTGACGAAGCCGGAGAGGGCATAAAGGCTGCACCAGGCATAGAATCTTCCCGTTGCGTCCGAGCGGCTCAGGTCTTTTTTGTCAGTGGCGTCCGGGTTTTCCGAGATTTCCGGCATTGGTTGTGCACTGCCTTCCTTTGCGCTGGTCAAAATGATCAGTGCGGCCAGCAGATTCAGCGCCGCAGTCATGAAGATTGTGGTTTCAAGACCCAGATGACGCATCAGGATTAAGCCGCCGATAATGGCTCCCAGCGCAGCACCCAGGGTATTGAATCCATAAAGAGTGGAAATTTTGACAGCCGAACCTTCTAAAGCTGAGACGGCCAGTCGGGTCAGTATCGGAAAACTGAGCCCCATCAAAAATGTAGGTAGGGTCAAGAGCAGAAAAATTGTCGGCGCCAGATTTTGCATCTGTTGAGGGTCTGACAGTTCAAGATAGAAGCACCGGTAGAGTACAGGCAGACTTAAAACACCGGCTAAAGCAATGCCCAGTTCAATCAAAAAGAGCACCAGTACTGCTGCCCTTCGCCGCAGACGTGAGCAGGTCAGTGCTCCCCCGAGGCTGCCAAGACCAAGCCCGGTCATAAAGGCAGCTGCTACCACGGCAGCTGCACTGGCATCTGAGCCGAGGGAGAAGGCCGACAGTCTCTGCCAAATTACTTGATATACAAGAGATGTGAATCCGCCCAGGAATACAAAGATGTAGAGCAAGATTGGTCTGATCCGATATAGGTGTTATCGCCCATACAAAGTATAGGCATTACTCTGGAGAAATTCTCCACCAAATCGAGAGAACGGACGACATCTTGAAAGCCTGATTGCAAGGGCATTTCCGTTAATGCTGAGAAGCTATTAATAAGTTCCAATAGCATATACGATCGTCGCTTTGCCCATGGCACGGGCATGAAAAGTGGCTTGTATTGCTGATTTTAATGCCCTCATGTAGTAGGTGTCCGGAAGTCCTGAACTGATGCGTGTCTTGAAAAATTTATCTTCACTCATCTGCGAAGGCTGATAGTGGGCGTTTTCAGGAGGTTCACACCTCTTGAGTTTCGAGGATTGTATATAGCTAATCTATCTAAAGTGTAGTCGTCATGCTGTATTGCAAAGTTGGTTAGACCGGGCTTATGATAACTGACATAGAAACGCAATTGAATTCCAAAGACATCGGCAAACGAGTTTCCACTACTTGCTTTGTACTGACGGTGTTACTGGACTCCTGGTGAAAGACTCAAGTCACTCACCGGATGGCACACCTGCTTCTCTTGTTGTTCTCTACCAATAAAACCAAAAACCACAAGCCCCAAAGTGCACTTTGAGCCGGCCCTTACTCTGTCTGCCGGCGCGGTGCCACCGCTTACGATACCAGGAGGTCATCATGAGAAATCCCGCCGATGTAATGGAAAGAGCCGAACTCCATGAAGAGAAAGGTAACTATGTAGAGGCGGAAAGACTGTACAAAAAGGCTCTCTCACTCAAATGCAAAGAAGTGGGTGACCAGTCTTTTGAACTGATTCCTTATCTCTATAATCTGGGCATGACGCAATACGTCAACGATCGCTACGACGATGCGCTCATTTCTTTGAGCCGGGTGCTTGGTCTGATGACCACCCAGGAAGAAGAGATCGGCAAGGAAGTACGTGAACTTCGTAATCTTCTTGATGATGTTCGTCATGATGCAGAACAAGATTCGGTGCCTATGGCCGCCAACGCTTAAAGCGTGGGACGGCAGTGAAAGAGACGAATTCTCCGCAAGAGCGTTCGTCTCTTTTGCTTAAATCCTGATGGACAGCCAGTTGTTACTGCTTGTCAGGCAGCCTGCCTTGCTCAAAACTACTTCGATCTTCGGCACTGGATAAATCAAGATCGAAATCCTGCCATGTCACACCGTCTTCTGAAAGTACGGCCGCTCTTACATCCCCGCTAAGGGCAGTGGTAAATTCATAGGTGATTTGAGCTCCCTCTTCATTTGTGAAGCCTTCGCCCTGGCAATAAACTATGCCCGGTATTTCCTTCCTGACCCGGGTCCAAACGGTATCGAAAAGCTCCCAACCAAGCTCGCTATCCAGGGCTGCCAGGGGGCTGAAATTATAGATTACCTGCACCCGTTTCATATACTGGCAGAGCCAGCGCACGGCGTTAGCCGGTAATATGGGATTGGGTGCGTCCAGCAAACCTCTCACAGTCTCTTCGATGGCCTCATCAAACTGTGGCGTGCCGCTGGTTAACTTAAGTATGTCTACTACCGGTTCTCCACCGTCCAGATAAAGGGTCAACTCTTGCCAGTCACCCGGTTCTTCCTCCTGGTCGGATTCAATTTCTCCGTCCACTATTTTTTCCTGCAGCCAACAGGCGATGTCGTCTACTGAGATAGTCTTGTTGTTCAGTCCGTAAAACTTCATGGCTGTAGGCTTCCTGAGATACCTGGTAATTCCTAAGACTTGCCGGCCAGATGGGCGATGGTGGCCGTCAGACCCAACACCGCTTCCTTATACACCTTCATGTTGATTTTGTCAGGTGTGTCCTGAGGCTGATGATAATGTGGGTAACGATATGGTGCCGTGTCGGTCACCATTATGGCAGGGTAGCCTTGCTTCCAGAAGCTCATATGATCCGAGAGCGAAACCCCCTGGATGTTCTCATCGGCAGCCAACATTTCACAGGGAACATTGCTGAAAAGACGAAAAGCCGAGACCGTCTTTTCCAGTTGGGGCAGGCAATCTTCTCTCGAAACAAAGGCCAGGAAATTGCCTTGATCGGGCAGTCCAAGATCCTGCAATTCTTCTGGATAGCGCTGGGAACCGGCACCGGCCGTGAAGTAACCCATGGTCTCCAGGGAGAACATCAGATTTATGTGACGCCCCTGCGCCTTCAATGCGCGGGCATAGACCATGCTGCCCATGCCGTCGGTGTTGAAAAACTGTGCTTCTTCGTTGGCAAAGGCCACAAAGCGTAGACTTGATTTAGGGCGATAGTCTTTCAAATCATTGGCTATGGCCAGCACTGCTGCAACGCCGGTGCCGTTGTCGTTGGCCCCTGGTGTATCGAATTCGCTGTCGTAGTGCGCGCCTATGACTATATCGCCGCCATCGGGCTCACTGCCTGCAAGAACGGCTTCGATATTGGCGAAGTTCTGACCTCTGAACTCATATTCGAGCACGCTGACGGCAAGCCCTGTGGCTTTCAATTCCGCCTCGATATAAGAGGCTGCCCTTTTGAGTGCATCAGGCTTTTTGCAATGTCTTTCACCTATGGACAGGCTTAAGGTTCGAATGTGCCTGTCTAGCAGTGATACAAGGCTGGTGTCTTTAGCCATAAACTGATCCTGAACCCTAACGAGGACATTATTTTAGCCCCTTTAAGGTCGATTGCCAGACTCAAATTGACCGCTGACCAGAAGTGACGGTTCAGCGGCGCTGGTACAAGCTCTGTTCTTCCTGGGTGCGATCCAGTAAATGCTCCAGTGTGAGCAAGCTATAGCGCTCCAGGCGATCGTGATTAAGTTCCTTGCCTTCTACGGTCCAGCCCTGAGCATGTTCAAAAGTGAAGCTCATCAAGGGCTTGGTCTGGGCTTCTATGAGAGAAAGCCCAAGCACGCGGTCGGTGGGGATAAGAAAAAAATCGATGCAGTCTTCACTGCCTCGTATGACCAGGGCCAAAAGCCGTGTGGAAAAGCGACAGCGGTAATAGCTGACGGTACGATCTGCCCGCCGTTGGGTGCTGCCGTCGGCCAGTTCATTGGTGAGACAGGGCGGTTGTACGCTCAACTCCAGTATCCTGGCATCGCTGCCATTGACTCGATTCAACTCCACCGCGTAAGGTTCCAAAGTGAAATAGATTCTCTCCAAAAGAGCCTTCATCTCATTACCCTGGCTGGTGCCTGATTCGCACCTGACGCTGACGGATTTAGCGTAGTCCCTGGTTTTAGCGGTTAGATAATCCAGATAGTCCTGCCGGACGCTGGATGATAGCTGTCTGTAGTTTTCCAGAATATGTTGGCTCAGCCCCTGTGCTGAAGTTTGAGGCAAAGCATTATTGTTTACCGGCTTCATTGAACTGTACTTATCCTTGGGGGCATGACAACCTGCCTAAGAATAGCTATCTTCCTCAACTTGCTGTAGTTAACTAATTATCAGAGGCAAAGGTATATATTATTGAGGAAACTGCTCCGGAATGGCAACCTGTCCAGCTTTCAAGAGGGCTGTTAGTTTCTGGAAAACGGCTCTGTCCTTTTCCTTATCCTGTGGTGAGCGCTTTTTTAGAGAATTTATGGGCATGGACAGCCTTTGATTGTCCTTGAGTTTCTCCCACTTCCTCTCCAAAAATGCCCAGTAGAGCCTGGTTACAGGGCAGCTTTTGGGATCGAAACGGCAACTGCGGCAATAGTCGCTCATTTTGTTGATATAGGCCGCCCCGCTCACATAGGGCTTGGTGGTGATCATATCGGCCAGGCTGAAGGTGCCCATGGCCAGCACATTTGGTTCTACTACCCAGTCGTAGGCATCGGCATAAGCCACCCAGAACCAGTCGCTCAATTGTCTAGGCTCAATATCCAGTAAGGTGCCGAGATTGCAAAGAATCATCAGTCTCGTAATGTGATGACTGTAGCCTTCCTTAAGGACGTCTTGCACCACATGGTCGAGGCAGTTGAGACCGCAGGGCTGTCCCCAGAAAGCCGGGGGTAGGTCTTCATGGCTTTCGAGATAATTAGGGGCGGCACCGCCATCGCCAGAGAAGTGATTCTCTTGCTGCGAGCCGTCAAAACTGTGTCCAGACCAGGCTCCATAGCCTGCATCACCAGGGCTGCTCCGGATCTCTGCCCGGGCTCGCCCTTTGCGGAAGCCGTCTGTGTGTACATGCACCGCTCTGACAAACTCCCGCCAACCCAGCACCTGTCTGATAAAACCTTCTTTACTGGCAAGCGGTAGATCCATATTCATCACGTCTTCAACCACCTGACCAGGAAGAATTCGATGAATATTTAAAAGTGGCGAGATTCTGGTATGGAAAAGTCCACTGGACTTACTGGACATAGCATCTTCGTATGGACCGAAATGCGGCAGGCAATTCTCCTTTGCCCACTGCCAGAGATGGTCGGCATCAGCCTGGCTGGCGGGCAGATGCTCTAGCGATAGTTGGCCAGGATGCCTTGCGAACCGGCTCTCGATAAGAGCGCCCACTTCCTTAGTGATTTCGTCTGGAGAAAATAAAGGCACCGCCGGTGGTTGCGGCTCACCTTTCCAGGGCAGCCGATTCTCGCTATCGAAGCTGTATTTCCCTCCCTGTGGTTTGCCTGCTTCCATAAGAATATTCGTTTTTTGCCTGAGGCGCCTGTAGAAGGCGTCCATGCGAAACTTGCCGTCCTTTTCACAGGCAAGCAAGTCTTCGACGCTTGCCAGCCAGCCCTGGTGCGGCACCACCTGCAATGCACCGCTCTCTACCAAGCCTTGCAGATCCTTGCGTAGTTCAAGCTCTGCCGCCTCCATCATGGTCACGGTTCCAACTTCGCTCAACAACTGCCCCAGAGCCTGGCTGTAAGGACCGTTCACCACTATGTGCTTGACGGCTACGCCCCGCCTGGCTTGCTCCAGGGCAAAATGCCTGAGATTGCTCAATATGAGGGCCAGCTTCTGCTTGTGGTAAGGTCTGCGGGCCGCCTTCCAGGGGCTTTCAACGAGAATGATGCCGCATTCTTGCGGGGGCAACTTTGAGAGGGGACCGATTCTATCGGTGACTTGATCATAAGGAAGGTAGAACCACTTACGATTTTCCTGGCTTAAGCCCCGGCTGCACTCGGTTAAGAGGGTTTTGAACTTTGAAGGCACTGTACGGGTCCTGATGGAATCCCTAAAAATATTAGCCGGTTTTAGATTAAATGCCACGGGATTCTAGTTTGGCTTCAACCCATTGGGTACATAAGAGACTTGGCATTCCTGTTTTGAGTTGTCCCATTCAATAGAGATATTAATTATGACCCCAAGTGCAAGATCCGCCATGTCCC
>Ga0268298_10006455_pt1 | contig 10654 bp, 8 predicted proteins | sample WWTPWeurt_MetaG_FD_194462 | JGI IMG/M metagenome (GOLD analysis project Ga0268298, IMG submission 194462) | Activated sludge microbial communities from WWTP in Nijmegen, Gelderland, Netherland - WWTP Weurt | ecosystem: Engineered > WWTP > Aerobic digester > Activated sludge | place: Netherlands... | reverse complement strand
CGATTTCACCGAATCGGAAAAGATCCGCCACAATGGCTTTATCGCACAAGAGGTATGGAAAGCCGCCAAAGATGCAGGTTATGAATTCGACGGGGTACATGTTCCCCGCAACAGCACCGAAACCTATAGTATCGCCTACTCACAATTTGTGGTGCCACTGGTAAAAGCCGTACAGGAACAACAGGTACAGATCGAAGAACTAAAAAAACAAGTGGCAGAATTGAAAGCGGCATTGAATAAACCAGGTACCGGCAAATAGTCATTGCGTTATGAATCACACGGAAGGTTTGAATAACCTACCTTTGCCGTATGGAAAAATACCTGGACGACCTCTTTGCCGGTCAGCAATACAACAAGCAAAATTTCTTCCTTATCGCAGGACCCTGCGTGGTGGAAAGCGAAGAAATCGTGATGGAAACCGCGGAGAAAGTTTCTGCCGTATGCCGGAAACTGGGAATACCTTATATTTTCAAATCCTCGTACCGCAAGGCAAACCGCACATCGGCCAATTCCTTCACCGGCATCGGCGATGAAAAAGCCATGCAGCTGATCAAAAAAGTGGGTGAACGTTTTTCCATCCCCACCACCACCGACATCCATACCGAACAGGAAGCGACGCTCGCTGCGCAGTATGTGGATGTATTGCAGATACCCGCTTTCCTCTGTCGGCAGACCGAACTGCTCATCGCCGCCGCGAAAACAAGCCGGATCGTGAACGTGAAGAAAGGGCAATTCGTAAGCGGCCCCTCCATGAAATTCGCCGTAGAGAAGATCAAAGGCGCCGGCAATGATAAAGTGGGATTGATTGAACGAGGAAATACTTTCGGGTACCAGGACCTGGTGGTGGATTACCGCAACATCACCTGGATGCGGGAGATCAAGGTACCCGTGATCATGGACTGCACCCACGCCCTGCAGCAGCCCAACCAAACGGGCGGCGTAACCGGCGGCAATCCCGAACTCATCGAAACCATTGCCAAGGCAGCCATCGCCACGGGTGCCGACGGACTGTTCATCGAAACGCATCCCAACCCGGCTGTTGCCAAGAGCGATGGCGCCAATATGCTCCGGCTCGAATTGCTGGAACCCCTGCTCGAAAAACTGGTACGGCTCCGGTCTGCCGTCATCTGAGATCCCATCTTATTACGGCTTTCGTAAAAAGCATGATGTATGATGCCATTACCTTTGCAAAAAACAAAGCAATGGAAGCAGCCGCATTGAATGAACTCATCCGTACCCGCCGTTCCGTTTTTCCATCACAGTTCGTACCCGGCAAACCCGTTTCCCGCGACATCATCGAACAAATACTCATCAACGCTACCTGGGCCCCCAACCACGGGCAAGCCGAGCCCTGGCAGTTTACCGTATTCAGCGGCGTGGGATTGAAAAAACTGGCCGGTTTCCAGAGCGAACTCTATAAAACAACATCCGGCGAAAATTTCAAGCAGGCGACCTATGAAAAATTACGATCCAACCCGCTGCTGGCATCGCACATCATCGCCCTCGGCATGAAACGAACAACCACCAAACGCATCCCCGAGATTGAAGACATAGAAGCCGTGGCCTGCGCCGTACAGAACATCTATTTATCCGTAAGCGCCTACGGCCTGGGCGGATACTGGACCACCGGCGGCGTTACCTACCTGGAAGAAGCAAAATCTTTTTTTGGATTGAAGGAAGAAGATAAACTGCTGGGATTTTTCTACATCGGGCATGTAGCGATCCCCTCTCCCCCGGCAAAGCGAAGTGCGCTCGAAGAAAAAATAACCTGGGTGGAAACTTAAAGATACTTGACCGGGTTGCGCCGGGCATTGAGGATATACCGCTTGACATTCATCCAGAACGCGACAAAAAAGTAGATGATCACCGGGGAACCGAGGGTCATGAAGGACATATAGATAAAATACTTCCGGATCGTGGAGGTAGCAATACCCATGCGTTCGCCAATGGCGGTACATACGCCGAATACATGCCATTCGATGAAATGTTTGAACCGGTTCATACCGCTAAATTAAAAAACATTTTCTCCTCCGCAAAGGTTTAGAAAATGGGCCGGTTTCTGTAAATTTGCGGCATTCCGGTTTGATGATTTGGAAATTTGAAAATTTGGTGATTCCCGACCCGATTTTCAGCAAAATTCCCCCACCATCCTCAAATCGGCACATTTTCAAATCTTCAAATTATTACCATGGCCTTCGACATCGAAATGATCAAAAAACTGTACGCGGATTTCCCCGGAAAGGTTGAGGCTGCACGAAAAGCGACCAATAAGCCCCTCTCCCTCACCGAAAAAATATTATATGCCCACCTCTGGCAGGGTAACGCTACCGAAGCCTACGAGCGTGGCAAAAGCTATGTGGATTTTGCGCCCGACCGGGTAGCCATGCAGGACGCCACCGCCCAGATGGCCCTGTTACAGTTCATGCAAAGCGGAAGGGCCAAAGTAGCCGTTCCTTCCACCGTGCACTGCGATCACCTGATCGAAGCCAAGGTAGACAGTAAGACCGACCTCGACCGTGCCGTACACGAAAGCAGCGAGGTATATGATTTTCTCGCTTCGGTGAGCAATAAATACGGTATCGGATTCTGGAAACCCGGCGCCGGTATCATTCACCAGGTTGTACTGGAGAACTACGCATTTCCCGGTGGTATGATGATCGGAACCGACAGCCATACGGTGAATGCCGGTGGCTTAGGCATGATCGCCATTGGTGTGGGCGGTGCCGATGCCTGCGACGTGATGGCCGGACTTCCCTGGGAACTGAAAATGCCGAAACTGATCGGTGTGAAACTCACCGGCAAACTGAATGGCTGGACGGCTCCCAAAGACGTGATCCTGAAAGTGGCCGGCATCCTCACCGTAAAAGGCGGAACCGGCGCTGTGGTGGAATATTTTGGCGAAGGCGCTCAGTCTATGAGCTGCACCGGTAAAGGAACCATCTGTAACATGGGTGCCGAGATCGGCGCAACGACCTCTACCTTCGGATACGACGAAAGCATGAGCCGTTACCTGAAATCTACAGGCCGTGCCGGGGTTGCCGAGATGGCTGATAAGATCAAAGAACACCTGACGGCCGATCCCGAAGTATACGCCAACCCCGAAAAATATTTCGACCAGGTGATCGAGATCAACCTGAGCGAACTGGAACCGCATCTCAACGGTCCGTTTACACCCGACCTGGCCACGCCGATCTCCAAAATGAAAGAAGCGGCCGCCGCCAATAACTGGCCTACCAAGGTAGAAGTAGGTTTGATCGGAAGCTGCACCAACTCTTCGTACGAGGATATCTCAAGAGCTGTAAGCCTGGCCAAACAGGTAGCCGAAAAAGGCCTGAAGACAAAGGCCCAGTTCACCATCACACCGGGCAGCGAACAGGTTCGGTATACCATCGAAAGAGACGGCTTCCTGAATACATTTGATAAGATCGGTGCAACCGTATTCGCCAATGCCTGCGGTCCCTGCATCGGTATGTGGGCTCGCATGGGCGCCGAAAAACAGGAACGCAACACCATCGTGCACAGTTTCAACCGCAACTTCGCCAAGCGTGCCGACGGAAACCCGAACACCCTTGCCTTTGTAGCTTCGCCCGAACTGGTAACCGCCCTGGCCATCGCCGGCGACCTTACCTTTAACCCGCTTACCGATACACTTACCAATGAAAAGGGCGAACAGGTGAAACTGGATCCACCAACCGGCTACGAATTACCGCCGAACGGTTTTGCTGTGGAAGACGCCGGTTTCCAGGCGCCCGCCGAAGACGGCAGCAGCGTGCAGGTAAAGGTTTCTCCCACCAGCGATCGTTTGCAACTGCTCGAGCCCTTCGCTCCCTGGGAAGGAACCGATCTGAAAGGATTGAAACTCCTGATCAAAGCGAAAGGTAAATGCACCACCGACCACATCAGCATGGCGGGTAAATGGCTGAAGTACCGGGGTCACCTCGACAATATCAGTAATAACCTGCTGATCGGCGCCACCAACTTCTTCAACGACAAAACAGATAATGTAAAAAGCCAGCTGAACGGCGAATACGGACCAGTGCCTGCCACCCAGCGCTTTTACAAGGCTGCCGGTATCGGTACCATCGTTGTCGGTGATGAGAATTACGGCGAAGGTTCAAGCCGTGAACACGCCGCCATGGAGCCCCGCCACCTCGGTGTTCGGGCCGTATTGGTAAAATCCTTTGCCCGCATCCACGAAACCAACCTGAAAAAACAAGGTATGCTGGCGCTCACCTTTGCCAATAAGGAAGATTACAACAAGATCCTGGAAGACGATACCATCGATATCGAAGGCTTGCTGGCCTTCGCCCCCAACAAGCCGCTGCAGATCGTACTGAATCATGCAGATGGCAGTACGGAAACGATCCAGGCCAACCACACCTACAACGAACAGCAGATCGAATGGTTCAAGGCCGGTGGCGCCCTCAATATCATCCGCAGGGAGTTCGCCAACAAACAATAATCAACTTTCTCTGATACAAAGACCCCGGTTAGCGCCGGGGTTTTTTATTAACAATCCCTTTCAAGGAAAATTTTGATGTTTAAACATTAATTTATACCTTGCATCAAAATTCACAATCATGGCAACAACAAAATGGGCATTAGACCCCACCCACAGTGAGATACACTTCAAAGTAAAACACCTGATGATCACCACGGTAACCGGAAGCTTCAACAGCTTCACCACATCGGCTGAAACCGAAACCGACGATTTCAGCGGTGCGAAGATCAGCTTCAGCGCCGATACCGCTTCGGTGGATACCGGCAACGAGCAACGCGACGGGCACCTGAAAAGCGCCGACTTCTTCGATTCGGAGAAATTCCCGCAAATGAGCTTTACCTCTACCGGCTATTCAAAGAAAGGCGATGACTATGTACTCACCGGCGACCTCACGATCAAAGACGTAACCAAACCGGTTACACTCAACGTAGAGTTCGGCGGCGTAGCCAAAGATCCCTGGGGAAATACCAAGGCCGGCTTCACCCTGACGGGTAAAATAAACAGGAAAGATTTTGGCCTGAACTGGAACGCTGTTACCGAAGCGGGTGGCGTACTGGTAAGTGAAGAAGTAAAGATCCTGGCCGAGATCCAGTTGACCCAGCAAGCATAAGGAACAGAACACTGCATAAAAAAAGGCTACCGGACCGGTGGCCTTTTTAATTAAAAGCCGATGGCCTTATTCAATTTATCGAAGTCCTTTTCCTTGACCCGCATGCCCATGGTCACGGTTTCAAAGTACAGGAGCTCTTTCGTGCTCAAATCAAATACCATGATGTACTTGTGGTGATTGATGGCGGGAAGGAACAACGCATAATTAGCCGCATCCGCACTTTGCTCCAGCTTGAGTATCTCCTCATTGCTCATGATCCTGAACTTGCCGCCATAGCTGATATCGCCTTCGTCGAGCACCGAAGCCTTTATCTCTTTCATGTCTTTTTGCCCGGCCTCCACCCTGCCCTTCATCAAGGCAGTGGTAGCAGGGTTCACATCCCATTCCGCAACGAGGTCTTTCGGAATGATCAGTGTCTTCTTCGCAAGCCGGGCTGTTTTAGCGGCCACATAGTCGTCGTACCCTTTTTCATTTTCCTTTGTCTTCAGGTAGGTAAGCATATCGTTGAGGTTGTACACCATGTAAGGAATGCGCAACAGGGCACGGTCGTAATAATACTTTGCTTTGGGATCAAACTCGTAGTGAAAGCCATTCACGGGGAATACACCGATAAAAACATCATCCCCCACGGTTCCGTCTTTCCGGGCTTCACCATAAATAAAGAACGGGTGATTCATGCTGGTCTCGTGCCCCCGAACCGTTAAGCCTACAATACCGGGCATGAAAGCGGCCAGGCTTTCATTACTCCCACGCTCATAGGTTTTGGTGAGATCATACATTTCATAGGGACTCACTTTCCAGTAATCGGCAAAGGCCTTTTTCATCCGCTCATTAAAAGCGGGCGACTGGTTGGCATGCACGATCACTTTGGATTCAACCACCTTCATCACATTCTTCCCGCGGCTGCGGTCGAAGAACTGTGAAAAGGAAGTCGTGGAAAAAAGAATCGCAAAAAAGAATAAGGATAGTACACGCAGGTGATTTGCTTTCATAGCATTTTTGCGGTAAATATAGCGGAGTCAGGCAAATCACGGAAAGTTTGTTAAATCAGCACCACCGGGGCCTTAATCCTGCGGACAAATCTTTGCCCGGCTGCTGAACGAGTTGATATAGTCGTACGTATCCTGGTCCTGCCGTACATAAATGCCATACGAAATGATGGCCAGCCGGGTAACCGGTACCCCTTCCTTATACCCCATGTTCACCCGTTCGATGGTGAACTGGGTATTGCAGTTGTTCAATACGCTTTTAATGGTAATGTCTTTACGGGTGGGCTGGTTCCCCCATTTTTCCACTTTCATCTCCGGCAACTGACAATAAAGTTGCTTGTAGGTTACCCGGTTGCTGTATACGGCGGTGATCACGTTGGCCAGGTTCTGTTCTTCCTGTATGGTGAATTGAACCTTGCTTCCGTTTACAAAAAAGCCCGGACCGCAAACCTGCAGCATGACCGCACGGAACTGTTCGGGGGTGCCATTGCGGAGAACATTGTGTACAAAGCGTGCCATTTCCTCGGCCTCATTGAAGGCGGGCACCGTAACCAGTTTCGACAGGTCGCCGGCCTGTTGCTGCGCTGTTTTCTCGGCCAGGGTAAACTGCAGGGTTTGCTTTTCGAATTGAGCGAGTTGCTCCGGTGTGTAATTCTTCATGCCCAGCACGTTGTTATCCGATCCATCTTCACTGCGCAGGGCGAAAAGGTTCTTCCAGGGCGCTTTGGGATCATCGCGGTAGAGCCGCACTTTCCAGATACATTCCTGGGTTTCGATGCCTTTGAGGCGGATGATGTGATCGAATTTCATCTTCATGCGGAACTCCACTGAGTTCGGACTGTGCCATACCCACCGGGGCGCATCTGCCAGTACCGGTTCGTGCCAGAGTTTGGTGATGGTGCTGTAATAGAACCCATAAAACTTCGGCCAGTCCCTGCTGATGAATTCGGTGATCTCCTTCTGCGTGGGATTGGGTATGCCTTCGTATTCGTTACTCACCACGCGAACTTTCCAGAAACTATATCCCCCATTACCCATGTACTGGTACACTACATCCTCGTACACGATGAGGTTGATGCCCGGGTATTCGCTTTTGCGCTTCACCACCACGCCCCGCACATATTCCCAGTTGCCGGTACTGCTGTTCCATTGACGGGTGCCGGTACTTTTGGTAAAGTGGAAACTGATCACCCCGTTGCCGTTTCCGATGGCATCGCTTTTAACTTTCGCGTCGGAAGGTTGGGCGTATGCGCCGGTTCCGATTAAACAAAGCAATACAGAAAGTAAGAACCGCATAACGATTGTATTGAAGTGAGAAGAATTAATCCCGTACGGCGATCACCATCCAGCGGTTATCGGCCCCGCTGTATTGAAGGGTCACCGAGCCGTTGCCGGTAGTGACAATATCGCCACCGGTAAGCGTATTGATCCGGTTGGCGGCCGCCGATCCACTGGTTGTCTGGTTTACGATAGTCATGTTGGTGCCGGTAAGGTTGAGTACCGTGAGTATCTTTCCATCCACGCCACCGGTAAAGCCCGAGATGCTGAATGCCAGGGTCGGGCCATTTATCTTGATAAAACTATAGCGGCCCGGATCCACATTATCGCTGGGCCCGTTGGGCAGGGTGATCGAATTCAGGCGCATGGAGAAATCGCCGTTCACTTCCAGCCGGCTGTTGGGACTACCAGCCGGATTGAACGAAGCATTACCCGATGTATCCACCCGGAAGATCACGTTCGAAGGACGGAGCGAATCGCCATAGGCCACCACGTAGTTATCACCGTTGTTCATACCCGTGTACCAGGCATAGGCCGTAGGCAGACTGGTATTCTTGAAATTGATCGTGGCGGCTCCTATACCCACGTTGGTATTCTGGATCATGATGCCGCTGTTCTTGTTACCGCCGCCGGCGGTTGTATTTACGACATGCATGTTGTAGGCCGGCGCAGCGATATTGAAACCCACTTTGCCATCGCTCAATACCGAGAAGGCATTGGAGGAAGCTGTTTGAATAAAATAATCGCCGGTACCGTTCAGGTTTTGGGTCATATTAAAATTTCCCTGGCTCACCGTTGTTGCTGCTGTCAACGAACCGCCCAATGTAATGTTGTTGCCTGTTAAGGTGAGTCCATTGCTGGCCGTGGTACTCTCGCCAGCCACAGTGGCCCAGCTAACGGCGCCGGCCCCATTGGTACGCAGCACCTGGTTGGCCGTACCATCGGCAACGGGGAAGGAATAATCATTGTTGATATTGAGCGTGCCGTTGATGCGCAGCAGGTTGCTGGCAAAATCGCCGTACAGCAGTGGCGTGGTCGTATTCGAATTATCGATATAGAGTTTGTTGGACCCCGTTTCGGCCAAGCCGGCCTGGTAACCCACAAACACGTTAGCGCTGCCGGTTGTGTTGTATCCGGCTCCACTTCCAACTACCGTATTATTATTCCCATTTACATTATTGAACAAAACTTTACTTCCAATTGCTACGTTATTGGATGTAACTGTATTTCCCGCAGCACTATCCCCTATGGCCACATTATAATTCCCAGATACATTATTATCCAGCGCTGCGTAGCCCGCCACCACATTATTATTCCCGGTAGTGTTATTAAAGAAGCTTAAACCGCCTATTGCCACATTTCTGCTTCCGGTTGTATTGCTAAATGCAGCTCCTTCACCAACGGCGGTATTGTAGCTGCCGGTTGTATTGACAAGCAGCGATACATGCCCGATGCCCGTATTATTATTCCCTGTTGTATTTGCTTCCATACTTCGTACACCAAAAGCTATATTATTGTACCCGGTAGTATTTTCGTACAAGGATGTACGCCCAATGGCAAAATTATTAGAGCCTGAAGTGTTTTTAAATAATGCCTCCGACCCGATCCCGATATTAGACCCGCCTGTGGTATTTGAAGCAAGCACGCTCTCGGCAATAGCAATATTCTGGAACCCCGTTGTATTTTTCTGCAATGAGTTCTGACCCAAAACAAAATTTAAACTCCCTGAAGTATTATTCCGCAATGCCTTATTGCCGATGGCAATATTTATGGTACCGGTTGTATTACTGTATAATGCACTGTCGCCGATGGCGATAAGATCGGTACTGTTTGTTACCGAATACAATGCCCGCCTTCCGATACCAATCAAGTTTGATGAACTGATATTGCTGATCACACTACTGTCGCCGAGGGCGATATTATGGTTACCCGTGGTATTCGCAAACATCGCCCAGTTACCAATGGCGATGTTACGGGATGCATTATTATTATACGCGGCACTGTCGCCTATAGCAATATTGTAATTACCCGTTGTGTTATTGCTCAATGCATGTAACCCGATACCGATATTCCTATACCCGGTCGTATTGTCGCGAAGGGTGTAATACCCGATAGCGATATTCGCCTGGCCCGTTGTATTTGTAAACAACGCCTGTATGCCCAAAGCGACATTCGCCTGGCCCGTTGACTGCTGTAGGGTGGAAGTGCCGATCCCTATATTGTAAAAAGAATTGCTGTTCATAAGGCTCCTGGACCCGATGGCAATGTTCTCGTTCGACGTGATGCCGGCAGCATTCTCCATCGCATTGGCTCCGATGGCCACATTGTCGCGGCCGGTTGTATTGGCAAACATACTTCTGTAGCCGAATGCTGTATTGCGAAACCCGGTAGTAGTGCTGCTGCCGGAATATGCTCCCAAAAAAGTGTTCACATTTGATGCAGCCTCAATTCGTCCGCTTCGGATATTGTTCACGCGGAACATGAGTGGCTCGGTATCAGTGGTACCAAGAAAATGTACGGCGCTATCTGTTCCGGCATTTCCCGTTATCTTCCAGTCGGTACCCGAAGCGGTTCCAAGCCATTGCCATTGTGTGCCGCTGTAATAGTGAAAACCAGTACTGTCTGGGCCCGCCTGGTAAACCAGCAAACCGGTGGCGGGTGTGGCGATGGCGTTCTTCTGCGCCTTGGTCATGCGGGGAAACAATACCCCTTTGGCGGTACTGCTCACATCCAGGATGGAACTGCTGTTGGCCGTGGCGCCCGTGGTGTTGATGGAAACGCTCTGGGCGTTTATTTCGGAAAGAACGAGAAGAGAAAGGATCAGTAAGGGAATTCGCATACGTTGCAATTAGTGCAACAAATATGTACAACCAGCAGCCCGCTTTGCTCACCCGTATGGGTGGTTTTACCGAAGCATGGCCTGCTGCAGTTTGCGGATCACTTCGATGCGGGTACCGGCATCCAGTTTCAGGTAAATGCTTTTGAGGTGGGTCTTTACGGTATTAACGGTGATGAAGAGTGTTTCCGCGATCTGGGTATTGGTCTTGCCTTCGTAAATCATCTGCGACAGCTCAAATTCCCGTTCGCTCAGGGGCGAACGCAGTTGCCGGTTGACTTTTTCCATTACGAGTTTGGGCAGGGCATGGTTTGCTTCCTCCGCATGGTTGCTGATGGCGATCTCGAGGGAGGCCAGCAGGGTGCGTTCATTGAACGGCTTAACAATATAGCCGCTGGGTTTTACCTGCTTGGCCCGTTCCAGGGTACTGCGGTCGGAAT
>Ga0268298_10006454_pt1 | contig 10654 bp, 7 predicted proteins | sample WWTPWeurt_MetaG_FD_194462 | JGI IMG/M metagenome (GOLD analysis project Ga0268298, IMG submission 194462) | Activated sludge microbial communities from WWTP in Nijmegen, Gelderland, Netherland - WWTP Weurt | ecosystem: Engineered > WWTP > Aerobic digester > Activated sludge | place: Netherlands... | reverse complement strand
GCGCCCCGAAACCCAGGGCTCGACCGAGCGCTACCTCGGCAGCTGGCTTGCCAAACCCGGCAACCGCAGCAAGGTTCTGATTGCCACCAAGGCCGCCGGCCCCTCCACCGGGCGGCTCGTTCAGGCGCGGCACATTCGTGGTGGCAACACGCGGCTCGATCGCGCCAACCTCGAAGCGGCCCTGCACGGCAGCCTCCAGAACCTGCAAACCGACGTCATCGATCTCTACCAGCTCCACTGGCCCGACCGCTCAACCAACCACTTCGGCCAGCTGGGCTACCAGCACGTGCCCGATGAAGACAGCGTGCCCATCCTTGAAACCCTCACGGTGCTGGATGAATTTGTGCGGGCGGGCAAGGTGCGCCACATCGGGCTTTCGAACGAAACCCCGTGGGGCATCAGCCAGTTTCTCAAGCTGGCCGAAACCGCCGGCCTGGCGCGCGTGGTGAGCGTGCAAAACCCCTACAACCTGCTCAACCGCACTTTCGAGATCGGGCTTGCAGAGCAATCCATCCGCGAAAAAGTGAGCCTGCTGGCCTATTCACCGCTGGCCTTTGGCGCCCTCACCGGCAAATACCTGAACGGCGCCCAGCCCGCCGGTGCGCGCATGACCCTGTGGGAACGTTTCGCCCGTTACAAGGGCGAAGCGCAGGACGCCGCCATCGCAAGCTACGTGGGCCTTGCCAGAAAGCACGGCCTCGACCCGGCACAGATGGCGCTGGCCTATGTAAATAGCCGCCCCTTCGTGACGAGCAACATCATCGGCGCAACCACCATGGAGCAGCTGAAGACGAACATCGCCAGCATCAATGTTCGCCTGCCCGCCGAAGTGCTCGACGAGATCGAGCGCATTCACAACAGCCGCCCGAACCTTTGCTCCTGAGCTTTAACTGATTCACCCCGTGGGCAGCCCCTGCCCACGGCGGCGCCCTCCACCTAGACCGGCAGCGCCCGCCGGGAACGCCCGATCCGGTTGAGCCACAGGGACAGCACGATCACCCCGCCCCCGAGCGCAATGCGCGGCAGGTCTGCATCCCGGTTCCAGATCAGCAGGTTCACCACCAGCCCCAGCGGAACATGCAGTTCGTTCATCACCGCCAGCGTGCCGGCGTCCACCCGGGTGCTGCCCTTGACCCACCAGAACATGCCCAGCGCGGTGGCAAACAGCCCCATCCACAGCAGCACGCCCCACTGCACCGCCGTCTGCGGCAAGCGGGCAGTGTTGCCAAAAATCGCAAACGACACCAGCGCAACCAGCAGCGCGCCAAGAAAGAAATGGCTGAAAAAGCGGTACAGCGGCAATTCGGTCGGATAGCGGGCCAGCAAATGGCGACACAACACCTGCCCGGCCGCAAAGGTGGCGTTGGCCACCTGCAATAACAAGAAGCCCACCAGATAGTCCCCCTCGAGGGGCTGGAAGCGGATCAGCACCCCGCCCGTCACCGCCACCAGCGCCGCCAGCAGCGCCCACGGGCTGAAGCGCCGCACCAGCGCGTCGTCCAGCAGGGTGACGTAGATGGGCGTAAGCACCGTGAAGAGCAGCACTTCCGGCACCGTCAGCACGCTGAAACTGCGGTAAAGGCACAGGTAAGTCACGCCAAACTGCAGCGCCCCGGCCAGCCACAGCCCGCCCACCAGCTGCCGCGGCAAGCCACGCCAGCGGGTCAGGGGGATGAACACCAGCGCCGCAATGGCCACCCGGATCAGCACGGCAAAATCACTATCCACCCGCCCGGCAAGGTATTCACCGATAAGACTGAAAGAAAAGGCCCAGAGCAGATTGACGACGATCAGGTGCGGCATTGGCAGGGGTTTCCGGCAAGACAGGCGCGGATCATAAGCCCGCCGGGAGATGAGGTCGAGGTCGGGCAATCCGCTTGGCAAGCCGGCACACCGCCGCATTCAGCCCTCGCCCGTCGAACTCATCCCTGCCGGCAGGCTTGAACCCATTAGTGTTATTTTGTACAGTATCGCAAACCAAGCCCCATCGAGCACAGCCCTGACACACCGCGCCGGTCTTGCCGGCCCCATGGAATCACGCCCATGAGCCAACAAATGAGTTTCGAATTCGCACAAGGCGACGCCCCTCCCCCCGGCCGCATCCCCCGCCCCACGCGCAAACGCATCGCGCCGATGCCCCCATACCAGACTCTGGCCCCGCACCAGCTGCCCCTGGCGCCGGCCCCTGCCCAGCGCCTGGAAACCCGGCCTCCCATCAAGCCGCGCATCCCCTTCACCGCCCCCGCCAGCACCCAAAATGGTGCAGATAGCGCCACCGGCATCCGCGAAGCCCGGCTCTGGAGCGAAAACGGCTGGACCGCCCGTGTCATCAAAAACGAAGACGACGACGGCTGGGCTGTGGAAATACTCCGGCACAACAAATCCGAACCCCTGCTCCTCGCCCCCTGGAACACCGATCACGACATGCGCAATCCCAGGCCGCTGGATCAATCCGCGTTCAACGGGCTGGTTAAAACCGCCTCGGAAATCCAGCAGCGCCACGAACAGCAGATCCACGCCCGGCTGCACAAGCGCCTCACCGTAAACACCCCCGACAGCCAGTGGGAAGTCACACTCGAAATCGTGCCCGACGAATACGAAGCACACGCCCTGCTCACCGCCTTCGACGAACACGGCGAGCTGATCACGCAAGAACGCGTCGCGCCAGAATTCAAACTCACCGCAGCCGTGGCGCAAACCTGGATAGAAAGCGATTTCCGCCACCCCGGCCGGGACGAGTCGTGAACTTGACCCCGCTTCACGAACCTCTTTCACAAGCCCCACTATGAAGCCCGCCGCCTGACCCAGATCCAGACCAAACGCGCGCCTTATGGTCTGGCAAAACGGCCCGGAACACCGAACGATTAAAAATTGCTGGAGTTCTTATTCGGTTTCCAATACAATCCGCCTCCTTCTGTGCCTGCCCAGGTGGCGGAATTGGTAGACGCACTAGTTTCAGGTACTAGCGGGTAACTCCGTGGAGGTTCGAGTCCTCTCCTGGGCACCAAGAAATACAAAAAGTCCGGCCCCTTTAAAGGGCTGATTTTTTGGCAAAAGCGTTTTGAGAAAAACGTCTTTGCAATAGCAGCAAAAATGGAGTGGTAGTTCAGTTGGTTAGAATACCGGCCTGTCACGCCGGGGGTCGCGGGTTCGAGTCCCGTCCACTCCGCCAACATTCAAGCAGTACCCGGAAGCGGCAGTAGCTCAGTTGGTAGAGCGCAACCTTGCCAAGGTTGAGGTCGAGAGTTCGAGACTCTTCTGCCGCTCCAAATCTTCCCGCCCCTCGCCCCGAACTCGGTGGATCAAACACCCACCTTGAATCGCCGGGCCGCAAGCGCACCCCCTGCGCAAATGCGAATCAAATTTCAGTTTCTGTATTACGTTGCGTTGCTGCGTCCTGAAAGATTTTGCGAGGAGGCCCGCGCGTTTCTGCCACCGGAGAGGAATCCTGAAAGCGCTAGGCGGGCGGCGGCACTCGACAAGCCACTGCCGTCGTTCGTCTCATCCGTGGTTCAAGGGCAGATACAGGCCAAAGCAGCCGTTCACCGAGTAATCGGTCAATGGTCGCTTCGGAGCGGTAACGAGTCATTGGCGATTAATGATCGGCTCGTGACAGCAAGCATCGGATCCAGTTCGTTATGAATGGAAACCCACTCTCCACCGTTCACACGGAATACACCGAGGGTCTGCTCGGCCTCGTCATAAATGCGGATTTCTACTGCATCTGCCGCATTGACCCAAATTTCTTCTCGCAAGGATGAAAGCTGAAATCCATCGACCAAACAGGTTTTGGCCCAACCAGACCATCCTGTCGTTTGCCACTGATAGCCACAGGCCTTTAGCTGATCCCTAATTGCAAAGGTGCCACCACCTCCACGTCGATCTTGGTTTCCAACTTTGATAACTAGCCGACTGACCTTGTTACGCACCGGCGGATAATCTCGCCATTCGATATTCTGCAACGACTTGACCTTTTCTAGCTCATCTAGGAACGGGGAACGATTATGCCCATCGGTGATGATCACCAACTTCTCCGCTGCACGAGTCATTGCCACGTATAGGAGGCGTCTTTCCTCGGCAATTATCTTCTCTGGGTTATCCCCAAACACCCGGGAGAAAACCCAATCAGGATGGATGAGCGGATAACTCCGGGCAACGGCGTCCATAACGATCACTGTCGGCTTCTCAAGACCTTTGTAACGGTGTGCTGTCGATATGGTGATATGGTCGCTGACGTCCTTTGGAAACAACGAGCGCACCAACTCTATATATACTTCCAGACCTCCGCCTTCCCCTTTCCCTTGGTTGCCAAAGTTCACGAACCACGGAAGGGAGTTTCTTCTGCAGAGCAGCACGACATCAGTACCTAATGCTAATGATTTTCCTGCGATTCTCGACACAATCGGAGTGATGATGTCACCTGGATGTCGCTGTTTTTCGATGAGCGAGGGGCGAAACTCAGACGCATCGGCTACGATGACAGCCCCTAAAGCGTCCCTGTAGGCTAAAGCAGGCTTTCCGAAAGCAGTCATCAACGCATTTCCCGTTTCTACGACGGACTTCGCAGAACGATAATTGGTTGCGAGGTAAAGCCTACGCGACGGCCCGATGTGCTCCTCAAAATGATTAAAGAACTGCAGGTCAGAGCCTGCGAATCCATTGATAGCTTGCCAATCATCACCGACACAGAATAGACCTATGCCGGGATTAGCTTTCCGGATCGATTTCAAGAGTCTAAAGAATAGATCTGAGAAGTCCTGATACTCATCAATGCAAACGAACTGCAACTCTACAAGGTCGCCGGATCCTGATTTTCGCTCAAATTTCGTCGCGCCACTAGCCACGATGGCCGCAGCTCTTTGCATCAATCCATCGAAATCCTCTTCGCCGGTTGCCGACAGGCGTTTCAAGTAAGCAGAGTAAAGTTTTTCCAGTAAGTCCAAGAACGCCGCCTCAACTTGCGACAAAGGAGAGTACGCATCAATCCTGTCTCGAAGTTCATCCGGAGGCAGTGAGAGCTTTCGGCAGCGGCCTATGAAATTCACTGCCGCTGTTGTAAACCGGTCTATCGCGCGATCCCGAATTTTCAACCAAATCTCATCCTCGGATAATCGACGACATTCAACACCGTGATCTTCGAGGTGGGATTTAAGTAGTTCTTTGAAACCTTCATCTCCCCGATTGGTGATATCGGTAGGCGAGAATTCAATGAGCGTCCAGTCTGTCTTTCCCGCCCAATAGATTCTCTTGTCTGCCGACATGGCATCGTAATCTGGATTTCCCACTAGCCCGAAATACTCAATGATTAAACCACTCCTTGCGGTCTTGAAAATTGTAAAGTCGGGACGGTAGTTGACGTCGTTCCACCAATGATTGCGTTCGTATTTGTAACTAACGTCATGTTCGAAAAGGAAGTCAGCGATCAGCTTCTCGCCATAAGACTTGACGTATTCGCCTCTTAGGCTTTCTCGAGGTAAAGATCTCCTGATGCGGAGAAAATCTTCCTTGGATTGGTCATACCCTTTCGCGACGATTCGATCCCAGTCTTCTTTGAAATGCGCGAGCATCAGTTCGCGGATCGCCGCCTTGTACTTCGGGAGCTGAAGATGGTCATCAATTACGCTCTGGAATGTGCGGCTTAATCCTTGTGATTCACCCTCCGCGCCGTTATAGAGGATGCTTTCATCTGGATGAACAATTGCGTAGGCGAGCGCATGGAACGTCATCACATGAGGCAGAGCGATTTTTAGGCGTGTTGCTACAGCGTTCACTGAGTCCGCCTCCATTTGACTCCAATCAATTCGCTTTTCTTTTCTTTTTTTCGCCAGTTGATTACGCTCTTCGATCTCGCTCTTGACTTGCTGTTCTGCTTCGCCATGGATGAGACCGAGTAGGCGTCGCCTAATTTCTATCGCGGCCTTTCGATTGAAAGCGAGCAGCAGAATCTTGGCCGCGGGAACTCCGCAGTGCTGAAGGAGAAACAGTGTTCGGTTGACAAGCGTGGCGGTCTTGCCACTACCTGCACGTGCGACAACTTGAACATTTCCATTGACGGCCGCAATTGCACCGATTTGTTCGTCGTCTAAGCAAAACTTCCGGTCAGTGCGGTTGTTTGCGGTCTGTTCGAACCACCGACGGACAAAGGTACTTTTCCGTTTTTCATACTCTTCCCGAGAAACGATTTCTGGAGGAATAGAGTTAAAGAACGCATCGGTCGATAGGAAATCGTGATTTAGCTGCTGATCGATTTCTGCCAGCAGCGATCTCTTCGTAGCCTCTGCTTCTTCTTGAATGAGTTTCTGACGGATTCGCTCGCGCTCAGCTAGGGCGGCAGCTTCGGCACGTGCCAACTCTTCTTGTTGCTTGGCCCTTTCTCGTTCTTCACGCGCAATTTTCTCGCTTTCGATTTCGTGAAGTATTCCAGCACGCCTATCCGCGATGATCAGGGGCAAGTTTGTCCATTCGTGGTCGCGCAGTTGCGACCGGAGTTCGCGGAGGATGCGTACTTCCGCTTCATCGCCACTCTCTGGATTGGCAACAAGCGTCGGAGCGAGCTTTGTCAGGTAGAAGGCTTCGTGCTCATCCCAGCAGGCCCAATGCTTCATAAGGGCGTCGATAAGCTGCGAGGGAGTTTGCTTCATTGTGCAGCCACGACCAAGGCGTGGTCGAGAATTTCAGGAGAGGTGCTATCGCAATCCACCAGGACAGCGATGCGAGGTTCGGCAATGTGTAATGCGCTCATGATCGAGATGCAAAAAATAGAGGCTCTATGATAACGGCAATGCGACTATGGGCTTCAACCTAAGCGTTGGCCGAAAAAGCATTCTGAAATGCTCAGTTCTAAGCAAACACGTCTTGGCCTGAACTGAGTGGCTGGAAAAGCGTCGATTGCAGACTGATTCTGGGCCCCTTATCAACGGCTGCCTTGGCCGAAGTAGAGACAAACGCCCCCATCCCAGGAACATCGGCTTTCTTGCGAAAGCCGATGTTCGAGTAGCAACAGTCTCACCACGGCCAAACCAAGTTCAGAGACACAGCCATTTGCAAATCATGCGGCCCCAATCTACCCGCCGGATCTTCTCGTTCATGAATACGGACTTCCGCGCCAGACTCGATCCCGACACCATCCCCTCCGCAGCACCCTGCCCCCCATTTGGCACCCGCCGCATTTCTTGATAAAAGATAGAACTCCAGCCCCGCTCCGCACCATTCCACCCCTCGCGCAGCCACTCCCTCACCCATTCAACCCCATGCCACAGCTCGCCCCCACCATCCTTTACGCAGACGACGCGCTGATTGTTGCCGACAAGCCGGCGGGGCTGCTCTCGGTGCCGGCGGGTGGCGAGGGTCGGCAGGATTGTCTGGCGGGCCGGGTTCAGGCGCTGTATTCCGACGCGCTGATCGTTCATCGTCTCGACATGGCCACCTCCGGGCTGGTGCTGCTTGCCCGTGGGCCCGAGATGCTGCGCCGCCTCAGCCTGGCCTTCGAGCAACGCATCATCGGCAAGCATTACATCGCGCTGGTGCATGGCCACCTTGCCAGCGATGCCGGCGAGATTGCCCTGCCGCTGGGCGACGACCCTGACAATCGTCCGCGCCAGATCGTCGACACCTTGCGCGGCCGGCGCGCGCTCACCCGCTATCGCGTCATCTCGCGCAGCGGCAGCGGCAAGGACGCCGTTTCACGTGTCGAGCTCCGGCCCGTCACCGGCCGCACGCACCAGTTGCGCGTTCATCTGATGTCGATCGGCCACGCCATCATCGGCGATCCGCTCTACGCCCCGCCCGAAAGCGCGGCGCGTTACCCGCGCATGCACCTGCACGCGGCCGGCCTCACCCTGATTCACCCGCAAACCCGGGTGCCGGCGTGCTTCGAAAGCGTGGTTCCGTTTTAAGCCGGCAGCGCTCCACCCGATAAGCAAAGCACTTTTTATTGGTTCGTTTTAAGTGCCGGCTTGGCGAGACTTGGCGCCAGACCAGCCTGGAAACGTCCCATGAACAGCGACACCGACCGCCTTGCCCACTGGCTTGTCAGCGGGCTTGAACTCGACACCACGATATTTCACGTCGGGCAGTATTGCGGCCCGTGGCGGGCCTCCACGGCCGGGCGCGAGCGGGCCAGCTTTCATCTCGTGCTGCGCGGCCAGTCGTGGCTGCACCTCGAAGGGCAGGCGCCCATCCTGCTGCGCGAGCGGGAAGGGGTTTTCTTTCTGCGCGACATTCCCCACTGCCTCACCCCCGAAGCCGTCGTCGACGCCAGCTTTCAGCCCCGCGCCATGCTGCCGATGAATCCGCCCCAGCCCGGCGCCTGCGGGCTGGCCTGTGGCTTCTTCCAGTTCAAGGGCCTGCTGGGCGAACTGTTCACCAGCGCCTTCCCGGCCTACGTGACGATCCGCGCCGACGACCCGGCGCAGTCGGCCATCACGCCGCTGTTTCAGCTGATCCTGGCCGAAGCCGGGCGCAACGCCAACGCCTCGTCGCCGCTCATCGAGCGCCTTACCGAGCTGCTGTTCTTTTACGTGATCCGCGACGTGGCCCGCCGCGACGACGTGGCGGCCGGCCTGCTGGCCGTGGCGCGCCGCCCGGAGTTTGCGCCGCTCCTCGACGACCTGCTCAAAGCGCCCGGCAAGGCCTGGTCGGTGGACGACATGGCCCGGGTGGCGTGCATGTCGCGGGCCAGCTTCTGCCGGCATTTCGTTGAAACCAGCGGCCAGCCGCCGGCCCAGTTCCTGCTGCAGATCCGCATGAAGATCGCCGCCCGCCGGCTGCAGACCGGCGACAGCGTGCTGCGCGCCGCCGAGCACGTGGGCTACCACTCCCAGGCCGCCTTCACCCGGGCCTTCAAGAAGGTGATTGGCGAGCAGCCCGGCGCCTTCCAGCGCGCCCGGCGCAGCGCCCTTCACGTTTAGACGATCGAACAAAAAAGCGCGACATCTGTGCATATAGCAGCGCAGACAAGATAGGCACAATCGGCACCATCGCAAAACCATCCGGACACCCTCCATGACCCGCCTCACGCTCCACACTGCCGACACCGCCCCCGCCGCAAGCCGCCCCTTCATCGACACGGCGCTCGCCAACAACGGCTTTCTGCCCAACCTGATCGGCGTGCTGGCCAACGCCCCGGTGGCGGTCGAAACCTATTTCACCGTGTCGGGCATCAATGCCCGCGGCAGCCTCAGCCTCGCCGAGCGCGAAGTGGTGCAGATCACCGCCGCCAGCGTGCATGGCTGCGACTTCTGCGTCGCCGGCCACACCGCCATCGCCCTCAAGAAAGCCGGCCTCGAGCGCGATCTGGTACGCGCCCTGCAAGAGCGCGGCAGCACCGGCAACCCACGCTTCGACGCCCTGGTGGCCTTCACCCGCGCCGTGATCCTCACCCGCGGCAACGTGGCCAAGGGCGAGCTGGCCGACTTTCTGGCCGCCGGCTTCAAGGAACAGCAGGTGCTGGAAGTGCTGCTCGGCATCAGCCTCGCCACGCTGTGCAATTTCGCCAACAACCTGGCCGGCACCGGCATCAACCCCGAGCTGCAAGGCTTCCGGCCGGGAGCGCTGGAATCATGAGCACCGCGATCCGCGATCAGGACGACGCGCTGGCCTGGGTTTCGGCCCACGCCCAGTCGCTCAACGACGGCACCGAGCACGCTGATGAAATCGTGCCGGTGCTCGGCGCCGCAGGATTCTTTCGCATCGGCGTGGCGCCGGAGCTGGGCGGCAGCGGTGGCAGCACCGCGGACGCCATCGACGCCATTGCCCGGGTTGCCGAGCGCTCGCTCACTGCCGCCTTTGTCTTCTGGGGCCAGCGCACCTTCATCGAATACCTGCTGCAAAGCCCCAATGCGAGCCTCCGCGAAAGCCGCCTGCCGGCGCTGCTGGCCGGCGAGCTGGCCGGTGCCACTGGCCTTTCCAACGCGATGAAGTTCTTGTCGGGCATCGAAAGCCTGTCGATTTCCGCCACGCCGACCGACGCTGGCTGGCGCCTCGACGGCAAGCTGCCGTGGGTGACCAACCTGCGCCGCGCGGGCTTTGCGGTTGCCGCCGCGGTCGAGCCGACCGACGGACAGCCCCCGGCGGTGGTGGCCTTTTTTGGCGACACGCCGGGCATCACCCGCACGCTTGATCTGCAACTGCTGGCCCTGCGCGGCAGCAACACCGCGGCCATCGACATCCAGGGCGTCGCCTCCGGTGCGGCCGAACTGATCCACGCCGATGCGCGCAGCTTCCTGCCGCGGGTGCGGCCGGGCTTTCTGGGCCTGCAATGCGGCATGTCGATCGGCCTGGCGCGGGCCTGCATCGCTGCAGCCAAGGCATCCGGCAGCGCCGTGCGTGCCGGGCTCCAGGCGCGCATCGACGCACTGGAAAGCGGCCTCGCCCATGCCATCGACGAGCTGAAGGCTGGCCTCGTCAGCGGCAGCTTTGCCGCGCAGGCCGCACCGCTGTTCCGCGTGCGCATCGGCCTCGCCGGCATCGTGCGCGAAGCCATGGATCTGGAACTCGACGCCAGCGGCGGCCGCGCCTATCTGGTGGCCACCACCGGCGACTTCGCCCGCCGCTGGCTGGAAGCCGCCTTCGTTCCCGTGGTCACCCCCAGCCTTACCCAGCTCCACGGCGAACTCGAACGCCAGGCCGCCTTGAGGGCCGCATGAACAGCCCC
>Ga0268298_10006453_pt1 | contig 10655 bp, 6 predicted proteins | sample WWTPWeurt_MetaG_FD_194462 | JGI IMG/M metagenome (GOLD analysis project Ga0268298, IMG submission 194462) | Activated sludge microbial communities from WWTP in Nijmegen, Gelderland, Netherland - WWTP Weurt | ecosystem: Engineered > WWTP > Aerobic digester > Activated sludge | place: Netherlands... | reverse complement strand
CGGAGGCGTCGCCGCAGGCGCGCACGGCCTTGTCCCAGGTCGGCGTCGCGATTTGCTTCGTACCGGTGGATCCAGCGGTGCAAGTTCCGCCCAGGGTTTGGAGGTTCGTGAATCGCACCGAAGTCGGCTTGTACGTTCCGGCGTCGTCCGCTCCGTGGCAGAGCGACACCGGGCTGCACAGGTTGTCGTTCATCACCTGATCGGTCGGCACGTACGGCGGAGAAGTACTGGTGGTCCAGAAGTTCCCGGCGCACGCCGTGTCGTCGTACATGTAGATGTCCGCCTGGCACAGGACACCGGTGGGGTTGCCGCAGTTGCAGGTCGGACACGTGGCGGTGCCGGGCTTGAGCGTCGAGTTGGCGTTCTGCTTGATGGTCGGGTAGCCGCCTGATTGCAGGCAGTCCGGAGCGGGAGCGGCGCCCTCGTACATCGCCACCGGTCCGGTCCATCCGGACGGCGCGCTCGGCGCGCAGGTGTACCCGGCCTGACAGTCTTCGTCCTGACAGTCGACCTTCGAGTCGCCGTCGTCATCCGTGCCGTTCGTGCAGTCTTCGTTGCCCGAGCCGCCGGTGCCGCCGCCGCCGGTCGCGCCGGTGCCGCCCGCTGCGCCCGTGCCGCCGCCGCCGGTCGCGCCGGTGCCGCCGGTCGCACCCGTGCCCCCGGACGCACTGCTGCCGCCGCCGCCGCTGATGCCGCCCACGCCGCCGCTCGCGCCTACCCCGCCGCTGGCGCCGCTGCCGCTCGTGCCGCCGGTTCCGTAGAACTTGTCGTCCTCGACGAACGTGAACTCCGGAAAGCCACAGCTCGCCACGGCGACGAGCGCGCCGAGGAGCGCGCCGAGGCGGGCGCGCCGCGATCCGTCAGAACGCACCGACAACGTTCACTCCTTTCCAATCCGGCGTAGGAGCCACCTGTAGCTTCAGGCGACCGGTCTTGGGCGGCTCGCTCTTCCCTCCCCCGGAGAGCAACATCACCGTTGCGACGCCGATGCCCACCACCCCGACGGCGACCCCCACGTTGGTGAGCAGCGCGTAGCGCTTGCCGTCGTCGGAGAGGCTTTGCTTCGACGCGGGACACGTGCCATCGGGACGGCACACCTTGTTCAGGTCGTCTTCGGCCTGGTTGCGCTTCAGGTAGAAGTAGCCCGCCGCGCCGAGCCCCACGACACCTACGCCGCCGATGAGCCAGGGCAGCGCGCCTTTTCCCTTCTTCTCCACCTTCACGCCGTCGGACGGCTCGGGCTGCACGCCAGGCTCGGGCTTGGGCTCGTCCTGAGCGCCGGCCGGCGCGGCCTTGAAGTCCTCGGGCGGAACGAGCTCGACGGCTTTGTTCTCGCCTTCGGCGAGCGTTACGGTCTGCTCGAATTGACTCCCGCCGATCTTGGCGACGATGCGATGCGGCCCCGGATCGGTCGACACGTCTTTGCCGATCTGAGCTTCGCCGAGGGCCACTCCGTCGAGCTCGACCTTCGCGGACTCCGCCCCTTTGCCGCGCGTGATGCTGAGCTTCGGGACCCGCGCTTCGAGCTGCTCCTTGGCCTTGGTGATTTCGTCGAGCTCCTTGGCCTTGGTTTGCTGGGCCTCGTATTCCGCCATGCGGTATTCGCCGAGGGCCTCGTTCAAGCGACCGAGGTGTTCCTTGCAGCGCGCGATGTGGAAGCGGACGGCGGGCGTGGTCTTCACCTTGGCGACTTCTTCGAACTTCGCCAGCGCTCCTGCCCAGTCGCCCGCGGCTTCGAGGCTCACGCCTTCCTTGAACTGCGTCCGCGCCTTGGCGAGCTCGGACGGACTCTGCGCCCAGACCGGAGGCGGCGCGACCGTCACCGCACCGAAGCTCAACGTCATCGCCAGCACCCCCGCACCGAGGCGCCGGAGCCTGGCGCGTTGTCCCAGCTCGTTACCCATCTCTCTCCCGAGTCTACATGACGCTTCGCGCATCGGCGACAGTTCGGGAAAAACCGGCGAGAAGGTCCCCCCGCCGTAGTCCTACCCAAGGCCACGGCCCCGACACCCCCGACCGCGACGCGCTTCGTCCGCGGCACTCCCGGCAAGCAGCAGGGTCGTCTACGCCGGAGCCGGGGGCCGCGTGCTCGCGCGCGTGAGACGCGCCAGCTGCCGTTCTGCCTCGGCGACCAGCCGCGAATACCCGTCGAAGCGCTCGGGAGCTTCCCGCCGCGGCGGCGCCGATTGTCCGGGAACGGGTGTCGCGCTGCGCGGGGCTCCGGCGCCCGCAGAGAACGACGCCACGCTGGAAACCCGACTGCCCCGGTCGACGCGCAGCCCGGTTCGCTCCCCGAGAAAGTCCACGAGTCGATCCAGGTCATTCACGCCGCCCCTCGCCTGGCCGAGGACGGAGAAGTCGAAGCTCCGCACGTCGATCCGCGCCGCCCAGAGGACCGTGGCGAAATGCAGATCGGCGGCAGCGAACGCGTCGAGCTCCTTGGCGGAGGGTTCGCGGAAAACCTCGAGGTCGGCGTTGGGCACGACCGCGCGGAAGCTCGAGCTCGAGCCGGGCCGCGTCCGTGGACGCGCGCCCACTTGGACCTCGCCTCGGACGATGGTCAAGAGCGCGCGATGGGCGATGGGCATCGTGCGCTCGCTCAGGTGGAGCACCACCTCCGTCTCGGCCAGCTCGATGGCACGGAGCGGCACGAACATCCTGCCCGGGTCGGACGCCACGTGGGGGTCCACCACGGCACTGCGGAACCCGTCGGCCCAGAGCCGCTCGCGGAGCGCTTCCGCCTGCCCGCGGTCGGCGAGGGCCCGAACGACGCCCCAGGCGCCAGGCTTCAACTTGGTGCGAAGCTCATAGGGCAAAATGCCCGTCAGCTCCGCGAGCCGCCCGTACTCGGCGTCGTTTCCTTGAAAGGGCGGCCCAATCAGCACCAACATGGCTTCCCCGCGACAGCGGGATGTTACAGGACCCTGGCGCCCCGGCCGAAAAACCCGAGGCCCGTGCGGGCGGGGTCGCGAAAAAGGCTGGGTTCATGTTACACGGAGGCCTTCTCGGGCCCACGCGGGCCGGACCCGAACGAGGGAGAGACTACGCGACATGGACATCAACTTTGCCCCCTTCGTGAAAGCGCTGGTCGCGTCGATCGTCTACTCGCTGATCGGCATCGTCATGTTCGGCATCAGCTTCTTGGTGATCAAGCTGGTGACCCCGTTCTCGCTGCGGAAAGAAATCGAGGAAGACCAAAACACCGCCCTCGCGATCATGATCGGGTCGGTCATCTTGGGTCTCAGCATCATCATCGCATCCGCCATCAGCGGTTGACCCGGTGCGCAGCCGCGCGCGGTCGTCCCGATGACGGACGAGGAAGACTCAGCGAGCTCACTCACGTCCTGGCCAGAGGCGGGACGCGCGGGTTCCGTTCGCCGGCGTCGCTCGACGAGCGTGCTGCTGACGATGGTGCTCGTCATCGCGACGGCCGGTCTGGTCTACGAGCTCGTGATGGCCGCTGTCGCGAGCTACGTGCTCGGTGACTCGGTCACGCAGTTCTCCACCATCATCGGCGTCTACCTCTCCGCCATGGGCCTCGGCGCTTGGCTCTCACGCTTCGCCGAGCGGCGACTGCGCCTCCTGTTCGTCGACATCGAGCTGGCGACCGCGCTGGTCGGAGGCTTCTGCGCGCCCGGTCTGTTTCTGGCGTTCAGCCACACCAGCGCGTTTCGCCTCGTGCTCTACGCCATCGTGCTGGTGGTCGGCGTGTTGGTGGGGCTCGAGCTGCCGCTCCTCATGCGCATCCTGCGCCGCGACCTCGAGTTCAAGGAGCTCGTGGCGCGGGCCCTCACCTTCGACTACGCCGGCGCGCTGCTCGGCTCCCTGGGGTTTTCCCTGATCTTCGTGCCACGGCTCGGCCTCGTCCACACCTCGCTCGCGTGCGGGCTCTTGAACGGCGCGGTGGGCTTCGCGTCCACCTACGTGCTCGAGACCGAGACCGCCGAGGAGGCCCGCGGCATGCGTAGTGCACGGCTCCGAGCCGTGTTCGTGATGCTGCTCCTCATCCTGGGGCTCGCGTTGGGAAATACCTTCACTCGGGTGGCCGAAGCGGCGACCTACGGTGGGGACGTGCTCTACGCCACGACGAGTCCGTACCAGCGCATCGTTCTCTCGCGCCGGGGCAACGGCTTCGCGCTGCACCTGAACGGCAACCTGCAGTTCGCGAGCGCCGACGAGTACCGCTACCACGAGGCGCTCGTGCACCCGGCGATGGGCGCGGCCCGGAAAAACGCGCGTGTACTCGTCGGGGGCGGCGGCGACGGGCTGGCCGTGCGCGAGATCCTGCGCTGGCCCCAAGTGGAGGAGGTCGTGCTCGTGGATCTCGATCGCGCGGTCACCGAGCTTGCCCGGACGCGGCCCGAGCTCGTGGCGCTGAACCACGGCTCCCTCTCCGACCGGCGAGTGCGGGTCGTGAACGCCGACGCCATGGTGTGGCTCGCCGAGGGGCGCGACCGTTTCGACGTCGTGATTCTGGATTTCCCCGACCCCAGCAATTACTCGGTGGGCAAGCTCTACAGCACCGAGCTCTACCGGAGGGTGCGCGCGCGCCTGGAGCCCGACGGAGCGCTCGTCGTCCAGTCGACCTCGCCGCTGCTCGCTCGGCGATCGTTCTGGTGCGTGGTGCGGACGCTCGAAACGGCAGGGTTCTCCGTCCAGCCTTACCGGGTGTTTCTGCCGAGTTTCGCCGACTGGGGCTTCGTCCTGGCGCGGCTCGAGCCATTCGCACGCCCCGAGCGCCTGCCCCCCGTCGAGCTCGCATATCTCGACGCCACGACGCTCCGGCTGCTCTTCGAGCTGCCCGCCGACGTCGCGCGCGTCCCGACGGAGCCGAACCGCTTGAACAACCAAGCGCTGGTTGCCAACTACCTCAGCGAGTGGAGCCGCTGGGAGTGACCCAGCCGACCCCGAGCGCCGTTCGCGTTCGCGGAAAGCTCTGCTACTACTCGGCGGTCGACCCGTCCGGGGGTTCGCTGGGAGAGAGCTCATGCCGCTCGAAACACAACTCGACTACGCGCAGAAGTGGGAAAAAGATCGGGGAAGCGAGGTCTGGCTCACGCAGCCGCTCGGCGGCGGCAAGCTGCGCGACTTCACGTTCGCCGAGGCCATGGGCGAGGTGCGCCGTATGGCGGCTCACCTGAAGTCGCTCGGTCTGCCCGCAAACTCCCAGATCGCTCTGTTCTCCAAGAACACCGCCTGGTGGCTCCTCGCCGACCTGGCCATCTGGATGGCCGGGTACGTGTCGGTGCCGCTCTACCCGACGCTCACTCCGGAGACGATCCGCCAGATCCTCGAGCACAGCGAGGCCAAGCTCATCTTCGTCGGCAAGCTCGACGGCTTCAGCGCCATGGAACCGGGGATCCCCGAAGGCCTTCCGCGCATCCGCCTCCCGCTCTCACCCAAGATGGACGCACCGAGCTGGGACGAAATCGTCGAGAAGACGGAGCCGCTCACCGGGACCATCACCCGCGACAAGACCGAGCTCGCGACCATCGTCTACACCTCGGGCAGCACGGGCGTCCCCAAGGGCGTCATGCACAGCTTCCAGACCATGGTGGAGCCTGCCAGCGCGTTCCGCGAGCTCCTCGAGCTGTCACCCAACGACCGCATGCTCTCCTATTTGCCGCTCGCCCACGCCTTCGAGCGCTACGTGGTGGAGGCCGGCACGTTGACCATCGGCTTCAGGGTGTTCTTCGCCGAGAGCCTCGACACGTTCATCAAGGACATCCAGCGCGCGCGCCCGACCCTGTTCGTCAGCGTGCCGCGGCTCTGGCAGAAGTTCCAGCTCGGGGTGTTCAGCAAGATGCCCGCCGAGCGTCTGGCCTTCATGCTGAAGGTCCCGATCCTGAGCGGCATCATCAAGAAGAAGGTGCTGAGCGGACTGGGCTTCGACCACGTGCGCATCGCGGGCAGCGGCTCCGCCCCCATCCCGGGCGAGCTCATCGCCTGGTACCGCTCCCTCGGGCTCGAGCTCCTGGAGGGCTACGGCATGACCGAGAACTTCAGCTACTCGCACATGGCGCTGCCCGGCGACGTGAAGGTCGGCTACGTCGGCAAGGCTTGTCCGAAGGTCCAGTGCAAGATCAGCGAGGAGGGCGAAGTCTTGGTCAAGAGCCCGGGCACGATGCTCGGCTACTACAAAGCGCCCGAGCTCACCGCGGAGATGTTCACCGAAGACCGCTTCCTGAAGACGGGCGATCGAGGCGAAATCGACGAGCACGGGCACCTTCGCATCACCGGACGCGTGAAGGAGCTGTTCAAGACCAGCAAGGGCAAGTACGTCGCCCCCGCGCCCATCGAAAACAAGCTGCTCTTGCACACCGACGTGGAGCAGGCCCTCGTCACCGGCAACGGCTTCCCCCAGCCCTACGCCATGGTCGTATTGAGCGAACAAGCGCGGAAGCGAACTGGGGACGAGGCTGCGCGCCAGGAGATCAGCGCCAGCTTGCGAGCCCACGTCGACGAGCTCAATCGCGGCCTGGATCAACACGAGCAGCTCCAGCTCGTCGCGGTGATCAGCGACGAGTGGACCATCGAAAACGGACTCCTCACGCCCACGCTGAAGCTGAAGCGGAGCGCCATCGAGTCGAAGTACGGGAGCCTCGCCGAGGGCTGGTACGAAAAGGACGAGCCGGTGGTCTGGAGCTGAGACGCCGCGCGCGTTTCGGCGTTGCCCGAGTCAGAAGCCGGGGTCGGTGACCGGCGGCGGAACGAAGCCGCTGCCCGGCTTCTTGGGCTCCTTGCCCGACTTGGTGTCCTTCGCGTCTTTCGCGTCTTTCGCGTCTTTCGCGTCTTTCGCGTCCTTCGCGTCCTTCGCGTCCTTCGCGTCCTTCGCGTCTTTCGCGTCCTTCGGCGCGGGCCCGCCGCGCCCCGCCCGGTTCTTCTCCACCGCGAGCTCGTTCAGATCGATGGCGCCGGACTCGTCGAGCTTCTCACCGGAGCCCGACGGAGCGGGCGAAGCGGCCGACGACGACAGCGTGACGGCAGGGACAGGAGCGCCGCTGGCGCTTCGACCCGCGCCTCGCGTGATCCGCGTCACGAGCACGGCGCCGCCGATCATCAGCGTCGCGACCATGAGACCTCCGACCACCCAGAACGCCCCGCGGCTCTTCGGCTTCGGGGGGGGTTCGCTCGGAAGCTGGGTTCCGATGGGGGTTTCCGGCGCACTGAGCGCGCTGCTCGTATATTCCGGGACGCTCGGGCGCACGTATCCCGGCCCCGAATGCGGAGTCGGCCCCGTCACGCCGGTCACCGAGATGCGTGCGACGTCCGGGCTCGACGGCGCGCCAGGCGGAGGAGGGCCGACACGCGTTCCGAGCTCGGGGAAGCGTCCCGTCGAACCGGAGATGTCCGTGAGTGGAGCCCGCTCGTCTGCGACGCGGATGGCCTCGCGCAGCGCGGCGCGCCGCTCGTCGCCGCGATCACCCAACATCGCCCGCACGAACTTGCCGACGTCTTCGGTGCGCACGCGCGGAATCGTGGGCGGGAACACTCGATCGAGCGCGGCCTCGAACTCGGCGGTGGTCTGGAAGCGCTTCGTCGGATCGCGGTCGAGCGCGCGAAGCACCACGGCCTCGAGCGGCTTCGGATATTCCTTGTCGTAAGCCCGCGGCGGAATGATCGGCCGATCGGAGACGATGTTCTGCAGCGTGATCATGTCGTTCTCGCCGCGGAACGGATGTTTACCCGTCGTGAGCTGGTAGAGGATGATCCCGAGCGCGAACACGTCGGTGCGCCGATCGATCTCTTTGCCGAGCGCCTGCTCGGGCGACATGTAGGGCGGTTTTCCCTTGATTTGTCCCGAATTCGTGTGCTCTGCGGTGCGCCCCGCCGCCTTCGCGACACCGAAGTCCACGATCTTCACCACGCCGTCGAACGTGATGAGGATGTTCTGCGGCGAGATGTCCCGGTGCACGAGGCCGACGGCCGCGCCGCCTTCGTCGCGAAGCTCGTGAGCTGCGTGCAGGCCCGCGCACGCGTCCTGCACGATCTTCACCGCGACCGGGCGTGGAATCCCCTCGCGCTTGGCGGCGACTCGGCGAATCGACGAGAGCGGTTCGCCGTCCACCCACTCCATCACCAGGTAGAGCAGGTCGTCCTGCTCACCGAGGTCCAGGATCTCCACGACGTTCGGGTGACGAATGCGCGACGCGAGCTGCGCCTCGTCCAAGAACATCTGCTCGAAGTGGGGGTCGTCGCTGATGGTGGGCAGCATGGTCTTGACGGCGACCGTCTTGCTGAACCCGCGCGTGCCCTTCAGGCGTGCCGCCCACACGGCAGCCATCCCCCCTTGGGCGATCGGCACGAGGAATTCGTACCGGCCCACCGTTTGACCGGGCTGGATCTCCCCGAGCGTCCTCATGGGTGGTGCGGCGTGCCAAGAGCGTGGCAGACCCTCGCGCGCTGCACAAGGCGGCATGGATGGGTCGGGCTTGGGCATCTGGCCTGGGGTCTTCTTGGGGGTGAGGTGTGACTCGGAGCTGTACAAGCCGGGAGTATCTTGTGTTCACCCTGTCGAAAGTTCAGTGCCTACTGAGAGTTAGGCCGAATCGCCCAATCTGTCGTGGTTTTTTCTTGCCCCACCCCAAGTGGTTGGGGTAGGAAGACCCTCCACCCGCTGCGAAAGCTGCTCGTCAGTGCAGGCGGTCGGACCCGCTGTCCGCGTCTCACTCTGGAACAGCCGTTCAGTCGAACGAGTCCAAGCGCAACGTGGTGCTGGCACGAAGACGGAATTGGCTTTTGAGGGTGGCGGGGCGTCGCCGCGTCGCCCGGTGGTTCGGATGGAGACTTGGACAACGGGGGTCTTGAGCCTCTCGGCCGTCGGACCGGTCGAGGGGATTGGTTTTGTCTTGCTGAGCGGGCAGGTGCCCGCCCGGAGCCGCGCGCGGTGATGGCAGAGCTGAAGGAGCGAGGGATGGCGCAGTCGACGATCGTGGGTCAGGAGAAGCAGGTGCAGGTCAAGAGCGAGGAGCCCGCGAAGAAGCGGGCCCCGGCGCGGAAGAAGAAGGGTGTCTCGCTCGAACGCCGCTACACGGGCCCCACCGAGGCGGGCTTCGAGCACACGACGTGGGAGCTCCGGAAGAGCGTCATCACGAATCCCGACGGCTCGGTCGTCTTCAAGATGGAGGGCGCCGAGATCCCTGCCGCCTGGTCTCAGCTCGCGACCGACATCGTCGTCTCCAAGTACTTCCGCAAGGCCGGCCTCCACGGTGACAAGACCAAGGGCGAAACCAGTGTGCGCCAGGTCGTGCACCGCATCGCCCACACCATCCGCCGCGCGGGGGAAGACTTCGGCAACTACTTCGCTACCAAGAAAGACGCCGAGGCTTTCGAGGCCGAGCTCACGTTCCTACTCGTGAACCAGTACGGTGCGTTCAACTCGCCCGTTTGGTTCAACTGCGGACTCTTCCACGAGTACGGCATCGAAGGCTCCGGTGGCAACTGGGCGTACTCCGAGAAGACCGACGCGGCCACCGAGACGCGCAACGCCTACGAGCAGCCGCAGTGCTCCGCTTGTTTCATCCAGAGCGTCGAAGACGACTTGATGTCGATCTACGACCTCATGAAGAGCGAGGCGCGCCTCTTCAAATACGGCTCGGGCACGGGCTCGAACTTCAGCGCCATCCGCGGCAAGCAGGAAAAGCTCTCCGGCGGCGGCACGTCCAGCGGCCTGATGAGCTTCCTCGAGGTGTTCGATCGCGCTGCGGGCAGCACCAAGAGCGGCGGGACCACGCGTCGCGCGGCCAAGATGGTCTGCCTCGACATGGATCACCCGGAAATCGCCGACTTCATCCAGTGGAAGGTGCGCGAAGAGAAGAAGGCGCAAGCCCTGATCCATCAGGGTTACGAGAGCGATTTCAACGGCGAGGCGTACCGCACGGTGAGCGGGCAAAACAGCAACAACAGCGTGCGCATCACCGACGATTTCATGAAAGCAGCGCTGTCGGGCGGCAAGTGGCACACCATCGCGCGCACGACCGGTGAGGTCATCGACACCTACGAGGCCCAGGATCTCTGGACCATGATCGCGGAGAGCGCCTGGGGCTGCGCCGATCCCGGTGTCCAGTACGACTCGACCATCAACCGCTGGCACACCTGTCCGAACACTGGGCGCATCAACGCCTCGAATCCGTGCTCGGAGTACATGTTCCTCGACGACACGGCCTGCAACCTGGCGTCGTTGAACCTCACCAAGTTCCTGCGGGGCGACGGCAGCTTCGACGTCGATGGCTACTGCCACGCCGTCGACGTGTTCTTCACGGCGCAGGAGATCCTGGTCGACTTCTCCAGCTACCCCACCCGGGGCATCGCGCAGAACTCCCACGACTACCGCCCGCTCGGCCTCGGCTACGCCAACCTCGGTACGCTCTTGATGCTGCTCGGTGTGCCCTACGACTCCGAGAAAGGCCGCGCCATCTCGGCGGCGCTCACCGCCATCATGTGCGGCCGCGCCTACGCGCAGAGCGCGCGCATCGCAGGCAGCAAGGGGCCCTTCCCCGGGTTCGGCAAGAACCGCGAGCCGATGCTGCGGGTGATGCGCCTGCACCAGGAGGCCGCGTACGCCATCCACCGCGACGAGTGCCCCGCCGATCTCTGGCGCGCCGCCGCGGAATCTTGGGACCAGGCGGTCGAGCTCGGCGAGCAGCATGGCTACC
>Ga0268298_10006452_pt1 | contig 10655 bp, 3 predicted proteins | sample WWTPWeurt_MetaG_FD_194462 | JGI IMG/M metagenome (GOLD analysis project Ga0268298, IMG submission 194462) | Activated sludge microbial communities from WWTP in Nijmegen, Gelderland, Netherland - WWTP Weurt | ecosystem: Engineered > WWTP > Aerobic digester > Activated sludge | place: Netherlands... | reverse complement strand
AAATCTGCGAGCACATCGCCTCCGTCTATCAGGAGAACTCTCCCGAGAGCATCTACTTTCTGATGCTCTACAACATCTTCAACGAGTTCCTCGCCGACATCGATGAGGACGTCCTGCCCAACGACCGCACGGGCTACCAGGACACGCTCATCTGGAACAAGCTTTTCAACTTCCAGAAGGACGCTGCCACCGGCATCATCAACAAGCTGGAAACCTACAGCGGCTGCATCCTGGCCGACAGCGTCGGCTTGGGCAAGACCTTCACGGCCCTGGCCGTGATCAAGTATTACGAGCTGCGCAACCGCTCGGTGCTGGTGCTGTGCCCCAAGAAGCTGGCCGACAACTGGCTCAACTACAACCGCAACCTCAAGACCAACATCTTTTCGCGCGACCGGTTCAACTACGACGTCCTCTGCCACACCGACTTGAGCCGCACCAGCGGGGAGTCGTTCGGCACGCCGCTGAACCGCATCAACTGGGGCAACTACGACCTGGTCGTCATCGATGAATCGCACAACTTCCGCAACAACGACGCCTTCAAGGACAAGGAGACCCGTTACCAGAAGCTGATGAACAAGGTCATCCGCGAGGGCGTCAAGACCAAGGTGCTGATGCTCTCCGCCACGCCGGTGAACAACCGCTTCAACGACCTGCGCAACCAACTCGCTTTGGCCTACGAAGGTGACTCGGAGAACTTGAGCAAGAAGTTGCGCACCAGCAAGTCTGTGGAAGAGGTGTTCCGCAATGCCCAGAAAGCCTTCAACGCCTGGGCCAAGCTGCCGCCTGAGCAACGCACCGCGCGCGCCATCCTGGACGCGCTGGACTTCGACTTCTTCGAGTTGCTCGACAGCGTCACCATTGCGCGCTCGCGCAAGCACATCCAGACCTTTTACGACACCAAGGACATCGGCCACTTCCCGGAGCGCCGCAAACCCCTGTCATTCCGTCGACCCCTGACCGAGCGGGCAGACGTGATGGGATTCAACGACATCTTCGAGCAACTGTCGCGGCTCAAGCTCGCCGTCTACGCCCCTGTCAGCTACATCCTGCCCAGTCGGCTAAAGAAGTACGAAGACCTGTACGACACCAAGGTCGGCGGCAAAGGCACGTTGCGCCAGGCCGACCGCGAGAAGAGCTTGCAGGCGCTGATGACGGTCAACCTGCTCAAGCGGCTGGAAAGCTCGGTGGCCTCGTTCCGCCTCACGCTCCAATCGCTGCGGGACAACCACCAGGCGACGCTGGCCAAGATTGCCAGCTTCAACGAGACCGGCCGCGCCGCGAGCGTGAGCGACCTGACCGACGTGCTCGAAACCCTGGACGGCGAAGAGGACGAACTACCCGAAGGCCTCGAAGGCGGCGGTGAGATCGGCGGCAAGGTCAAGGTGAGCCTTGCCGATATGGACTTGCCTTCGTGGGAACACGAGCTCAAACGCGATCTGGAGGTTATCGAGGTGCTGCTGGCCTCGATGCACAAGATCACCCCTGACGACGACGCCAAGCTCCAGCACTTGAAGGCGCATGTGCTGGAAAAGATTGCCAACCCGATCAACCCCGGCAATCGCAAGGTGCTGATCTTCACGGCGTTTGCTGACACAGCGGACTACCTGTTCGCGAACCTGGCCCCCGAACTGCTGGCCAGCCAACGCCTGCACACAGCCAAGGTCACTGGCAAGGGTGCGCCCAAGTCGACCCTGGCCAAGGTCTACGACTTCCAGGAACTGCTTACCCTGTTCTCGCCGCGCGCCAAGGAAAAGGCCGTTGTGCTGCCCAACGAACCGGCAGAGATCGACGTGCTGATCGGCACCGACTGCATCTCCGAAGGCCAGAACCTGCAGGACTGCGACTACGTCATCAACTACGACATCCACTGGAACCCGGTGCGCATCATCCAGCGATTTGGCCGCGTGGACCGCATCGGCTCACCGAACACCAGCATCCAGTTGGTGAACTACTGGCCCGACATCTCGCTGGACGAGTACATCAACCTCAGGGAGCGCGTCGAGAGCCGGATGATGATCGCCGATGTCACCGCCACCGGCGACGACAATGTGCTCTCAGCCCAGGCCAACGACGTGTCCTACCGCAAGGAGCAGCTGCGCCGCCTGCAAGAGGAAGTCATCGAGCTGGAAGACCTGAAGACCGGCGTCTCGATCACCGATCTGGGCCTCAACGACTTCCGCATGGACGTGCTGAACTACGTCAAGACCCATAGCGAGCTCCACAACACGCCCAACGGGCTGCATGCCGTCGTGCCCGCCAACCCCGATCTGGGCCTCACCCCAGGCGTGATCTTCACACTGCGCAATCGCAACGCGGGCGTGAATCCGCCCGCGCACTTGCCCCAGCACAACCGGCTGCACCCGTACTACCTCGTTTACATCAACTGCGCGGGCGAGGTCATTCACGACCACACCGAGGTCAAGCGCCTGCTCGATCTGGCGCGGAGCTGCTGCAAGGGGCAGGCGCTGCCCATCACGGCGGTATGCCAACGGTTCAACCAGGAGACGGCGGACGGTCGCAGGATGCAGGTGTACTCCGAGCTGTTGGGCAAGGCCATCCGCTCGATGATCGAGGTGAAGGAAGAGAAAGACTTGGACAGCTTGTTCTCCGGCGGAAAGACCACGGCGCTGACCCACACCATCTCCGGCCTCGACGACTTCGAGTTGATTGCGTTTCTGGTGATTCAGGAGGCCGGGTGAGTCAGCCCGGCACCATGCACACGCATCCCGCCTGGGTCAGCTACCCCGCGAAGGCCACCTTCGGCCGCACGCTGCCCAAGAACAAGATCTACGAGCACAGCAAGGCCAACACGCGGCTAAAGGACCTGTTCGTCAAAGAGGTCGAGCAGATCGTCTGGCAATACAAGCTCGCGCCGGAAACCATCAACCTGCCAGCGCGGCCGGGCGTGCAGGAGATTCAGGTATTCAGCCTCCAGCTCAAGACGCCCGAACTGAACCGGGAAGTGCTGCGCGCCATCGACGGCGCCGTGCAGTTCCCGATTCTTTTCGAACTGAGCTTTGATGGCAGCACGCAGGTCGTCGCCTGCTACAAGCGCCCGAGCGAAGTGGACGCCAGTCGCTGGGTGCTCTCCGACTACTTTGCGACCGACTGGCTACCGGCCGGCGCCGAGCGCGCCGCCATGCCGCTGGCGCTGGATTTGGCGATCCTGTACGAGCAGCTCTTGCATCGCCTCATCCCTCTGCTAGCCCGCAAGCGGGAACCGCTGACCGCATTGGTAGAGCGCTTCGAACAGGTGCAAGCCCGGCAGCGCGAGGTGGCCAGAACCGTAGTGCGGCTGGAAAAGGAAAAGCAATTCAACCGCAAGGTAGAGATCAACGCAGCCTTGCGCACACTAAAAGCCGAACTTGAACAATTGAGCCGCTGAAAACATACGGCCGCAGGATGAAGAACATGGACAAACTGAAGATGCACTCACCCAACCTCGCGCACGACCACATCGCCCGCATCCGTGAGCTGTTTCCCAGCTGCGTGACAGAGGGCCAGAGTGGGGATGGCCGCATGAAGCTGGCTGTGGACTTTGACCAACTGCGGCAAGAACTGTCGGAGTCAATAGTCGAAGGCCCGCAGGAGCGCTACCACCTGAACTGGCCGGGCAAGCGCGAGGCACTGCTCGCCGCCAATGCGCCCATTGCCAAAACGTTTCGTCCCTGCCGGGACGAGAGCGTGGACTTCGAAGCCACAAAGAATCTCTTCATCGAGGGCGACAACCTCGATGCTCTGAAGCTCTTGCAGGAGACCTATCTCGGCAAGGTGAAGATGATCTACATCGACCCGCCGTACAACACCGGCAACGACTTCATCTATGAGGATGACTTTGCCGAGAATTCAGATGCATTCCTGAAGCGATCCAATCAGAAGGATGAAGAAGGCAACCGGCTCGTTGCGAACACCGCTTCAAATGGGCGGTTTCATTCGGACTGGCTGAGTATGATTTACGCGCGCCTCAAGCTTGCCCGCAATCTACTGCGCGAAGACGGAGCGATCTTCATTTCGATCGACGACAGTGAAGTCGACAACCTCAGGAAGGTTTGCAGCGAAGTCTTTGGCGAGGACAACTTCGTCGGGCAAGTCGTATGGCAACGTTCTAAGAAGGGTGACGCGAAGCTCATCGCCAAGGTGCATGAGTACATCCTCTGTTACGTGCGCGACAAAGCTGCGGTGCAGGCCAACGGCGTGTGGCGGCGCCCGAAGGAAGGGGCGGAGCAAGTCTTGGCGAAGTACGCGGAGCTGAAGGCCTCCTTGGCCGGAAATCATGAGGCAATCCGCACGGCCATGATGGACTGGTACCGCCAGCTACCCGAAGGCGACCCGCGCAAGGCACACAAGCACTACAACTGGTCGGATGACCGTGGTATTTACTTTGCAGATAACTTCGCTGGGCCCGATGATGGCCGAGAGTCGCGGCCTCGCCACGACATCCTGCACCCGGTGACTGGAAAGTCATGCAAGAAGCCATCCACCGGCTGGCGGTGGGATGAAGAGAAAACCAAGTGGGCACTGGCGCAGGTACCGCCGCGCATCCATTTCGGCCCTGATGAAACCACGATTCCGACCCGAAAGAGTTACCTGTTCGAAATCGACAGCGAGCCCTTTTCGTCGGTTTTCTATCGCGATGGTCGGTCGGCCACGCTGGAAGTCGAAGAGCTGGTCGGCAAGGGTTGGTTCCAGTTTCCCAAGAACACTGACGTGCTGTCGGAGCTGATCGAACTGGTGACGAAGCCTGACGACATCATCCTGGACTTCTTCGCTGGCTCAGGCAGCACGGGCCATGCCACGATGAATGTGAACGTCGCACATGCTTCCAAGCGCCGCTATGTGCTCGTGCAACTGCCCGAGGCGACAGGACGTACCGGATACGCGACGATTGCCGAAATCGCCAAGCAGCGCATACGCCAGGCGGGGAGCAAGATCGCGGCGAGTCTGACGGCCTCGGATGTGGACATCGGCTTTCGCGTCCTCAAGATCGATACCTCCAACATGGCCGACATCTATTACGCGCCGGATGCGCTCGACAAAAGCCAGATCGATCTGCTGGTTGACAACATCAAGCCCGACCGCACAACCGAAGACCTGTTGTTCCAGGTGATGCTGGATTGGGGCGTGGATCTGGCCCTGCCCATCGAAAAGAAGACGGTCCAGGGCAAGGAGGTGTTCTTCGTCGATGACGACGCACTAGCAGCCTGCTTCGATGCCCACGGCGGCATCGATGAGCCCTTCGTCAAGGAACTGGCCAAGCTCAAAGCGCTGCGCGTGGTGTTCCGCGACGCCGGGTTCAAGGACAGTGCCATCAAGATCAACGTGGAGCAGATCTTCAAACTGCTGTCGCCCGCCACCGAAGTGAAGTGCATCTGATGGGCGCGGTGATGAAGCTCAAGTTCAAGACCCAGGCCTACCAGACGGCCGCCGTGCAAGCCGTGGTGGACTGCTTCAAGGGGCAGCCACCGGCCACACCTGCGGCCATCAGCTATCGCATCGATCCCGGCAAAGCGAGCCTTGGTACCGAGGACCTGTTTGGGGAAGGCGGCTTCAAGAATGGCGATCTGCAACTGGCGGACACGGCGTTGCTGGACAACATCCGCGCGGTGCAGCATGGGCAAAACCTACCGCTGTCCGACACGCTGATCAAGACCAAGGTAGCCCGGGTGAACCTCGACATCGAGATGGAGACCGGCACCGGCAAGACCTACTGCTACATCAAGACCATTTTCGAGTTGCACCGGCAATACGGCTGGAGCAAGTTCATCGTCGTGGTACCCAGCATCGCCATCCGCGAGGGCGTGGCCAAGTCGCTGGACATCACCGCCGAACACTTCCTGGAGACGTACCGCAGGAAGGCGCGCTTCTTCATCTACAACTCCAAGCAGTTGCACCATCTGGAGAGCTTTTCGTCGGACGCCGGGATCAACGTGATGGTCATCAACGTGCAGGCGTTTGCGGCACGCGGGGCAGACAATCGTCGTATCTACGAGGAGCTCGATGACTTCCAGTCCCGGCGCCCGATTGACGTCATCAGCGCCAACCGGCCCATCCTGATACTGGACGAGCCGCAAAAGATGGAAGGCGCACAGACGCTGAAGTCGCTGGAGGAGTTCAAGGCCCTGATGGTGCTGCGCTACTCGGCCACACACAAGACAACGCACAACAAGATTCACCGGCTGGACGCGCTGGACGCCTACAACCAGAAGCTGGTGAAGAAAATCGCCGTGCGCGGTATTGCGGTCAAGGGGCTGGCGGGCACCAGCGGCTACCTGTACCTGCAATCCATCGAGATTTCAACTAAGCGGCCGCCCGAGGCGCGGGTGGAGCTGGAGCAGAAACTCGCAGGCGGCGACATCAAACGCGCACTGCGTAAGCTCGTCAAGGGCGACAACCTGTTCGATCTCTCCAACGGACTGGATCAGTACCGGTCCTACGTGGTGGCCGACATCAACGCCAACACCGACACCTTAAGCTTTACCAACGGCGTGGAGCTGGTGGTGGGCGATGCCACAGGCGATGTGAGCGAGGCGACGCTGCGGCGCATCCAGATACGGGAAGCGATCAAGACACACTTCGACAAAGAGCAGGCGCTGTTCCAGCACGGGGTGAAGGTGCTGACGCTGTTCTTCATTGACGAGGTCGCCAAGTACCGCGACTACAGCCAGGCCGACGAGAAGGGCGATTACGCCCGTGTCTTCGAGGAAGAGTACGGCCTGTACTTGAACGAAGTTCTCGACCTGGATGAGACACCGTACATCAAGTACCTGAAGGGCATTCCCGCCGAGAAGACGCACAGCGGCTACTTCTCCATCGACAAGAAGACCAAACGGTTGGCCGACCCGTCAGTGGCTGCGCGTGGCGAGAACGCAGGCCTGTCAGACGATGTGGATGCTTACGACCTCATCCTCAAGGACAAGGAGACGCTGCTGTCGTATCCGTCGCCCAGCGACGGCCCGCAGATGCAGGCGAGGAAGTCCGTACGCTTCATCTTCTCGCATTCCGCCTTGCGCGAAGGCTGGGACAACCCGAACGTGTTTGTCATCTGCGCGCTCAAGCACAGCGACAACACCATTTCACGTCGGCAAGAAGTGGGCCGTGGCCTGCGGCTTTCGGTGAACCAGCACGGCGACCGCATGGATCACCCGGCTACGGTGCACGACATCAACGTGCTGACCGTTGTGGCGAGCGAAAGCTACAAGGACTTCGTCGCGGCGCTGCAAAGGGACATCAGCGAATCGCTGTCGGCACGGCCAAGGATGGCGGACGAGGCCTACTTCACCGGAAAGGTCCTCAAGACGCCAACCGGCGATGTCGCGGTGACGCCTCAACTGGCCAAGCAGATCTACAAGTACCTGCTGAAGAACGACTACACGGACGACGCGGATCGCATCACCGAGGCCTATCACCAAGCTCGAAAAGACGGTGTACTGGCGGTGCTGCCGGCGGAACTGCAGGCTCATGCCGAGCAGGTGTTGCTGCTCATCGACAGCGTGTTCAGCGAGAGCCAGCTTCCCGAGATTGGCGACGACCGGCGCCCGAAGAAGAACCCGCTCAACGCCAACTTCGAGAAGCAGGAGTTCAAGGCGCTGTGGAACCGCATCAACCGCAAGGCGGCCTACAGCGTCGAGTTCGACTCCGACGAGCTGGTGGGTAAGGCCATCAAGGCCATCGATGCCAGCCTCCGGGTGACGCCTTTGCAGTACACCATCCAGCACGGCGAGCAGGCCGCTGCGGTGACCTATGACGGCATCAAGGACGGCAGTTCCTTCGTCCTCAAGACCACCAACACCGAGACAAACCGGCAATCGATTCACTCGGCGGTGAAGTACGACCTGATCGGCAAACTGACTGAAGGCACACAACTGACCCGCCGCACTGTGGCCGAGATGCTCAAGGGTATGAACGTGGCCGTGTTCGCGCAGTTCAGGACGAACCCGGAGCACTTCATCGCCGAGGCTACGCGCCTGATCAACGAGCAGAAAGCCACAGTGATCATCGAGCACTTGGCCTATGACTCGGTAGAGGACAAATTCGACCTGGACATCTTCACCGTCGGGCAAACGAAACAGGACTTCAGTAGGGCCGTCAAGACCCCCAATCGCAACATTTACGACTTCGTCCTGCCGGATTCCAACTCCAGCGTCGAGCGTCAGTTCGCGACAGAACTGGATGTCTGTGGCGACGTGGTCGTCTACGCCAAGCTGCCACGCGGCTTTCTGATCCCCACGCCGGTGGGTGACTACAACCCAGACTGGGCCATCTCATTCAAGGAAGGGACGGTCAAGCACATCTACTTCGTGGCCGAGACCAAGGGCTCGATGTCGTCCATGGAACTGCGTGAGATCGAGAAGACGAAGATCCAGTGCGCACGCAAGTTCTTTGATGAGATGAACAAGCGGTACGCCCCGGAGAACGTGAAGTACGACGTGGTGGACAGCTTCGGCAAGTTGATGGAGCTGGTGAAATAGTTTGGCGCCGGGGCCGTTTGCTTCCAATCCTTGTGCCGAAGGTTGCCAGGCGTGCAAGTCGCAGGTGTATGGCGGCCCTTCGGTCGACGGCCACTGAGCCCCGTTGGCGTGAAACGCTGCTTGTACAGCGAGTGAATAGGCCTTGGTCAATCGCCTGATAGTTGAGAGGAGGTCGCATGTCGATCCTGCAGGAGATACTGGTTTGGACGCAAGGCTTGCCCGGCTGGCAGAGTGATGCGGTCGCTCGATTGCTGGCCAAGCCGACGCTGACGACCGACGACATTGGCGACCTGTTTGCACTGCTCAAGGCGGATCACTCGATTCCGGATCCGAAAGATCGGAAGGCGAAGCCTCTTTCTGCCGATCAAATACCTGCGCCGGTAAAGGATTCGACGCACGTCCATCTGCGTGCAATGAAGAATCTGCAGCGGGTAAACGCAATCGCCGAGGACCAGCACCTGCCGTTCGCTGAGTCCGGGTTGACCGTCATCTATGGGGACAACGGCTCGGGCAAATCTGGCTATTCACGCGTACTCAAGCGTGCGTGTCGTGCTCGAGATCAGTCCGAAGCGATTCATCCAAACGCCAATCTGCCCGGCGGCAAGGTTGCCGCCGCTGAAGCGGTCTTCGAGATCGCCGTCAACGGCGCACAGCAAGACGTGAACTGGGTGAACGGCGCAGCAGCTCCGCCGGAGCTGTCGTCGATCGCCATCTTCGATTCACGTTGTGCTCGTGCATACCTTGACGGCGAAGACGACTTCTCGTATGTCCCGTATGGGTTGGACGTCTTTGAGGGGTTGGCAAAAGTCTGTCGGCAAATGAAGACCATGATTGAGGCCGAGCATGTTCAGTCAGCAGCCGATCTCACCGCGTTCACGCCGCTGCAAGGCGACACCGCGGTTGGAAAGCTGATCACAGCCCTGTCCGCCAAGACGACAGCGAACCAGGTTCAAGGCTTGGCTACGCTCACACCGCAGGAGCTGGACCAGCACGCCGGCCTCGACAAGAGCCTGAAGGAAAACAATCCGAAGGAGAAGGCTAGCCAGCTGCGGCTACGCGCACGTCGCGTCGCAACCATTGCGGGCAACGCGACCAACCAAGCTGCGCTCGTAGATCAAGCAGTAGTCGCCAGGCTGCGTACTCTGGCGGACAGTTATCGCACAGCGCAGGCCGCATCAGCGCTGGCTGCCAAGGAATTCAAAGAAGGCGAGAACTTGCTTCCCGGGACCGGCGGTGAGGTGTGGCGCGAGCTGTTCGATTCGGCCCGTAAGTTCGCGCTTGAATCCCACCCGGAAAGAGCATTCCCCGACCTCGGGTCGGATGCGGCTTGCCCCCTTTGCCAGCAGCCTTTGGGAGCGGGGGCTGCACGCCTGCTGCGCTTTGAGCAGTTCATCCAGCAGGAAGCAGAGAAAACATCTCGGGCTCGGCGTGCCGCGCTGCACACGGATTACAAGCCGTTTGCCGCGCTCGTCTTGGCGCTGAATCTGGATGATGTGACCTACGGCGAGATCGAGACGATTGACGCGCAGCTCGCCATCGACACTCGTGCCTTCGAGAAGGCTCTTGCGGAGCGCCAGGGAGCCATCAAATCAGCCGTGATCTCCCATCAGTGGGACGGCACCGATCAGGCGTTGACGAGCCCTGCGGCGCGGCTTCAGGCGCTTGCCGACAACCTGAACGCCGAGGCCGAAACCCTGGAGAAGGCATCGGACGAAAAGGCCCGAGCTGTACTGCAAATGCAGTTCAATGAACTTGATGCCCGTGTGAGGCTGAGTCAGGTCAAAGAGGCGGTCATCACTGCGGTGGGCCGTCTCAGTCACCAGGCCAAACTCATGCGTTGCCTCAATGCCGTAAAGACCAACGCGATTTCCTTGAAAGCATCAGAGCTGGCCGAAAAGGTCGTCTCCAAGGAGCTGGCCGCAGCTCTGAATCGCGAGTTCAAGGCGCTGGGCGTTGGCGCCCTCAGCGTTTCGTTGCAGAGCCGGTCGGACAAGGGCAAGGCCTTACACAAGCTCAAACTGGAGTTGCCGCAGAGTCGCAGTCCAGCTGACATCCTGAGCGAGGGAGAACAGCGCGCAATCGCTATTGGGGCATTCTTCGCGGAAATCGGCCTCAGTGGCGGCAAGGGCGGCGTCGTGTTTGACGATCCAGTGTCCTCGTTGGACCATCGCCGGAGAGAGCGAGTGG
>Ga0268298_10006451_pt1 | contig 10658 bp, 13 predicted proteins | sample WWTPWeurt_MetaG_FD_194462 | JGI IMG/M metagenome (GOLD analysis project Ga0268298, IMG submission 194462) | Activated sludge microbial communities from WWTP in Nijmegen, Gelderland, Netherland - WWTP Weurt | ecosystem: Engineered > WWTP > Aerobic digester > Activated sludge | place... | reverse complement strand
ACAGGATGGCCTGCCGGTCGCGCCACGGCAGCCAGCACAGGCCGTAGAAAACGATCTGCGTCAGCCAGACGAAAATCCAGCGCCAGCGGGCGTAGATGCCGCTGATCGAGCGCGGGTACACCTTGGCCTCCGGATCGGCCCAGGGCTTGATCTCGATGACTTTTCTGGCTGCCGCTGGCCCTGACATGGCGTCCTTCAAGCGGTATCCAGGGCGCGCACGGCCTGCGCCGCCTCGAAGACTTCGCGCTCCTCGAAGCGCACATGCGCGCCGAGCAGGTCGGCGAAGTGCAACAGGGTATCGGCGTCGGGAGTTGCGAGCGCCAGGGTGAGGCGGCGCAGTTCGGCGTGGTCGGCCAGGGTGCGCGCAACCAACTCGTGCTGGCCGGCCTGCGCCAGAAGCAACAGGATGCCTTGCTCCTCGACGCAAAAGTGCGGATCGAGTTCGACGGGAAAAACCTGTACCACGCGTTGCGCGAGCGCCGCTATCTCGCGCGCATCCCCCGACGCGGCGGCACGCCGCGCGTCGCGCGCCAGCTTCAGCGCACCGTGGTGCTCGCGCGAGAGTTGCAGCAGGTCGGGATGGCGCTTCATCGGCGTGGCTGCATTCCGTGGCTACCAGTATTTCTCGAAGGCCATCTGTCCCGGCACGCCGCGGCGATTGGTGGCTAAGCCGCGTGCCGAAAGCGACTGGCGCAGCTCGCGGGTCATTTCGGGGTTGCCGCAGACCAGCACGCGCGAGTGGGCGACATCGAGCGGGGTTGCTGCCGCGGCTTCGAGGCGGCCGTCGGCGAGCAGCAGCGGGATGCGGTCGGCCAGCGCGGTCGCGCCCGGCTCGCGGGTGACGATCGGCAGATAGGTGAGCCTGGCTTTGGCCTCGGCGAACAATTCGCCTTGCGGCATGCCGGCGATTTCGTCGCGCCAGGCCAGCTCCGACGAGTGGCGCACACTGTGCGCGACGATCAGGCGCTCATGGTTCTGCCAGACGGCGGGATCCTTCAGGATAGCCAGGAAGGGGCCGAGCCCGGTGCCGCTGGCGAGCATCCAGAGCTCGCGGCCACGGGCCAGCTGGTCGACGGTGAGGAAGCCGTAGCTGGCCTTGTCGACCCGGATCGCATCGCCCTCGCGCAATTGCCGCAGCGGTTCCGAAAAGGCGCCGCCCGGCACCAGCACCGCGATGAATTCGAGAAAGTCGTCATGGGCCGCCGAGGCCAGCGAGAAGGGCCGCCAGACCCAGTCACCCAAACTCGCCCCGGTGGCGCCGAGTCCGAGCCGCGTGTAGTGCCCCGGCGTGAAGCGGAAGCCGCGATAGCGCGTGGTGCGGAAACTCACCAGCGTCGGCGTCCACCAGCGTACCGAGAGCACGCGCTCGGTGGTCCATTTCTCCTGCGGGCCGGCGTCGCTGCGCTTGCCGAAAATTTCGAGGCCGGATTCTTCGATGGCGCCCATCATGCAGCTCCCTGGTCGTCGCGTTTGCCGCGCACCACGCTGGCAATCATCGTGGCAATGAACAGAAGCAGGGCGATGGCATTCAGCAGCCCACCCTCGCTGCGCAGCGGAAAGGCATCGCCGAGGCCGCCGAAAATGCGCAGCGCCAGCGAGGCGTGCAGCACCAGCAGCGGCAGGTAGAAAAACGGGTGATACGGAATCTTTACCCGCACCACGGCCGGGAAGATGATCGGCGCATGGCCGAAGATCATCGAGAAGACGAAGCCGAGGCCGACCGCATGCAGCGTCGCATCGCGCCACGGGTGGCCGGGCAGGAAGCCGCCTGTCAGACCAAGCAGGCCGGCCAGCACCAGCCAGGCGTAGCCCGAGAGCAGGCACAGGGCGATGAAGCGGACCAGCCCCTGTTGTTGCGCATTGCGCCGCGCGATGTCGTAGCGCAGCAGCCAGACGGCCAGCGCCAGCAGGCCCGCGGAGAACAGCGCGAGGCCGGCGTCTTCGTATCCAAGGCTGAGCGCGGCGCCGGCGAGGATGCCGCCGACGATGGCGAAGAACAGCCGTTGCGCCACCGCCGGCGTGGGCAGGAAGCGCGTCAGTTCGAGCCGCTCGCCGGCGATGGTCAACACCAGGAAGGCCAGCCACCAGGGCACGGCGGCGGTCAGTGCGCCGCCCGCGAACCAGGCCGCGTTGCCGACCAGCCAGCACAAGGCGCCGATGGCGAGGACGACGGTGAAGGGCGCCACCAGCCGGTACAGCACCTGGATGCTGGCGGCGACCAGTATCGCGGCCGCGACGACCGTCAGTATTTGCGTCACGACCAGCGGTGCCCCGGCGAGCAGGGCGATGCCGCCGCTGCCGGCGGCGGCCGGCGCCACGTAGGCCCAGCCGCGGCCGAGCGCGACGGCGCGTTCGAGGCTGATGACGGTGCCGAGGAAGGCCGAGATCATCAGCGCCCCGTGCCAGCCGGCGGCGTTGGCCGCCACCGCGGGCATGTTCCAGTCCAGCCGCGCCAGGCCGGCCAGCACGCCGCCCACGAGGGACAGCATGCCCAGCACCAGCAGCGGCACGCGGGCGGCGGGGCGCAGGTCAGCCATGGCGGCGGCTATTCAGTGCGAGCAGCCGCAGCCGCCGACGGGCGCGGCTGTCTTGCCGGCGGCCGGCTTGCCGATCCGTACCTGCCAGACATCGGGGCCGGACTCCAGGTAATCCCAGGTGAACTCGCCTTTCGATTCGGCCTGGAATTGGTAGAAGAGCGGCTTCGGATCGTGGTCGTTGACCAGCAGCAGCGCTTCACCGGCCGACAGCGCGTCGAAGCTGCCGAAGATCAGCGGGTGGCGCTCGCGCGGAACGATGCTGCGGACATCGACGGTGGTCTTGAAGTTTTGTGTGCTGTTCATGTCTTGCTCCTGGTGGATGCTGCGGGATTGAGGGTGCAACAAGGTTTGTCGGATCTAGGGTTCCCAGCCGAAATGCTGCTTGGTGGCTTCGTCCATCATCGCGGGGTTCCAGGGTGGTTCCCACACCAGGCGGATGTCGGGGACCATCGTGGCCGGCAGGGCTTTGGCCAGCGCGGCATGGACATCGCCGACGATCATGTCGCCCATCGGGCAGGCCGGCGAGGTCATGGTCATTTCGATCATCAGGCTGCCGGGGGCGAACTCGATGCGATAGACCAGTCCGAGGGAAACGATGTCCCGGCCGACTTCGGGGTCGATGACCTGGCGCAGGATGTCGCGTACCTGCTGCTCGTCGAGGGCGGGTCGGTCGGCGGGGGTGGCTTCTTCTTTCGTCATGGTTTTTAAAGCAGTAAAATTAATACAGCTTTATCATACCACCGCCTTTTTGTTAAAGCAATATCTTTTTTACTGCTTTTAGGCGTAAACTGCCGGACATGAAACTGACCACCTTTTCCGATTACACCCTGCGCGTGCTGATGTTCCTCGCGCTCAACCGCGAGCGGCTGGCCACGATCCCCGAGATCGCCGCCGCCTACGACATTTCTGAAAACCACCTGATGAAGGTGGTGCACCAGCTGGCGCGCTCCGGAGTGATCGAATCGGTGCGCGGCAAGGGCGGCGGCATTCGCCTTGCGCGCGAGCCCGAGGCGATCCGGCTGGGACAGATCGTGCGTGCCAGTGAAGGCAGCGCGCCGATCGTCGAATGCCTGTCCGACGACGCTGCGACCTGCCGCATCGCACCGGCGTGCCGGCTGACGAACATCCTGGTGCGCGCCTTCGACGCGCTGTATGCGGCGCTGGACGACTACACCCTGGCCGATCTGGTGAAGACGCCGCGAGCGCTGGAAGCTATTCTGTTGCATCGTTAGCGCCATTCCGATCGAACAGCAAAGGACTTGTCATGGCCGGCTCCTGGGGTTGCCCGCACGAAACCGACGACCGCTGTGGCAAGGTCAACGGCCTGCCTTGCGATCCGGGCATGAAGGGCTGCGTTCTGCATGGCCGCTTCGTGTTCGCCAACGACGACAAGAATGAGCGCCTCAGGCAGAAGAAGGCCCGCGAGGAGGCAGCGGGGATGACTTCGCAGCCGCCATCTGAAGCAGAATCTCCCTGAGGTCGACCATGCGTATCGCATCGACCGCGACTTCCCAGGCGCCTTCCTGGCACAGGCCGGCGATCTGCGCCTGTTCGTAGCCGTCCAGCGCGGCCTGCACGCAGGCGCTGCGCACGGCCTGGGCAATTTCGATGGGGTGGGTCACGGCATGCGCTCCTTGGCGGTCAGTCCTGCTGCAATTCCTGCAACTGCGGCAGCAGGAAATTGCCTTCGAGGTCAAGCAGTTCGTCGCGATGCAGTTGCGCCATCTTCGCCACCATGCGCTCGCCCTTGGCGGTGAGATGCACTTCCACCTCGCGGCGGTCGGTCTTGCCCTGCTCGCGCGACACCCAGCCCAGCTTTTCGCAGCGCGAGATCAGCGCCACCACGCCATGGTGCTGGGCCTGCAGCCGTTCGGCCAGTTCCCCCACCGTGGCCCAGTCGCGCGCGGGGAAACCTCTGATGTGCAGCAGCAGCAGGTATTGCAGCGGCGTGATGCCGCGCTGCCGCGTCACCTGTTCGCTGAAGCGCAGGAAGCGGCGCAACTGGTAGCGGAATTGGGAAAGGGCTTCGAATTCGCGCTTGCTCAGGGGTGGTCTCGCCATATCAGAAACATCCGAATTGCCTTTTTGCAATACTCCAAAGGGGGTATCGCCGGCCACCGCTGAAGGCGGCGCACCTAAAGTATCATACCGTGCGTATATCACGGCATGATGTATTGATGGATTGATATCCTGTTCCCCAACCTTCTGGAGGCCCGATGGAAGTGACAACGAGAATGCCCGCCTGCGACGACCAGGGCTACCTGCTCGATCCGGCCGACTGGAGCGAAGACCTGGCGCGGGAACTGGCACGCCAGGAAGCCATCGAACTGACCGAACCGCACTGGCTGGCGATCCGCTACATGCGCGAGTTCTTCGCCGAGCACCAGGTGATCCCCGACGTGCGCTTTGTCATGCGCCACCTGGGCGAACGCTGCGGCGGCTCGCGCAACCTGGTGTTCGAGCTGTTTCCCTTCGGTTACGTCAAGCAGGCCTGCCGCATCGCCGGCATGAGGAAGCCGAGGAGCTGGAGCACCGGCTGAAGCCTGCCCCGGCCGCGGCCGGCCTCAGGCGCCTGCGATCGGGTGGGTCGCGAGCAGAACCACCACCAGCGCGAACAGGATCAGCGACAACAGCTTCCAGAACACCAGCGGGTTGCGCTCGATGAGCGGCGGCGGGCGGTCGCTCAGGAAGCTGCGATTCGGGTGACGCAGGTCGTGGAGAAACTCGGAAATCGCTTCATAGCGCCACTCGGGATTGGGGTGCACCGCCTTTTTGATCGCACCATCGACCCACACCGGCACATCTCCACGGGTTTGCAGCAGCGAGGCGTACTTGAGCCGCTTCTGCTCGGCGGCGCTCTTGCACTTGGCGACTTCGGCGCCGTAGGGCAGCCGGCCGCAGAGTAGCTGGTAGGCGATGACGCCGAGCGAAAACTGGTCGGAGCGCGTCGTGCCCTCCTCCCACAAAAAGTATTCCGGTGCGGTGTATTGCGGCGTGCCGAGCATGGTGCCGCGCTCGGCTGGTGCTATCGCCTCGGCTACGCCGGCGACGCTTACCGAACCGAAGTCGATCAGCTTCACGGTGCCGGCGGCGTCGATCAGGATGTTGTCCGGCCGCAGGTCCTGATGCAGCATTTCGAGGCGGTGAAAGGCCTGCAGACCCCTGGCGATCTGATCTATCAGGTTACGCACGGTTTCGAGGTCCGGTTGCGGATGGTCGCGCATCCATTGCGTGAGCGTGCAACCTTCGATGTACTCTGTGGTCACGTAGAGAAACTGCTTCTTGCGATTCTGGCCGCCGGGCTTGAGCACATGGGGATGGCTGATGCGCCGCGCGATCCACTCCTCCATCAGGAAGGCTTCGAGATGGCCCGCGTCCTGGCCCAGGTCTACCGACGGAATCTTGATGACGACCTTCTCGTCCGTGGCGGCGTCGCTGGCCAGATAGACATGGCTGCGGCTGCTGGCGTGCAGTTCGCGCTCGATGCGATAGCCGTCGAACGTGGCCCCGGCTTCGAGCAGCGACGGCAGCGGCAGTTCGGCCAGTTGCTGCTGCAACTCGCCGATCTCACCCGAAGGCAGACCATCGACACGCACCAGCTGCACGGTGAGGTTGTCTGTGCTGCCCCGCTCCAAGGCAGCCGCCGTGATGGCCGCGGCGGCGGCATCGAGCTTGTCGCCATGTTCCGCCAGCGCTTCCAGAACGAGCTTCGGCTCGACGTATTCATGCACGCCGTCGGTGGCGATGACGAACACGTCACCCGCCTCCAGCGCCACGGTGCGATAGTCGATGTCGAGTTGTGGATGGATACCGAAGGCGCGGCTCAGATAGCTCTTGTCCCCGCTGACGACGACGCGATGTTCCTGCGTCAGTGGTTCGGCATTGCCGCCGCGCAGAAGCGTGATGCGACCGTCGCCGATATGGAACAGGTGTGCCGTGGTCGACTTGAAGACGATGCCGCTGAAGGTGCAGACATGGCCGCGATCCTTGTCGAAGCGGCCCTGCCCCTGCTGTGTCTGCGAATACAGCCAGGCGTTGGTCGCGGCCAGCGTCTTGAGCGCGGAGGTCTTGACCGACCAGGCTTCCGAAGTGCAGTAGTAGTCGTCGAGGAAGCTATGCACCGCGAACTGCGCGGCGAGGTGGCCGACTTCGCTGCTGCTGATGCCGTCGGCCAGCGCCACGGCGATGCCCTTGCTGCCGCGCAAGGACTCCTCGGGCAAGAGGGCGCCGTGGAAATCCTGGTTGGCTTCCTTGCGCCCCTTGTCCGAGTGCTGGCCAATCGTCAGGGCCAGCTGAAGGCTGGTCATATCAGGCCGGCTTGCGCTTCGGTGCGGTCTTGACGTGCGTCGAGTACAGCGTCAGGCCGACGAAGGCCAGGCCGCCGACCAGGTTGCCGATGACGGTCGGGATCTCGTTCCAGACCATGTAGTCGTAAAGCGAGAAGTTGCCGCCCAGCATCAGGCCCGACGGAAACAGGAACATGTTCACGATCGAGTGCTCGAAGCCCATGTAGAAGAACACCATGATCGGCATCCACATCGCGATCACCTTGCCGCTGACATGCGTCGACAACATGGCGGCGACCACGCCGGTGGACACCATCCAGTTGCACAGCACGCCACGGATGAACAGGGTGAGCATGCCGGCCGCGCCGTGCGCGGCGTAACCGACCGTGCGGCCTTCGCCGATGGTGCCGATCTTCTGGGCCACGGTATTGGGCGCCTCGGTGAAGCCGAAGGTCCAGATGATGGCCATCATCACCGCCACCGTCAGGGCGCCGGCGAAGTTGCCGAAGAATACCAGCGTCCAGTTGCGCAGGATGCCGCCGACGGTAACGCCGGGACGCTTGTCGATCAAGGCCAGCGGGGTGAGCGTGAACACGCCGGTGAGCAGGTCGAAGCCGAGCAGGTACAGCAGGATGAAGCCGACCGGGAAGAGCACCGCGCCGAGCAGCGGCTGGCCGGTCTGGACGGTGACGGTGATGGCGAAGGCCGCCGCCAGCGCAAGGATGGCGCCGGCCATGTAGGCGCGTACCAGTGTGTCGCGGGTGGACATGAAGATTTTGGATTCGCCCGCATCTACCATTTTGGTGACGAACTCCGCCGGTGCCAGGTAAGCCATGATGTTTCCTTTCGTGGAATCGAATAAATGGCAAGGGGGTGGCGGCCGGAATTGCTCGCGTCGCCGGGTTCGGCGGGACGGTCTTTGCGGCACCCTTGCCAGGGCAACGGTTCCTTAGCAGCGATCGTGCCACGCCTGAAAACCCTGATCCGGTGAGCCTTTCGCCGCTGCGCACGAAATCGGCGGGCGATAAACCACGGGCTTGCGCACGTTCGTGGTGCGCCGCAATACGGAAATGAGTCAATCTGGTGCGGACGCATCTCCGGTCCCCGCGGTTTGTGGCCGATTTCACGGGATTCTGCGCTGGCACACGCCTTGCTGATGGGAAACGAAGCCCATCGATCTTCGCAAAGGATGCACACAATGAAGAAGCAGAAACTGGTAGTGGTCGGCAACGGCATGGCCGGCATGCGCGCCGTGGAGGAACTGCTGAAGCTCGCGCCCGACCTCTACGACATCACCGTGTTCGGCGCCGAGCCGCACCCCAACTACAACCGCATCCTGCTCTCGCCGGTGCTGGCGGGCGAGATGACCATCAACGACATCATCCTCAATCCGCTCGGCTGGTATGCCGACAACGGCATCCGCCTGCATGTCGGCAAGACCGTGACCAAGATCGACCGCGTTGCCCGCAAGGTAGTCGCCGGCGATGGCACCGAGGAAGAGTACGACCGCCTGCTGCTGGCCACGGGTTCCACGCCCTTCATGCTGCCCGTGCCCGGCAACGACCTGCCCGGCGTGATCAGCTATCGCGACATCAAGGACACCGACGAGATGATCGCCACCGCCGCCACGCACAAGCACGCGGTGGTGATCGGCGGCGGCCTGCTCGGCCTGGAAGCGGCCAACGGCCTTAAGCTGCGCGGCATGGATGTCACCGTGGTGCATCTGATGCCCTGGCTGATGGAGCGCCAGCTGGACAAGGTTGCCGCCGACATGCTGAAGGCATCGCTGGAAGCGCGCGGCCTCAAGTTCCTGCTGGAGAAGCAGACCGAGGCGCTGCTCGGTGGTGAGTCCGGCCGGGTAGCCGCGATTCGCTTCAAGCCTGCCCCGGGCTACGACCCGGGGGACGGCCTCGAAATCCCCGCCGACCTCGTCGTGATGGCGGCCGGCATCCGCCCCAACACGGCGCTGGCCGAATCGGCGCGGCTGCATTGCAACCGCGGCATCGTGGTGAACGACACCATGCAGACCTACGACCCGCGCATCTACGCCGTCGGCGAATGCGTCGCGCATCGCGGCATCGCCTACGGCCTGGTGGCGCCGCTGTTCGAGCAGGCCAAGGTCTGCGCCAACCACCTCGCCAACTTCGGCATTGCGCGCTACACCGGCTCGGTGACCTCGACCAAGCTCAAGGTCACCGGCATCGACCTGTTCTCCGCCGGCAATTTCATGGGGGGCGCGGGCACCGACGAGATCGTGCTCAACGACGCCGCCGGCGGCGTGTACAAGAAGCTGGTGGTGAAGAACGACACCCTGGTCGGCGCCGTGCTCTACGGCGACACGGCCGACGGCGGCTGGTACTTCCAGCTGGTCAAGGACGGCCAGAACATCCGCGAGCTGCGCGACCAACTGCTGTTCGGCCAGAACCATGTGGGCGACGGCGGCCATGCCGGCGTCTCCAAGGCCGCCTCGATGCCCGACGAGGCCGAGGTCTGCGGTTGCAACGGCGTCTGCAAGGGCGACATCGTCAAGGCGATCAAGAGCCAGGGCCTGTTCACGCTCGACGACGTGCGCAAGCACACCAAGGCCTCCAGCTCCTGCGGTTCCTGCACCGGCCTGGTCGAGCAGATCCTCGCCTCGACCATCGGCGGCGCCTACACGCCGGCGGATACCAAGGAAAAGCCGCTGTGCGCCTGCACCGACCATTCGCATGGCGTGGTGCGCCAGACCATCCGCGAACGCCACCTGCTCACCATCCCCGACACCATGCATTACATGGACTGGAAGACGCCCGACGGCTGCGCCTCCTGTCGCCCGGCGCTCAACTACTATCTGATCTCGACCTGGCCGGGCGAGGCGAAGGACGATCCGCAGTCGCGCTTCGTCAACGAGCGCGCCCACGCCAACATCCAGAAGGACGGCACATTTTCGGTGGTGCCGCGCATGTGGGGCGGCCTGACGACGCCGGCCGAGCTGCGCGTGATCGCCGACATCGCCGAAAAATACCAGGTGCCGACGGTGAAAATGACCGGCGGCGCTCGCATAGACCTGCTCGGCATCAGGAAGGAAGACCTGCCCAAGGTCTGGGCCGATCTGGGCGCGGCGGGCATGGTTTCCGGCCACGCCTACGGCAAGAGCATCCGCACCGTGAAGACCTGCGTCGGCGCCGAGCATTGCCGCTTCGGCACGCAGCGTTCGATGGAGATGGGCGTCAAGCTGGAGAAGATGCTGTTCGGCATGGGCTCGCCGCACAAGGTCAAGCTCGCCGTCAGCGGCTGCCCGCGCAACTGCGCCGAGGCCGGCATCAAGGACATCGGCGTGATCGGCGTCGATTCCGGCTACGAGATCTACGTTGCCGGCAACGGCGGCATCAAGACCGAGGTGGCGCAGTTCCTGTGCAAGGTGAAGACCGACGACGAGGTCAAGGAATACTCGGCCGCCTTCCTCCAGCTCTACCGCGAGGAAGGCTTCTACCTCGAGCGCACCTGTCATTACGTCGCCCGCGTCGGCCTCGACCACGTCAAGGCGGCGGTGGTGAGCGATCCGCTGAAGCGCAAGGCGCTGTACGAGCGACTGCTGTTCGCCCTCAAGGACTACGCAGACCCGTGGCGGGAGGCGGTCGAAAAGCCCGCGGTGCGCCGCGACTACCAGGTCATCGAAATCAAGGAAGCGGAGGTGGTGTCGTGACCGGCTGGATCAGGGTCTGCGCGCTCGACGAAATCGCGCCGCTGGGCAGCCGCGTCGTGGCGTCGAGCCAGGGCGACATCGCCATCTTCCGCACCGCGGCCGATCAGGTCTTCGGCCTGCACGACAAGTGCCCGCACAAGGGCGGCCCCC
>Ga0268298_10006450_pt1 | contig 10660 bp, 6 predicted proteins | sample WWTPWeurt_MetaG_FD_194462 | JGI IMG/M metagenome (GOLD analysis project Ga0268298, IMG submission 194462) | Activated sludge microbial communities from WWTP in Nijmegen, Gelderland, Netherland - WWTP Weurt | ecosystem: Engineered > WWTP > Aerobic digester > Activated sludge | place: Netherlands... | reverse complement strand
GAGCCACCGGCTCCATCGGCGAAAGCACGCTCCGGGTCATCGCCGCGCACCCCGACCGGCTGGAACTCATCGGCATCGCCGCCCACGGCAAGCACCAGCGCCTCGCGGAGATCGCCCGGCAGTTTGGCGTCCGCGAGGTCGGACTCCACGACCCGGCCGCCCTCGCCGAGGCGCGCAAGGGCGGTGCCTTCCCCGCCGGCACCACTTTCCACGGCGGCGCGGAAGGGCTGTGCGAACTCGCGGCCCTGCCCGAAGCCGACATCGTGCTCGTGGCCATCGTCGGCACCACCGCGCTGGCACCCACCCTCGCCGCCATCGCCGCGAAAAAGACCATCGCCCTCGCCTCGAAGGAAATTCTCGTTCTGGCCGGCAAGTTTGTGATGGCGGCGGCCAAGGCCAGCGGCAGCCGGTTGCTGCCGGTGGACAGCGAGCACAACGCCGTCTTTCAGTGCCTCGAGGGTCACCGCGCAGCTGATGTCCGCCGACTCGTGCTCACGGCCTCCGGCGGCGCCTTCCGCGACTGGCCGCTGGAAAGACTGGCCCAGGTCACCCCGGCCGACGCGCTCAAGCATCCCAACTGGGCCATGGGGCCGAAGATCACCGTGGACTCCGCCACACTGGCGAACAAGGGCCTCGAACTCATCGAGGCGCAGTGGCTCTTCGGCCTGCGCGCGGAGCAATGCCAGGCCGTGCTGCACGCGCAGAGCATCATGCACTGCCTCGTCGAGTTCACCGATGGCTCGCTGCTCGCGCAGCTCTGCCCCCCGTCGATGACCTTCCCCATCCAGCACTGCCTCCTCTATCCGGAACGGGCCCGGGCGGGCACGGACGCCGCCCTGTCGCTCGACCGGGTCTTTGCCCTCGATTTCCGTCCCGTTGACGAGGCCCGCTACCCCTGCCTGCGGCTGGCGCGCGAGTCCATGGCCGCCGGCGGCACCGCCCCGGCCGTCTTTAACGCAGCCAACGAGGTGGCCGTCGCCGCTTTCCTGAAAAAGCAGGTCCCCTACCTTGCGATTCCCCGGATTATCGAAAAGACTCTGGGTGCGATAGAATTGATCGAACCTTCCACCCTCGATCAGGTCCTCGCCGTTGACGCCGCAGCCCGGCGTGTCGCCGCCACCTTCACCCACCAATCCTAGCCACCCGCCATCGCCGCAGCGCCCGGCGGCCCGCGGTCTGATCCGTCCCCCACATGGATTTCATTTCCAGCCTCTTCAGCAATCTCTGGTCGCTCACCCTGATCGTCCTCTTCTTCGGCGGATCGATCTTCGTGCATGAACTCGGCCACTTTCTCGCGGCCCGCCGCCGCGGCGTGAAGGTCACCCGGTTCTCCATCGGCTTTGGGCCCGCCATCTGGAAGCGCACCGGCCGCGATGGCGTGGAATACCGCCTCTCCTGGATTCCGCTGGGCGGCTATGTCGCCCTGCCCCAACTGGCGGACATGGCCGCGATCGAGGGCGAGTCCGACATCGAAGCCGAGAAGCTCCCCCCGATCACCTACACCACGAAGGTGGCGGTCTTTGCCGCCGGGGCGTTTTTCAACGTCATCTTTGCCTTCGCCCTGGCCACCATCCTCTGGTTCGCCGGCCGGCCCGCTCCCGAATACCTGGCCACCACCCGGATCGGCTATGTCATCCCCACCTTGAAACTGGCCGACGGCACCGAGGGGCCCAGCCCGGCGGCCGCAGCGGGCCTGAAGGCGAACGACATCATCCGCCAAGTGGACGGCCGGCCGGTGCAGGACTGGAACCAGTTCAAGTCCGCGCTCGTGCTCGGCACCGGCACCCAGCAGGACGGGCAGCGCTTGGTGCGGCTGGGCATCGAGCGGGAGGGGCAACTCCTCGAGATCACCGCGAGCCCGCAGCGGTCCGGCGACGAGCGCTTCCGCACCATCGGCGTCTCACCCGCCTTTGCGACCATCATTGACCAGGTGGCCCCCGGTTCACCCGGCGCCGCCCTGGGCTTCCAGGCGAACGATGAGATCACCGCCGTCGCCGACCGGGCCGTCACGGCACCGGAAGTCCTCTTCGACTATCTGCGCACTCATCCGAACCAGCCCGTGCAACTCACCGTGCGCCGCCAGGGGCAGAGCGTCGCGCTCACCGTGCCCGCCACGGTCACGGGCCAGCCTCACCCGCTCACCGGCCTGACCCAGCGGACCAATTTCAGCCTGCTCAAGGAATCGCCCTGGACCCAGATCTCCGAGATCGTGGGCACCACCTTCCGCACGCTCTGGAGCTTGGTGAGCCCCAAGGGCGACCTGTCCTTTTCCAACCTGAGCGGGCCCATCGGCATCGGGCGGGGCTTCTGGAACGCCGGCCAGTCCGACTTCCCCCTGCGCTACGCCCTCTGGTTCGCCATCCTGATCAACGTCAACCTGGCCATCTTCAACCTGCTGCCCATCCCCGTCCTCGACGGCGGGCACATCCTGCTCGCCACCATCGCCCGGCTCCGCGGCCGCCCCCTGCCCGCCAACTTCATCCTGACCACGCAAAGCGCCTTCATGGTGCTGCTGCTCATGATGGTGCTGTATGTCACGGTGTTCGGCGACATCCGGCGACTGGTCAACGATTTCAAGGCCGACGCCCCGGCCAAGGAAGCCACCAAGCCGGCCCCCGCCGGAAAGTGAAAGGGTTTTTGCCGGCCGGGCTTGGGCGGATTCGCTCCGGTGCTTGCCGCTTGTCCCGGGTTCCCGGTTTCGTAACTTTCGCCGCATGTCCTACTGCGCCTCCCGCTATCACCCTGTCCGCCGCCGCACCACCGAGGTGATGGTCGGGGGCGTCGGCGTCGGCGGCACGCACCCCGTCCGCATCCAGTCGATGACGACGAGCGACACCCAGGACATCGCCGCCACGGTGCGACAGTCCATCGCGCTGGCCGAGGTCGGCTGCGAGATCGTCCGCATCACCGCGCCCAATGTCGCCGCCGCGAAATGCCTGAAGGACATCCGCGCGCAGTTCACGGCGGCGGGCTTTGGCCACATCCCGCTGGTGGCCGACATCCATTTCCTGCCCGCCGCGGCGATGGAGGCCGTCGAGCATGTCGAAAAGGTCCGCGTGAATCCCGGCAACTACGCCGACAAGAAGAAGTTCGCCGTCAAGGAATACACCGACGCCGACTACGACCGCGAGCTGGCCCGGTTGCACGAGTCCTTTTCCCCGCTGGTGAAGCGCAGCAAGGAACTCGGCCGCGCCATGCGCATCGGCACCAACCACGGCTCCCTCTCCGACCGCATCATGAACCGCTACGGCGACACGCCGCTCGGCATGGTGGAGAGCGCCCTGGAGTTCCTCCGCATCGCCCGGAGCCACGACTACCACGCCATCATGCTCTCGATGAAGTCGAGCAACCCGAAGGTCATGATCCAGGCCTACCGGCTGCTCGTCGAGCGCATGGACCGGGAGGACATGCACTACCCGCTCCACCTCGGCGTCACCGAGGCGGGCGACGGCGAGGATGGCCGCATCAAATCCGCCATCGGCATCGGCAGCCTGTTGCTCGACGGCCTAGGCGACACCATCCGCGTGTCGCTGACCGAGGACTCCGTTTACGAGATCCCGGTGGCCCGCGCCATCGCCGACAAGGCCATGAGTCTCTGGCGAGACTCCAACGCCCAACTTTCAACGCCCAACACTGAACACTCAAGTCCTGCGACCTTGGACGTTAAAAGTTCAGCGTTAAACATTGAGCGTTTTGAGATGCTGCCGAGCGACTCGGTCGATCCCTACCATTTCGCCCGCCGCGAGACTTCCGTCCTGAAGTTTTCCGACAAGTGCATCGTCGGCCCGGAGCAGCCCCCGCGCGTCATCGTGCGCACCAGCTTGGCTCATCTGGCCGACACCACCAAAGCCTTGGCGGCTCCCAGGCTGAAGGACACGCCCGCCGAGGGCCTGCTGGTGCCGGTGACTTCCGCGTCCGACCTGGCCACCGCCGTTGCCAGCCCGCTGCCCGTCGATTTTCTGGCGCTCGAGATCGACCCGTCTCTCGCGCCGACCGATATCGAATCGGCAATCGGGAATCCAAAATCGAAAATCCTCCTCGTCCGCCGCTTCGGCCCCGGGGAGGAGCCGTTGCTCCTGGCATTCGCGACCCTCGCCCGTCGGCACGGGCATTTTCTGGCGGCGGAGATTGCGCCCGATGATTTCGCTTCCTTTGAGCCGACTCTGCGGACCCTGGATGACGCGCCGCTCATGTTCACCCTCTCAGCCACTCGTGGTGCCACCCACAGCATCGGCGCTTACCGGCGACTGGCAGCCCTTTTGCACGCCATCGGTTCTCCGGCTCCGATTTGGATCCGCAACACGGCCGCAACGGCCGTGCGGGGCGACAACAGCTTCCTCTCCAAACTCCTCGAAGCCAGTTTCCTCACCGGCAGCCTGCTCTGTGACGGCTTGGGCGACCTCGTCAGCATCGAGACCGAGGCGGACCCCGCCCGCGCGGCCAGACTCGCCTATAACGTCCTGCAAGGCGCGGGCGCGCGCATCTCGAAGACGGAGTTTGTCGCCTGCCCGAGCTGTGGCCGCACCTTGTTCGACCTCCAGACCACCACGCAGCGCATCCGCGCCCAGACCGGCCACCTCAAGGGCGTGAAAATCGCCATCATGGGCTGCATCGTCAACGGGCCCGGCGAGATGGCCGACGCCGATTTCGGCTACGTGGGCGGCGCGCCGGGCAAAATCAACCTCTACGTGGGGAAAACCTGCGTCCAATACAACCTGCCCCAGGCTGAGGCCGACTCCCGCCTGATCGCCCTCATCCGCGAGCACGGCAAATGGACGGATCCCGAGCCCCATCACCTGGCCAACTCCTGAAAAGCGGTCACTCAGAGGGAAAATCGCAGCCGAGGGCAGGGCGTTTTTTCGCAACATCAAAATGGCAAAAGTTATCCGCCGGCTTGGTGTGAACAAGATGTCGGAAATATGCCCTTGAAAGGCATTTTTTGTTTCCCGTTACTCGCAAAGTAATTTTTAACTGACCTCCTTAGCGATCGTTCTTTGCCAACTCCGTAGCGCACCTCGTGCACGCACTCGACCAGGGCTCCCTGAATCCCGGCCGCCAATCACTTTGTCCCGCAGTTCATCTGTGGCGGCCAAAGGATGGCCCGACCTCCCCTTTTCCCTTCCGAGTAGCTGGCGCACGACAGGCACGCGGGGTTTTCGGCGAATGCAGTTGCTGAGGCGTTACCAAACCTGTCCCCTTACCGCCCCGTCATGCCCCACTCCGTGCTCCAGACCAGTCTCTGGGAATCCGTCAAATGCGACCTCAAGGGGCTGTTCCCCGAGGATGTGTTCGCGATGTGGTTCGAGCCCATCAGCTGCACGGAGACCACGGAAGACTCCGTCACCCTCGGCGTGCCGAATGATTTCGCCGCCATCTGGATTCACGACAATTACCTCGACCTGATCTCGCAGCGCCTGCGGCTGGCTGCCGGTCGCATGGTGCATGTCAGCCTCAAGAAGACGGGACACGGCAACGGCGCCGCGCCCGCCCGGGTGCCTGCCCCCGAAGCCAAGGGCCGCACCGCCGCCAAACGTCCGCTGCGCTACGACGAGCGCATGGCCGCCAGCGCGCTCAACCCGCGCAACACCTTCGAGAATTTCGTGGTCGGCCAGAACAACCAGCTCGCCCACGCCGCCGCCCTGGCCGTCGCGCAGGCGCCCGCGCAGGCCTACAACCCCCTCTTCCTCCACGGCGCCACCGGTTTGGGCAAGACCCACCTGATGCACGCCATCGGGCACAGCATCCTCCAGCGCAACCCCGAGGCCAAGGTCGCCTACCTTTCCACCGAAAAATTCACCAACGAGTATATCCACGCCATCCAGGAGAACGCCCTGACCAAGTTCCGTCAGCGCTACCGCAGCGTGGACGTCCTGCTGGTGGATGACGTGCAATTCCTCGCCGGCAAGGAGCGCATCCAGGAGGAGTTCTTCCACACCTTCAACGACCTCTTCGAGTCCCAGAAGCAGATCATCATCTCCAGCGACCGCCCCGTCGCCGAGATCGCCACGCTGGAAGCCCGCCTGGTCTCCCGCTTCCAGTGGGGCCTGTCCGCTGACATTTCCTCGCCCGACTTCGAGACCCGCGTCGCCATCCTCAAGACCAAGGCCGCCTCGCTCAAGATTGACCTGCCCATGCCCGTGATCGAGTTCATGGCGCAGCACATCTCGAAGAACATCCGCCGCCTCGAGGGTGCCCTGATCAAGATCTCCAGCTACGCCGCCCTCACCGGCAAGACGCTCGACCTCCCCACCGCCGAGCACCTGCTCAAGGACGTGCTGATGGAGGAAGCCCAGAACCGCCTGAACATCGAGGGCATCCAGAAGCGCGTCGCCGACCACTACCAGATCCGCCACTCGGACATGACGAGCAAGCGCCGCCCCAACGCCATCGCCTTTCCCCGCCAGATCGCCATGTATCTCAGCCGCCAGCTCACCCGCCACTCCCTCCAGGAGATTGGCGAGGCCTTCGGCGGCCGCGATCACGGCACCGTCATCCACGCCGTCAAGACCGTCGAGAACATGATGGAGCAGGACGACTCCGTCCGCGGCAGCGTGGACTTCCTGAAGACGCAGCTGGCGAAGTGATGGGGCCGCGCCCCATCGCGGTTGAAGGTTGAAGGGATAAGTTGAAAGTAGCGGCATTGCCGTTATCGGTCTTGGGGCCTTCCACAGTCAACTTTCACCTTCCAACCCTGCCATGCAGCTCACTCCCGAACAAAAGCAGACGGTCGCCGCCTGGGTCGCCGCCGGGGACAACCTCTCCACCGTCCAGCAAAAGCTCACCGAGCAATTCAGGATTTCGATGACCTATCGTGACGTCCGCTTCCTCGTGGACGACCTGAACCTCGAGCTCAAGGACCCGGCCCCCAAGGTCGATGCCTCCGATGTCAGCAAGGCTCCGCCGCCTGTGGGCGGGGTGCCCTCACCCCGCACGTCCGAGAAGAAGGGCCTGATCGACAAGATGAAAGAGAAGGTCGGCCTGGCCCCGGAAGACATGGACGAGGACGACTTGCCGCTGGATGAGCTGCCCGAGGAATCAGGGGAAATGCCCGGCGCTCCCGGCACCGGCCGCTTCTCCCTCGACCTGGACCGCCTGGTCCGCCCCGGCTTCATGGCCAGTGGCAATGTCACCTTCAGCGATGGTGTCACCGGCAAGTGGGCGCTGGATCAGATGGGGCGTCTCGCCCTTGAGACCGCGCAAAAGGGCTACCAGCCCAGCCCCGCCGACGTGCAGGCCTTCCAGCGCGAGCTGCAAGCCCAGCTCCAGCGGCAGGGGTATTGAGAGCCTATCCGAAGAACCTATTCCCGGCAGCCTGGTTTTCTGTAGCGGCGGTCTGTGACCGCCGTCGAGCGTGGGGTGGTGATCGTTCGGCGGTCATAGACCGCCGCTACAGGACAGGCCGTTATTCGGATAGGCTCTAAGCCACGCCAGTTTTCTACCAAACGCCCGTAGCTTTTAGGCCTTGGTCATCGCGAGGCCCGCAAAGCGGGCCGTGGCGATCCAGCTGGATTGCTTCGTCGCTTCGCTCCTCGTAGCGACGCTCCAAAAACGAAGGGATGATGGTCGTATTGAGTCTCGCGCAATAAATAGGCAGACGCGGGGATGCCGGTGGCAGGGCGGAACGGCCCGCTCCGCCGCGGCGCACCGGGCCGGTGCGCCCTGCCCGTAGAATAATATGCGAGCCCCAATAGATCCCTTCCCTGACGAAGGCTGGCGCAGCGCCGGGGTGTGCGGAGGTTCCGGTTTTCTGCATCGACCCGGGCACCTGGTTGCGTATCCTGCAGCCAACCGGCGGACATCACGCCTGCCGACTTTACCCAAGGAATACCCCATGGAAAAGCTGCGTCAGTTCATCGACTGGGCGGAAGCCCATCCCAAGGTTTGGCTCGATTGCGTCCGTATCTACCTCGGTCTGGGCCTGTTCATTCGCGGCGTGTTCATCATCACCAACACCCGGGCCGAGTTCATCCTCGACCTGCTCAAGCGGATGGATTTCCCCTGGCTCGTCACGGTCGGCGTGCTCCACTACATCTCGCTGGCCCACCTCGTGGGCGGGCTGATGCTCACCATCGGCCTGCTGACGCGCATCGCCGCATGGGTGCAGCTCCCCATTCTGGCCGGGGCCCTGTTCATCCACCGCAACGAAGGGCTCATGAGCGGCGGCCAATCCCTGGAGTTCTCCGCCCTGGTGTTCTTCCTGCTCGCCATCTTCGCGATCAGCGGCAGCGGGGCACTGTCGGTGGACAACGGCATGCCCAAGCTCAAGCCGCCCCTCACGCCTTGAGGCGGCCATTACCCGCCCGCCATCCGCAAAAACTCCGCCTCTTCAATCACGGACACGCCGAGCTCCCGCGCCTTCTCCAGCTTGGAACCGGCCTCCGCGCCCGCCAACACATAGCTGGTCTTCTTGCTGACGCTCCCGCTGACCTTGCCGCCAGCCGCGAGGATTTTCTGCTCGGCCTCCTCGCGCTTCAACGTCGGCAGCGTGCCGGTCAGGACGAAGGTCTTGCCCGTGAACACGCCCGCCGTCTGCACCGTGCCCTGCGGCTCAATGCCCAACCTGGCCAGCTTGGCCAAGAGGCGCTTTCCGGGTGCGCTCGCAAAAAACTCCAGCGTGCTGGCCGCGACCGCCGGCCCGATGTCCGAGGGCACGCCCAGCAGGATGCCACCGCCCAGCGCTTTGAGTTCGCCGTCGATCGCGACGCGACGCGTCTTGCGCCGCTCCTTTTCCGCCTCGTCCTTGGGCGGATTTTTCTTTGAGGCCGGGCCGTCGCGTTCGCGCTCCTCCTCGAGCGCTGCCTTCTCCAACACGGCCTTGAGCAGCGCCGAGTCCGCGAGTTCGGCGAAGGTCCGGTGCCGGCGCCCGAGTTCCCGGGCCGTGCTCTCGCCGACGTCCGGCACGCTCAGCGCATAAAGCCACTTTTCGAGCGGAAGCGCCCGGGCCGCCTCGCGCGCCGCGACCAGCTTGGTCGCGTTCTTTTCGCCGAACACGCGCGGCTCCTCGGTCGTGCCGAGATTGAGCGTCGCGAGGGTTTCCAGCGTCACGTCGTAGAGGTCGGGTGGATCCTTCACCAGCTCCAGCTCGACCAGCTTGGCGGCCACCGTCTCCCCGAGGCCGTCGATGGCCAGGGCGCGGCGGCTGCAGAAGAAGCCGAGCCGGCCGGCGCGCTGGGCCCGGCAGTCGTAGTTCTGGCATTTCCAGGCGGCGCCGACGCCGCTGCCGGTATCGACCTCGACCCTGGCAATCTTGCCGGCGCAGACGGGGCACTTGCCGCCGACCGCGGCGAAGAGGTCGAACTCTCTCGCCCCGGCCGGGCGCTCCTCGGGGAAGGAACGCAACACGGCGGGAATCACCTCGCCGGCGCGCTCAATCTCCACCAGGTCGCCGATGCGAATATCCTTCCGGCGGATTTCCTCCTCGTTGTGCAGCGTGGCGCGGGCGATGGTGCTGAGCGAGAGATGCACCGGCTCCAATTCAGCCACTGGACTGAGGATGCCGGTCTTGCCGACCTGGATGGTGATGGCCTTGAGGCGCGTGCGGGCGGTGTCGGGCTTGTATTTGTAGGCGATGGCCCAGCGGGGCGACTTGTCCGTTGCGCCGGCGGCGCGCTGCTGCTCGACGTCGTTGAGCTTCACGACGGCGCCGTCGGTGCCGTAGGCGAACGTCCGGCGCAGCTGGTCAAGCTCCCCAATCGCGGCCCAGGCCTCGTCAATGCCGCGCACAGCCCAGTATTTCTCCACGGCCGGCAGGCCCCAGGCGCGGATCTGCTCCTGCAGCTCCGTCTGGGAACGCACGACCGCCGGCTCGCAGTAGCCGAGGCTGTAGAGGACGATGGACAGCTTGCGCTTCGCAACCTCCGTGGGATCGATCTGCTTGATGGTGCCGGCGGCCGTGTTGCGCGGATTGGCGTAGAGTTCCTCGCCGGCGGCGGCGCGCTCGGCGTTGAGGCGCTCGAACTCCGCCTGGGTCATGTAGATTTCCCCCCGGATTTCCACGATGCGCGGCGCCGGTCCGCGGAGCCTGCGCGGCAGCATGCCGATGGTGGCCACGTTGGCTGTCACGTCGTCGCCCTTGTCGCCCTTGCCCCGGGTGACGGCGCGGACAAATTCGCCGTTCTCGTAGGTGAGACTGACGGCGAGGCCGTCAATTTTCGGCTCGACCGTGTAGCGCAGGTCGTCCGCCTCGAGGAGCTTGATGAGCCGGGCGTGGAAGGCGCGCAGTTCCTCCTCGTTGTAGGTGTTGTCGAGGCTGAGCATCTTCTGCCGGTGCGCGACTTCCTTGAAGCCCTGCACGCGGTCGTCGCCGACCTTGCGGGTCTGCGAATCGGCGTCGGCGAACTGCGGGAACTGTTGTTCGAGGTCCGCCAGTTCCCGCTCGAGCTGGTCGTATTCGCGGTCGGAGATCTCGGGCCTGGCCTGGCGGTAATACAGCTCGGCATGATGGGCCACCTGCTGGCGCAGGTCGGCGATCCGTTTCTTGGCCTCGGCAAGGGTCATGGTCAGCCCCCAGCATGGGCCAGCCCGCTGGTTTCGTCGCGGTTAAAATGCTCTCCGGCAGGCAATTTCCGCGGGCGAAATAATGACTTGCTTAGGCTCCGAGCATAGGGCTTCTTCGCCGTTCCGTCGAGTCATCGGGCTGTAGCGTAGTCTGGTAGCGCGC
>Ga0268298_10006449_pt1 | contig 10661 bp, 7 predicted proteins | sample WWTPWeurt_MetaG_FD_194462 | JGI IMG/M metagenome (GOLD analysis project Ga0268298, IMG submission 194462) | Activated sludge microbial communities from WWTP in Nijmegen, Gelderland, Netherland - WWTP Weurt | ecosystem: Engineered > WWTP > Aerobic digester > Activated sludge | place: Netherlands... | reverse complement strand
CCCTTCGCCCTGCAGCTTCATCGCCGCAACGGAAAGACGCTCGCGCCGCACGCCCAGCAGACCTGCCATGAACTCCTGGGTCACCGCCAGTTCAGGCCCATCCATGCGTTCGCAGCATTGCAGCAGCCAGCGGCAAAGCCGTTGCTCCAGCGGGTGGTGGCGGTTGCAGGCGGCCAGTTGGGCCATCTGCGTCATCAATGCCAGGCCATAGTCCTGCACGGCCGCCGTCATCGCGGCTGATTGTTGGCACAGGTCCTGCGCACGCGTCGCCGCGATGCACAGGCCATCACCCCCCCGCAGCACCCGGGCACCCAGGTGGCTGGCTGGCCGCCCCAACAGCAAAGGCAAACCCAGCAGGCCTTCATGACCCACCAGCGCCACTTCGGTGCAGGTGCCGTCAGCCAGTTTCAATGTCAACGAGACCAGGCAGTTGCCCGGGAAATGCACCTGCTGCACGACCTCGCCCTGCTCGAGCAAGACCTGACCTTGCAGCAGCTGAACCTGTTCCAGGTGCGGTTGCCACTCGGTCCATTCTTCAGCGGGCAGCGCTGCCAGGAGGCGGTTGGCGCAGGCGTGCTGGTGCAGTGGAGACATCGTGAGGCGCACAGCGCCGCTGGCGCTGTGCGTGGCACATTGGGCGAGAACCCGGCCTGCCCTGTCAAGGGTCAGGCCATCGCCACCGCCTCGCTCCTGGCCCAGCGGCCCCGCCGCGTCAGCCTGGCCAAGCTGGACGCGGGCGCGCGCCGGCGCACAGCCGGAATCACGTCCTCCGCTTCGTCGGGCGAGCCCACCAGCACGGCACCGATCACCTGCCCGTCAGACATCACCAGCTTGCGGTAGGCGCCCTCGCCATGCTGGGTCATCTCGGACTGGCCGGGCTCGCTGGCATGCACGGTGCCAGCCGATCGCACGTCGATGCCCGAGACCTTCAGCGCCGTCACCGGCACATGGTGTCGGTACCGGCGCTGGCCACCCAGCGCGTTGACAGCGGCGATCTCGCCTTGCTCCAAGGCCACGGCCCAAAGGCCCAACAGCTCGCCGTCGTACTCGGCCACATCGCCAGCCGCCCAGACCTGCGCTGCGCTGGTGCGCATTTGCGCGTCCACGGTGATGCCGCGTTCGGTAGACAGGCCCGCGATGTGCGCCAGATCGAGGTTGGCGCGGGTGCCGGTGCACACCACCACGGCGTCGGCCAGCAGGCGCCGCCCGCCGGTCAGGGCCACGCCCTGGCAGCGGCCGTTGGCATGCGCCTCGATGGCCACCACCTCGGCGGAGGTGACCACCCCGATGCCCTGGGCCTGCAGGTGAGCGACCAGCAAGTCGCTTGCCGCCTGGTCAATTTGCCGGTCGAGCAACTGGGACGTGTTCGAAACCACCTGCACCGACACACCGAGCTGGCTCAGTGCCTGCGCCGCCTCCAGTCCCAGCAGGCCCGCACCCACCACCACGGCATGGCGGCCCCCATGACGCTGCAGGTCGTCACGGATCGCCATGGCGTCGTCGGCCTCGCGCAGCACGAAGCTCCCGGGCACGCCAAAGCCTGGAAATGGCGGCACCCATGCGGCACTGCCCTGGGCCAGGATCAGGCGGTCATAGCTCAGCGTTTCACCCGTGGCCAGGTGGACCTGCTGCTGAGCGGTATCAATGGCCGCGGCGTGGGTGTTGAGCCAGGCTTTCACCCGCTGCTCGGCATACCACTGCTCGGGCAGCAGTTGCAGACCACCCATGCCTGCAGGCGTGCTGATGAGCTTGGCAATCGCCATGCGGTTGTAGGCGCTGTGGTTCTCGCGGCCCACCAGGTGGATCTCGCACTCGGGGTGGCCGCGCCGCACGTGGTCGGCAGCAGTCAGGCCGGCCACGCCGTTGCCGATGATCACCACCTGCCGGATGCTGGTGTCAAACACCTGCTGGTTCGGCTCGGGTGGTGCAGCGGTTGCGGCCAGCGCAGGCGCGCTGGTGTCCGCAGCGTCGGCCGCATGCGGTTTGAGTTCCACCGTCACTGGGCCTGAGGTGCGCACCCGCGCCATGCAGGCCATGCGGGTGTTGGCGGCATGGCCCAGGCGCGCCAGTGTTGTGGCTTCGTCGCTGCCAACGGGCGAAAGGTGCTCGCAGCCGCCAGTGACCGCCACCGGATCGGCCCCGCAGGCCCCGGCCCTGCAGCCGGCCTGGATGTTGGCGCCGCAGCCTTCCAGCGCATCGAGCAGCGTCTGGCCCTTGCGCAGGGGCGCAGTCTGACCGCTGGGGGCAATGCGCAGGGCGGCCGGCCCTTCCACCACCGGCTCGGGCGTGGGCGCGGCCTTGCGGGAGACGGGCATGGCCACCACGGCGTCTGGGGCCGGCAAGCGCTTGACCGGGCTCACCAACTCGCGGTTGAGCCTGGCGGTTTCGACCATGATGGGGGTGAGGCGAAGCTCGCCAGCCCCAGCCTTGTCGATCTGCTCACCCAGAAAGATGCGCTCGATGTGCAGCGAGCGCGCCACCCAATACAGACTGGCCAGCAGCACCGCTGCGCGCAGGCCGCCCACCACCTGCACATCCAGGCCCCAGCCGGTCAGGCGCTGCAGCGTTTGCGACACCAACGGCGCCGCGAACCAGTAGTAGAGCGAGAACGCCGTCGCGGCAAACAGCACCGGCGCGATGTTGCGGGTCTTGCCCACCAGCAGGTCCACCAAGGTGAACAGCGTCAGGCTCAACGCCATGTAGACCGTCATCTGGCCCACGACGGCCTGGGCGCCGATCTGTCCCACTGCCGGCACCAGGTAGTAGCCCAGCACCAGGCCAGGAAACACCCCGGCGAAGAAGCGCCGAAAGTTGCGGTAGGCCGGATCAGCGTCGTACTGATCGGCCAGGTAGGCGGAACCTGGGTTGAAGTCGTAGCAGTTCTTGCTGCAACCCACGCAAGGCTCGCACTGCGTGTTGGCGATGCGCACCAACGGCGTCTGGCCATACAGGCGCTGCACCGGCAGCAGCGGACAGATGCTGCTGCACCAGCCGCTCTTGCCTTTGAACAGCAGGCCGCCAACCAAGGCGGCGGCCATGGCCCCGACGATGAGTGCAGCCGTGGCCACGCCACTGTCATTGAACAGCAGCTTGCGGGCGACCACGGCGACGATCAGCATCGCAATGCCGAGCGGGTAGGCTGCGCCCTGCGACAGCGACTGGTTGGTGAGTGCCTTGGTGACGCCCAGGCGGCGCGGCACTTGATTGCTGGTGGCCAGAGGACAGACATTGCGCCAGAAGCCCGGCGCGAACATGAACAGGGCGGGCAAGGCCGGAATGATCAGGCCCCAGAACAACGGCAGGCCCAGCGTGGGCTGCCGCCACAGCAGCAGCGCCACGGCGAACGCGCCGGTGACACTGACGAGGCGCAGCAAGTGCCACATTTGCCGCGGCATCAGCTTTGGCAGTTGCAAGAAATTGGCAAACAGATAACTTGGAGTGGACTGAAACATCAGGTGCATGCCTTTCCAAATGGGCCGCATGGCCCGGAAGTGGCGCACCATAGGGGCATATCCCCGCAACATGCGGTGATACGGTAACGGCAGGTGGGGCTCCTTACCGGCCTCGGGCCCTCAACGGCCCGCTGGGGCAGGCGATGGGCCGCAGCGAGGCGAGCTTGGCCCGCGTATGCGCTCTGACGCGCACAAGACACCTCGTTTGCGTTCAGTCACCTACAGGCTTCGCTCCGGCTGCCGCCAGGGCTGGAACCACCACGGCCTGCAGTTCGGCCCGCAGCCAGCGGTGCACCGGGTCCAACTGGTGGCGCTGGTGCCACACCATGTACATGGGCATGGCAGGTGTGGCCACCGGCACCGGGGCCGATGACAGACCCCGCAATGCGCCGGCCGCCATGCGCGAAGGCGCGGTGGCAACCCAGGTACCGCCCGCCACCATGGCACCCAGGCCGGCCATGGCGGGCACGGTGGCGACGATGCGCCGCTGCAGGCCCTTGGCCAGCAACCAGTCGTCCAGATCCAGGCTGCGACGCGGCTCATAGAGCACGCTCACGTGGTCCGCCGCCAGGTAGTCGGCGCGGGTGGCTGGGGCCTGGCGGTACGCGGCATCGTAAAAGACGCGGTAGCGGTCCTCAAACAGGCGCTTCTGCAGAATGTCAGCCCCGACCGGCGGTCGCGGCGTGATGATGAGCTGACAGGCCTCGTCGCGCAACAGGCCCGGCCCGGGCGCGCCGGAGGCCATCACCCTGAGCGTGACGCCCGGGGCCTGTGCGCGCAGACGGCGCAGCAGGGGTGGCAAGAGCAGATCGCGCTGCAGGTCATTGGCTGCAATGGTGAAGCACTGCGTGAGGCGTGCGGGCTCGAACCCGACCGCCACACTGAAGGCCCGCAATTCATCGAGCAGCAGCCGCGCACGCTGTGCCAGGGTGTTGGCCTGTGCCGTGGCCACGATGCCTCGCCCGGCCTTCACAAACAGCGGGTCGCCAACGATGGCGCGCAGCTTCTCCATCTGGTGGCTCACCGCCGATTGGGTGACGCCCAGTCGCTGGGCCGCGCGGGTGATTGAACCCTCTTCGTGCACCGCAAGCAGCAGTTTCAGCAGGTGGCCGTCGATATCAAAATGATCGTATTGGCTCATGTATCTGATGAGTATGCCTGTGTTTATCAGATGAATGAAGGCGGCCATACTTCCACTGTTGCAAGTGAATCAACCGGAGACGCACCATGGGCACCCAGGACATTCCAGGCACCGTCATGTTCGACGGCGAGCAAGCCAAGAAGGGCTACGCGCTGAACAAGATGTGCTACTCGTTCAATGACGCCGCCTGCCGCGCCGCCTTCCTGGCCGACGAAGAGGGCTACATGAAGAAGTTCAACCTCAACGAGCAGCAGGCCGCCGCCATCCGCGCCAAGAACGTGCTGCAGCTCATTGCCGCCGGCGGCAACGCCTACTACCTGGCCAAGTTCGCCGGCATCTTCGGCCTGGACATGCAGGACATCGGTGCCCAGCAGACCGGCATGACCAAGGACGAGTTCAAGGCCAAGCTGGCCGCCTACGCACGCTGAAAGCAAAGACCATGGCCAAGATCATCGGTGGCATCACCACCTCGCACGTGCCGGCCATTGGCCGCGCCATCGCCAAGAACCTGCAAGCCGATCCGTACTGGAAACCCTTCTTCGACGGTTTCACCCCCATCCACGCCTGGTTGGAGACGAACAAGCCCGACGTTGTCGTGGTGTTCTACAACGACCACGGTCTGAACTTCTTCCTCGACAAGATGCCCACCTTCTCGGTGGGCGCTGCGCCCGAGTACAACAACGCCGACGAAGGCTGGGGCATCCCCACCGTGCCCACATTCACCGGTGAGCAAGACCTGTCGTGGCACATCATCAACACGCTGGTGGACGAAGAGTTCGACGTCACCACCTGCCAGGAAATGAGCGTGGACCACGCCTTCACCCTGCCCATGGCCCTGCTGTGGCCCAGCCAGAATTGGCCAGTGAAGGTGGTGCCGGTGTGCATCAACACCGTGCAGTTCCCCATCCCCTCTGCCAAGCGCTGCTACGCGCTGGGTGAGGCCGTGGGCCGCGCGATTGCCAGTTGGGACAGCAGTGCCAAGGTGGCCGTGATGGGCACCGGCGGCCTCAGCCACCAGCTTGATGGCGAGCGCGCCGGTTTCATCAACAAGGATTTCGACCTGCAGTTCATGGAAAGCCTGGTCCACGACCCGAAATGGGCCACCCAGTTCAACAGCACCCAGTTGGTGGAAAAGGCCGGCACCCAGGGTGTGGAACTGTTGATGTGGCTGGCCACGCGGGGCGCACTGGGTGCCAATGCCAAGTGCACGCACCAGAGTTACCACATCCCCATCTCGAACACCGCCTCCGGCATCATGCTGATGGAGCCGGTGGCCTGAACCTCGGCAGACTGAAGCTCAAGCTTCAAGCAACGGCGCCAAGTGCGCCGTTTTTCACGCTCTTTTCATCCTCTGCTTCGCCGGCCCAGCGCTGAAACTCCGACGAGCTTGCTCGCCCAGCCCTTGTCGCTGGCGATCCACAGGGAAAAGATCGTGAAGACTTCCTTCGTTCACCATTTGCGCGTCAGCACCAAGACGATGCTGAGCGCGGCTGTCGCGTTCGCGCTGCTGGTGTCGTCGCTGGTGCTGTTTTCCTGGCACATGTGGCAGCGAGAGCGAACCACAGGGTTGGACACGCTGCAAAGCAGTGCTGCGGCCCTGTCCCAGACCATCGATCAGATCAATGCCGGAAGCGGCAAGGCCGCCCATCAAAGCTATGCGGTGTTCAGGGATCGTCTGCCACCCGAGCAGCTCAGCCCGGCCGAACACGATGGCCGGCCGACCTTGATGCACGCAGGGCTGGCGCTGAACGGCAACTTTGCGGCGGTGGACGCATTCCACGAACTCACCGGTGGCGTGGCGACGGTGTTTGTCCGCGAGGGCGACGACTATCGGCGCCTGGTCACCAGCCTCAAGAAGGAGGACGGCTCGCGTGCCGTTGGCACCTTGCTGGGCAAGCAGCACCCGGCCTGGGCGTTGATCAACGAAGGGCAGCCCTACACCGGCCGCGCGGTGCTGTTTGGCAAGACCTACATGACACGCTACGAGCCCGTGGTGCGGGCCGGCAAGACCATCGGTGCGCTGTTCATCGGCACGGACATGGGCGAGCAGGAGCAGCTCCTGTCCAAGGCGTTTGCGCTGGCCAACCGCGACAACCTGCGGCACTACGCGCTGGACCTGCGCGACGGGCCCAGCCTGGGCAAGGTTTTCGGCTTGTCCGAGGCCAGGGTGCTGCCCAAAGAGGACGCGCAGCTTCAGGCTTTGCGAAAGGCCATTGCTGCCGGGCAGACCCATGGGCTGGTCACCCTGTGGACGAATGGCACTGCCGCCACCCAGGGCTCCGAAGCACAGAACTTTGGCTGGCAATGGCAACCGGCCTGGAAGTGGGCGGTGGTCTCGCAGGTGTCGGACAGGGACATGATGGCTGGCACCATGGACGACCTGTACATGATGTGGGGAGTCATCGCCTGCGGGCTCGCGCTGGCCAGCGTGGCCATGGGTTGGGCCACCCACCGCTTCATTGCCCGGCCACTGACCGACCTGCGCGCCGACCTGCAATTGCTGGCCCACGGCAACTTTGCGACACCCATTGCACCGCTGGGCACCGATGAAGTGGGTGAATTGGCCAGCGGCCTGGAAGTGGTGCGCCAGAGCGTGGCTCAGCGCCTGCTGAACGTTCACCAGACCAGCGAAGCCATCTCGGCCGCCAGCCGAGAAATCATCGAAGGCAACGCCGACCTGTCACAACGCACCGAGGTCACCGCCTCACAGCTGAAACGCACCACCACGACGATGGAGAAACTGACCACCACGGTGCAGCACAGTGCGCGGGCAGCCCATGAAGCGAGTGAATTGGCTCACCAGGCTGCGGCTGCCGCCGAGCAAGGCGGTGGTGTGGTGGCCAACGCCGTCAGCACCATGCACGAGGTGCACCAGGCCAGCCAGAAGATGTCCAACATCATTGGCGTCATCGACGGCATCGCCTTCCAGACCAACATCCTCGCGCTCAACGCGGCGGTAGAGGCCGCCAGGGCTGGGGAACAAGGCCGCGGCTTTGCCGTGGTGGCGTCCGAGGTTCGCTCACTGGCGCAACGCAGCGCCGGTGCCGCGCGTGAAATCAAGGCCCTGATCGACACCAGCATGCAGCGTGTGGAGCAAGGCAATGCCCTGGTGGAAGATGCCGGGCAGACCATGCGCGGACTGGTGCAGGCCATCCAGCGCGTCAACACCATGGTCGGCGAGATCAGCCAGGTGGGGGCAACGCAGAGCGACGGCGTGGCCGAAGCCAGTCTGGCGCTCCAGGACATCGACCATTCCACCCAGCAGAACTCGGCCCTGGTGGAGCAAACGGCCTCGGTGGCCCAAGGCTTGCAAACCCAGGCGGCGCAGCTTGAGGAGGCCATTTCGGCCTTCAGGTTGCAGGCCTGAGTCAGCGCATCAGCCCAGCTTGAAGGTGCCGACCACGTCGGCCATCCGTTGCGCCTGCTGCTTCAGCGATTCGGCCGCAGCCGCGCTCTGTTCCACCAGCGCGGCGTTTTGCTGGGTCATGCCCTCGAGTTGACCCACCGCCGCGTTGACCTCGCCCAGGCCCTGGCTTTGCGAACCTGAGGCCGAGCTGATCTCGGCCACCATGGCCGAGACGCGGCGCACAGCGTCCACCAGGGCCGTCATGGTGGCGCCGGTTTCGTCCACCACTTTGGCGCCCTGCTCCACCTGGTCCACGCTGCCGCCGATCAGGGTCTTGATCTCCTTGGCGGCGTCGGCGCTGCGGTGGGCCAGGCTGCGCACCTCGGCGGCCACCACCGCAAAGCCGCGACCTTGCTCGCCCGCGCGGGCGGCCTCCACCGCCGCATTGAGCGCCAGGATGTTGGTCTGGAAGGCGATGCCATCAATCACACCGATGATGTCGGCAATCTTGCGGCTGGACTGGCTGATCCTGTCCATGGTGACCACCACCTGGGCCACCATGGCGCCGCCCTGCCCTGCAATGTGGGAGGCCGAGGTGGCCAGTTCATTCGCCTGAGAAGCCGAGCTGGCGCTGTGCTGCACGCTGTCGGTCAGGCTCATCATGGCGCTGGCGGTTTCTTCCAGGTTGCTGGCGGCGCTTTCGGTGCGCTGCGAGAGGTCGGCGCTGCCGGCGGCGATTTCAGACGAGGCGTCGGCGATGCAATCGGTGGCAGAGCGCACTTCGGCCACCACGGCGCGCAGGCCGTCGCGGGTGTGGTTCACCGACTCGATCAGCCGACCGATTTCATCGTCGCGTTCCACCGCCAGGTTGACGGTCAGGTCGCCTGCCGCCATGGCATCGAGTGCCCGGTTGACGTCGCCCAGGCGGCGCCGCATGGAACGCACCAGCGAAAGCACAAACACCAGCACCGCGGCGCTTCCCAACAAGCCAGCACCCAGGCTGATGGCGGCAAACCGCATGGCGGCTGCCCGCGCCTCGCCGATGTACACACCCGACCCCAGCACCCACCCCCAGGCCGGTATGCCCACCACAAACGAGCGCTTGGGCTCGGGCTCTTTCTGGCCGGGCCGGGGCCATTCATAGTCCACGTCGCCGCTGCCCTGACGCTTGACCACGTCCACCATGGCCACAAACAGCTTCTTGCCGTTCGGATCGGCGTAGTCCGCCAGGTCCTTGCCATTCATCTCGGGCTTGATCGGGTGCATCACCATGCGCGGTTGCATGTCGTTGATCCACACGTATTCGCCGCCGTCGTAGCGCAGCGCGCCAATCTCGGACATGGCTTTGGCCTTGGCGTCGGCCTCGCTCAGTTGGCCGGCCTTGGCCTTGTCGGCATAGCCCTGCGCCACCTGCACGGCTGTCTGAACAAAGGACCGGGTGTTGCGCAAGCGCAGGTCCATCGAGCCATTGAAGAACGCATAGCCGGAAAAGCCGGCCATGGCCAGCGTCAGCACGCTGACTCCGGCGGCCATCCATTCCAAACGCGCGGCCAAGGTCTTGGGAAACATGTTCCGATTCCTTTGGCAGCACCCAGCCACGGAAAGTGCCGTTGGTGCCCCCTTGGTCGTCCTATCGGCCTGTGCACCAGCAGCATGAGGACGCAATCGGCACCGTTAAGCAAACGCTTGACCGAGGTCAGCCCTGGTGGCGCCCAGGTTCAGCGGTCTGGGTTGGACATCCAGTTGGCGATCACACGCACGGCTTCGGATTCCATGCCGACGTAGCCATGCCAGTGCAGTGCGCCACAGGCATCGCCCGAGGGGTTGGCACCGCCATCCAGCCACACCAGCTTCTTCACAGGCACGTGGGTGAGGCCCTTGAGAATCAGCGGCACATCGGCCGGCGCGCACACCGTGCAGGCATCCTTCTGGTGGTGCAACAGCAGCACCGGCAGGGTGATGGCCGCCAGGTCTTGCATGGGCACGGCCCCCGCCTTGCGGCCGTTGACCACGCTGCTGGCGAGCACCAGGCCCGCCAGGGCCGGGTCGTGCAACCGTATGGCCGCCGCGGTGGCCGAGACCGTGCCCCGGCTGGTGCCCACCAGCCACACCGGCAGCGGGCTGAGGGTGCGCACAAAAGCCAGCACCCGGGCAATGTCGGCCATGTGGTCGTCGGTGATGCGGTGGGGGTAATCGAGCTCGGTACGGTCACTGGGCTTGCCAAAGATGGCAACGTTGTAGCCCTGGGCCACGAACAAGGGCGCCGAGCGCACCAGAAAGTTGCGGCTGCCGGCCACACCGTCGTGCACGGTGCCGAATCCGCCGCCGCCGCCTGGAAACATCAACAAGGTGGCCTTGGGCGACTTGGCCGCCTCCCAGAAGATGGTGGTGCTGACGGTGTTGCCGCCCTCGCGCGTGGGCACGGTGTGCACCTGGCCCTGGGCGCGCGCCACAAGGCTGGCCAGCGCCAACCAGGTGATCAGCATCCAGCGTGTCATGGGCCAGGGTGGGTAATTTGGTAGGCCGCCCGTGAGTCGAACACGGCACCAACAGATTATGAGTCTGCTGCTCTAACCAACATGAGCTAGCGGCCCGGAGGTGCGGGATTGTAGAAGGTCGCTGGCAGCTAGCGTTGCGACAGCGCGTTGCCCACCAACTTGGCGGTGATGTCGACGATCTGGATCATGCGGTCGTAGGCCATGCGCGTGGGGCCGATCACGCC
>Ga0268298_10006448_pt1 | contig 10661 bp, 10 predicted proteins | sample WWTPWeurt_MetaG_FD_194462 | JGI IMG/M metagenome (GOLD analysis project Ga0268298, IMG submission 194462) | Activated sludge microbial communities from WWTP in Nijmegen, Gelderland, Netherland - WWTP Weurt | ecosystem: Engineered > WWTP > Aerobic digester > Activated sludge | place... | reverse complement strand
GGAATGTAGATAAGTATGGCGCCTTTCCGAAACACCCTGGTACTCCGTGGCGTGTCGGATTCGTAAAAACACATACTTGGCAACAAGCCGCTACATATGCACAGGACGCAGTTGAGAGTCTTGCCAGAAAAATTGGGCAGGAAGTTGACTTTGAAGTTGAGGAAATTGAATGGCCCAGCGCTTTGCACGAGGCGCATGATATTCACTCCCTGCTTTATGCAAAGTCACTATCGTACTATTTCCAACATGAAGCACAAATGTCATCCCGTATATCCCCCATCATGAAGGAAATGATTGAGGCGGGAGAGGGAATTGACTTTGCCGACTACAAAGCGGCCTTACAGAACCAAGAGCGCGTTTGCTATCAATTGGACCGGCTATTCTCTGGTTACGATTTTATCCTTTCGCTTGGCACGGCAACTTCAGCGCCGATGCGAGGTGTTGAAGAGTTGCCTGATCCTTCATTGATTTGGACGTTAGGGCATGTGCCTTCGGTGGCGGCCCCTGTGTTTCGCTGTCCAAGTGGATTGCCATTTGGCGTGCAGTTTGTTTCTCGCAGATGGAATGACTATTTGCTGCTTCAGGGGGTTGAAGAACTGGTTGCGCGCGGAGTTCTACCTTCTGGTAGCCAGCCGATCATTAGAATCTAGTAGCTACTTCCGTGCTTGCCTCTGCCAATTTGGAAGAAAATCGGCCGCTACTTGTATTGACGGCCCTCGAGGATACGTGGGGAACCACACAACCCCTATTGTTTCTCGGTGAGTGGTGTAAGCGTTATGAGCGTCGCGATATGTGGAGCAAGCGCGCGAACAGAACAGTCCCTTTCCACTGGGATGATCGCCGCAAACTACGCGAAGACTACGACTACCTTGAATCACTACACAAAACGCTGCTGACCAGTTTGTCGCAGTCGTTGAACCAGCTTCACGGCGTCAGTTACGAGAACCGTTATTGGCAAGTACTTTTAGATCCGTGGTTGACTAGTTATCTCGGTGTGATGTTTGACCGCTGGGAGTGCTTGCGTTATGCGTTTTTGGAGCCAGAGTTATCTTCGGGGGGGGGATTCATATCGGTGGGCGGCAATTTCCCCGCTCCCTATTCATACGCTGAGTTCGTTCAAGCAGCAGCGTATTCTGATAGATGGAATCAGTGGATTTATCAAAGAATACTTCAAGCCGAGTACTCAAATAAGTTAACGCCGCTTGTGTGCTCAAATCGTTCAAATGAACTGACCTTTCCTTGTATTGACAATCGCTCGCAAACGACTCGTCCGATACGCAAGATCTGGGCGCGCTGCAGTCGTTTGTTCAACTCAATAAATCGTTCGCCGAATGCCATTTTCTTGGGCACAACATTCAGTACAGTAGCGCTAGTAAAGTTAAATCTCGCTTTAGGACAACTGCCGTATCGTGACCCGTTTCAAGACACTTGCTATGACATAGATGATGCAGCGCGCTCTGGAGACGCGCAAGCACGGAAAGATGTTGAACTGGATTGGCAAGAGCAGTCTGGCTTTGAAAAATTCCTCAAAATTTCAATACCTTCAGATTTGCCGAAGTGCACCGTAGAAGATTTCTCGACACTACGCCAACATGCCAGAAATATAGCCATTCGTCCGAAGGTCGTTATCACAGGCAGTAGCCATTGGGACAATGCATTCGCTAAAGCGTGGATAGCGGAACAATCTGCCGACAAAGCGAAATTTGTTGTTTTGGAGCACGGAGGGTCACTGCCCCCATACAAAGAACTATTTGATTTTGAGTCTAGTATTGCTGATGTAAGAGTCAGCTGGTTTCGGCCGTATCACAAAAAACATTTGCAGCTTCCCCCCCCGCGTTTTGTAGACCGATATGGGAGGAGATTTCGGCTACGACGGCTGTTACAGAGAAGGAAATATTGTTCCCTGATTGGGAATGAATGTGCGCTTTGGGTGCATCGTGCACATTTTTATCCAATGGCGCATCAGTGGTCAGCTTCCTTTGCGATGGTGTTGGAACTATTTGACCGCCTGAATCCAGCCATAAAGAGTCTTTTCCGCATAAAGCCGTATCCTGCATCACAAGGGTGGAATTCCGCTCAACGCTTTGCTGATGCACTGGGCCCCGGCCAAATCTACCAAGAGCGATCTTTGGAGCGTGTCTATGCAATGTCCAAAGTAATCGTGTGCTCCTATCCAGAAACAACATTCGCGGAAGCTATGGCGTCTGGCGTGCCCACGGTTCTGGTGTATCCCGAGCATTTCTATGAATTGAATCCTGTCGCTTACTCGTTGTTGGAAATTCTTAAGGGGGCAAAGATTGTATTCGGCAATCCCGTAGATGCAGCAACTCACCTTAATGCCGTTTGGGAAAATCCAGATGAATGGTGGGCCAGCCCAGAAACGCTATATGCCCGACAAGAGTTTAATCAGCAGGCTTTACGTCTAGGGCCTGGATGGTTGAGAGAATGGCTAGCCTTTCTGACGCCATTGACTGCAAATGGATCTAGGCTTTCACAATGAAATCCGGCTACGCGATCATCCGATGTTTAGTTGTCAAATAAGACTCTGCAGATGTCACCAAGGGCAAGGTTATAACGAAGCGAAGCTGAACGTTCAAACCTTGCTAAGCGCATACTTACAACCTTATGTAGGCAATAAGTGCCTCCAACAGTAGTCGTATTTCCGGCCGACGAGTGGCCAAAGCGGGCTTGTGAACTCATTCTGGCCGAAATTCGGAGCCTTTCCGTGCGCAGGCAGCGCCCTGCCGTGATGCTGACTGGCGGACGCAGCGCCCGTGCCCTTTATGCAGCATGGGCTGCGTCCCCTGCATTTATTACCACACACAACATCGACTATTTCCTTGGCGATGAGCGCTGCATACCTGCTGGCCATGAAGAAAGCAACTCCGGCATGGTGATGCATGATCTTTTTGGCCGGGGTATCCCGCCGGGTTGCCACTTTTTTCCGATGGCAGCCGATGGTGACAAGGAGAGTCAAGCCCGGGACTATGAGAAAATATTGCCCGAACGACTGGATGTGCTGTTGCTTTCAGTCGGCGAGGATGGTCACGTCGCGTCGCTGTTTCCCGGCGGTGAGGCGTTGTCGGAAGATAGTCGGCGAGTTGTGCCGGTATCGGGGCCAAAGGCGCCGCATGATCGGTTGACGATTACGCCGAACGTCATCCGGAATGCCCGGTCCGTGTTTCTTCTGGCGCAGGGCCCGCAGAAAGCGAAACTGCTGGAACGTGTGTTGGCGGGCGGGGAGGCACCGTCCTTGCCGGTCTCGTTGGCAATGAACGCAACATGGTTGCTGGATACGCCCATCGCCGGGCGAATGTAATACAAATGGAAGTGGGGCAGGGGGAATGCGAAAAGTACTAGTGACGACGGTGCCATTCGGTGATCGGGTAAGGCTGCCCCTCGATCTGCTGGAGGCTGCAGGCGTCGAATACGTCATCAATCCGCTCGGGCGAAAACTCAAGGAAGAGGAGTTGGCCGAGATGGCGGGGGATTTCGAGGTCCTGATCGCCGGTACCGAGCCGATTACCGAGAAAGTGATGAGTCGTGCCCCCGAGCTCCGGATGATTTCCCGCGTCGGCATCGGACTCGACAGCGTCGATCTGCTCGCCGCCGAGCGACGGGGAATCACTGTGAGCTACACTCCGGATGCACCCGCTCCGGCAGTAGCCGAGCTGACCATCGGCCTGATGTTTTCGCTAATGCGTTCGATCCACGTTGCCAACGCTCAAATGCATCAGGGCGAATGGCGTCGCCATTTCGGCCGGCGCGTTTCCGAACTGACGATCGGAGTCATGGGCGCCGGGCGTATCGGCGGGCGCGTCCTGCGCCATCTTGCAGCCTTGGGTGCCGGTCGTCTGCTCGTCAATGATACGAACCCGGAATGCCGGCTCAATACGACATTGCCCGGCGAATGGGTCGAAAAGGATGTCATCTACCGCGAAGCTGATATTGTCAGCCTGCACGTTCCGTTGACGGCACAGACCAAGAACATGGTGCGCAGAGAACACCTCCTTTACATGAAGCCCGACGCAATGATCGTCAACACTGCACGCGGCGGCATCATCAACGAGGCCGATCTGGCGGAAGTCCTGCGTGCCGGTCACCTCGGTGGTGCAGCGGTCGATGTGTTTTGCGAAGAACCGTACAGCGGCGAACTGTCGTCGATCGAGCGTTGCCTTCTGACTTCCCACATGGGGTCGATGTCGGTCGATTGCCGTACCCGGATGGAGATCGAGGCGACGGAAGAGGCGATACGCTATCTGGCCGGCGCACCCCTGCAAGGCGTGGTTCCCCCGGCGGAATATCAGGTGCAGCGGGAGGGGCTCTGACATGGCAAGAGTGTGCGTGATCGGTGGCTCGGGTTTTTTGGGAAGCCACGTGGCGGATGCGCTTAGCGCCGCCGGGCATCAGGTCTGCATTTACGACCGACGGCCCTCCTCGTGGCTGAATGGCGATCAGGAGATGATGACCGGCGATCTGCTGGACCTGGATCGTCTTTCGGCGGCAATTTCGGGAGCCGAATACGTCTATAACTTCGCGGCGCTTGCGGATTTGAACGAGGCGTTGAGCAAGCCTCTGGAAACCGTCCGGGTCAATGTGTTGGGTAACGCCAATGTACTTGAGGCCTGCCGGCAGAGCGGTGTCAGGCGTTTCATCTATGCGAGTACGGTATATGTCTATAGCCGCGAGGGCAGCTTCTACCGTTGCAGCAAGCAGTCTGCCGAGCATTACGTAGAGGAATATCAGGCGGCCTACGGCCTGGATTACACGGTGCTGCGCTACGGATCGCTCTATGGTCCGAGGTCGGATCGTACGAACGGTTTGTGGCGGATCGTCAACGAGGCCTTGAAGACGGGCAAGATCCGCTATGCAGGCAGCGCCGAGGCGATGCGCGAATACATCCATGTCGAAGATGCCGCGCGTGCCAGCGTGGCTGCCCTCGGTGAGGAATTCCGCAACCAACACGTCGTGCTGACGGGGCAGGAGCCCATGCGTGTGATGGACCTGCTGAAGATGCTGGCCGAAATACTCGGCATTCCGCAGGCGGTCGAATTCGAAGAGACCGAGTACGCGGGGCACTATGTTCGAACGCCCTACGCCTACCAGCCGAAGCTGGGCCGAAAGTACGTACCGCCGATGCATGTCGATTTGGGTCAGGGGCTGCTGCAGTTGATTGCGGAAGTCCAGAACACATCGAATCCGGATGGATAGAGTCGCCAAGTGGCCATGACTCAACCGCCTGCTTTTGCCAGACTGCTCTCCAGGATCGGGGCGCTATGCACGCTGCTGTACGGGAGTATCTTGTCGCTCCGTGTCAGTAAGACTGGCAGACGCTTCATGCCGGCTTATCCTCTGAAAATCGTCGGAGGCGAAAATATCTGCATTGGCGACAATTTCCGGTCGATGGGCTGCAACTACCTTTATGCGAATGACGGCGTGATCACCATCGGCGACAACATGAGCATGAATACGAATGTGCAGGTCGGCGGCTCGTCCGGCCGGATTGCGATCGGCAACAATGTGCTGATTGGCCCCAATGTGGTGCTGCGTGCCGCTGATCACGGTATCGCCATCGAGGCCCCTATTCGCTTCCAGCCGCATGTTGGGGGGGAGATCGTCGTCGAAGACGACGTGTGGATAGGGGCGAATGCGGTTATTCTGAAAAATGTGACCCTGGGTAAGGGGTGTGTCGTTGCGGCAGGGGCCGTGGTGACAAAGGACGTGGAGCCGTATGCCGTCGTTGGGGGAGTGCCTGCCCGAAAGATTTCGTCGCGACACTAGGCTTGTCTTCTGGGACTTTGATGGCGTCATCAAAGACTCCGTTGCCGTCAAGACGGAAGCTTTCGTTCAATTGTTCGAATCCTTCGGTGACGAGATTTCGAAACGTGTCCGCGCGCACCATGAGGCGCACGGCGGCATGTCCCGATTCGAGAAGATCCCGCTTTATTTGACATGGGCGGGGGTGCCGGTGACCGAATCAGAGATTGCGGCCTACTGCAAGCGTTTCTCCGACATTGTCCTTCACCGTGTCATCGATGCGCCATGGGTGGCCGGTGTCGAGCGAATATTGCGCAAGAATCCCTACGCTCAGGAATTCGTTCTCGTGACGGCAACTCCGCAGGACGAAATTATCGAAATTCTGGATGCCATCAAGCTGCGTATATGCTTTTCAGAGGTTTTCGGTGCGCCGAAAAAAAAAGGTGCTGCGATTCGTGATTGTCTTTCGTGCCGGGACGTTCCGCTTTCCCGCTGTCTGATGATCGGTGACGCGAGGGCCGACATGGAGGCTGCGGCTGAAAACGGGATTCCGTTCTTGCTGCGCAGGCACGTGGGCAACATGGAGGTGTTCCGCAACTACACGGGTGATTCGGTGGAGGATTTTGTCGGACTATGAAGCGAATTGAAAAAATACGGAGCATTCGCGACGACTTGCGCTCGGGAAAGCCGAGCATCGGCAGCTGGATTCAGATTCCTCATCCTTCCATTGCGGAGATCATGGGGCAGGCCGGCTACGATTGGGTCGCGGTCGATATGGAACATGGTGCGGTCGGTGCTCATCAATTGCCTGACCTCTTCCGGGCGCTCGAGCTCGGCGGCACACTCCCTCTCGCCAGGATTGCGCAGGGTTCCCCCAAGGATTGCAAGCAAGCCCTGGATGCGGGCGCTGGCGGCATCATCGTACCGATGATCGAGAGTGCCGAGCAGCTGATTCGGGTTCGCGATGCGTGCCGTTGGCCACCCGCCGGGAAGCGCGGCGTCGGCTTTTCCCGCGCCAACCTGTTTGGCAAATATTTTGAAACCTATGCGGACGAGGCGCAGGCGCCGTTGCTCGTTGCCATGATCGAGCACGCCGCGGCGGTCGACGATCTCTCGGCCATTCTGGCGGTCGATGGGCTGGATGCGATATTGGTCGGGCCGTATGACCTCTCCGCCTCAATGGGCATGACCGGAGCCTTCGATCACCCCGAATTCATGGCCGTGATCGAACGGATTCTGGCGGAATGCAAGGCGCACGGTATTCCCTGTGGCATGCACGTCGTCATGCCGGATGCGGCGATGTTGCAGATGCGCATCGATCAAGGCTATCGCTTCATCGCTTATTCGATCGATGCGGTTTTCCTTAACAGTGCGGCGGCAGTGCCAGAGGTGAGGGTGCGTTGAAAGAAGAAGAAATCCGGCCGCGAAAGGTCTTCGACGAATACTTGCGCCTTGCGGCAGAGGATGCCGAGATTTTCTTCGGGACAGGGCAGCGGTCAGTGTTGCCCTGCCCGGCATGTGGTGAACAAGGCAATCACGCGTTCGACAAGCACGGTTTTTCGTACGAAGAGTGCCCGGCTTGCCAGACCCTGTTTGTAAGCCCGCGTCCGCCGGCCGAGGATTTTTTCCGCTATTACAAGGAATCGGCCTCTGCCCGATATTTCGGAACCACTTTCTACCGCGAGACCGCCGAAGCCAGACGAGAGAAACTCTGGCGCCCGAAGGCGCAAATGATCCGCGACGTCCTGCACGAACGAGGTGCGACAGGTCACCACGTCATCGATATTGGTGGCGGATACGGCATTTTTGCCGAGGAATACCAGCGCATTGCAGGTGGAGAAGTGACCGTTATCGAACCCGGCCCAGATTCGGCAGAGGTCTGCCGCAGCAAGGGTTTGCGGGTTGTCGAAACATTCCTGGAGATGGTCGAGGATTCCGCGTTGCCGTCGGGGCCGAGGGCATTCGTGAGCTTCGAACTATTCGAGCATCTTCACGATAGCCGCGTTTTCCTCGAGCGTCTGAGGTCCCATATGCGTCCCGGAGATTTGTTCCTGTTTACGACACTTTCCGGCATGGGTGTCGATATCCAGGCTTTATGGGAAAATTCGAATTCCGTTTCGCTCCAGCATCTCAATTTCTTTAATCCTCGGTCGGTCAGGATTCTCGTCGAATCGTTCGGCATGCGCGTCGTGAAGATCGCCACGCCTGGAAAGCTGGATATCGACATCCTGTTTCGAAGCCGTGATGCGATCAAGGACCGGTTCTGGCGGAATTTCATCGCCCAGGCGACGCCGGAGATGCTGGACGCGTGGCAGAGTTTCGTCGCTTCCCAGGGCTTCAGTTCGCACATGTTCGTGGTCTGCGAGTGCCCGGGAGGCATGTCGTCGTAGTTCGGCCCTGCCGGTGTGGAGAATGTGTCTTGTCCCTTCCAGATAAATGCCCTCTTTGTGCGGCGGGCCGCGAATCCCAGTCCGTCGTAACTCCTCACGTGTATGGCGGGTCTGCACGTCAGGGCAACGCCTTTTTCCATTGCGAGGCGTGTGATGTCCGCTATCAGTATCCCGGGCTGACGCCTGAAGAGGAGGCGCGTTTCTACGCGGCGGAGTTCGAGGGGTTCATGGCCTCCCGCGCGGGAGACAAGGGTGGATGGTTGAAGGCAGAGCAGCATGTTTCCGCAAATAAACCGACGCGCTTGCGTCGCATGAAATACCTTGCGCCCTACCTTGAATCTCCTGCGGATGTGCTTGAAGTAGGCTGCTCGTCCGGATTCATGCTCTACCCGCTTGTCGAGTCCGGTCACCGTTGTACTGGTATCGAGCCGTCCGGCGTCTTCAGCGAGTTTGTCAAAACCCGCGGACTGCCCGCGTTTCAATCGCTCGAGCAGTTACGACAGCACGCGCCGCAGGCGCGCTTCGATCTGATCCTGCATTTTTTCGTGCTAGAGCATATTGCGAATCCGTCGGCATTCATCAACGAACTGCTATCGCTATTGAAGCCGGGCGGGGCAATCGTCTTCGAAATCCCGAATGCGGCAGATCCGCTGTATTCGGTCTATGACATACCGGCTTTCGAGCGGTTTTACTGGTCGGTAGCCCATCCGTGGTATTTCAGCGAGCCGTCGCTGCATTTTTTGCTCAAGCAACTTGGGGCTCCCTACGAAGTGCTGCGCGACCAACGGTATGACCTTTCGAATCACATGGTCTGGGCGAGAGACGGGCGGCCAGGCGGCATGGGGCGCTTTACAGCGCAATTGGGCGATGAACTGGAAGAGGCCTACAAGCAGGCGCTGATCCGGGTCGGCAAGTGTGACACGCTGGTCGGCATCATCCGCAAGGTTTAGGGAAGGCGATGGAATCCATTCTGATTACCGGTGTCGCGGGCTTCATTGGTTCGCATGTCGCGTCGCGATTTTTGCGCGAGGGGTACTCCGTTGTTGGCGTCGATGATCTTTCCGGGGGGCGCATCGAGAACGTGCCGGCCGGCGTGGAATTCATCGAAGGCGATCTGGCGAAGAAATCGACGCTTTCCAGAATCCCGAAAGGGTGCCGGAAGATTCTGCATCTTGCAGGGCAATCGTCCGGGGAGATCAGTTTCGATGATCCTGTCGCAGATCTGGAGAAAAATACCGTATCGACGCTGAACCTGATTCGCTACGGCATCGACAATGCCGCAGAACGCTTCCTCTATGCCAGTTCCATGTCGGTGTACGGGGCCGTCGATGATGCGCCGGTACCGGAAACTCGAGTGTGCGGCCCTTTGTCGTGTTATGGCGTCGGGAAATACGCGTCGGAAGGATATCTGCGGGTCTACCAGAGCAAGCTTCCCTTCGTGATTCTCCGGATGTTCAATGTCTACGGGCCCGGTCAGGACATGCGGAATCTGCGGCAGGGGATGGTGAGCATCTTTCTGGCGCAGGCACTGGCGACTGGAAATATCGAGGTCAAGGGGAGTGTCGACCGGTTCCGCGACATCATCTACATCGATGATGTGGTCGAAGCCTGGTATCGAACCGCGACACGCGTCCAGGCCTTGGGGCAGACGTTCAATGTGGCGACCGGCGTCAAGACGACGGTGGGCACTCTTCTTGAAAAGATCTGCACACTCGTTCCCGGCGCCTCGTTCTATGTTCAGGGCGCTACGCCCGGTGACCAGAGCGGTGTTTTCGCGGATGTGTCCAGATTGCAGGAGTTGTTGGATATCCGTTCATTTACCCCGCTGGACGCGGGGTTGCTCAAGTTCGTCGAATGGGCGAAAAGTGCCGAATTCCGTTCTTCGTAAATACACAGGTTGGGTAAAACCATGAATATCCTTGCATTGATTCCCGCCCGCATGGGCAGCAGCCGTTTTCCGGGAAAGCCGATGGCACCGATCCTGGGCAAACCGATGATCGGCCATGTCTATGAGCGTGTGGCGAAGTCACCGAAGCTGTCGCTGACGGCTGTCGCTACCTGTGACAAGGAAATCTTCGACTACATTGAATCGATCGGCGGTGTTGCGGTAATGACGGGCGATCAGCATGAGCGTGCCTCCGACCGCTGTGCGGAGGCCCTCCTCAAGCTCGAGGCCAAGTACCAGACAAAATACGACGTGGTCGTCATGGTGCAGGGGGATGAACCGATGACCCATCCGGACATGATCGACGAGGCGGTGCAGCCGCTGCTGGACCACCCCGATGTCCAGGTGGTCAACCTGATCGGCAAGATCAAGGATGCCGCCGAGTTCGAGGACAGGAATTGCATCAAGGTCGTCTGCGACCTGAATCTCAATGCCCTTTATTTCTCTAGGGAGCCGATCCCTACCCGAAGCAAGGTCGAGAAGATCCCGATGGGCAAGCAGGTCTGCATCATTCCGTTCCGACGGGATTTCCTGCTTGAGTACACCCGGCTTGCACCGACACCGCTCGA
>Ga0268298_10006447_pt1 | contig 10662 bp, 4 predicted proteins | sample WWTPWeurt_MetaG_FD_194462 | JGI IMG/M metagenome (GOLD analysis project Ga0268298, IMG submission 194462) | Activated sludge microbial communities from WWTP in Nijmegen, Gelderland, Netherland - WWTP Weurt | ecosystem: Engineered > WWTP > Aerobic digester > Activated sludge | place: Netherlands... | reverse complement strand
CGAGCGAGCGTTCGATGGACTGCTGTGCTTGCTGGAGGAGGCGGGTGCGCTCGGGGCGTTCCGGGAGGGCGAGGGCCTGCCGCTGGAGGAGGATGCCACGGTTCTGGGCGATGGCGCCGAGCTGGGTCTCGTCACCGAGGGTGGTGGCGAGGGCCTCGGCCTGGTCGTACCAGGCGCCGGCCGCGTCGAAGTGATGCAGGTTCTTTTCTGCCGTTCCGAGCAGGTCCGCTGTCCGCATCTCGGCGGCCCGGTGGCCGGTGGCCTGAAACCGCTCCAGCGCCGCCTTGTAGTGGTCGATGGCGGCGGCGAAGCGCTGTTCATCATCGGCGAGGCCACCGAGGTGCTGGAACAGCATGCCTTCCAGCCCCGGGTCGCCGGCGGTTCGGGCGGCGGCGAGGGCCTCTCCGTACCGGACCTCCGCCTCCCCGAACCGGTGCATGTCTTTCAGGATCTGCGCTGTCTGCCCCAGACCGACTGCCTCGTTGCGAGTCTGGCCGAGCTTGCGGTCGAGGGCGACCGTTCGCTCCGCGACCTCCAAGGCTTCGGTCAGCCGGCCCAGCTTCCGAAGCGCATTGGTCTGGTCGCCGAGCGCGGTGGACAGGTTTCCTTCGTCCCCGCACGCTTCGAACCCCTGAATCGCCGCCTCCAGAGGCGCGAGAGCCCGACCTGGCTGATTCGCAACCACCCAGATCCGACCGAGGTAGTTGTTGCACAGCGCCCGCTGCCGCACGTCGGCCCCTGCCGCCTCCAGGGCCACAAGCTGCGCCCGGAGCAGACCCACCGCCTTTTCGACCTTCCCCTCCAGAAAGAGCCCCCAGGCATGCTCCAACTCGCGTTGCCACCGCGCAGGCCCCGCGGGCGCGGCCGCCATCTGCGCCTGCGCCCACGCCCCCCAGCGCGCCTGTTCGCGCGGCCGCCCCATGCTGTTCAGATAGGACCCGATCACCGCCGCCAGCATCCCCGCCTCCTCGAATCGCCCGCTCCCGAACGCGCGCGCCGCCGCCCGCCGCAGGTTCCGCTCCTCCCGCGCCACCACCGCCATCCCCGCCGCGGGGTTCTTGCCCAACAACGCCTGGTAGGCACTCCCCGCCAGCCCTGTATACACCTCCACCCACCGCTTCTCCGCCGCCTCTCGATCCGGCACATCCTCCGCCCGCGCCGCGTACGGCAGCGTCGGGTGAAACACAAGAAACGGCCGGCCCGCCACCTGCACCTCCTCCTCCGCCCGCACAAGCGCCACCGACTCCAGCCGCTCGCGCGCCCGCCCCCACTTCTCGGGTGTCCACTGCGTGAAATCGAGCACCACGTCCTCAAACACCCCCCCTTCAAACCACGCGAGGTACGGCAGCACCTCTTTCACCTCGGCCCCCAGCCGGTCCGCCGAGAAAGCGAGCGACGCCCGCAGGCTCCGGTTGCGGTCCTCCACCGCATTCGGGTTCGTGAACCTGTCCAGCAGCTTGCCAAAGTCGCGCTGCACCTCCGCCGGCTTGCTCTTCGCCAGGTGCGGCACCACGAGCTCGATCGACAGTGGGTGGTTGTCCAGCGCCACGAGCAACGCCTCGATCGCCTCCCGCTCGTACCCGGGCCGCTCGCACGAGATGCCGTGAAGCGAGAGGATCTCCTTCGCCATCTCCAGCCCATCCACCGGCAAGAGGCCCAAAAGGTCCAGATTCGCGATCGGCACGAGCCCTGTCTCGTCCGGCCGGCACGTGACCAACAGCCACCCTTTGGGTGCCCCCGCCCCCTTGCCCGCCAGCGCGCGAAACAGCCCCGCGACCTTTCTCCGCTCCTCGTCCGTCACCACCTCGAACGTGCCTGGGGCCGCCCCCTTCTCGCCTGTCGCGCGTGGCTTTTCCCCGGTCGGACTGGCCTTGTCGCCCTCCGCACTGCCCGTCTCGCCAGCCGCGCTCGCCGCCTCCGCCTCGGAGATCCCCGTCTCCCGCTGATACTGCGGCAGCATGCTCTCGAAGTTGTCCCAGATCCACAGCACCTCCTTGGTCCGGAAGAGCTCGATCGCCCGCTCCCGCTGCTGCTCCTCGGACCGCAGGACAAACGCCTCCCCGTCGAACGCCACCCCGATCGATCGCACCACCTGCTCGACCGTAGGCCGCTGTTCAAACGACGTGAACACCGCCCCCGCCGGACGCTGGCCCGTGCGCGTCCACCACCGGCCCGCCTCGACGGCCAGGGTGGTCTTGCCCATTCCCCCCATCCCCTTCACCACCACGGCCGTGTGCGCCCGCAGCTTGCGCTCCAGGTCGAGCAGCTCCCGCGCTCGCCCGCGGAATCCGTACATCGGCTCGAGCTGGAATCCCTCGCCCCGCAGCTTGTCTTTCTCCCGCTCCGCCCGTGTCGGGCTCTTCTTGAGGGGCGCGCCGCCGGGCACGAGCTCCGGGTCCTTCCCGGCCTGGTAGAGCTGCGGAATGTGCCAGTCGATCAGGGTGAGCGCCTCCCCCGCGCGGGTGGTGTGGCGAACTGGATCTGCTCGCATTCCTTCCCGCGCCGCGCGGAGGGCCTCGCCGATCGTGGCGCCCTGGCACAGCGCCTCGTAAAAACACCGCACCAGCACGCGCGCGCCGCTCAGCGTCACCGCGTGGGAGAAGGCGATCACGCTCCCCACGCCCGCCTTGAGCAGCGCCGGCGCCACCGACCCGAACACCGAGGTGGAAAGGTCGGCTGTCTGGCACGCTTCGAGGAGCGCGACCGGGACATGGTGGCGTGCCAGGAGGTCGCCGAACCGCGGGCCCTCGACGAGGTCGTTGGTCGCGTCGGCCTTTTCAAAGCACAGCGCGCCCACGCTGAGGTTCGTGAGGTACACGCCGTGTCCGTCGAAGTGAACGAGGTGGAAGGGTCGATTCGCGCTGGTCGCCGCATCCAGCCGCCGTGTCACCTCGGCCAGCGTGGGGGGAGTGCACAGGTCGATTTCCACGAGCCCCCCGAGCGTCGCGAGCGCGTCCAGCGCCGGCTTGAGCGAGGAGCGCGGGTCGAGAAAGCTGACGTCGGTGGGGCGGCTCACGATCCAGAGGATCCGCAGGGGCAGAGTGACCTGGACCAGCGCGGGGTCCTGCGTGGTGAGGAGCTGGCGGCGGAGGATCACGTCGCGGAGCAGGAGCGGGCTCTTGTCGTCGCGCACGAGCTCCCAGGGCAGCGACAGGGCATCGGCGTCGGTGGAGGCGATCGTGAACAACCTGTGCGGCTGCACGGACTCGGAGGCGCCGGCCGGCTCGACGCGCGCGAGGTCGGCGAGCGGGTGAATGTCGGCGTCGCCCCGCAGGGACTTGTAGAGCGCGCGGCCGATCGTCTCGAGGCGCTGCTCGATGGCGCGCGTGCGCACGAGATCGCCCGGTCCGCGCCACCGGAGCGACTCTTCGAGGTAATACCGGTGCTCGACCTGATCTTCGACAGTGAGCGGCTCGGGCATCGTGAAGGCATCCGCGACGGCGCCGGGGTGAATCCACCGGGCCTCGATCCCGGCTGTCACGCCCTTGAGGGTGAGCCGCCGCTCCACGGTGGGGCCGCGCGATCGGCGGGGAGCTCGCTGGCTCGGCGGCGCGTGCCCCGCGGCCGCGCGGAGCATCGTGACGATCCGCGCCACCCCTTCGGGCGTGCGCACGTCCTCGATTCGCCGGCTCGCCAGAAAGCGAGGCACCTCGTGCTCCGGCCCCTCGGCCACGCGCACAGGCACCACCTTGCCGGCGCCGAGCTGGATCTGCGCGTGCAGCGCCGCCTGCCACTCTTCGCGCGCCCAGTTCGACCTCGCGAACGCCGCCGACAGGCACACGAGCACGAACCGGCTCTCGCGCAAGCCCCTGTCGATCTCGGCCAGAATGCTGTCGCCGGGATCGATCGCTTCCTCGTCGATCCAGACAGTGAGCCCTTCGGCCCGCAGTCGCGCGCCGAGCGTCCGCACGGCCGGTTTGTCGGTGCCGGCGTGGCAAAGGAACACATCGTATCCTTCGCCGGCTTCGTCTTCAGAAGGGGTGGTCGGCGGCGGGGTCGCGGAGCTGCCCATGCCCCAAGGAGAGCGCGGATCGAGCGGGTTGACAAGGCGTTTTGTCGTAAACAGGCGTTGTCCCGCCGGTCCGTCCCGCCGGTTTTCCGGCAATCCCGCCGGTTCGTCCCGCCGGTCCGTCCCGCCGGTTTTCCGGCAGTCCCGCCGGTCCGTCCCGCCGGTTTTCCGGCAATCCCGCCGGTTCGGGGCTCGACGGGTTCGACGCGCCTTTCTATTCGAAGACAATCGTCATCGTGGTTTGCCCCTGGAACCCGGGGCCCTGGACAATGGCTGTCAACGTGATGTCCACGGCGTGGAGCTCCGCGCTGGAGAACGAGAGGGCATTGTAAAAGGCTCCATCCGAGACGTAGTGATCGCCGTCGCGGATAAACACGGCGTTCGTCAAGAGGGCGTCCTTCGCCTCCGGATCCGAGAGGAAATAGCCATGGTAGTCGTTGATCAAGTGGGCCCGGAGACACGCGGAGTCCGGCTCTCCAACAGCCGCGCCGACGCGGAGCGAGGGGGTCGTCATCTGGAGCCCCTGCTGGCCCTGGATGAGAGTGACTGTCTTGCCGTCGGGCCAAGGGGCGAAGTCCGCGCCCGTCCCGCTGCCGATCTCGACCGTGCGTGTCTCCGGAAAATCATCGGGGAAGTCGGTCGCGCACCCGGGGGCCTGGCGAGGGATGTCCGAGGCGCCCCCTCCCCCTCCGCCGCCCCCGAGATCCGCGTTCTCTCCAGGACAGCCAAGGAGTGAGAAGGCGACAAGGATCACACGGGCCGAGGCGAGCGTCGCGCTGTGGGGTCGCATGGGGCCCGGCCGTGCGAGGGGCGTACCAGGCCCGGCGGGCGGCCCAGGCTGGCACGAGGGCTGCTGAGGGACCGCGCATGAGGCTTTCCTTTCGACGAGTTGACCGGGGGGCAGTGAAGGGCAGTCTGGCACCGGTGTCGCGGTGGGGTGCGGAGGCGACAGGCGGGAGGCTCGCGGCCCTGCGGCACCCCCTGTTCCTCGCGGCCCTCGCGGTGCTCGTGGTGAACGATCACCTGCTCAAAGGAGCCGGGATCTTGCCGGGGATCGTGACAGGCAAGCTGAGCGACCTCGCGGGGCTCGTCGTGGCCCCCGTGCTCGTCGCTGCCGTGCTCGGGGCGCGATCCGTGCGCGGACGGGCGGCAGCGTTTGCCGCGGTGGCCGTGCCTTTTGCGGCGATCAAGCTGTCGGCCGCGGCCGCGAACGCTCTCGTGGCAGCGGCCGCCGTGGTGGGGCTCCGGTTCCGGATCTGGCAGGATCCGACGGATCTCCTGGCGTTCGTGGCGCTCTATCCGGCCTGGCGACTGGCGTCCAGGGCCGCAAACGCACACGATGTAGTCAAATCGTCGAGCGCGCTGCGCCCGCAGGGAGACACCGCCTCGACCCCGTGGGCGGCGTACTGGATCGAGCGGGCGGCGTTTGCCGGGGCGGCGGCGGCGTGCGTGGCCACCAGTCAGGGGCCGAACGGCTATTTCACCAACGCCTATCTCGTCAACTACACAGGGCACGAGGTGGACGTGCGCGTGCGGTGGGTGGACGCCAAGCTCGATTGTCCGACGGTGATGGCAAAGGGGCCTTCCCGGATGCTGGCGCCGAAGGTGTTCAATCTGGGGATCACCTTCCGGCTGGCGAAGGGGGCGACGGTGCCGCTCAATCGACAGGACGCATTCGACGCCTCCGGACAGGGCAACGACGGGTTCGGCGGCGGAGTCGGCGGGTTTGATGATCCGGGGCTCGGGGGCGGCGGGAGCGGCGGTGACACGGGGGTCGCCCCTGTCGAGGGCACGGGCGGGAACTGCGAAGTGGTGGTCATCGAGGCCGAAGGGATGGCGCCGACGATCGTTTACTGGGACGCGCTGGGCCCCGTGAGCGTGCCTGTCAGCGTGAGCCCTGGTGACCAGTCGTGGAGCAATCCGGCGCTCGTCAACGGGCGCGTGCTCCTGACGCTCGGGGGCCTCCTGACGCCGGGGCTCGTGAAGCAGGCCGACCTCGTGAGCAACGTCGAGCCTTCGGCGTGCGCGGCGGCGCCGCAGGTGGCTTATCAGTGGAGCGTGCCCACCGACGCGATGAAGACTCCGGTGTTCCTCCACGAGGTCACGACGAAGGACGACGGGTGCACGAAGCTGTCGATCGGGTTCGAGCCGACGGACAACGCCGATCCCGAGCCAGACATGGTCGCGTACGTGTGCGTCCCTGCGGGGGAGTTTCCGTTCACTTCGGGGGCGAACGTGGTGATCACGCCGGGCGCCTCCTCGATCCACTTCGTGGACGCTCAATCCTCGAAGTCGCTGATGATCCTTCAGGGACAGGCAGAATACGAGGGGTCCGGGGTCTCGATCGCGACGAGGACAGGGGCCTGCGAGGGCGATCGCACGAGCTGCGGGGCCTACGTGGCCGAGGGCGTGCTGTCTGTCCTGGCCGGAGGGACCAAGACGGATCTCTTGCCGGGAGAAGAGGTGTCGGGGAAGGGCTTCCACGTGCGCGTCGGGCGCGTGGAGTACGTGATCGTCGGGCGGGACGAGTGCGAGTCGGGGTATGATGTGCCCCGTGTTTCGGCGGACTTTCTTGTGACTAACGAGTGAGGAGACGGTGATGAAGAAGCGCTTTGGGATTGTCTTTCTCGGGCTCTCTGGAGCTCTGACCTTCGGGTGCTCGACGGCGGGGGAGGGCACCGGCGACGGGAGCGGGGATCCGCCGGGCGGGTCCATCAATGTGGCGCAGGGCGGAGCACAGGACTTCGCGCAGTTTCGGGCCATCGTGATGGCCGGGGAGGTGCCCTCTCCGGAGACGTTGGATCCGGTGGGGTTCTTCGCGGAGCACGCGCTCGACATGCCCCCCGCGGACTGCGGCAAGGACGTCTGTGTCCACCCGTTCCTGGCCGTCGCGCCGCGGTTCAACGGGGGCAACTGGACAATGGGGTACGTGACGATGAACACCGCGGTGAATCCGGCCGATTTGCCGCACCCGCCCGTGCACCTGGCCATCGTCGTGGAGGGGTCGGACTACACGGGGCTCCACGCGGCCTCGCCGGCCACCGCCGTGACAAAGCTCCTTTCGGGGCTCGCGCCACAAGATCGGGTGAGCGTCATCGGGTTTGGAGCGGAGACATGGCGGGCGGCGACCACGCTCGGACCGGGGGACACCAACTTGCCGGACGCCGTGGTGCAAGCCAGCCACAAGTACGGCACGGACGTGGGGCTCTACGACGGGATCGCCGAGGCAGAGCAGGTGTTCGAGGAGGCGGACCTCGCCGGGTTCACCGGGCAACACCGGATCTTGCTGCTCACGAGCGGGCACGCGACAAAGGGGATCACCGATCCGGAGCTCATCGTGGGCCTCGGGGAGTCGCTCGCGCGACAGGGCACGGCCTTCGGCGTGGTGGGCGGGGGCGAGGAGTTCGACGAGACGATCCCGATGGCGCTCGGCTCCATGGGCGCCGGCACGTATTCTTATGCGCTGAACAGCGAGGATCTGGAGACGATCCTGGAGGCCGAGGGGCAGACTTCGCTCCTGCCCCTCGCGACGGACTACTCTCTCGAGATCACCCCCTCACCGGGGTACAAGGTCGGGCGCATCTATGGAGTCCACCGGGCGAGCGCGGACAAGGACGGGGCGACCCTGGAGATGCCGGCGCTCTTCATCGGGCAGCGGTCGGGGTCGGCAGACGTGGGGGGCAGTCGGCGCGGCGGCGGCGGGGGGCTCTTCGTCGAGCTGCTCGCGGACAGCTCGGCGAGCGGCGTCGGGGCGAATCAGCCTGCATTCCAGGTGAGCGCGAGCTGGACTTCGGCGGCGAACGGCGGGCCGCAGGACCTGAACCTGTCGATGGTGAACTCCCTGCCTCCCGGGCAGAACCCGGACGGGATGTGGTGGAGCATCTCGGACGACTCCGACGGCAAGGCGTTCATGATGCTGAACCTCTACCTGGCCTTCAAGGGCGTCGTGGAGTTTTACGAGGCGGGCGACTGCGCTCGCTCGCTGGGCGTCGTGGACATGATGCAGACGAGCGTCGGCGCGTGGCTCGGCAAGGTCACGGACTCGGACATCCTGAATGACAACAACCTGCTCCTCAAGCTGCGGGAGAACGTGAAGAACGCGTGCGACGAGGCCACCGCGGGCGGAGCGCCCATCGTGCCTGTCGAGCCGAACGACTTCGCGGGTGGCTGCGGGTTCCTCTGAGCTCGGGCCCCTCTCGCTGACTCGTCAATCCCATTGGAGCGGGCGCCAAATCGTGTCATCGTGGCCCGGTGGGAAAAAGGACATCCATTCTTTTCTTTTCGGCGACGTGCTCTCTTGCCGTCGCTTGCACGGACGCCGACAGCAGCACGAGCGCGGGGGGCGGAGGCACAGGCGGGACCGGGGGAAACACCGGCGTCGCCGGCAGCACGAGCACAGGGGGGACAGGGGGGACAGGGGGCACGGGGGGCGGCACGAGCACGGGCGGGAGCATCGACATTCAGGCCGCGATCGAGGCGATCCCCGGGGTCCTCTCGGTCGCCGAGGCCGGGACGGGCAGCCCTGGGTATCGCTACTTCATCATCGATTTCGATCAGCCGGTCGATCACAACGATCCGGGCGGACAGCACTTCACGCAGCGCCTGACGCTCCACCACCGAGACACGGCCGCGCCCCTGGTGCTCGCCGCGACAGGATACTGGCTGTTTGGAGAGTACCTGGAGGAGCCGACGGCCCTCCTCTCCGCCAATCAGATCTTCGTCGAGCAGCGTTATTTCAGCCCGTCGCGGCCGGAGCCGGCGGACTGGTCGTTCCTCAACATCCAGCAGGCGGCGGCCGATCACCACGCGATCGTGGAGGCGTTCAAGCCGCTGTATTCAGCCAAGTGGATCTCGACGGGCGCGAGCAAGGGGGGCATGACGTCGGTCTACCACAGGCGCTTTTACCCGGCCGACGTGGACGGCACGGTCGCGTATGTGGCGCCCCACAGCGCTGGCCTGGACGACCCGCGGTACGTGACGTTCGTCCACAGCGTGGGCACGGCGGCGTGCCGGCAAAAGCTGGACGACGTGGAGCGAGAGCTGCTCCTCCGGCGGCCCGAGATGCTCTCGCGGATGCAGGCGGGGGCGGCGCAGAGCGGGGTCAAGTTCGATCTGCTGGGGTTCGACGCGGCCTTCGAGGGCAGCGTCACGAGCCTCTCGTTCGCCTTCTGGCAATACCAGGATGAGAGCCTCTGCAGCGGGGTGCCAGGCGCGGGCTCCACGGACGACGAGGTGTATTCTTTCTTCGACGGCGTCGCGCAGCCGCTCTTCTCGGCCGACGAGTACCTCCTCGGCTTCGAGCCTTATTACTGGCAGGCCTACACCCAGCTCGGGACGCCCGGGATCGACACGACGTACATCGATGATCTCCTCACGGTCGACTGGACGATGATCGACGAGATGCCGAGCATCCCTGTCGATCCGGTGTTCGATCCGGCGGCGATGCAGGACGTCTCGACGTGGTTGACCTCGGAGGGGAGCCAGCTCCTCTTCATTTACGGGCAGAACGATCCGTGGACGGCGGCGCAGTTCGACCTCGGCGGAGCGACGGAGTCGTGGAAGCTCTTCCAGGCCGGCGGCAATCACGGGTCCTCGATCCTGGGGCTCTCCTCGGGCGATCAGCAGATCGCGCTCGACGCGCTCCAGGCGTGGACAGGCGTGATGCCTCAGCCTCCGCCGGCCCCGATCGCCCAGCGGCCGAGGGTCCCGCCTGTGCGGTTCTTCCGGCACAAATAGGGACTTGTCGGAAACATCTTCACCACGGAGGCGCGGAGGTCACAGAGGCTTCACGGAGGATTTCTTGTTCTCAGAATCTCTGGGAATCTGGGACAAAGAAATCTCTGTGCGACCTCTGTGCTCTCCGTGGCTCCGTGGTGAAAAAAAGCCCCCTCCTATTCGGCGGCGACCGGGGGGGCGGTCTTCTCGGGGGTGGCGCGCGCGCTGCCCGTGCCGAAGAGCCAGCCTTTGACGTTCTCGATGGCGAGGTAAAAGGCGGGGACGACGACGAGCGACAGCAAGGTGGAGCTGATGACGCCGCCGATGACGGCGATGGCCATGGGCGCGCGGAACTCGCTGCCTCCGCCGCGAGAGAGGGCCGTGGGGAGCATGCCGAGGATCATGGCCGCGGAGGTCATGAGGATGGGGCGGAGACGCTCGGGGCCAGCCTCCAGGATGGCCTGATAGGGGGTCTCGCCGTGCTCGCGGACGCGCACGATCGCGCGGTCGATGAGCAGGATGGCGTTCTTCGTGACGAGGCCCATGAGCAGGATGATCCCGATCATCGCGCCCATCGCCATGGTGTTCTTTGTGACGAAGAGGCCCACGATCGCGCCGACGAGCGCGAGGGGCAGAGTGAGCATGATCGTCAGCGGGTGAATGAAGCTCTCGAACTGGGAGGCGAGGACCAGGTAGATGAAGATGACGCCCAGGAGCAAGGCGATGCCCATGGATTCGTTGGTGTCTGTCATCTGCTTGATCTGGCCGTCATAGGAGATCGTCACCCCGGGCGGGAGCGCGATCTTGTCCAGCTTGGGCTTGAGCTCCTTGACGATGTCGCCGAGCGATCGGCCGCGCATCGAGGCCCAGACGGCGATCTGTCGAGTCCTGTTCTCGCGCTCGATGACCTGCGGGCCGGCGCCTCGTTCGAGCTTCGC
>Ga0268298_10006446_pt1 | contig 10664 bp, 12 predicted proteins | sample WWTPWeurt_MetaG_FD_194462 | JGI IMG/M metagenome (GOLD analysis project Ga0268298, IMG submission 194462) | Activated sludge microbial communities from WWTP in Nijmegen, Gelderland, Netherland - WWTP Weurt | ecosystem: Engineered > WWTP > Aerobic digester > Activated sludge | place... | reverse complement strand
GATCACCTGAACACGCCGCGCGTGGTGCTCAACACCACGGCCCAGCAGCGCTGGAGCTGGCTCGCCGAGCCCTTCGGGACCACCGCGCCCAACACCAACCCCGCCAGCCTCGGCGCCTTCGCCTTCTCCCTGCGCTTCCCTGGGCAGTACGCCGACGCCGAGAGCGGGCTGTTCTACAACTTCTTCAGAGACTACGATGCCTCGATCGGGCGGTACGTGCAGAGTGACCCCATCGGGTTGGATGGGGGCATCAATACGTTCGCGTATGTCGGGGGCAGCCCCACTTCTCAGGTCGATGCCTCGGGGCTCCAGGCCGTGCTCCCTGGTCCGATGGGGGTGCCAATCCCAGTCCCATTGCCAGTCGCCCCGCCGCTGCCTCCCGTTCCTCCGATGGCGGCGGACTCGCCACCTGTTACGGTACCGCCCCAGTCCCCCTCCCTGCCGAACATCTCAGTTCCGCGAACGCCGGTGCTCGATGCATTCAGACTCGGCTTCGGCGTTGCGTCTCTGATGTGCGCAACAGCTGCCGGAGACAACTTCTGGCAGGGGCTAAGGCCATACCGAGGAAAGACCAAGACGAATGGTGAAAGCGGAAAGCGACGCCGCTACTACGAATGGGATCACACACACGGAGATGTTGAAGTCTACGACGGCCGCGGTGAGCATCTCGGAAGCGCTAACCCGTCGACAGGCGAGATGACTAAGCCACCGGTCAAAGGTCGGAGGATAAACGTATGAACCCCACTCACTGCTGCGATGCCATGAAGCGTGCGATCGCTGAGCCGGAGAGCAACTTGGTCTATGTGAGCAAGTTGTGTGAGTACGGTATCGCCATTGCCGACGGTGGAACGAGCTACAGACTTGTTCAGTACTGCCCTTGGTGTGGGACGAAGCTTCCGCCATCGCTGCGCGACAAGTGGTTCGACGAGCTAGAGGCGTTGGGAGTCGACCCAGCAGATGAGCAGGCGATTCCCGATAGGTACAAGGATGGATCGTGGTACGGTTAGTCGGATGTTGACGTCGCCATCTGTACCAACAATGACCCGCCCGCGCGGCTTCACCCTCCTCGAACTCCTGGTCGTGATGGTCATCATCGGCCTGCTGGCCAGCTACGTAGCCCCGCGCTTCTTCGACCACATTGGCAAGGCCGAGACCAAGACCGCCCGCGCGCAGCTCGACGCCTTCAACAAGGCGCTGTCCGCCTACCGGCTCGACACTGGCCACTTCCCCAGCACCGAGCAAGGCCTGCGCGCGCTCACCGATCGCCCGAGCGACGAAGCCAAGTGGAGCGGCCCCTACCTCTCCAAGGCCGTGCCCGCCGACCCGTGGGACCACGCCTATGTCTACCGCCGCCCCGGCGAAGGCGGGCGCGACTTCGACCTGATCTCGCTCGGCAAGGACGGCCAGCGCGGCGGCAGCGGCGAGAACGCCGACATCAGCGTCTGGGACTCCGGGCGCTGAGGCCCGCTCGCCGCCATGCGCATCCATCTGGACGTGGTGCAAGGCCGCGGCGCGCCGCAGGTGCTGCTGCTGGACGCAGCCAGCCTCGACGCCGCACGCGAGCAATGCCGCAGCCAGGGCTACACCGTGCTGGCCGCACGGCCGGCCGGCGCCGGCGGATTCGCTTGGCGCGGGCTGGGTGCCGCGGCGCCGCGCTTCGACGTGCCGGTGTTCGTCGAACAACTGCGCGACCTGCTCAGCGCTGGCCTCAGCGTCGTGGAGGCGCTCACCACGCTGCACGCGGCCGCGCAGGCGCGTCAGCCGCCGGTGGTGGAAGCGCTGCTCAAGCGGCTGCGCGGCGGCGAGCCGCTCTCGGCTGCGCTGGGCGCCGAAGCAGCGTTCCCGGCCCTGCTGGTCTCGCTAGTGCGCGCCTCAGAGTGGACCTCCGACCTACCCACAGCGCTCAGCCGCTACCTGGACCATGAACAGCGGGTGCGCGAACTGCGCCACCGCATCACCTCGGTGGCCATCTACCCGCTGCTGCTCACCGCCGTGGGCACGCTGGTGCTGCTCTTCCTGCTGCTCTACGTGATGCCGCGCTTCGCCCGCGTGTTCGAGGGCATGCACGGTAATCTGCCCTGGTCGGCCCAGGCCATGGTGTGGTGGGCGCAGTGGCTGGGCGGGCGCGGGCCGTGGCTGCTGGCCGGCTGCGTGGCCGCGCTGGTGCTGTTGGCCGGCACCTTCACCTCGCCGCAGTTGCGCGCGCGCCTGCTGCAGGCTGTGGCCTGCTGGGGGGCCCTGCGCACAAGGCTGCGCACGTACTTCCTGGCGCGCTGGTACCGCGCCACGGGCATGCTTGTCGAAGGCGGCATCCCGCTGCCGCAGGCGCTCGCGCTGGCCAATGGCCTGCTGCCGCCGGGCCTGCAGGCCGGTGGTGCGGCCGTGGAGGCCGGCATCCGCGACGGCCTGTCGCCATCGGACGCCCACAGCCGCGCCGGCATGGCCACGCCGGTGGCCGAGCAACTGCTGCGCGCCGGCGAGCGCACCGGCGACTTGGGCGGCGTGCTCACGCGCATCGCGCAGTTCCACGAGGCAGAGGTATCCCGCTCGCTCGAGCAGACCATGCGCGCGCTGGAGCCCCTCGTAATGGTGCTGATCGGCGTGGGCGTGGGCGCCGTGGTGGTGCTGATGTACATGCCCATCTTCGAGCTGGCCTCGGCGCTGCAATGAACACGGCGCTCGCCCCCCGCATCGCGCAGCTGCGCCGCCAGGGGCAGGGCGACCCCATGGCCGCGCTGCTGGCCGAAGCGCCCGACGCCCAGGCGCTGTGCGATCAACTGGGCGAACTGCTCGACACCCCGGTGGTGCGCATGCAGTGGCTCACGCAGCGGCTGCCGCGATTCGACCGGGTGTCGTTCACCGACTGCGCGCGCCGGCGCTGTGGCCTGGTGGCGGATGCCCCGGCCGCCGAAGCCACCGCGGAGCCGGCGGCGCTGCACCTGGTGGTGACCGACCCCTTCGACACCGACACCCTGGCCTGGGCGCGCACGCGCTTCGGCGCGGTGGCGGTGGTGCTCGCCAGCCCCGAGACCTTCGACGCATGGCTGGCGCACTGCGAGGCCGACCTGTCGGCAATGGGCAGCCTGGTCGTCGGCACCGAGGCCCAGGCCGCGGGCAGCGCGCCGATGCAGGGCGCCGAGGTGCTGGACCTGCGCCAGATCGGCAGCGACGACAGCCCGGCGGTGCGTTTCGTGAACTCGACGCTGTACGACGCGCTCAAGACCGGCGCCTCCGACATCCACCTGGAGAGCGACCCGGCCGGCCTGGCCGTCAAGTTCCGGCTCGACGGCGTGCTCACCGCCATGCGGCGCATCGACAGCGCCGAGCTGGCCGCGCAGGCAATCAGCCGCATCAAGGTGATGGCCCAGCTTGACATCGCCGAACGCCGCGTGCCGCAGGACGGCCGGCTGCAGATCGCCTACGCCGGCCGCGCCATCGACGTGCGCGTGTCCATCATGCCCAGCATCCACGGCGAAGACGCGGTGCTGCGCATCCTCGACCGCCAGCACCTGGCCGAGAGCCTGGCCGGGCTGACGCTGGCCAAGCTGGGTTTCGACGAGGCCTCGGCCGAGCAGCTGCGCGCGCTGTGCCGCAAGCCGCACGGCATGCTGCTCGTGACCGGGCCCACGGGCTCGGGCAAGACCACCACGCTCTATGCGGCGATTGCCGAGACGCACCAGTCGCGCGACAAGATCATCACCATCGAAGACCCGGTGGAGTACCAGCTGCCGGGGGTGCTGCAGATCCCGGTCAACGAGCGCAAGGGGCTGACCTTTGCGCGGGGACTGCGCTCCATCCTGCGCCATGACCCGGACAAGATCCTTGTCGGCGAGATCCGCGATGCGGAGACCGCGCAGATCGCGGTGCAGTCGGCGCTGACGGGGCACCTGGTGTTCACCACCGTGCACGCCAACACGGTGTTCGACGTGGTGGGGCGCTTCGAGCAGTTCGGCATCGACGCGTACACCTTTGCGTCGGCGATCAACGGGGTGCTGGCGCAGCGGCTGTTGCGGCGGGTGTGTTCGAATTGCGCGGAGCCGGTGGAGGCGACGCAGGCGGCCCACACACCGGGGCTGGCGGAGGCGATCGGGCTGCTCGGGCACACGCCACGGTTTCTCAGCGCGCGGGGCTGCGAGCAATGCCGCGGCACGGGCTACGCCGGACGGTTTGCGCTGGGCGAGCTGCTGCTGCTCACGCCAGCCCTGAAGGCGCTGGTGGCGGCGCGCGCACCGCAGGTGCAGATCCAGGAAGAAGCGCAACGCCACGGCTGGCGCTCGCTGCGCAGCCTGGCGCTGGAAGCGGCGCTGCAGGGCCACACCACGCTGGAGGAGGTGGACCGTGTGGCCGTTTGAGAAGCAGCGCGATGTGCTGCGCATCGGCAAGCACGCGGTCGAACTCTGGGGACGAGAGGCGGGGACCCGCGTCAAGCGGCGGGGTGTGACGATCGACGGGAGTGTCGACCTTCGCGGCGCCGTGCAGTTGGCGTTGGAAGGCGAATCGCCGACGCGCGCGCCGGTGGACGTGGTCGTCGAGTCGGCCTGGATGCCGGTGTTGCTGCTGGAGCCGGGGCCGCAGCTGCTGCGCCGGGAGCACGTGGAGGCGCTGCTGCGGCACCGTCTCGCACGTGTATACGACGAGCGATCTGAGGCGGTCTCGAATTGGGTGCTGCAAGTCGATCATCGGCCGGGCGATGCCTACGGGCTGGGCTTCGGCCTGTCGCCCAGCGCCAGAGCCGCGATCGAGGCGGGCGTGCAGGCGAGCGGCCGGCCGCTGGCTTCGCTGCAGCCGGCCATGCAGTGGGCTCGCCGCATCGCCAAGCCGCGCGAAGGCTGGTGGCTCTGGCTGGAGCACGATCGGGCCGTGCTCGCATGGCTGGAGCGCGGCTGCGTGGCGGCGCTGCATGCCGCGGCGGATGTTCCGCGCGACGCGGCAACGGTGGCACGCCTTGTTCGCGTCGAGGCTGCACGCGCGGGCGTGAGTGCGCCCGAGGCTCCTGTCCTCCTGTCGGGCTGGGAGCAACCCTTCGGAATGGGTGAGGGCGCTTCGCAATGGCTCGGCGCGGGGAGTACGAACCAGGGTGGCACCCGATCGCCTGCACGACCCGCGGGAGCTGCTGCATGAGTGCCGCACGGTTGGACTTCCTGACCCCCAGGCGCACCCCGCGGGCCGGCATCGTGCTGCTGGTGTTGGGTGTGTTTGCGCTGGGCGCCAGCCTTTGGCTCGACCAGCGCTGGTCGGCCGAGCGTGTTGCGGCAGATGAAGCGCGGCGCGCGCGGGAAGAGTCCGTGCGCCAAGCCCGTGAACAGGCCTCGCGCCCGGCGCCGCCCACGCCGGACGAACTGCACCGCCGCGCCGCGCAGCCGCTGCTGCGCCAGCCCTGGCTTCAGGTGCTGCGCGTGCTCGAGTCGGCGACCGAACCGCCCGTCTACCTTCTTGCGTTGAACGTGGACCCGGCGACCGGACACATTCGCATCGAGGGCGAGGCGCCGTCGTTTGCGGCGGCGCTGGCCTATGCGCAGAGCCTGCGCAACGACGACGTGATCACGCCGGCGCAGCTGCGCTCGCACGAACTCGCGACCGATCCCAACACCGGCCGGCAGGCGGTGCGCTTCACGGTGACCAGCCAATGGATCAGCCACTGAGCGTGTTCACGCCCACGCTGGGTTGGCGGCTGCGCGTGGCCTCGGCTCGCGTACATCAGCAGCTGGGCAGCGCGGGCGTGGTCGGCCTGTTGGTGCTGATGCTGGCAGCGGCCAAGGGCTACGCAGCCTGGGCGGACCAGGTGGCGCATCAGCGCGCGCTGCAAACGACCGTTGCCGAGCCCACGTCCGTGGCGGTGCCGGCGCTGCCCGCCGCATCGACGCCGCGCATGCGCTGGCCCGCTGCGGCCGACGTGCCGACGCTGCTGGCGCGCATGGAGCGAACCGCGGTCGAGCAAGGCCTCGGCTGGCCGCAGGCGGACTACCGCATCACCGCGGCCGGCGAACTCCCGGCGGCGCTGGAGGTGCGCTGCGCACTCAAGGGGGCTTATCCGAGCATCCGGCGCTTCGTCACTGCCTTGCTGCTCGACCAGCCCACCCTGACCCTGCGCGAGTTCTCGCTGAGCCGCGCGAACGCCGACGCGAGCCAGGTCGACGCCAAGCTGGTGCTGGTGGTCTATCTCGCCGGCGACTCTGTGGAGGCGGCGCGATGAAGCAGCGCCGGCTCGCCTGGCTGTTGGCCATCATGCTGGTGCTGGCCGCACTGCGCGCGTGGAGCCCTCCGGCGGCGCGCGACGAAGTCGTGCAGGCCGTGGAGCGGCCTACCGCCACCTCGCCTGCGACGGCGGCTGGCGTGGCAACCCAAGGCGCTCAGGCCCAGCCTGGCGAGGGTGCCTACAGCCGCGAACCCGACGCCGGCGAGATCCGCAATGCTTTTGCCGCACGCGTGATTGCTCCACCGCCTCCGCCACCGGCTCCCCCGCCGCCACCCAAGGTGGCCGTGGCGCCACCGCCGCCGCCTCCACCACCGGTCGACCCGAGCCCTCCACCGCCTCCGTTGCAGGTGATCGGCGCCTGGAAGGATGCCCGCGGCGCGAGCGTCTTCATCGCCGGGCCCGCGGGCGTGGTGCAGGCGCGTGCCGGCGACACCGTGCTCAACGAGTACAGCATCACCCAGATCACCCCGCAGCAGGTGCAGATGCGCCACCTGCCTTCCAGCCGCGACGTCGCGCTGGCCGTGCCACCCGCGGCTGCGACCACGCTTCGATGACACTGCCCCCCATGCCAAGCCACCGCCTGTCTCCGCTGCTGACTCTCCGACCCGCTGCAAGAGCGGCCGCGCTGTGCGTGGCGCTCGCCGGCTGCGCGGGCATGCAGTCGTACCGCGAAGGGCAATCGGCGCTGGCCGACGGGAAGGTCGTGTCCGGCATCGGCAAGCTCAAGGAAGCCGTCGACAAGGACCCGGCCAACGTCGAGTACCGGCGTGCGTACTTTGCGGAGCGCGAGCAGGCCATCAACAACCTCATGCGCCAGGCCGACGTGGCAATCGCCACCGGCAGCTTCGACGCGGCGCGGCAGGCGTACCGGCAGGTGCTGCAACTCGAGGCCGGCAACGACCGCGCGACCGAGGGACTGAACCGGGTCGATGTCGCACAGCGTCACTGGGCGGCGCTGGATGCCGCGGCATCGCTGGGGCGCAACGGTGATGCGGACGGCGCGATCGCCAAGACGCAGCAGGTGCTCTCGGAGAACCCCAACCACGTGCGCGCCGGGCAGCTGCTGCGCCAGCTGATGCGCCAGCAGGCCGACCGCAGTGGCAAGGAACTCGGGATCTATCCGCGGCTGAAGGCTGCCTACCGCACACCGGTGAGCCTGAGCTTCACCAATGCGCCGCTGCTGCAGGTGTTCGATTCGCTCAAGGCGGCTTCGGGCTTGAACTACGTGCTCGACAAGGACGTGCGGCAGGACCTGCGCGTGACGCTGTCGGTGAAGGACAAGCCGGTCGAGGACATCCTGCGCTTGCTGCTCGCGACCAACCAGCTCGAGCGTCGCGTGCTCGACGAGGACACGCTGCTTATCTATCCGAACACGCCCGCCAAGGGAGCCGAGTACCGGGAGATGGTGGTGCGCACCTTCTACCTGAGCAATGCCGAGGCGGCCAAGGTGGCCGGCATGGTGCGCAGCATCGCCAAGGCGCGCGACGTGGTGGTCGACGAGAAGCTCAACTTGCTGGTGGTGCGCGACAGCGCCGAGGTGGTCCGCCTGGCCGAGAAGCTCATCGCCACCCAGGACGTGGCCGAGCCGGAAGTGATGCTCGAGTTGGAGGTGCTGGAGGTCAGCGTGAACCGGCTGCTCGAGATGGGCATCAGCTGGCCCTCGTCGGTGTCGGCGAGTGTCGCGGGGGCTGCCGGGAAGGCGGGGCAGTTGACGCTCAACGAGTTCCGCAACCGCAACTCGGATCTGGTCACGCTGCAGTTCAGTGACCCGCTGGTCGCAGCGCAGCTGCGCAGCCAGAAGGGCAGCGCCAACCTGCTGGCCAACCCGCGCGTGCGCGTGCGCAACAAGCAGTCGGCGAAGATCCTGATCGGCGAGCGGGTGCCGGTCTTCACGACCACAGCAACCGCCAACGTGGGCACGTCGGAGTCGGTGAGCTACCTGGACGTGGGCCTCAAGCTGGAGATCGAACCGACGGTGTCGCTGGACGACGAGGTGTCGATGAAGATGGCGCTCGAAGTGTCGAACATCCTCGAGACCATCCGGCGCACGAGCGGCACGCAGGCCTATCGGCTGGGCACCAGAAATACCTCGACGACACTGCGCGTGCGCGACGGCGAGACCAATGTGCTGGCCGGACTCATCCAGCGCGACGAGCGCAGGTCCAACACCGGGGTCCCTGGGCTCAATGAGGTGCCGCTCGTCAGCAAGCTCTTCGGCGCTTCGAGCGACAGCGACGTGCGCACGGAGATCATCCTTCTCGTGACGCCGCACATCGTGCGCAACGTGGATCTGCCGGGCGTGGGGCTGCAGGAGTTCCTCTCGGGAACCGATGCCTCGGTGGGCGCCTCGCCGATCCAGTTGGGCACGCCGGTGCCCGGCGCACGGCCGGCGGGTTCGGTGCCGACAATGCCGCAGGCGGGCCAGACGCCGACCTTCTTCCCCCCGCAGGTGCCGCCGCCGACGATGGCGCCTGCGCCGATGCCGTCCAGCCCACTCCTGCCCTTGCCCACGACACCGGCGCAGCCCTTGCCAACGACGCCCCTGGTTCCGAACGTGCCGGGCGCCAATCCCGCCAACCCCTCCAACCCGGCAGCACCGCCCGCCTTCACGGCGCCGGCGCTGGTGCCGACCTCGCCGACGCGATGAGGAGGCCATCGGTGCAGCGGGCGTGGCGTGGTTTCACGCTGGTGGAGTTGCTCGTGGTCGTGGCGATCATGGCGGTGCTCGCGAGCATCGGGTTTCCGCTGGCCGAACTCTCCAAGCGGCGCGGGCAGGAGGAGGAACTGCGGCGTTCGCTGCGCGAGATCCGCACGGCGATCGACCAGTACAAGCGCATGGTCGACCAGGGGCGCATTGCCAAGGATGCGCTGGGCTCGGGTTATCCGCCCAGCCTCGAGGTACTCGCCAGCGGGGCGCCCGACGCGCAGTCGGCCAGGCAAGCTCGGATCTACTTTCTGCGGAAGCTGCCGCGCGATCCGTTCGCCCCGGAGTCCATCACGGCCGCCGCCGAGACGTGGGCGCTGCGCAGCTACGAGAGTCCGCCGGACGATCCCAGGGCCGGGCGCGATGTGTTCGACGTCCATTCACGCTCGGAGGGCGTGGGGCTCGACGGCACGCCGTATCGCACGTGGTGACGAGCATGCAACTGCGACGCGGGTTCACGCTCATCGAGATGCTGGTGGTGATGGCCATCCTGGCCACGCTGCTCAGCATTGCCGCGCCGCGCTACTTCGACTCCCTGGATCGGGCCAAGGAAGCTGCGCTCAAGACCGATCTGCGCATGCTGCGCGAGGCGATCGATAAGCACAAGGCCGATACAGGAAGGCTGCCCGCAAGCCTCGATGCGTTGGTGCAGTCGAAGTACCTGCGCGCCGTGCCGGAGGATCCGTTTACCGAGCGGGCGGACACGTGGGTGGCGGTGCCCAGCCAGGACGTGAGTTTGCCGGGCGTGGCCGACGTGCGCAGCGGGGCCGCGGGAGCGGCGAGAGATGGCAGCGCGTTCTCGAGCTGGTGAACGGCGCCGCCAGGGCGGTTTCACCTACCTCGGCATCCTGTTGGCGGTGGCACTGATCGGCCTGGGTTTGGCCTCGGCCTCCGAAGTGTGGACGACGGTGGCACATCGCCAGAAGCTCGAGCAGTTGGACTTCGCGGGGCAGCAGATTGCCCAGGCGATCGGCAGCTACTACGAAAGCACACCGGGTCTGGTGAAGCGGTACCCGAGGACGCTGGAGGAGTTGCTGGACGACCGAAGGTTTGCGACGGTGCGGCGGCACCTGCGGCGGAACTTTCCGAATCCCTTCGAGGAGCGCGGCAGGTGGGAGCTGGTCCCGGCGCCTGGCGGGGGAGTTTCTGGAGTCCGTGCCGTGGTCTCGCTACAAGCCGTCGATGCACCGCTCGTACACACCTTCGTGTATGCGAGCTCGCACGTCGTGCACGAGGTAGTCGGCAGGTGAGGCGTTCACCGGCGCGTCGGCCTCGTTCACAGTCGCGCCAATCGCTGTGGCGCGTGTTCACTTGTCCACCATTGAGGTTCGACCGGCGCAAACCGGGGGTCGTAGCGCCGGCATTTCCGTTGGCGCCGCGGGAAGAATGATGCGAGGCTTCCCTCGCGCGCAGGCACGTCGCCTTCGCGCAAGCAACCCATCGGAGGCACGATGAACACCACTGACCCCACTTCCCCGTCCACCTGGCTCTCTTCGCATACGCCAAAGCTCGTCGCAGCAGCCGTCACGGAACTCTCGCGGCTGGACGCCGACGCCCTGCGGAAGCTGCCGCGAGACGGTCAACTCCACGTCGACCTGAGCGCGCTTGCCGCGAACCGCCTCGAGCCCGGCGACGTGCTCATCACCTTCGGCGAAGATGCTGCGGCGAAGGCCGAGGCGGGCCGCTGGTCGTGGGTGATGAGCTTCACCTACATGGTCAGCGACCTCATCGACGGGAACGCGATGACGGATTCCGCGGACGCGA
>Ga0268298_10006445_pt1 | contig 10666 bp, 9 predicted proteins | sample WWTPWeurt_MetaG_FD_194462 | JGI IMG/M metagenome (GOLD analysis project Ga0268298, IMG submission 194462) | Activated sludge microbial communities from WWTP in Nijmegen, Gelderland, Netherland - WWTP Weurt | ecosystem: Engineered > WWTP > Aerobic digester > Activated sludge | place: Netherlands... | reverse complement strand
CTTCAATATCCGCCTTAACCAGTGCTTTGTTGTCGCCGATTTTCAACACCACACCCGTGCGAGAGAAACAAAATCGTTATCTTTAATTCATCTCGCCGCTTCGATCATTCTCAACACCATTGGACTGGAGTAGGGAATAAGCCAGATAACCCAAACCGCTACACTGAATTTATGGAAATTTGCGATCATTTTCTCATCCTTGCGGATTAATACAACTGTTGCCCATATGGCATGAAGGAACATAAGAATAATGGCAAGTAAGCCTGAGAAGCCATGGATATCATATGCCATGCCGCCAACATAATCGAACATCATGCCGGTACCCCACGTATCACAAATCAAGCCGAAGTAAAATAAAACCGTGTGCCAGATTTTGAGCCTGCCTTGAATACGTTCACTCCATACGCCGATTGAATAGAAAATCAGGGCTAAGTTGATGATAATTACTGCAAGTGGATTCATGGAAGGGGTTCTCCTGTGAAATTAGATTTAATACTCGCCCGCAATCTTCTCGTGGACCCAGAGGAATTCCTGGCTTTTGTTCACTACGCGGTCTTAACCTTGATTTTCATGATTGAAGGATTGCCATGATTTTGGGGATACAAGCAAGGTGGCAACTCCACGCAAAAGGGTTTGTTCAAAAGCGCTCATGTTCACCTCTAAGGCAATTACACAACTGGCGCACAGGTAACAGAAATCGGAAGTTTTGCAAACTTCCGATTTCTTGCTAATATTTCTTCTCGATATATTTCACCCCATCAAGGCCTTTGAAATGCTCATCCTGCGTCCAGAGCGTGGCGTTATGTAGGCGAGCGGTGGCGAGGATGATACTATCTGCCATTGCAAGTTTTAGTTGACGGGAGACTTGAGCCGCGTTGATGGCGATCTGGCGGTCAAGGTCTACGATTGTTCCAGATGACATTTGCCCGACAACCTCGAGGGCGGTTTCTTCGCTAAATTGGCGCAGGACGATCTTGAACACTTCATAAATACATACAGTGGGAACGAGCAGGCTTTCAGTATCTCTGATGGGACGTTTGAAAAAGTCGGCATTTTCGCCGTCGGAGGCATATTCGATCCAGCCTGATGAGTCCACGACGTTCATTAGCGTTCCTCGTCTTTTTCTTCGCGCAGGTCGCGGGCGTCAATTCCTTTCAACATGCCGCGCGCTTTTTCAATTGGCGGAACGATCACCACGCGCAACGTGCCATTATAGGGAATGAACATGATCTTTTGACCTGGTTTCAAGTTGAATTGCCGCCGCACTTCACGCGGAATCACAACCTGATATTTGCTTGAAATGGTAACTGCTTCCATTTTACTTTCTCCTTATCGAACAGAAATCGTAAAACGATTATACACCACTCTAATACTCGCCCGCAAATTTCTCGTGGACCCAGAGGAATTCCTGCTGCTTATTCATCACGCGGACCAAGCCGCCGAAGCCAGGGTCTTTGGCTTTGAGAAGGGCGTGGAGTTCGCGCAGGGTGGAGCCGTCAGAGCGGAGGGCGATGCCATGCTCGAGGTGGGTGGAATCTGCTGCGCCGAGGAAGTCGCTGATCTTGGCGGTTTCGCCGAGGGTGGCATCAATGATGGATTTTCCGAAATCGAGTTGTTCTTCGATGAGTTTGTAGGCGGTTTCATCGAGGGCAAGTTTGACGGCGGAGGAGGCGACGGGGAGCACCATGCCCAATGTGCCTGTCAGAAGTTTCAAATAAGGGCAGGCTTTCTTGAACCATTCGCGTTCCAGTTCGAGATCGTAGACGCCTTTCTTCATGTCACCGTTGTTGAGGACGGGGAGTGGCAGGCGTGAATGTTCACACCATAAGACGAGGCGGAACTTTTCACGAATCCATGTTTTGGGGTTGAAGGCGCTACGGTTAACGGGGAAGAAACTGAACAGGCGCGGACCTTCTTTGGCTTCGTCGGTGAGGACTTGCAGGAGGTCGGTGTAGGTTTTATCCACTTGGGAGAGGATGCGGCGCGAGGTGACGTTGACTTCGTCCAGTTTATCTTTGATGGCGGCGAATTCAGATTGCAAGTCAACCAGCGAGATTGACTGAGTGGCGGCGGGCGCGTTGCGGAGCAGCGAATCAATATCCTGCCATTTGTTGCAAACGGGGCATGGATACTTTGGCTGTCCGTCGCGTTTGCTTTCCATCAAGTTGCTCACGTTAAACAAGCCTGTGCCTGGCACGTTCTTTCCACACGGCTCAATACACGGAACCATCACGTCACAGCGCAAGCCTTCCCAAAAACTTTCGACGAGGAATTTCACTTCGCGGGTCAACATGCCGAGCAGTCCTTCGGGGTATGGCGAGCGGACGGTAATGCGGACATCGTTGCCCACGTGTTCAAGAAACGCGCGGCTTTTGTATTCATCCTCCAGCACCAACCCGCGCTGCCAGTGGACGCTGGCGTTGTAATCGGCGCGACCGAGGGAGTATTTATGCAGGCGGACGATCAACTGGTAGAACAATCCTTCCGCGCTGGCAGATTGACCGTTGCCTGCATCCACGATGTGACAGATCTGCGTCTGTTGGATATCGCCCGACGCAGGAGAAGATTCCCACGCGGCGGAAAGATTCTGCGGGCGGATATCGGGGACGAGTTGACCGATCAAACTGACAGGGTCAGAGTCGCTGCGGGATGTTGGATCAGCCACACGGTAGGAAAGATCGAAGCGCTCCATCAGGCGGAGAAAGATCGGGTGCAGATTCTTCTCGTAGCGTGAAACCGCCGCGCGGTTATCATCATCCCACAAATGACTGAGGCGCGAGAAGTTGACCAAGCCATGTTTGGCGCGCGTCTCTTCATCGTCGAGAACATAACTCATCGCGGTGGCGAGCCAATCGGGGCGGAGAATGACGATGTCGCGCAGGGTCGGGTCGTTTTCGTAATGGGTGAGATGACCGAGGCGGTGCGAGATGGTGATGAAGAGGCGCGCGATCTCATCATCCATGTTGTGGGCGCGGCAGATGTCGAGGACTTCGCGCAGGGGCAGATATGGCGCGCCTTTGTCTTGCAAGGCTTGACGGACATCGGCAAAACTCTTGGGCACAGAGCGACCGACTTCGGGCAGGCTGGCGGCAACCTGGGCAATGGCGCGTTTGAGTTCGTCAATGCCTTTGCGGTTGCCCTGCGCATCGGGCTTGCTATCGACGAAGAAAAAGTCCACGACGGTATCATGACCGAACAAATCCCACAGTTCCTGACGGTCAATATCGGGCTGGCGTTGATTGGGTCCGCCGTGCGTAGCGACGACGAGAACCTTCGCGCTCGGCTCGCGGCGCTTGACGAGTTGAATCCATTCCTTGACCTGTCCCGCCTGCGAACCTTCGCGCGGCTTCCACACGACGAGATAGACAGCGGGCGCGCTGAAGAATAACTGGTGCGTGGGGCGGTACACGCGCTGTCCGCCAAAGTCCCAGGCGTTGAGGGTGATTTCTTTTTGAGTATCTGGGTTGGTGAGTTTCACTGACTTGATTTGAATGCCATGTGTTGATAGATGTTCTTTCCAATTATTACCAAGTAATCCATCCATTAAACAGGTTTTGCCTACTTCGCCTTCGCCAATAAGTATGAGTTTGGCTTCGTTGAGAGTAATCTGCGCTTCGGCTTTGGCGCGCAGATAGTTTTTAACCGCATCGAGACCTTGTTTGTTGGCTTCAGCGAGTTCTGGATTAAGAGGGTTAGTTTCAGGTTTAGGAGTATTCATAATTATCGCCTTAACAACAACTATAATTCAAGTTCTTTTAGACTTTCCAATTGCGTGAGCGATATAGGTAAATCTGATAGCATGTTATGAGATAGTTTTAGGCTGTTTAAGTTTTTTAATTGACCAATCCACTCTGGCAATTCGATTAGTTGGTTGTACGAGAGATTCAATTCGCTTAACTGTGCGAGTCGTCCCAGTGACACAGGTATTACAGTCAGTTGGTTATTCGAGAGATTTAACTTTCGCAACTGAGAGAGTTGTCCTAACGACTCTGGTAATAATCTTAGGCTATTTTGGAGCAAGTCGAGCGCTCCTAACTGTCTGAGTTGTCCCAGAGACTCTGGAAGTGCCGTGAGGGAGTTGTAAGAGAGATTCAATTCCTTCAACTGCGAGAGTTGACCTATTGACTCTGGTAGTGACTTCAGATGATTTTTAGAAAGATTCAATTCCTTCAACTGCGAGAGTTGACCCAGCGACTCTGGTAACGACTCAAAGGCATTATTGGAAAGATTCAACGATTGTAAGTGGGTAAGTCGCTCCAGAGAATAAGGTAATTCAGAAATTTTTTTCTCATTTACATTAAAATAAAATTTACCACTAAGATCAAGTGTTTTAGACCCTGTAATCGCCTCATCAATTTTTCTAATTATTAAGAGATCCCTGTCGTAATTATCTTCGGGGTACTCATCGAAAAATTCGTTAAAATCCTGTTTACGCGCCATAGGAGCGACTCCTTCCAACTTTCCACTTAGAGTGGGGGTGTTTTGTACTTTTGTGACGAGAGTTTGGATGAAGCATTTTTAGTTTTCCTTTGACGTTGAGGATTCCACATAAATTTCAGCGAAGTGTTCCATCAACAGGCGGTGGATGAAGATGTATCCGCCACCGACGCGGCGCAGGAAGATTAGGTCAACGCAGTGGTCGAGGAATGGGACGAGTCTCCACGGGAGGATGTTGTTGCGGGAGAGGGTGAAGCGAAGTATATAATGTTGAATGAATGCGATGCCGCCCCACTCCAGTCCGAACAGCAAACCAATAGGTAGCCCGGCAAGGAACCATAGCTGGTGACCCATCACCCAGGTAATCAGGCTAACAATCGCTCCGAAAATCATCCCAAAGATCAAGGTGATAAGCACAAAATTTTTCGCTGTAAGGATAAGTCTTTGTTCAGGACGAACTGTTTGATTTTCCTGTTGCACACCTATACCGCCGCGCAGCATACCTGACAGGCCCATAGCCAACCCGCGAAAAAGAATAACGCCCAACTCGATAATCAAGAAAAACCTCACTCCATTAAATATGCCAAGCCGCCTCACGAACAGAACTAGTAACACCAGACTAGCTAATATTTCGAGTTTCCATATTAACGACGAGATTTTGCTAAGTCCATTCTTTAGCCCTTCAATGAACCCTCGTCTTGCGTTATTCCAGTTCCATCTTACTGTGTCAACAGTGGAAATTTTTCTGAACTTTTCCTTCTCGACAAAGTCAAAAGTGGGACTCTTGACTTTAAATTTCATTAATAACCAAATCATTAACCATAAGATAATTCCCCAAAAGCCAAACCACAACCCGAACATCAACCCAAACCTCAATCTATCGTAAATAGAAGTCGCATACATCGTTAATCCAGAAATCAGTCCAATTAGTCCAGCGGCTAGCCCAAAAAATGCTGCAATAAATAAATTGACTACGAGTTCATATTGTCGTATTCGCTTTTCCTCGTTGAACCAGGTTGGCTGCATATCTTCAATCAAATATGGCACCTGATTGTGTTTAACCATCTTGCTGGCTAAATATGAGAGCCAGTGTAGTATTTTTTGCTTTCTGACAGGAGTAATTTTTGAACTAGGGCGTTCCAGCATACGTTCAATGTAAGTATCAAAAAGATGATTGCGTCTTACTTGCTCATCTCCTGAAACCAAAATCTCCACGTCCTGCTTATCCCGATATGCCATGATCATAATGCTCAAAAACAAGGGCGTCTCTGCCATTTCTCTCACGCTACCGTCTTTTTTGAGAACCTGCTTAATGCCCGCCATCTCTTTTCCAAAGCGATTGAAGAATTCGGTGATCTGTTTTTGCGTTAGCGGCTGGACTTCGATTGCGCCTTCAAAGGATAATTTCGCGTTGAGGTCTGCGTAATCCTGGCTGCGACTGCACACGGCAAGCGAGGTCAAGCCGTGTTCTTTTCTAAATACGTTGATCGCTTCCACGCACTTGGTGCGGCTTTCCTGTCGCACTTCATCCAAGCCGTCCAAGAGTAAAAGTAATTTATTGCCATTCACCCAATCGGGCGCGGTCTTGCGAGGGACGCTGTACAGGTTGTTCAACTCCTGCGCCAGCCAATCGGCGAGCGTGAGTTTCTCTGTCCATGAGGCGAGGTTGAACACCATCGGGATGGGCTGGGTGATGTCTTCTCTGGCGCGGGCAATCAGTCCACGGGCGAGTTCCAGCAGCGTGGTCGTTTTTCCAGAGCCAGGCGCGCCGAGAATCAGCAGGGAACGTCCCATGCCGATGGAGTCGAAAATCTCCAGTATGGACAAGCCTGCGGGGAGGGTTTCGTCGGTCGATTCTTTTTTGATCGCCCACGGATATTTGGTCACCGCTTCGGGGTCTTGTTTGATGCCCAAGTCCAATAACGCCGCGCCGTGCAGGGATGCGTCCAGCACGCCTTTGATCCACGCGTTTTCGACGTGTCCCAGCAGGATGCGGCGGTTGCGGTGCTCGAGAGTCTCCGCGTCACTTTTGAAAATGTTGAAGAATTTTTGAATGATGGTTTGGTTGACGGTGTTATTGTCCCCAATAATGACGTTGCTATCCCTCACATCTCCGTGGATGGAGATGCTCTTATTATCAGAGGGAGGTTTGGGATACTCGTCAGAAGGCATGAGGTTAGTTATAAGTGTATAACCGATTCTAGAAAACCGCCTACTCATTTTGATTTGCGCAATTGATGGAAAATCCTTTTCATCCCCATCCGTCATGCGCCCAACCACTTAATTTTAAAGGTCTCAATCACATAAATTTCTGAGACGTGGCCCAAGTATAGGCTTGTTTCAAGATTCTGTCTAATTTTTCGTATCCAGAACGAATTTGAAAAAACTTTTAAGCCTGAAGTTATTAGCTCCTTACTGACAACAAGTCGGTCAAATTTTCAAGGAAGTTATGAATGGCGCTCAAGGTGGCTTCGATGTACCGGGCCACCGAGGCGTAGTCTTCGTTGTGGAGTTTCGAATCCGCCATACTCAAATTCGCGCTGATCAACGCGCTGGTGTCGTTGAAAAGATCCGGGGCAACTTCAAAAAGTAGCCTGGCTTTTTCACCGGTGTCGAAGAAATCCCGGTAGATTCTAAAATACTCTTCGAGGGTCTTGGGGAGCCAGGTTGCTAATTTGGGATCCTGCGGTTCCAGGGTCGTACGATAAGCATCCACATAATGGTCGTTGTAGATCACGACCAGAGAGGCCCAGGCCTCGCGCGTTGGCCTGTTGACCTCCGACTGGATTTTCAAGATGCGATGGCAATTGACAACGTCATTGGCATCCTGCCATGAAAATTCACCGAAGTAGGAACCGATCGAGAGCACAACCTTTTCACGCGGAATATCGAATATCCAACGATGGACCTTGATCCTTCGCGAGAGATCATCCAAGAAGCGGTCGCGGGAAATATTCAGCGATGCGATATCCGCCTCTGCCTCCGTCAGATCGATCAGGATGGAGTCGCTCTTCCCCGATGGGAATGCCTGATAAAGAACCCGTTTTTCCCCTTTTACCAGGGCGCGCCGGTTCAGAATGGCCATCAAGCCCTCTGCCAGCCCGGCTGGCTCCAAAAAGTTGAGAGCCATGTTGTACGCACGCTCGATCGACCCGGTGCGCAGGTAAGCCGCATAAAACTGGGCAATATAACTGATGGCGCTTTCATCGTCCGCGGCACCGTCAATTGTGATCAAGTATGGGGCGGCATCCAGTAATTCCAGGGCGGATTCGGAACTATAACAAGCCATGAAAATCACGGCCTTCCGATTATGGGAGGTGTCTCGCAATAATTGGGCGATCTTATCCGCGGGGACTGCAAACTTGCCGCCAGTATGCCGATCCTCCAGAAAAATGCCCTCCTTAAACCCATGGCCGGAGAATTGGATGATCTCAAATTCCCCATCCTGAAGCACCCTGGTGAGATCTTCAATGGAGGTTGCATGAACTCGCTGGATCAGCGATGAGTCAAGATGCAGATCTCGTAATACATCGTCGATTGCACGTTCCTCCCGGCCCAATCCCAAACGGGGCATGTTGCCTGGCAGGCTGTAAAAGATTAATATTCTTGCATTGCCTTTTGAGGTCATTCCATTCTCCCGGATAAAGTGTATGGATCTGATTTTGCGCTATCCTCGGCCATTTTCAGTATGGCATTTGTATCCATAGTATCCCCTGGTATGCAACTCCCGATCGCCAGATCCATCAAAGGCACTTGATCCCCATTATTCCGGCGGATGAAGCCCTCCTGTTGGTGAATATAGTAATACTGGGCAAAGGCGATATCGGCAAATCGCCGTTTTAGGTGTTCGCGAATTTGTGGCGCGCTCGCAGCGAAGGTGATCAGCCAAATGCGATTGTCTTCGGTCCGATCCATAAATTGAAGATCCGGGCTCATGGTGCTGAGCGTTTCGGCGATCAAACCCTGCAGGGCAAGTGTGGCGTTTCTTGCGGCAGCCTCATCGTAAATTTCACAAAACGCATCGAAATGTCGAAGTTCGATGCTCAACAAGGCCCAGTCATTACGTGCTCGCATGGTCTGGATGTATTGTTCGATCAGACGTACCGGAAAATTTATTGGGTTTGCCTGATCGGCGCGTAAGCGTTCTGTTGCAAGATTCAAAAGGCTTTTTAAATCCGAAAAACTTTGTTCCGATCCCAAAACCATCCCGATTGCCAGATTCAGCAGGGAGGCATCGAACGGTTCTGTATTGCTTGACTCTAATGATGCGCCCCCCAGGTCTTGTTCGATTGAACTGAGGAATGAGGGAATTATTGCGAAAAATCGTTCCTTCAATTTTGTGTTTAAATACTTGGCCTGCTTTTCAGGCACCATGATGATAAAACGGTTGGTTTCCAAATGACCGACAAACTCTTTGTCCAATCCGAAGAGTAACAGCACGTTTTTGATCAAATCTGCCCCCATACGTAAGAGGTCATAGGCTGCCAGGAAGCCGAATGCGTCTTCAAACTCATCAAATCCCCCCAAACGGATATCCAGCAATGCCCAATCATTATGCTGCATCAATTCACTAATCCGGCTTTCTGTAAAATCCCGAGTGGGCAAATCGGTAATGGCAAGGCGCCCATATCCCTTTGAGCTGGCTGCCAGTTGGAGGATGTTTAATTTCAACCCTTCCGGGTCAAAATAGATTTTGTCGTTTATTATGTAAACTTCCTGGTGCCCATCTGCACCGGACGATAATCCTTTAAGTTTAGTATCGCGATCTGCCGGGTGGGAAAAAATCACTGGCAATAATTGTGTTTTGAAGTTAGCACGGATGCGTCGGCAGATCTCAAACCCATCCAGATCTGGCAGGGCGGGGTTGAGAAGAACGGCATCCGGTATCCCTTGCTCTATTTGTGCAAGGGCATTCCCACCCGTATGCGCAGTGTTGACCACCCAGCCCAGCGATTCGAAATAAGGTTGTAGAGGCAGGAATCTGGCGGTGGGAGTATCTTCCTCAATGATCAATATTGAGGCGGTCCCGTTGTTTGTGTTCGTGGCAGATGGAGTGTTAGCCATTTGCATCCATCCGTCGGGATATACCCGCTTGCCTGATCAAAGCGCGCATATTCGTAAGGTTATCCTTTATGGGGGCTGCAATCCCCACGGTCAGCCGCATCAATGGAATTTTTTCGTCGGTTTTAGAATTTGTCAAGAATCCCTGCATCCGGTCCATGAAGTTGTAGTGGGATAGAATTTCCTCCGCAAATCGCTCTTTCAACCTTTTTTTCAGGTCCAGCGTCTGTTCCGCAGGCATACAAACAATAAAATGGTCGTCGTGAATATGCCCGATGAAATTTTCTGAGTAAAAATTCCCGCCCCGAAAGATCTCTTCTTTTAGGAATTGTGCTGTATATCGAAGAACGTCTTCTGCAGCAGGATACCCGTAGTGATCCCTGTAGGTATTGAAAGAGGGGATTCTTATATCCAATATTGACCAGGGCTCAGGTTTTTCAATAAGCGATCGCAGTCGATCCACAATCAACATGCCGGATGGCAAGCCGGTATTGGAAGTGAGCCCCAACAGCGATTGTCTGCGTTGAATCAGGCGCTTCACTCGCAATTGCAACTCTTCGATATCGAAAGGCTTGGGCATGTAAAAATCGGCTCCAACCTGCATTCCTTCGAGCCTATCGCTTCGTTCATCCTTTTGCGTCAGAAAGATGAGCGGTATTTTGGCGGTCAGGTAGTTTGCCCGCAGCAATCGACAAACTTCATAGCCATCGATATCTGGCAGCATAATATCTTCGATGATCAAATCTGGAAGTTGGGACCATGCCTTTTCTACGGCATCGACGCCCCGATGGGCTGTATCCACTTCATAGCCGTATCCAGCAAAGAAGATTTTCAGCATATTGCCGATGTCAATATCATCTTCAACAACCAAAATACGAACCATTTTCAAAATACCTCATTTACAATCTTCACAGGTGATACTGGCGAAGCCATGATCCTAACTCGGTGATTGGTGAACAGGCAGGGTAAACGAAAATATGCTCCCTTTTCCTGGGACGCCCGCGCTCTCCACCCAGATCCTGCCTTTGTGCATTTCGACCAAATGTCGGGCAATCGGTAATCCAAGACCGGTACCTGGGACGGATAGCACCAGTGGATCCTCCCCGCGATAGAAACGCTCAAAAATTCGTCCTTGTTCAGGCAGGGCAACTCCTATGCCAGTGTCCAG
>Ga0268298_10006444_pt1 | contig 10667 bp, 7 predicted proteins | sample WWTPWeurt_MetaG_FD_194462 | JGI IMG/M metagenome (GOLD analysis project Ga0268298, IMG submission 194462) | Activated sludge microbial communities from WWTP in Nijmegen, Gelderland, Netherland - WWTP Weurt | ecosystem: Engineered > WWTP > Aerobic digester > Activated sludge | place: Netherlands... | reverse complement strand
TGGTCTTTTTTCCATAAATCTAACCGACCAAATAGGTGAACTTTCCCCTGTATCCGTAGTTCCGTTATAAACATTTTCGAAAAAAGAATCTGAAATTCTCGTGTATCCTTTTGCTTTCCAATAAGTAAGTGTTGATCCTAAAAGAATTAGAATTAAGATTATAAGAATTATTTTTTTTGCTTTTCTGTTTTTTATTACAAGAAAAAGCCCCGATCCTAACAGTGAGCTCGTAAATACAGTGAGTGAAAGAAATCTCCACGGAAATTGAAATTTTTGCAATGTTGTAATAGCTTGATATATGAAATTAGACTGCGGCACCATCAAAAATATTGCTCCAATAAAAAAGGCAAAAAGGGTAATGAGTAAAATCTTGAATTCTTTATTTGTTTTAAGATACACAAACGGCAAAATTAAAATTCCTAGAATATGAGCAATTCCAATTTGAACAGAAAATTGTCCTGTTATTCCATAACTCCATACACCATAAATAAATGAAAGCGGATTGGTTACAAATCTGTTTTTATACTCAGCACCGGTAACTATATCTCGTAGGGTAAACTTCCCCTCCAAAAATGCCGGAACCGTAAAAAATGAAGACAATAAAAAGCCATTACATATTGCCAGAAAAACATAAAGACACTCTTTATAATTTTTTCTTTGATATGAAAGTATCAATGAGTAGCAAATTATAAAGGGAATAAACATAAGACTGATAGCATTATGAGCGAGTAAAAATAGAGCAAATGACATACTGATTCCAATATATGAGAACGTTTTTAAAGGAATTTTCTTAATGTTGAAGTATTGGTAGATAAAATAAAGTATTAGTGGAGGGAAAATAAATGCCATATGTTCCCCGATTGCCCCTCTAACATATAGGTCAATAAACCGGTACGGAGCGTATACATATAAAAGAGATGCTGCTATGCCGAAATAATCATTAAATTGTTTTTTTGCCCAGACATACATTGTTACTCCACTTGCTATATATCCGATTCCAAAAATTAACTTTAAAGAATCAACGAATGAAAAACCAACAAGATGAAAAAGTGAAGCAAAATATGAAGAGAATGGGTAAAGAAACATTAGAATTGGATGTCCATATCCCCAATTCAAATTTTGCGCCCAGCGCGGAAATAGTATTCCCTCTGTTAGCCCTTTGTAAAAATTTGCAATCCTCGCAACGTGATCAATTCCATCATGCGTCACAGGAAGACCAGGTTGTAACAAACCTATTAGAGGAAGTGAACATAAAATCAATACGAGGATAAGCCCAAAATGTTTTGATAACTTTTCATTCATAGCTTCCTTTACCAAGTTTATGAAAATAATAGTCTTTTACCCCTTTTTTTTGCCATACTCTCCCTTTTCTTAAAAGGTGTACGGATTCTTTTAATAGAAAAAGTCTTGTTTTTAAAGGTGCATAAGTCATTCCAAATAACAGCCTATTCCTTGTTAAATAGTAGTCATGGAGAGCAGATCCTGAAGATGAGGATCCTGCGTTATTGTGCCATAGAATTGCTTTAGGATTGTAAAAGATTTTATATCCGGACTTTTGTATTCTTTGTGTTAAATCTGCGTCTTCAAAATACAAAAAATATTTTTCGTCAAACAAACCAATTTTTTTAATTAATTTTTTTCGCATCAACAAACATGCACCTGTTGCAAATCCAATTTCCTCTTCTTCACCAAATTGACCATGATCTACCTCATCAACTCCTCTATGCTTACTTGCAACATTATCCCAATCCATAAACCCACCTGCATACCAAAAAACTTTACCTAAATCATTTTCGCTGTATCTATCCTTATGATATTCATGCCCTCGTGTAAAATATATTTTAGGAACAACAGCACCTACTTCTTCTTTTTGAATTGTTCCGACCAATTCTTTCAACAAATTTTTCTCAACTATGGTGTCGTTGTTGAGAATCATGAAATAATCAAAATCCATATCTTCTACTTTACCAAACACCAAATTATGACCCCCGGTAAAACCCGAATTTTCTGGGTTTCTTATAACCGTGAGGGAAAGAGTATCATATTTATGAGTAGGAAGTTCTAATGCTTGTTTTGAACCGTTATCTAGCACGTAGGTTTTTAGATTGATCCCTGAAAGATTTAAATCAAGTAACGAATTTAGACAGTTGAAAGTGTCTTTATCATTATTGAAATGCAGAATGGAAATAATAACAGTATGCATCAGTGAAGAATTTTTCTTTTTACTTTCAATAATTGCTTTTTTAAGGTGTTTGATTCATTCTCAATTTGTGCGTGGGCAACCCAATACTTAAATTCGTGGGAAATCATTTTTTTGCCTTCTTTTAATAATTCTTGTGTATCTTTCTCATCCGGATAATTATTTGCTTCCCACAGTCTTAAAAAAACTACAAAATGATAAAACCCTTGAAGAAGAGAAAGAACCAAGCCATGCATTCCATCCCTGTATCCGCGCTCTGCAAAATATCTTTTGATAAACTCCGAAAGTGGCATTTTAATAAGATCCAATGCATTGTATTTATACCCCTGACTTCTTAAGTTTTCAGCTTCAGAAACCGTATATGTTCTCACCATCTTGTTAAGAAACTGACTGATATTCTCATAATTCATATGAAGCATTGGATTTGAGAGATTTTTCGTAACCCCATCAAGTGTGATCATTTCATGGACCTGCTTTTCAGCAAATTTACCTTTATCTTTTCGAAACAACCGTAATTGGTAATCAGGATACCAACCGGTGTGACGTATCCATTTTCCAAATATTATATTTTTACGGGGAATATAATAACCATTAACGTCATTTGTCTCTTTGATATCTTTAATTTCTGAGGCAAGCTCTTCCGTTATTATCTCATCGGCATCTAGACTTAATATCCATTCATTTGAAGCTTTTGTAAATCCAAAATTTTTATTAACATTTAGCATTGGATTATTTTCTCTAGAAAATATGTTGTCAGTATATTTTTTAGCAATCTTTACTGTGTCATCGGTTGAGGAATTATCTATTAATATTATTTCGTCTGCGAAATTTTTAAGTGATTGAAGACATTTCTCAATTTTAACTTCTTCGTTGAACGCGGAAATTACGACACTTACCTTCATATTCGTAGTTTAGCAGATTTAGTGCTTTCTAACAGAACTTAAAACAAAACGCGCAGTCTTTAAGAATTCAGTACGGGCAATGAGCATTATTACTGCAAAATATACGAGAAGTGATATGGTTGCAAATAATAGCATGAGCATAAATGAGCTCACAAAACTACTTGTAAGAATAGCAAAAGCATACATCAGTGCAGCTGCTATAAACTGCTTGTAAATTGATCCAAAAACTCTAAATTTGACATACTTTTTAGAAACATAAAATACAAAGATTGAAGTCAATGAGACAAGAAATGAAGCCATCGCCGCTCCGTTATACCCATAAATTCTGATAAGCGGAATCGTCAAAAACCAAATAGCAACCGTCCAAAAAACCATGAAATATAATGTAACTTTAACTTTGCCTATAGCATTAAGAAAATTAGTTAAGGGTGTAGAAATTGAAGAAAGAACACTTCCCAATGAAAAAAACATTATAGATAAGACGGCAGGTTCCCATTTTTGATACTTTGGAATAAATTTAATAAGAAATGGCGAGTAACATATAATGCCAACTGCAATTGGAAAAATTGCAAGAGATATAAGAAAAAGCGACTTTTCAATCGCTAATTTCAACGCATCTTTATCTTCCTGAAGGCGGCTGAATGAGGGAAAAGTAACTTTAATTACATTGTCCATAACAAGTCTAAGTGGTAAATTCGCCATTTTCTCAGCAAAACCTATATATCCTAGTTGTGCTATCGGTAGAACCTTTCCTAAATAAATAGTCCTAAAATCATCTTTAAATAACGCAAGAATACTATTTGTCTGGAAAGGAATACCAAATGAAATTAATTTTTTAAGAGAGTTCTTGTCAAATGCTATTCCAACTTGCCATGGCTGAACATAGTACGTTGCAACAAGACCCACTGCACTTCTGGCAAGAATTGCTATGGTGAAGCTTTGAACCTTAAATCCGGCGATTGCAAAAATAATAAGACAAGCATTATACGTTAGATTTTCAAGAATCTGAGGGGCTACGAGTTTGGTGTAATCAAGTCTTCGCTCCATAATAACAGTAGGAATAGTTCTTAGAGATGTTAGAAAAAATGACAGAAGCAAACTAATATAAAGAATATAACCATCACCATTCAATTTATAAAAATTTACAATCTGACTTGAAAATAGGAATGCAGGAATGATAAGTGCCAGAACTAATACTTCTTGAATAAAGAAAACAGACCGTAATTCGGAAAGACTAGGATCCTCCTTTTTTTGAATAAGAGATGCAGCAAGTCCGATATCTTGAAAATAATTAAAAAATACAATAATAGAACTTACTACAAAAAATACCCCAAAACTCGCCGGATCAAGAAAAAGGGTAAGAACAAAACTGGTAGCAACACCCAATAATTGTAAAAGAAAAGAGCGTGAGACTAAGGCAAAAACACCTTTGACAGACTTAGTGGCAATTGCATGCAATTCAAATTCATCCATAAAAAATATTTCTCGTCTGCCATTAGTACAGTTAAATTCTCTTGTTGAGAATATCAAACCATAATATGAAACTCTCTAAGATTGCACGAACTACTACTGCAATATTCGCACCACTTTGAGCTCCAAATTCCCTTTTATAATGATTTACTTCAACTTGCCTTATTTTTAGTTTCTTGCGGGTTGCTTTGGCTAAAATTTCAGTTGTTATCATTGCACCTTCAGATCGAAGCGGCATTATTTCCATTAAAGCGTGTTTTGTAAATAATTTGAATCCGCAATCGATGTCTTTGAAATAAAATCCAAAAAATATAAAATCCCAAAATTTCAAAAGATACATTAAGATGTGTCGCGAAAGACTATCTCTTCTCCTTTTTCGAAATCCTATTACAATGTCGCATCTATTGATTAACTCAATCAACTTTTTTACCTCAACAAAATCAAATTGTCTATCCCCATCTGTAAAAACAACATATTCATATTTAGCATTTTCAAATCCCTCTTTTAGAGCAGCTCCATATCCTCTATTAGGAGAATGAGTTATCACCCTTACATGCGCATGCTTTTTTTCAAGCTGCCTTCCTAATTCCAATGTCTTATCAGAAGACCCATCATCAACAATTATTATTTCCCATTTTTCAGCCACTTGGGATGCAATTGGAATCGCATTTTCAACAACGTGTGTAACATTTTTTTCCTCATTCCAAAATGGAAAAAAGATTGTAAGTTCTGGCAATTTTTGATTCATTTTATTAATTCTTTGCAGATTTTATTATACCAATTAACAATACAAAGAAAGTAAGAATAGTAAGTATATTACCAACTTTTTCAACCGGTGTCTGGACAAATTTTAGTACGAGTACTCCCTCACCTTTTGGAATAGCTATATTCATTCCTTTTGCTGTTGGTATGATTGGTAAACTCTGGTTGTTAACATATGCATTCCAACCAGGAAAGTAAGCATAATTAATATGTATTACTCCGTCCGAAAGCGCTTGATATGATGCTTTAAGATAACCGGTTTTGTGCTCTACTACTCCAATATTTCCACTAGATTTCAATAACTCAACTGGTGATATTGGAAGATCTGAAACTGATCTTGGAATTGCAAACCCGGAAGGCAAATACTCATCAGAAATTTTACTCGTAACAAATCTTATATGATTTAAATTTGTATAATAATCGTTTGTATAGAAAGTATAATTTTGAGGAGTAAATAATTTTAAATTTGAAATCAATGTCAAAAGAATTATAGTAAAACCCAAAATTACTCCTACTCTTTTATTAAAGACTGATAATTTAAATACAAAATATCCCATCAACATTGATAAGAATAATCCTACGAAGTTTAAAAATCTCCAGGGGTATTGTATATACTGCATTAGTGAAATGTTTTTCCAAACAACTTCTGAAATACTCAAAGTTAGAAATACCGATAATAATAAGAGAATTGAACTTATAAATGCTAATTTATCTTGCAGTATAATTTTCTTTCTCAATAACACGCGAAGCAAAATAATAAGAGTCAAAACAAGAAAGAAAATATTTACCTTACCCAATCTAAAACTTAACCCATCCATGCATCCTTTAGTTGATCCTCCAAATCCCCAAGCACTATCCAATAATTGAGCAGGGCAAACAAAATGATCAGAGAAATTTGCACCGCCCCCAATCTGTGATGAAACATTAGTTTTTCCCATTTCGACAAAGGCAGGGACTACGTAGAATGAACTCAAAAGTAGACCTAGTGCTATTGCACCAAGAGACAAAACTAAAAAAATCTTTTTTTTATCAATAAGAAATGTTGATACCAGTAAAAAAGGTACCAGTAAAATCAGAAGCATAAAAATACTTAAGTTGTGTGATATTGAAACTAAAAATACTCCAAGCACAACAAGCAACAAAGCAAAATAATTATTTGTATTAATCTTTAATTTTGATATTTCAAAAAATTTAAAAAGTCCAAGAAAAACAATGGGTAGGAAAGCATACGCAAAAAATTCACCAACAGCACCTCTTACATAAATATTTACAGCATGATAAGGAAAATACATGTAAACAATACTACTGGTAACAGCTGAAACAGTTCCGAAATATTTTTTAGAGAGATAAAACATTGTTACTCCCGAAAATAGAATTCCAATCACAAACATTATTTTTGTAGCAACAAGAGCGTTGAACCCTATTAGAGAAAGAAACCCTCCAATATAATATGGGAATGGACCATAAAAATTAAAAATAGGATATCCATAGCCGTAACCTAGATCAGATACCCACCTAACCGGAAACATTTTGTCCCCAAGTGCAGTTGCCATTTCAAAAACCCGTTCAACTTGAGTATTATCATGAAAAGAGAAAAACCCGTTAGTAAGTAAAGGTAACATAGTACCAATCCCCAATATTACTATTAATATGATTACCAATTTGCTTGCTTGTCTCATTTTTTGAATTTTATAAGTTTATTAAACGGATAAAGTATCAATATCACAAACCCTATAATTGAAAGCACATCAGCAAATAACCTTAACGGTGTTTCGAAAAAAACTAGCCTCACATTTTTACTATAAATATTTACCGGTACATCCATAACCCCTTTATCGTTATCATAATTTATTAATACTTTCTTATTATTAACATATGCATTCCATCCGGGATAAAAGATGGTATTTACACGAAGATTTGTTGAAGAAACATTGGACAAATTGAAAGAAATTACATTTGATTTCTCAACAAGATCAGAAACATCTGCGTAACCATTTAAAAATTCTACTTTATCTTTATATTGTGTGTGTGGAAAATCTTTAACCCAAATTGGCATATATTCATTTTTAACAGTTGTAGTATCAGGGTTTGTCGCATAAACACTGTCAGGAATTTCTGTATATTCTTTCGGAGTAAGAAAATTGTATGAAGTAAAAATAATAATAATTAAAAATATGCTAAAAACAATTATCTGAAAGTTTTTTTTAAAATTATCAACAATATATGCCCCCAAAAATGACGTAGAAAGAAGTAATAAAGAAAGAGCCCTAAATGGAAATTGCAATAATTGCGATATAAAACTTTTCCACAAGAATCCACTTAATGGCCAGCTCAAAAAGATACTGAGGATCGAAATACCAATAAATAATAATAATAAATTAGCAGGAATTTTTGTTTTGTTCTTAAATTTAAAAAGAATTAAAGAAACTACCAGTATTAATATCGAAGATACTCCTACGAGTCCTGTGTCTGCAAAATACTCAAATGGATTTGAAATAGATGTTTTTTTGAAATATGTATATCCTAATTCGCATACTGCCGGAATTGTAAAGAAGGATGAAAGAAGCAATCCGGTAACAAAACCGTATATAGTCTGTTTTGAAATTTTATTTCCCAAATACGTATAAATAAAAATTATAGGTAGAAAAAGAAATGCTATGGAATTATGGGTCATAAGTAGTAAAAAAATACTAACTGAGATGATATAGAAATTTTTCTTCTCAATTCCGAAAAGCGCTAAAGGAATAAAGGTCATAGATACAATCTCTCCAACTGATCCCCTCTTATATAAATCGTAAAGATGATAAGGGGTATATATAAAAAGTACAGATCCCAATAGTGAGGCTAACTTTCCAAAGTGAATACGCAACCATAGAAAAGTAAAAATTGCAGAAAAAATAAAACTTCCAATCAATACAACTTTTACGCTATCAACAAGGCCTAAACCTAATAAATGAAATGGAGTTGCCATATACATAAACCCTGGATACAGAAAATTCGCAACCGGATATCCATAACCAAAGTTAAGACCTTTCAAAAACCGTACCGGAAATTGACCGTCGGAAAAGCTTGAATAAAATGCTGCAAACCGTATAATCATCCACCCACCATCATCCGAAAGAAAAAATCCCCTACGTACCAGAGGAAAAATTGCAGGTATCGCTAAAATTCCTGAAAGTATTGGAAAAAGAATAATTTTACTTAGATTTGACAACTTCATATGCAATATCCTCAACCGGAAATATGCTTAATTCCTCACCTACTGATTGGACAACGGGTCTAACCGGATATTTAAAGGTGATATCAACAGGTATTTCTTTGGGACGTGAATTATTATTTGTAATTATTAATGTTCTGGGAGTTTTGTAATCGGATTGCCAATTAATATCACGAAATTCAAATTTTCCGAAGTTTTCAACTTTACTAAAACCCTCTTTGTCATCAGGCAATCTTTTGACTCCATTGTAAAATGAGTCAGGTGAATAGAGGGAATAGAATAAATACGAGGTATAAATAAAACCCGACTTTGAATCAAATATAATGTGATCGTAGTAGCTTTCATTTGCTTTTATATATTTTGAGAGTTCCGCATCTTGCTGTCTCCACTGTTTAGCGTAATAAATAGGAAATCTTACATAATAAGATGAAAAATAAAAACCTATTGAATAAATAATGGTAAGCATAACTACTATTAGAACTGACAATTGTATATATTTTTGTTTAATTACTTTTAGTTCTGAAATTAAACTAATCAACCCAATTGCTGAGAAAATTTCCAGTGGCACTACAAGAAAGATACTTCTAGTAGCCTGGGGGATATCACGGGTAAGAGAAGCGACTAAAATTGTTAAAATACCCCACCAAAATAATAAGGATCTACCCTCAATCTTTTTCTTAATCAAAACAATTATGCCAAAAATAATAAGAGGAAATTCAAATAGATAAAATTGCCCAAAATTACCAATCCCATGATTACCATGGGTTGATCCTGAAACAAAAAGAAAAGGTGTTGAGAAATAAGTAACTATGTTATTTAAATATTGCCAAACTAAAAGAACGTAAGTATTAAGAAAAAGTTTTGAAAAAAGCTCGTGATATATAAAATAACTCCGAAACTCTAATAGAGGAGCTTTAACTGCGTTACTTGAAAAAAGAAAAGTGCCTGTTGCGGACGATGCCCCACCACTTGAAAAAATTGAAAAAATAAATGGCAATAGAAGGATTAGAGAAACAATTGTTGTTACAAAATATTCCGGTTTCGGAACATGTTTTAAATTTCTTTTGTTTAAAAAAAGGAGCAATCCATACAAGACCGGTGAAAGAAGTCGCGTTAAATTGTACGAATACAAACAAATAATAAATAAAATAGTACCTCCCAAAAATAATCCTAATTTTTTCTTTTCAAACGATTTAAGGAGAAGATATGATCCTGCAACAAACAAAAATAGACAAATACTAACCTCAAATGTTGCCCTATTGTAATCCAAACTCCAGGGGTTAATGGCCAATAAAAAAGTTGAAACAATTGCAATTTTTTTATCTTTCGTCAATTGCCTTACGAAAAAATAAAATATTCCAACTGTTAATAATCCAAAAAAAGCAGATGGAAATCGTACTGCAAAAGCATTTACCCCAAATATTTTTTCACTAATAACTGTTGCATAAATATATACGGGAAGCTTTTGATCACCAAATGATTTGAAATAGAGTGGAAAGGCTTTACCATACTCGTCTTTTCCGGTTATAAGGATTGAATAGGCGTTGTAACCAATTGCGGTTTCATCTTGATAGAGACCATTTGGTATACTTGCTAACTTGTTAAATCTTAAAAAAAACGCTAGCACAAAAATAAGAGCCAGGATTATTAAATAATATCGATTTATAATTTTTGTCATTTTGAATATTTTCTCATCCAAATATAAGCAATAAAAGTTGTGATACTACTTATTATAGTAATAATTACACCCCAAGTGAAAGATTTTGGTTTGTAATCAAAAACAACTGTGTGGTTCCCTTTTGGAACTTCAACAGCTCTAAAGATATTGTTTACTCTCAAAACTTTCTCCTCAACTCCATCAATTGTTGCTTTCCACCCGGGAAAATAAGTGTCTGACAGAACAAGTGTACCTTCTCCTTCATTTTTTGCAATTATTACTTTATTTGGAGTATAAGAAATTATGTTTGTGTTAATAATCTGATTTTTATCAAACACATAAGCCCTGGGGTAAGAATTATTATTTTTAAATACACGCCAATTATTATTTGTATAACTTATTGAAAACTGATTTGGATCAAATACTTTTTGGTCTGCCCCATTTTCAACTCGGTCTAAA
>Ga0268298_10006442_pt1 | contig 10668 bp, 10 predicted proteins | sample WWTPWeurt_MetaG_FD_194462 | JGI IMG/M metagenome (GOLD analysis project Ga0268298, IMG submission 194462) | Activated sludge microbial communities from WWTP in Nijmegen, Gelderland, Netherland - WWTP Weurt | ecosystem: Engineered > WWTP > Aerobic digester > Activated sludge | place... | reverse complement strand
TGCTGTGGGCCGCCCCCAGGTCCATCGCGTGATGGTCCATGGCGCCCATGTCGGGCAGGTGGAACGGGCCGGCGCGAATGGTGAACTCGTGGCGGGAGGAATCGACGGTGACGGTGACCGTCGGATCCACGGCGGGCCGGGGAGGGAGGGGCCTCCCCAGCGCAGTCAGCAGCAGGAAGGAGAGCATCGGCGCATTCTCGCTGTGGTACGGCCTCGGGCCTGGCGTGCCGGGCATGGGATGGGGGCAATGTAGGACTCCCTGCGAACGCTGTCAGGTCCGGTCCGGTTCCCGGCCACCGGACTCGGGATCGTGGGGAGCCCGAACGGCGAGAGTGGGAGGGTCGGCCGCGGGGTTGGCACTCGGAGTTGACAAGTGCTAGTCGCGGCTTATCTTTGCTCCCATTCGCTGGCAGTCACGCTGGCGAACTGCTAATTAATTGCTGTTCAACAGTTTACATACCGACGTGGGAGGACCGATGGCGACCACGAAGGCCAAGCCGAAGCTCAAGATCCAGCCCCTTGAGGATCGTGTGGTGATCTGGCCGGATGACGAAGGCGAATCGATGCGGGGCGGGCTGTACATCCCCGACACCGCGAAGGAAAAGCCGACCCAGGGTGAGGTGGTGGCGGTCGGGCCGGGCCGGGTCGAGAAGGGCGACCGGGTCCCGATGGACGTGAAGGTCGGGGACAAGGTCCTCTACGGGAAGTACAGCGGCACCAATATCACGGTCGACGGCGAAGAGGTCGTCATCGTGAAGGCGTCGGACATCCTCGCCAAGATCGGCTGAGCCGGTCGGGCTTCTGACAGGAGAGCATTGCCATGGCTGCAAAGGAACTGCTGTTCAATAGCGAGGCCCGTGCCCGCCTCAAGAAGGGCGTGGACGCCCTCGCCGACGCGGTGAAGGTGACGCTCGGCCCCAAGGGCCGGAACGTCGTCATCGACAAGAAGTTCGGCTCCCCGACCGTCACCAAGGACGGCGTCACGGTGGCCAAGGAGATCGAGCTCGCGGACCCGATCGAAAACATGGGCGCGCAGATGGTGAAGGAGGTGGCCACCAAGACCTCCGACCTCGCCGGCGACGGCACCACCACCGCGACCGTGCTGGCCCAGGCGATCTATCGCGAGGGCCTCAAGAACGTCACCGCCGGCGCCAACCCGATGGAGCTCAAGCGGGGCATCGACCGCGCGGTCGAGGCGATCATCGACGAGCTGAAGCGGATCTCGACCCCGTCGGCCGGCAAGAAGGAGATCGCCCAGGTCGGCACCATCTCCGCCAACAACGACCATGAGATCGGCAAGCTGATCGCCGACGCCATGGAAAAGGTCGGCAAGGATGGCGTGATCACGGTCGAGGAGGCCAAGGGCCTCGAGACCACCCTGGAGACCGTGGACGGCATGCAGTTCGACCGCGGCTACCTCTCGCCGTACTTCGTCACCGATCCCGAGAAGATGGAGGCGGTGCTCGAGGACGGGTACATCCTGATCCACGACAAGAAGATCAGCGCCATGAAGGAGCTGCTCCCGGTCCTCGAGAAGATCGCCCAGACCGGCAAGCCCCTCCTGATCATCGCCGAGGACGTCGAGGGCGAGGCCCTCGCCACCCTGGTGGTGAACAAGCTCCGCGGCACGCTCAAGGTCTGCGCCGTCAAGGCGCCGGGCTTCGGGGACCGCCGCAAGGAGATGCTGGTCGACATCGCCAAGCTCACCGGCGGCAAGGTGATCTCCGAGGAAGTCGGCTTCAAGCTCGAGAACGCCGTCCTCGCCGACCTGGGCCGCGCCAAGCGGATCGTGGTGGACAAGGACAACACCACCGTGGTCGACGGCAAGGGCAAGGATGACGACATCCAGGGCCGCATCGCCGAGATCAAGGTCGCCATCGACAAGAGCACCAGCGACTACGACCGCGAGAAGCTGCAGGAGCGGCTGGCCAAGCTCTCCGGTGGCGTGGCGGTGATCCACGTGGGCGCCGCGACCGAGACCGAGATGAAGGAGAAGAAGGCCCGGGTCGAGGACGCGCTGCACGCGACCCGCGCCGCGGTCGAGGAAGGCATCGTGCCCGGCGGCGGCGTGGCCCTGCTGCGCGCCCAGTCGGTGCTGGAGAAGGTCAAGGGCACCGAGGACGAGAAGATCGGCGTGGACATCGTGCGCCGCGCCCTCGAGGAGCCCATCCGCATGATCGCCCAGAACGCGGGCGCCGAAGGCTCCATCATCGTGGCCAAGGTGCGGGAGTCCAAGGACAAGACCTTCGGGTACAACGCCGCCACCGACACCTACGAGGACCTGGTGAAGGCGGGCGTCATCGACCCGACCAAGGTGACCCGGACGGCGCTGCAGAACGCCGCCTCGATCGCCGGCCTGCTGCTCACCACCGAGTGCGTGGTCGTGGAGCGGAAGGAAGAGAAGCCGGCCCCGGCAGCTCCGGGTGGCGGCGGCATGGGCGGGATGTACTAGTCGGCACCGGGCGCCGGCCCCGTGCCGGCGCCCCCCGATCCTGCAGTCCCGGCGCCCCGGACCTCCACGGTCCGGGGCGTCCGGTTTAGGTGACCGGGCTCACAGGTTAGATTGGCGCGGTTCCTGCCCTGAAGGGTCCGGAGCCGGGCAATCGGCCCGGAAGTGTCCTCTGGAGGAGACATCGTGCGGAAACACCTGTTCCTGCTGCTGGCCTGCGCCGTCGCGGGTGCCTCGTCGCTGGCCGCGCAGAAAGACGCCCCGATCGTCGGGACCTGGCAGGCCGAGCTCAAGGACCAGAACCGGCAGGATGCCCCGCGCGAGGTGATCGTGCGCGCGGACTCGAGCGCCAGCTGGGGCAAGGAGACGGTGCGCTGGCGGCTCAAGGCGGACAGCGTCATGATCGCGCTCGGCGGCGAGTGGGTCACCTACAAGCTCAAGGTGGACCGGACCCGCCTCACGTTGTCCGGTGGGGACCTCGCCAAGCCGGTGACCCTCACGCGGGTGGGAGCGCCGACCCCGCGTCCCGAGGGGGTGGCGGTCCCTCCCGATCCTGACACCGTTCCATAGCGGGGCCTGGAGCATGCCGCGGCGCGGGGCGGGTCCTTCCGGGACTCGCCCCGCGCTGCTTACAGGAAGCGGGGCGGGGCGGAGATCACGATCGCGTCAAGCGGGCCATCCTGCCGTGCCACGTGCAGCGCCGTGGCATGGCCCGCGAGCGCCGGCAGCACCTCGGCCCGGGCGTGGTCGGCGGTGTTGCAGCGCTCGCTCAGGTGGGCCAGCACCACCGCCTCGAGGCCCGCGTGCGCCACGTCGGCCAGCAGCTCCGCCGCCGCCCGGTTGGAGAGGTGCCCCCCCGACCCGGCGATCCGTTCCTGCACCACGGGGGGGTAGCTGCTGGTGCGCAGCAGCACCTCATCGTGGTTGGCCTCGAGCACGATGGCGTGCGCCTCCCGCAGCAGGTAGCGGACGGCGGTGGTGGGGCGGCCCAGGTCGTAGGCCACCGCCACGCGGTGCCCGTGGGCGGTGCGCACCGAGACCGCCACCGGCTCCGCCGCATCGTGGCTCGTGGCGCATGCGGTGATGGTGAACCCGCCCAACTCGGTGGCGCCAAGCAGCGCCAGCGGCACGAACGGAACGGTGGGCATCCGGGGACGGAGCCGGTCCCAGGTGCCGGGGGCGGTGAGGATCGGGATGCGGAGCTTCTGGCAGAGCCGGGCGGCGCCGGTGGTGTGGTCGCCGTGTTCGTGGGTCAGGACCAGGCCGATGGCGCGGCGCAGGTCGAGCCCGGCGAGCGCCGCGCGGCGTTCCATCTCCCGGGCGCTGAACCCGGCATCGATCAGGAGGATCTCGTCCTGGCTCTGGATGGCCAGGGCGTTGCCCGAGGAGCCCGACCCGAGGACGTGGAGGGTGGTCACCGACCGGTGACGCGGCGGTACATCCGCTCGAGGGCGGCCTTCCGCTCCGGGGTCCAGTCCACCTCACGCCGGGGGAGCACCCGCTCCGCCACCTTGAGGAACCCCTCCTCGGTCATGCGGTCGGAGCCGGCGCTGCCCCACGCCATCGCGGGGAGCTCCTTGGGCGGCGGGGCGTCGCCGAAGACGTTGGCGCCGGCCCCGACGATGGTCCCGGTGCCGAGCATGGTGCCGATCGCGGTCTTGGCGTGGTCACCGAACAGGGTCCCGAGGAACTGGCGGCCGGTCTCCAGCCGCGCGCCCCCCGAGACCAGCTGGACCGTCCCGTAGGTGTTCTTGAGGTTCGAGGTGGTGGTGAGCGCGCCCAGGTTCACCCAGTGCCCCAGGACGCTGTGGCCCACGAAGCCGTCGTGGCTCTTGTTGGCGTAGCCCAGGAACACGGTGTTGCTGACCTCGCCCTTCACGCTGGAGCGCGGCCCGAAGACGGAGGCCCGCAGGTGTCCGCCCAGCAATCGGGACCGCTCCCCGGCGTACAGCGGGCCCTCCAGCCGGGCGCCGTGGCGCACCTCCACGCCGGCCTCCAGCACGATTGCGCCGCCCCGGGTGTCGAACACCACCCCGGGCTCCACCCGGGCGCCGCGGCAGAAGACCAGCGCGGGGTCGCCGAGGACGATGCTCGCCGTCGGGACCGGATCCGATGCGCCGGCGGCAAAGCCGAGGCAGTCGGCGGGGAGGAAACGCTCGAGCGCGGTGACCAGGTCCCAGCTGCCCCGCAGCAGCAGCCCCTCGATTGGGAGCGCGGGGCCCGCGTCGCCGGGGCCGGTCCACCGCGCTCCCGCGGGCACCACCCACGCCACCGTCTGTCCACCATGCGTGAGGCGCCGGGTGTCCGGCGCCAGCACGATCGGTTCCCCGGTGGGTGCGAACCAGGCGGCGGCCACCAGCGCGGGCCCGTCCACGGGGCCGGCCTCGCGCACCGCGGGCTCGTCGAGTTCGTGGAATCCCGCCACGTGGTCGCCGAGGATGGCGGCGGTATCGAGGTCCAGCGCTGCCTCCCACCGTTCCCGCACCTTCCAGACGCCGGCCCGGAGCTCGGCCAGGGGGCGGACGCCGCCGAAGGGGGCCCAGACCGCCCCAGGCTGCGCCGGTTCAAGGAGGTAGAGGTTCACGGGAGGTCGCGGACCTCGGGGGGCAGCTGGTCGAGGATGGTCTTGAGGCCGGCCGCCTGGTGGCGCGGCAGCACCAGGAGGCGCCCGTTGGCGTGCACCACCACCAGGTCCTTGAGCCCGCTCAGCACGATCGGGTCACCGGTGGCCCAGACCACGCAGTCGTCGCAGTCGAAGAGCTGCACCGGCCCATGGGTCACGTTGCCCCGCGCGTCGCGCCGGCGGACCCGGGCCAGGGCATCCCAGGTGCCGACGTCGTCCCAGGTGAAGCGGCCCGGCACCACCGCCACGGCGGCGCTCCGCTCCAGCACCCCGACATCGATCGAGACCGACGTGACCGCGGCAAAGAAGCCGGCCACGTCGCCGGCCGCGAGGCGGGGCAGGTGGGGTCCGATCTCCGGGGTGTGGCGCGCCACCTCCGTCAGCAGGTCGTCGGCGGTCCAGGCGAACAGCCCGCTGTTCCACAGGGCGCCGCTGGCCATCAGGTCGAGGGCCGTGGCCGCGCTCGGCTTCTCGGCGAAGCGCGACACCGTGCGGGCCACGTCGTCCAGTGGCGGGCCGGAGACGATATAGCCGAAGCCCGTGTCCGGGCGGGACGGCAGGATGCCGACGGTGACCAGCCGGTGGTGGCGGACGGCGGTGTCGAGCGCCTGGGTGGCGGTGTGCCGGAAGGCGGCGTCCTCCCGGATGCTCCAGTCGGCATGGAGGGAGAGGACCTCCGCGGCGGGGTCGCGGCGGCGGGCCTCGAAGCTGGCCCAGACGAGCGCCGGCCCGGTCGAGGCGGCTCGCGGCTCGACCAGGATGTTCTCGGGCGGCAGCCGGAGGACGGCCTCCATGCGGGGCGCGAGGGCGGGGCCGGTGACCACGAGGATGCGCTCGCGGGGGATCAGCCCCTCGAGCCGGAGGACCGCCTGCTCGGCGGTGGAGAGCTCACCAGCCAGGGGCAGTAGCTGCTTCGGCGTGGTAGGGGTGCTCAGCGGCCAGAAGCGGCTGCCGGAGCCACCCGCCAGGATGACGGCCCAGCGCATGTCAGTCGGGTGGGGTCAGAGGATGACGGCGAGGTCCGGCGCCCGCTGCCGGAGCTCGTAGAGGAGCGCCCCGATGTTGGTGCCGCGGGCGCCGAGCAGGAACAGGTGGCCTTCCTGGCCGAGGGGGCGGAGGATGGCCAGGCGGCCATCGAACTCGAGGACCCCGCTGGTGAAGCCGTCACACTCCGCCGCCTGGCCCAGGCGCCGGGCGCCGTTGGCGAAGGTGGCTGCAAGCGCTGCCACCGCCTCGACATCCACCGCCTCGCGGCCGGCCGAATCGATTGGCAAGCCGTCGCTGCTCAGCACCACCACGGCATCCACGTCGGGACGGGCCGCGAGGCCCTGGACGACGTCGCGCAGGCCGGACATGAGGCGCTCTCCGGAATCGAAGGGGGACGAGATTCGGGATTGTAGGGGGGCGAGTAGGGCGAAGTCAAGGAATGACTGCGGGTTGACCACGTTTTGCCGCCCCCCTAGAATCCCCCCATGACACGCGCCCGTTTCTGGCTCGGCGTGGCGGGCTTTACGCTCGTCGCCGCCTGCAGCGATCCCAATGCCATCCCCAAGGCCAGCCTCACCAACGAGGTCGACACGCTCACGCTGTGGGCGCTCGACGGCGGGCCGCTGACCAAGCCCTCCGCCTACTCGCTCAACGCCCGCAGCGGGGTCCGCACCTGGGACGTCGGGACCAACTTCGAGTTCGCCTTCACCTTCGACCCCGCCGGCCGCGCCGTGCTGCTGCCGCTGGACGTCATGGGGCTCGCCAGTGCCAGCTCGCTCAAGCCCGGGCTCAAGCCGACCACGCTCACCTTCGACGGCATGAAGCGGGGGGCCCGCAACGGGTACATCACCGCCGACACCATCGTGATCACCGAGGGAGAGCGCTACTTCCTCCGGACCGGCGTCAACACCTGCTCCTCGTACGGCGTGCCGCTCTACGGCAAGCTCGAAATCCTGGACCTCGACACCCTGGCCGGCACGCTGCAGCTGCGCGTGCTCGGCAACCAGAACTGCGCCTACCGCGACCTGGGCCTCGGCATCCCGAAGGACTGACCGGCCGTGATCGACATCAAGCTGCTCCGTGCGGATGCCGCGGCGGTCCGCGCCCAGGTGGCCCGCCGGCTGGATCCCGCCCTCGACGCCCTGCTCGACCGCCTCACCATCCTCGATCGCCACCGCCGCGACGCCCTGACCCGGGTCGAGGCGCTCAAGGCCGAGCGGAACGCCGCCTCCGAGGAGGTGGCGCGCCGCAAACGGGCCAAGGAGCCCGCCGACGCGCTGCTCGAACAGCTGAAGGTGTCGGGCGAGGAGGTCAAGGCGCTCGACCAGCGGGTGCGCGAGATCGAGGCGGAGATCGACCTGCTCATCATGCAGGTGCCGAACCTGCCGCTCCCCACCGTACCGGAGGGCGACGCCAGCGCGAATGCGGTGGTGAAGGAGGTCGGGTCGCACCCGGTGTTTGCCTTCCCGCCGAAGCCCCACTGGGAGCTCGGCGCGGCGCTCGGGCTGTTCGACCTGCCGCGCGGCGCCAAGCTCAGCGGCTCGGGCTTCCCGCTCTTCACCGGCCCGGGCGCCCGGCTAGTGCGGGCGCTCAAGAACTTCCTGCTCGATCTCCACACCACCGAGCACGGCTACACCGAGATCGCGCCGCCCTTCCTGGTGAACCGGGCCTCGATGACCGGGACCGGCCAGCTCCCCAAGTTCGCGGAGGAGCTGTACACGGTCACCGCCGACGAGCTGTTCCTGATCCCCACCGCCGAGGTTCCGGTCACCAACATCCACCGGGACGAGATCCTCGAGGGCGCCGACCTGCCGCGGGGGTACTGCGCGTACACGCCCTGCTTCCGGCGTGAGGCCGGCGCGGCGGGAAAGGACACCCGCGGGCTGATCCGGGTGCACCAGTTCGACAAGGTGGAGCTGGTCCGGTTCTGCCGCCCCGAGGACAGCCCGGCCGAGCACGAGAAGATGACCCGCCACGCGGAGACGGCGCTGGAGCGGCTGGGCATCCCGTACCGGCGGCTCGCGCTGGCGGCCGGTGACACCGGCTTCGCGAGCGCCTGCACCTTTGACCTTGAGGTCTGGGCCGCCGGCGTGGGCACCTGGCTCGAGGCCTCGAGCGCCAGCACCTTCACGGACTTCCAGGCGCGGCGGGCGGGCATCCGGTTCCGCCGGGAACCGGGGGCCAAGCCCGAGTTCGTGCACACGCTCAATGCCTCGGGGGTCGCCTTCCCGCGGACGATCATCGCCCTCCTGGAGAACAACCAGCAGGCGGATGGGTCGGTGGTGATCCCGCCGGCCCTGGTGCCGTACCTCGGCACCGACCGGCTCGTGGCGCGTGCGTAGGCGGGGCCTGCGCCGGTTCGCGCCGGCGCTGGTGGTGCTGCTGGTGCTGCTCCTGCTGGGGCTCTCGGCGGCCTCGGGGTGGATCGTGGTGGCGCACTTCCAGAGCGATGCCACGGCGATCAGTCGGCTCTACGCAGGGGTGTTCGCCGGGCTGAATGACCCGCGTGACGGGGCGGCGGTGGACGCGCTGCTCCGGCTGGGGGAGCAGGTGCGGCGGGTGGGCATCCCCCTCGTGGTGACCGACACCGCGGGCCGGGTGACCGCCGCGGCCAACCTCCCCTTCGACGCCGCGCCCGACGACCCGCGGGTGCGGCTCTTTGCCGCCGAACTCGATCGGGAGAACCCCCCGATCACCGAACCGTCCCTCGGCACGCTGCACTACGGGCCGGTGCCCACCAAGCGGCAGCTCACGGCGCTCTCCATCCTGCAGGCGTTCATCCTCGTCACCATCGTGGGCGTGGGGCTCGCGGCCTACCGGAACGCGATGACGGCCCAGCGCGACCGGCTCTGGGTGGCGATGGCGCGCGAGGCGGCGCACCAGATGGGCACCCCGCTCATGAGCCTGCAGGGGTGGATCGAGCAGCTCCGGTCCCGCGCCACGCCGCCCCCGCGGCTGGCCGAGCACCTCGAGGCCGACGCGGAGCGGCTGGAGCGCGTGGCGCAGCGCTTCGAGCGGATCGGCCACAAGACGCGGCGCGACCCGATCGACGCCGGCCAGCTCGCCCGCAAGGTGGCCGGGTACTTCCGGCCCCGCCTGCCGAGTCGCGCCAACCGGATCGAGATGGTGGTCGACGCGCCGGAGTCGGGGCCGGTGGTGCTGGGCGACCCGATCCTGCTCGAGTGGGCGCTGGAGTCGCTGGTCAAGAACGCCATCGACGCCCTCAGCGGCCGGGAAGGCACCATCACCCTTCGGGTGGACCAGGAGGCCGATGCCGCGGCGCTGCGGGTGATGGACGACGGGCCCGGCATCCCGGGCGACCTGCGCCGGCGCATCTTCGAGCCCGGCATCACCACCAAGTCGAGCGGATGGGGCATCGGGCTGGCCCTGGCGCGACGCGTCGTGGAGGACTCCCACGGCGGCGAATTGCTCCTCGAATCGAGCGAGCCCGGTGCGACCTTCCTGATCCGGATCCCCATGCATGACGCCTGACCGTGCCCCCCTGATCGGCCTCGAGGGCCTGAATCCGCCGCAGCGGGAGGCGGTGGAGCACGTGCATGGCCCGCTGCTGGTGGTGGCGGGCGCCGGCTCGGGCAAGACCCGGGTGCTCACCATGCGCATCGCGCGGCTCATCGACCAGGCGGGCGTGGCGCCCACGCGGATCTTCGCGGTGACCTTCACCAACAAGGCCGCCGGCGAGATGAAGGAGCGGGTGGGCCGCCAGCTGGGCCAGGATCCCTCCGGCCTGTGGATCGGCACCTTCCACTCGCTGTCGGCGCGGCTGCTCCGGCGCGAGGCCGAGGCCCTCGGCTTCACCCGCCAGTTCACTATCTACGACGAGGATGACCGCCTCTCGCTCATCAAGCGGTTGATGGAGCAGCGGGGGCACTCGTCCAAGCTGTTCCCGCCCAAGCTCATCCAGGGGCTCATCTCGGCGGCCAAGAACCGGATGACCTCCCCGGACGACCTCGCCGCCTCGCCCTTCGACCGGCCGGCGCAGATGGCCGCCGACGTCTATCGCGCCCTCGGGGCCGCGCTCAAGGCGCAGAACGCGATGGACTTCGACGACCTCATGCTGCACCCGCTCACCCTCTTCCGGGAGCGGCCCGACCGGCTGCGGTACTATCAGGAGCGCTTCGCCTTCCTGCTGGTGGACGAGTTCCAGGACACCAACTCCGCGCAGTACCAGCTGGTGCGGCTGCTGGGTGCCCACGGCAACGTCTGCGCGGTGGGCGACGACGACCAGTCGATCTACGGCTGGCGCGGCGCCGACGTGCGCAACATGCAGTCGTTCCTCACCGACTTCAGCGGCAGCCGGGTGGTGCGGCTGGAGGACAACTACCGCTCCACCCAGGTGGTGCTCGACGCCGCCAACGCCGTCATCGAGGAGAACAAGGGGCGCATCGGCAAGACCCTGCGCACCCGGCGGAAGGGCGGGGAGAAGGTCACCGTGGTGGCGGCGGCCGATGAGCGCGACGAGGCGGAGTGGATCGTCTCCGAGCTGCGCACCCGCGCCGGCAAGGGCGACTGGGCCTATCCCGAGATGGCCGTGCTGTACCGCACCAATTCCCAGTCGCGCGCGCTGGAGGAATCGTTCCGGCGCGCCGGC
>Ga0268298_10006441_pt1 | contig 10668 bp, 5 predicted proteins | sample WWTPWeurt_MetaG_FD_194462 | JGI IMG/M metagenome (GOLD analysis project Ga0268298, IMG submission 194462) | Activated sludge microbial communities from WWTP in Nijmegen, Gelderland, Netherland - WWTP Weurt | ecosystem: Engineered > WWTP > Aerobic digester > Activated sludge | place: Netherlands... | reverse complement strand
GACCGCGAGTAATGATCCATTCCACCTCGCGTGGAATTTTCAATTCAGGTCGAACTTCCGAAACCGGAACAGCCGTTTCGTCGATATGCTTCTGCACTGTCTCGAGAACATTCTCACCAACAAAAGGTGGCACACCGGATAAAGCCTCATAGAGAACACAAGCGAGCGAATATACTTCGCTGCGCACATCAGCTTTCTTTCCGCGACACTGCTCGGGGCTCATGTAATAAGCAGTTCCCATCATAAACCCGGAAGCAGAAAGCTGCTGTTGTCGTCCTTCGCCGAAAAATTTCGCCAGACCAAAATCAAGAATCTTGATCTGGTCTTTGCCGTCTTTGCCGGGCGAGATCATGATGTTCTCGGCTTTCAAATCACGATGGATAAGGCCCTGGTCGTGAGCGTACTGGAGCGCATCACAAATTTGCAGCCCCATGCTCACAACGCGGTCTAGCGGCAAAAATGTTTCATCATCGAGCACATCACCGAGAGTTTGCCCGTCAACATAATCCATGACAAGATACATTTTATCGCCGGCTATACCGAAGTCGTGGACCGTGACAATGTTAGGATGACTGAGCTGGCAAGCCATTTTTGCTTCATTCTGAAATCTGGCAAAAGCATTCGGCTCGTTAGAAAAAGCAGCATTGAGCACTTTGATGGCGACAATTTTGTCCATCAAAATATGTTTGCCGCGATAGACAACGCCCATGCCACCACTGGCGATGACAGAGAGAATCTCATACCGATCGTCCAGTTTAGTGCCGAGGAGAGAATCGGCTTGCGCGTTAATATTTGGTGTTTCTTCCACACGCTTATTCTACAGAGTCCAGGGACTACCCCGCAGGAGGCGCCGGCGGGGCATCTTACATTCTCTTGACAATTCAAAGCTTACCGTTTAACAAAAAATCCCTATAACTCCATGGGTATATTAGCCTGGTAGTGCGTTTGCGCGGGACTTTGCAGTCCCGGAGGGACGATATGTCTGACGAAACCCCGAGGAAGCCTGAGAAGGGTGAAGTTTCAAAGCCCAGAGAACAAGCTGAGCGCAATAAAGTCACCGAAACCGCCAAGGACGGGGATCAGACAGAAAAATTCCGGGCAATTCGCCGTGGACTGGCTAAAGGCGAGATGGCCTTTTCCTTTGCAGGGGTCAAAGCAGGCACAGGGGCTAAATTCGAGCTGGTCGACGGGGAAAAGCAAGTGGCAGCCGCCACTCCAAACCTGCGCCGGGCGGAAAAGCCCGCCGACCAGAAGCCCCCGGCTGAAAAGCCCGTAGACATGGCACAGGCTTTGCGCGACGCAGAAGCGATTCGTAAAGCAACCGGAAATGACAACTGGGTGGCACGTTGGGCTGACCGAGACGCCATCAACAAAATTTTGGAAGGCAAGAGCGAGGGCGAAAGAAGAGCAATAGACAAGCTCTACCGAGAAAAATATGGCAAAGGTCTCGAGGAAGAGATGCGCGGCTTCCAGAGCGGAAGCGACCTGGAGAAATTCCTCAACATCCTGCATCGCAAAGACAACAACGCGGAAAACACCGCGGCGCGTCGTCTTCATGAAGACCTGGTCGAGAACCGAAACTGGATTCAAGGAAGGAGTTCCAACCAGATCGAAAAAGACGTGCGTGACCTGTTATCCACGCGCAATGCCGATCAGATCTCCAAGATGGACGCGGAATATCGATCGACATACGGGGTTTCACTCTCAGACGCCATCATGAAAGACGACAATCTGTCGCAGTCTACGAAAGATATGGTATCGATTTACATCAAGGGCAATGATAGACGCACAGATGCCGACACCGCAAAACTAATCGACATAGCGCTGAAAGCAGAGAATACCGAATTATTTGCAGAATCGATGCGCGACGCATCGCCCGCGGCTCGCAGCGCGTTTCTTGCAAACGGCGGCGAAGAGAAAGTGAAAGAAGCATTCGGTCATTGGTATTCGAACTCTGACGTTACTCACGCAATGGACTATGCGCGAGAAGGCAAATTGTCCGCTGCCACACAAATCAAAGATAACACCGGATTTGCGTTCGACAATGAGAAAGGTGTCGAACTGGCAATCAACAGAATGACCGACCGCGAGAGAAAAATGTATGTCGACGGCAAGCAATTGGCTGAAGGCAGACCGGTCGCTGGATTGGACGAACAAGGACGAAAAGCCGCCAGCGACTATTACAAAATGGTGCATGATTCGCTTAAAGAAATGGCGAACGAAACCGAGATGATTCAGTACGAGGACATGATTGCCAATAAGGGCGGCGGCTCGCTGGTTGCATCGCTGGCCCGCCACAGAGGAACGATTTACAATTCCAGCATAGAAGACATCACAAACGACGTGCGCAATATGACACAGGCGCAGTTCGAAAGTGCCAAACGCGATCCAGCTCAACGCGCTGCGCTGGATCAAATGCTGAGCAGTTTGAATAAAGACGCCGATGAGAGAAAACAGGTTCTTGCGGTGTACGACAAAATGATCGCTGCCACTGACTTTACGAAAGCGCAAGAAGCAGGAAAAGTCAGCGTCTCAGAAGAGTTTGCAGAGAGCAGACACTGGTACGGCACAGACACCCAGAGACTTCTCACTTCCGTCTCCAACATGTCTCTTACCGATCAAAATCGCTATAGAACAGATGAAAGTTTCCGCAAACAAATCGATGCTTCAATAGTTGAACTGCTGAAAAATCCAGATCAGCTCGACGCCGCGCAGCGTATGTTGCGGCAAGTCAAAGACGGCAAGGCACCAGACTCGGACGTGATAGCGCTTCTCAAAATGAGCCCTAACTGGCAAGGGGAGAAGACCGGCGAGATTGCGCGCAGAGTAGACAGCGTACTCAGCCGCAACCCTGACTTGCGTGAACGTTTGCTCAATCCTAAAACCGAAACAGAAAAGAAATACGCTCAAGACTTCCGAAAAGCAGCAGAAGAAACTTTCCGAGAAGACTATGAGAATTTCGGCAAGCCGCTGGTAGAACAGGGGCATTTGCCGCTCGAGCGAAAGGTGGCTCTAAATCAAGGCGTCTTCAGCAATGCATATAAGGAAGCGTTTCAGGATTTGCAAAACGCAAGCCCTGAAGAAAAACAGAAGATGCGTGACGATCCGGCATATCGCGAAAGAGTTTTGGGTTGGATGGATGACAATCGCAGACAAATCGCTATGGCAACCATCAATCAAACATCGCTTCAGGCGGAAGACAATATTCGCGCGGCGGTAGTGGGCTGGGGCGGCTCATCCGATATCGTCGCAGAATTGAAAAGCATTAAGCCGGACGATCTTGCGCGCGTCAAGGCAGATTATGCTGCAAAGTATGGCAGCAGTCTCGCCGGCGATTTGATGAGCAAATTAAGCGGACAAGATAAGGACGTCGCGGAAAGAGTGCTGGCGATGAACCTGTCTCTGGAAGATCGCACAAATATCGCCCGCACGCAAACGCAGAATGCGCGCAGCGGCATAGGAGCTGCGCTATCTGATAGTGTGTTTCGAAGCGGTACCGGCGAACAAGCCGACGACGCTATGGAACAGACTAACAGGGCAATTTCAGAACAAAATCAACTGAACGCTGCAATTGCAGCCAGCAATGAATTCGCGAACAACCTGTCACAAGAACAGATGCTTGCCTTGCAGCAGCGCTTGTCCGCGCAAATCAACCAGGCAATCGAATTTCAAAATACAGCAACGGAGAATGCGGTGGAATCAAAGAAAGCTGCAGCGAACTATGTCGCAGACGGCGCCATCATAACAGCGGCGATAGGAAGCATGATTCTTACAGGTGGTGCCGATGCCCCCCTCGTACTCGGGTTGGCGTTTGCAGGCGCTGGAATCAAGGTCGGAACAAATGCCGCAATCCAGGGCAATAACTATGAGTTCAGCATCGGACAAGTTGGTTATGACGCCGGGATAGGCTCGCTTACGGCTGCCACTTCAGTCATAGGACCGGGTCAAATTGCCGCCGTATTCGGAATAGGAAAGGCAGCCGCCACTAGAGCAGCAGCAGTAGCTCTGGCGGAGACGGGCGAGCAAGTTCTGGTGCAAGGCGGCAAGCAGGCAATTGAAGCAGGTACAAGAGAGATTGTTCAAAACACCCTGGCAAGTGGTGCTAAATCACTCAATGCAGCCGACTTCATGAATCTGGCAAACCGGGTTGTTTCGCCCGAACTCAGCGGTGCGGCGCGAGAGCAAGCAGTGAAACAACTAGCAGACAGCCTGAGAAATAATGTATCCGAGCAATTAGCCAGCGGTATTGTTCGGCACGCCGCACACATCGGGCTCAATGCTGGTGGTGGCGCATTCGGTGGCGGCATTACAGGAGCCGGAGAGGGTCTTGCGGAATGGGACTCACGAAAGAGCGTTACAGAAAACTTGATGCATATAGCAGAAAGAAGTGGTGAATTAGCACTGGGCGGCGCTGTTATAGGTGGCGGTTTGAGCGCAGCCGGGACAGTCATAGGCAAGGCGCGAGAAGTATTGAAGGCAACACCGGAAGGAGAAGCAAGCGCTTCCGCCCCCCGAATTGAAAGAAGGCAAAAGCCGGACAGCGCACAAGCTGCTCAAACAGGAGAGGCAGCAGACGCAAGCAGAAAACTGGAGGGTTCTGCGACACCAGAAGGTTCACCAAAACCAGAAGATTCGCCAAAACCAGAGAGTTCACAAAAATCCGAAGGTTCTACATTACCTGAAACTCGCTCTAAATCAGAAGCTCCGCCAGGCAACGAGACCCGGCGCCCGGGCTTCGAGCGTTCAGTCAACGAGAGAGGACAAGTCCTCGACAGCAAAGGCAATGTGTTGGAGAAAGATTGGCCTCGAATAGAGCCTCGCAACCTTGAAGCCGTTCGCTCGCAAGTTCGTGCTGAACTGGGTCAGGTGAAAGCCTCGAATGGAGAGAACGTCCTTTCGAAACTGGAAAGGTCCGGTCTCTCGACAGAGCAGCAACAACGGGTTCTCGATTCACTTGGCGAGGTTCGAGAGCACTATGCTCGTACTTTCGCCTCCGATATAGACCAGCCTGTCAACTGGATTCACACGCAAGGGGAACTTGGACGGGTGATTGACTCGGCCAAAGCCGCAGGATTGACACCGCAGCAGACCGAGGATGCCTTGCTCGCATCGATGTTCTCAGATTCGATTAAGACGAAAGCCAATTTCACCACGCACCACGTCGACGGTGAGCTTGCCGCAGAGCATATTTTGAGAAACAAGCTCGGCGGAGACTTTACGCAGCAGCGCCTGGACGGCATCCTGCATTCGATACGCGAACATCAAATTGCTCCGCCGGCATTTATGGCGATGATCTATGGCGGTGCAATCAGAAGAAGCTTCGGGCGCGCGCTCAGCGAAGAAGAGAATACAGTTCTCAATTCCTTGCTCAAGAAAATGTCAGACCCATTCAATTCCGCAACAGTCGATGCCAGAGGAGGAGGAAAGGTATTAGCGCTCTCTGATGCTGAGCGCTCCATGCTTAAAAGAACCGGCGCGGATGAATGGTATGTGCCAAGCGAAAGCACTCCCTGGTACAAGATGTCGCGCGCACTTATCGACGGCGACGGCATCGACAACTACGCTACGCCAGGAGGTCTTAGCAAAATCATTCAAATACGCGGACCGGAGACTGGACCATTTTTCAAAGATGGCAATTTCCGTTTCGAGAATCCAACGAGAGCCGCAGGAGCACCGCCCAATTCATCGCAGCAATCATGGAGAGACAGCTTTAACGATTTTGCAAATGTTGCTTCGCCTGACGGCTTGAAAATCGCTCGCGCCGCAGCCTTCGACGCGGAAGAGCAAGCTCTTAAGGCTCAGCAGCGAGTAGATATTTGGCTGCACGAAAAGCTGGGTATTCCTGCAAATCAAGAACTGCCCGTGATACCAGGTTGGACGGGTAAGCCGCAGTTGGATTCCGCTAGTAAGCCGCTAATTGGGCCGAACGGCAGAGTGGTAATGCAACCCGACAATCTAAAATATCCTGATTATGAACAAAGATGGTGGGACATTCACATGAAACCCGCCGGAGCGCGCACAGCAGAAGAAAGAGCTTTTTACGAAGACCCTGCAAATAGATATCGAGGACTAAATGAACAGCAAATTCGGGACTTCAAGTTAGCCCAGGAAATAAGAGACCGGTACGCTGCGGAATTACGGAAAGAGCAGCGCGTCGCCGGTGATGCCGCACCGGACTATAAGCCGGTAGTGCCATCAAACTAGGTGCGACTCTCTCCAATTTCGAGGTTAGCGATTATGCAATCCACACCCAAGCCAAAGACCTTGCAAGAGATGCTGAAGAAACAAAATGAAATGCAATATGCCGCGATGGCACATGCACAAGCTGGTCAACAGCTGCCGGAAGACTTCGCCCAAGAATACGCAGAATTGGAAAAGGAAATCGAAAAAATGCAGTCGGAGAAGAAGAAATGAAATCCAATGGGCATAGCTCTATGTTTTTCAAAAAGCAAAAACCAGTGAGATTCGGAAATAGTATCGGACCAGCAATAGCCCTAATTCTGGCACTTCAGTGCAACGCGGCCGGCGCGAAACCTTTTCAGATGGCCGATTACCCCGAAAGCAAGGCAAAGATACACACTCTTAATCTGCCTAACAGCAAGGTGTCTGTAGAAGCCCTGCAAGTAAAACGTCTGAATGAAAAACATTCCAACCCACGTTACTGCCGCGCATGGATAACGATTTCCAAGGACGGAAAAAAAGTAGGCAGTGAATATTTTGAAGACATTAATGGGCTTGGCGGAGCTTGCGGGCTATATTTCCCAAGCAAAAAAATCTCTGACCATTATCGGTGCATCGTCAAGCTGGGCGATTACGATGGAAGGTTGATTCTCATAAACAACTCTGGCAAATACTGGAATTTGCCCGGCGGCAGCTTTTTCACTAGCAAGGATAAAAAGCTTCTGTTCAGCACTCACGAGTGCGATGCACCTGCCGGTATTGCGGTTTTCGATCTGCTGAAAGGGGATACGATTTTCGTATCCAATGAGAAAGGCAAAGCTGTTCCTCCAGTTGTCGATAAATGGTACTTCGACGGCTCGAATTACTTTTTCACCACAAGCGCTGCAGAAAAATCAGCAGATAAAACTGATGCACACGAGATTTTTGTGTTCGACAACAAGACTAGTACGCTCGTGAGACGAACTATATCTAAGACAAAACTCGCTGCAGCAACACCCATCACATATGACTTCAACGCTATGTCAGAACCAGACTTGAAAGCAGCAGAGCAAGGCAATGAGATGAAGACACCAACAAAAGACGCAGCTGGGAAAAGAAAATAAAGCGCCGTCAAGAAGAGACAATTTTTCTCTGTGGAATACTTTATTCAAGCTTTACGACAAAAATCATCTCCTCAGAGATGGATTCATTAAAGGCAGCACCATCCCAGTCACCTAAAAGAGAATGGACTTTCAGCCCGGCGGAGTTCAACTGATTCTCAATTTCAGAAGCATTGGAGAACCTAAGCTCACTGGGTGACAAAAGCGTTTCATCAGGAAATTCATACTTGAGCTCAAACTGCATCCTGCCGTTTGTCAGAGAAAGAAATTTCCTCGATTCACGAACAGTCTGACCGGGCAGCTGAAGATTCATCGAATAATTCCATTGACTCGTCCAGTCTATAAACGGATTTCTTGATTCGAATACAAACCTGCCGTCGCTCTTAAGATGTTTTCTGATCACTGAGAAAAGATCATGAATGTGCGCATCCTCGACGAGAACCTGGAATGCATGCCCCGTCATAATAATCAGATCAAATGAGCCATCGGAATTGAAAGTCTGCGCAAAAGACTGAATCCACTGAATTTTGTCCCCATGCGGCTTGCTCCGAGCGACTTCCAGCATCGCAGCGGCAGGATCGACACCGGTCACATCATGACCGAGTGCCGCGTAAGCATCACATAGCAGCCCAGTTCCACATCCGAGATCGAGAATCTTCTGAGGCGGTTCACCTGCAAGCGCGAGATAGAAGTCCCTATCAACCGACCAGCCGCTATCGCTGTCGTATATCGCGGCGAGTTTTGGATTCTCGTAATGGTTGTCCGGCATGCTTACAGGTGATCTTACCTCAGGCTCGTAGAGAAACTAGTTCTGGGGTCGAGTCGAACCTGATCCACCCCAAGTGCGTCCGCCACCTTCGCCGGTTCTCGGACCGCGGCCTTCACCGGTCTGACCACCCCAGTTTCCACGCCCTCCATTGGAGCCGGTTCCTGCGCCTGTATTTCCACTAGTGGGTGGTGTTCCAGCGGCACCAGAGTTGCCTGGAGAAGTGGTTCCTCCAGCACTCGGTGGAGTGCTGCTGCTGGGCGAAGTGCTGCTTGGAGGAGTGGTTTGCGCTGGTGGCGTCACAACAGGCGGATTACCAGTGGCGGTGCCGCCAGTACTCGGTCTGTTTCCGGAATTGGAATTGGAATTGGAATTAGAGCTAGAGCTCGAATTGGAACTGGGATTCGAGCTGGAACTGGAACTTGAATTAGAGCTTGGAGTCGAGCTTGTCGACGGGCGATTCCAGTCGTTGCGATTCCATTCGGGACGACCGCTATTGCCGCGATTCCAATCAGGGCGATTGGAATTGCTATGACTCCAATCGGGACGATCGTTGCGACCGCGATTCCAGTCACCATGAGTACTGTTTTCGCCTCGACTCCAGTCCGGTCGATTAGCATCGCCGCGATTCCAGTTGCCATGCTCACCGGACTCACCAGGACGCCAACCGTCACGTCCGCCATCTGGACGATTGCCGGGGAAATTCGGGCTACCGGAACTTCCCGGGAAAGACGCGGTGCCAGGTCTCTTCCACCAACTGTCTTTCCAACTGTTTCCATTTGGATTCCAATTGCGATAATGGGAATTCTCTTCATCTCGCATCTGAGCGGTGATGTTTCTATCAAGCTGCGTAAGCATCGACATCAAAGAATTTCGCTCATAAGAACTGAAACCGCCAATTCTATATTGCTGCTGAGCTCTGTCGATATTGTCGTACTCCGTAGACAGCTGTGCGAGTTCGCTGCGTGTAATTCTGCCTGAAGCGCGACCTCTATCAATACGCTCTTTCAAACTATTTTGATAAGCATCTATTTCTTGATTGAAGCTATTGGCGCCGGAGTTGTCTGCTTGCCACCAATTGTTGCGCCAAGATCTTCTCGACGGATCCCACATTTGATAGCGAGCGTTGACGTCGTCTTTCAAATAGCCGGTGAGCTGTTTATCGAGATTGGTGAGCGAAGTCATCATATTTTGACGAATCATCGGATTCATCGCCCTGTTACCAATTCCGCGACGAATCATCTCGACATTGTTGTACAGAGCTTGGACGGAATTGTAATTAGCCTGGCTCAATTGCCCGGTTTGCCGCCCTAGCGCTATGCGCCGAGCCAAATCTTGAGAATACGCTGCGATATCTGCGTCTTGCGCCGCTTGTGCTGAGGCGATAGTAATCGTCGCTGGTAACGTCACAGCCAATGCAATGAGCCTTTTCCACATAAATTGATTTCTCCTTTTTGCCTTAGGCATGACGATTGACTGCGCCAATAGTTGCCACTACTGACATCAGAATATCGGTGTCTTATTTTAGAACAATTTCAGCCGCTCAATTTCGCAGCGGTCCATAGTGGCAAAAGACGCCCGGATAGAGAGCTATGTTCCAAAGCTAACCCTGAATCTTCAAAACCGCCACGGCACAAGGGGGATGGCGCAAAACATAGTTGATAGTGTGACCAATAAAGAGCCCTTTGCCGATTTTGGGCTCAGCGCCAAGAACTATGAGATCGATGTCGTGCTGCTGTGCGGTAAGTATTGCGGCTTGAGCAGGATGGGCGCTGGTCTGAACAAGAATTGACTTGAATTCGACATCCAAAGCGTCCGCCAGTTCTTTCAGTGTATTTGTGATCTCATTGGACACATTACGCTCGATCTGTTTTCCGCTCTGCGTAGCCTCGCTGTACAGGTCATTAGCCTCGGACTCTTGTATGCAGAGGCAGAAAACTTTCGCATTGAGAGACTTTGCCAGAGAAATACCAAATTCGGCCGCAGCAATTGATTGTTCGTTGCCGCTTACAGGAATGAGCACTTCTTTTATTTCGCGCTGCATATTGGGATTCGGTTCGTAAATGACAAGCGCGCGGGTCGACGTATTTAGAATCACACCGTCGACAAGCTCGCCGAAAACATATTGGGCATCGCCGGGTGGTTCGTCTGTTGCCATAACAATCAAGTCGTATCCGCGATTTCCTTCCTCGGAAATAACCTTCATCGGATCGGCGGAAACAACCGTACTTTCAAAGACGCTGACGAACTTTCTGTCCACAGCATCTTTCAAACTTGCAAATGGTTTTTCGGAGGAGCCGTTAGGTTGTTTGACCCAGAGTGCTGTGGTTTCAACTACCTGAGATTGACCGATACTATTCAATAATTTGGCGATGAAGGCGTTTCTGCCGCGCCCTGAAGTCGGCCAAAGAACGCGCCTGATGCTACTAAGAATGGTGCGAGAGCGACGCTCTTCTCGCTTCATCTTATTGATCTCTTCATCCGTAATCTTCACTCTGCCCATTGTGAATTTCATCAACGGCGCCGAAACACCCGTTGAGAAGAGCGCAATGAAAATAATCACGGCGTACATGTCCTGGCTGATTATTTCAAGCGACAAGCCAAGCATGGCAAGAATGAGAC
>Ga0268298_10006440_pt1 | contig 10668 bp, 10 predicted proteins | sample WWTPWeurt_MetaG_FD_194462 | JGI IMG/M metagenome (GOLD analysis project Ga0268298, IMG submission 194462) | Activated sludge microbial communities from WWTP in Nijmegen, Gelderland, Netherland - WWTP Weurt | ecosystem: Engineered > WWTP > Aerobic digester > Activated sludge | place... | reverse complement strand
CATCCTGATTGAAAATTTTTCAGCGTTTCCAGCTTGTGCAATTTCGATATTATATAACATTACATCAGCAATTAAAACCGGGTCTACGCCCAATTTGATAAAATTACGAATGTGTTTTTGTGCAACTGATCTTCTTCTTTTTGGCTTTCTTCCCGCTGGCGGAAAATACTCTTTGGCTATTTTGAACTTAGCCTCCTCCACCATTTTATCTTCTTTTGGATTGAAAACAAAATTGTAAAACTCACGCACTTCTTTCAAGCGCTGATACAATTCTGAAATTTGTGATTCGAGTTCTTTTTTGGAAAGAGAAGCAAGATATCTGGACAATTCACGTTTGCTCACAAAGCCCTGGATTATTTTACAGCTGTTGATTCCAGTCTTGTAAAAGGTTTTGAACTTACAGATTGCAAAGCAGCGATGTATTCAAGAATTAATTTCTCAGGATCAGCAACCAGTTCAGGAACAAACTTGTGGAAAAGTCGGTTTAAATCAAAATTGAAAATAACCGAAGTTTTATCACCGGACTTAAATTTCAACCCTTCGATTAATGGATATTTTGCGCCGTTAGTTAGTATTTCTACAAACACCAGCGCTTCATCTTTGTTTCGGATACTGAGTGTATAATCCTGAATGTTTTTTGCCTGATTGGTTCTTTTGGAGTTATATCCATCAAGATAAGACTTTGAAATTTCCGTGACATTTCCTTGCGGATCAAACTCAAATGCGGCGGTCAAAACATCCTGACTGCCTTCATTTTCTTTGTTCAATTTTTTGAGGTACTTCAATTCGTCCTGAAAGAAAATACCGCTCAATGAAGGCCGCAGATTTCCCAATTTACACTGGATCATGATCAGACTATCCAAACCTTCAAACACCAGCCAATTAGGAATTTGTCTTTCAAATTTCTCTGTGTAAACACCCAACCCGTTTGAATTTGTCCAGGGTTGAACCTTTGAACTTGAATAAACTGTATTTTGTTTTGGTGGCTGCTGAGCACCGTTTCTGGTCAGCACATTCCAGTCATCCCGATATTCATATAAAAAGCGCAACTCATATTTTTTATCGGTTGAAGAATAACTCGCAGAATAGGAGTATTGTTTGTAGTACTGATCAGAAATTTTACCTTCCGGAACAGGCACAATAGAATATTCAGCATAAACTGCGTGAACACCTTTCGAAAAAAAATCATACAACCACGTTGAGTTATTCGGATCCACATCACCAGAAAATAAATTATGCGCGGACATCAGAAAAAATGCGACGGCAAGTGTTTTGGTATGTAATTTATCTGTGATCAGATTTTGTTATCCTTTAATTTCAGAAGGATAAAAATACATATAAATACGAATACAGTCAATAATCCTCCCGTAACCGTTGCGATTTCTGATTATTAGAGAACAAGATCCTTAATTATATGCCTGACGTTCTGAGCCATCGTTGCGGCGAACACAGCAACGTAATTGATCTTCTGAGGAATTTTTAATCCACCTGTTTTTACGATCCATTTTCCGGTTTCGCATGGATTTGTATGTTCCATTTCGAGCGCATATTTACCCGTATATTCTACATCAGCATCCCATGAATTCTTAAGTGAGTATACTTTGAAGCTGTTGTTACATTCTGATCCGGAATTCTCAATAATATAAAGGCCAGAAATAAATGACGTTGTTATTGAAATGACAGCTGGTGACGCCGCATTGCGATAATCTCGTGCTATTAAGACTTTGAGTGAATCATCTCCGGCTTTAATCAGCCAGCCAACCCCTCTTTCCTTAGAGATAAAAAGTGAAGCCATCCCGTCAAAATCATTCCCGGTAATTTTCCAATTTCTGAAAGACGAATCAGCGCGCTCAAAATTGATCATTCCATCCTTTGGGCCAATGCTTACTGATTCTATGAGATCAACCGCTGAAGTCTGATTTACTATTGTTTGTGTTACATACCGCACGCTTACTGGAATTCCTCCGGTTAACCCTGCTATAGGCAGCATCAAATAACACACTATTAGAAAGCGTTTAACCCACATATTAATTAATACGGAAAAAGGAAGAAGTTCGTTGGATTTTCACTAAACTAAAAGGAGTCTTCCACATTGTCGGTGAAAAACTCCCTTTAAAACCGCATAAATAAATGTGAGCCTTTGCTAAACAGGAGGAAAACCAGGAATAGCTCTGCGCTCTTGTAACAATAACGTTAACAGTGATATTGGTTACGGAATTAATAAAAATAAGTTTCAGATTATTGTTAACCAACAGAAATACAGCCATTCTTGATGGTGATTTTCATATCATTGGATACTTTGAATTCACCACACGGAGTATAGATAATACAATCGCTTGAACCACCTTGAATAGTCACGGAGGAGGTTCTTGAACCTCCAAATTCAACCTTAGTCATTACCCCTGCAATTTTTACATCCCAGGTGTAGGTTTTGCTGTCAGCATTATAATATTTAATGTAAACAGACGAGCGGGCAATGCCAGAAAAGATAAAAAGCATCAGCACGGACAGGAACACATTTCTTTTCATACAATTTGTTTTGATTAAATCTACCGCAAATATACGGCCAATCCAAGGTTTCAGGCAATTTTAACATGAACAATCTGTCAACATGTCGTTGTCAGATCTTAAAACAATTTCTCATTCGTATATCTGACAATGAGTTACATGCTAAATCCTAATTCATATCGGTCACCTTCCATAGTTGAAAGCATATCCTGAAATGACATGCTTTTTACCTCTGTATTGAGCATCGTCGTAATTTCCATTCTCATTTTTCTCAGATTTTTTGCATCCCAAAATCTGCGGATATCTTCATTATTCTGAAAAATTAATTTAGGAACCTGCTTCAGCGTACCATCTTCATTTTTTGCCACCATGGTAAAGTAGCAAGAATTTGTATGTTTTTTCTGACCTGTTTTTGGCTTGAGAGATTCAACCCTTATACCAATAATCATTGAACTGTTTCCGACATAATTGACTGAAGCGGAAAGCGAAACCAGTTCACCTACCTCTACTGGTTCTTTGAATTCGACTCCGTCAACAGAAACAGTAACACAATATGAGCCGGAATGTTTTGCTGCACATACATAAGCCACCTTGTCCATCATGCCTAATAGAATTCCTCCGTGCACTTTTCCTGAAAAATTTGCAAAAGAAGGAATCATCAGTTCTGTAATTGTTGTGCGCGAAAAATCAACTGTTCTTGCTTCCATAAAAATTCAATTTGGATAAAATTAATCTTTTATTTGTATTGATTCTGAATTGAACAAATATCCTATAATGATTTACAAAATCAACACAAGAAGTATTCAAAGCCATTAGATTTGTAGACGGACGACTGCAAATGACAACCCAAAATAAATACAAACGGTATCGCTCCATCATCGGGTTGAAATGCCCCAGATGCAGCAAGGGAGACTTGTTTATTAAAAAAGGGCTGATTGTTTATTCCGGTATGTTATCGATGCACGAACATTGTCAGGTTTGCAATCAGAAGTTTGAAATAGAACCGGGATTTTGGATTGGTGCTTTGTGGACCAGTTATCCGATTGTAGTGGTGATTGAAATTCCTTTTTTAATGATGGCATTATTTTCAGAAACACTGGGTCCATGGATTCCACTGGCCATGATGTTTTTTGCATTTTATTTAGCTTATCCCATCATGTTAAGATTAGGCCGGTCAATTTGGATTCACAGCTGGGTGCGATATGATGTTGGTTTGAAATAATGAAGTTCGAATTACAAATTTCAAAATACAAATTACAAATCACAAATAGTTTAATTCGTATTTCGTCAATCGCAATAAGTGGTTAATTTCAATCTTCTCTGAGCATTGCCGCAACAAAAGCGGTACTCCATGCTGCCTGAAAATTGAATCCACCTGTTACGCCATCAACATCCAGAATTTCTCCGGCAAAATAAAGTCCTCTTACTTTTTTACTTTGCATGGATTTAAATGAAACATCATTCAGACTCACTCCGCCGGCGGTTACAAACTCTTCTTTAAAAGTTGTTTTACCTGCTACTTTATATGAATCATTACTCAGAATATTGATTAGCTTATTTTTTTCTTTTTCTGAAAGCTGATTACAGTTTTTTATAGGTAATATTTCAATTTTTTCCAGCAAATAATCCCACAGTCTCTGAGGAATTTCAGGCAATCTGCAATTGGATATTTGTTTATTTCCGCATTTATGAAAATGTGAATGAACAATTGAACGAATCACAGATTCATTTTTTTGATTCAGCCAATTGACCTGCACTTTAAAGTCATAATTTTTATCTGCGAGCAGTCTGGCACCAAATGCAGACAATTTTAGAATAGCCGGACCACTCATTCCCCAATGAGTTATTAATAATGGACCTGAGGCTTCGAGTTTTTCTGACTGAATGGAAACCATTGCATTTTCAACAACAATACCCATTAAGTTTTTTACGGGTTCGTCCGGCATGTTAAAGGTGAACAAAGAAGGTATGGGAGAAACAATTTCATGTCCACATTTTTGCAGCCAATTTAGCTTTTCACGTTTAGGTTGGCCGCCGGTTGTGACAATTACCTTGTCAAATTTTTCTTGATCACCAGATGCAAATTTCAAAACTATTCCATTTGTATTTTCAATTCCTTTAACTTCTGCGTTTAATCTGATTTTGATTTTTTTTCTCAAAACTTCATCCATGAAACAATCAATGATGGTTTGAGAATTCTGTGATTTTGGAAACACACATTGATCTTCCTGAATGACAAGTTCAACGCCTCTTTTCTCAAACCAGTTCATGGTTTGTTCTGTTGAAAATACGCCAAATATTTTACGAAGCTGCCTTCCCCCTCTTGGATAATTTTTACTCAGCTCATCAATATCCGTACAGGCATTGCACACATTACATCTTCCACCACCGGAAACTTTAACTTTTGATAAAACTTTGGATGACTTTTCGAGAATAATTACTTCAGCTTCCGGAAAATTTTCTGCAATGTGAATCGCTGCAAAAAATCCGGCAGCACCACCTCCTATTATTCCCGCTTTCATGATATTATTTGTCTTCAGACACTTGCAAGCTGAAGCTTTTTGAATAAATCACCATCACTGATTTTGTACCCCTTTTCTATCAGATCAAAAATATCTTTTTCTCTGGAGCCGATATAATTTTTCTCTGATTTATAAATGCTGAGACTGTTTTCTTATCTTCTGATCCTGACTTTTCATCATCCGTTTTGGTGTCTTCCAGTGCAATACAAATCATTTTGTCTGACAGGCATTGAATTGCCTGAACATATTTTTTTGTACGTATCTCAATAAAATTGACTTTACGTAAAACACTTTCGAGAATTACATCACTGAATAATTCAATAATTTTGTCTACGCTGGCTAAATCATTCTCTTTAATGTACTCCCATTTTTCAGGCTCGATACCATTCACGACCAGAAAATCAATGAATTCTTTTTGGAATTCCTGAAGCTCTTCAGAATTAAGTAATCGATATTTTGGCATAAACCGTCGGTATCGTTTCATACAAATATCGAAAGTTTTATCAACAAAGCCATAGAATAGGTAAATTTGGATGAACATCAATGGAACCGAATTCAATTATTACCGAAAACAAATACGCTGAGCTTCTTCAGAAGGAAAAATATCTGGAAGTTATCAATGCGTTTGCAACCGGCTTAATTGAAGCAGAAACAATCGAAGAAATTTTATGGGCAGTGACCCGTCAGGCAATTGCCAATCTGAATTATTATGATTGCGTGATTTATTTGTATGACGAAAAGAAAAAAGCGTTGATTCAACGAGCAGCCTACGGACCAAAAAACCCGAAAGATCTTGAAATTGCTAATCCCATTGAACTAAAACCCGGAATTGGCATTGTTGGAACTGTTTTTCAAACAGGCATCGGAGAAATAGTAAATGATACCAGTGTTGATTCACGTTACATAGTTGATGATGGTGCCAGATTATCAGAAATTTCCATTCCTTTGATTCATAAGGGAAAGGTACTGGGAGTGCTGGACTCTGAACATCCTGATAAAAACTTTTTTACCGAGCAGGATTTCAAAATGCTTTCTACCGTTGCAGCCATGGTTTCAACAAAACTTGTTCAGGCAAAATCAAACGAGCAGGTTAAAAAATATCAAATCAATCTGGAAAAATTGGTTCAGCGAAAAACCAGACAACTTGAAGAATCCAACAAAGATCTGCTGTCCAAAAACAAAGAAAAAGAAGTTCTTATCAAAGAAATTCATCACCGTGTAAAAAACAATATGCAAATCATTATTAGTCTGCTCAACATGCAGGCTAATCTTGCATCGAGCGAACATGAAAAAGCGGTTTTCAGTGAAAGCAAAGACCGGATCAGATCGATGGCCCTCATTCATGAAAGACTCTATCTTGAAAAAGACATATTGAATATCTCACTCAATGAATACATAGATGAACTGATTCATGAACTTTCTTCGTCGTACCGAAATGATCAGCACGTTGAATTTATTGTAAAAGCGGAAAAACTGGAAGTCAGTATTGACGCTGCCATTCCAATTGGATTGCTGATGAATGAACTGATCACCAATTCACTCAAACACGCGTTTATTGATAAAGGTGGAATTATTTCTATTGAAGAGTATTATGAAAATAATGAAGTGACCTTGATTATAAAAGATTCAGGCCCTGGATTTGACTTTGAAAACTATCAGGGAAAAACGTTTGGACTTGAACTGATAGAAATTCTTGTTTCACAATTAAACGGTGTGCTGGAATACTCAAATAAAAACGGATCGCATTATCTGATCCGATTCCCTTATCAGTAGTATTCGTTTATATCGTTTAACCAAACCCAATTATAATTAACTTCGTTAACTCAATAAGAGATAGAAAAGGTATGAAAAACCTGCTGGTATTATCACTTGTCATTTTTGGTTTTGCTTCCTGCAAAAAAGAACCTACCACCTGGCAGACAGACTGGTCAGCACCTGTTGCTCACGGCCACCTGACGCTAACAGACGTTATTCCTGGTGAATACCTTGAATCAGATGGAAGCGGTAACATTTCTTTGGTCTATCATGGAGCAGTTTATTCATTTACTATTGATACCCTTGTAGATTTGCCTGATACGACCATTATTAAAAAGTCGGCGGTTGGAGTTTCGTCACTCAATGTTGCGCCCGGATTTGTTTATACCGATACCTATGATCAGGAATATTTAATGGATCAGATAGAGTTAAAAAAAGTGAGAATTAAAAGCGGAACCGTGGATGTTCAGGTATCATGTCCCTGGCCTGGCGCTTCTTTGATCACCTGTTCCTTTCCAAAAATTACATTGAATACGATTCCATTTGAAAGAATTTATTCCATGCCTGCTGCAAGTATTTCAAATCCGTCAACAAGTTCTGAAACTATTGACCTTGCCGGATATTATATGGATTTAACTGGTACCAGTGGCAATCTTATTAATTACTTGAGTGCTGAATTTGAAATGGGTTCCAACGAGGCCACAAACACATTTACTATTTCAAACGCTGACAGCATTTCCTACATTATCAGTTTCAGTAATCTCAAACCTGATTATGCTAAAGGATATTTTGGTCAGTATCATTTTGAAGATACCGTTGGAATTTCATTGGGCTTTATGAAAAATATCACCGCGGGCATGATAGACATAGATTCAATCAGCATGATGCTCACCATTAAAAATGGATTTAATCTGATTGCTCAGACAAAAATTACTGATCTGAAAGGACTGAACTCGAAGACAAGCGGAATAGTTGATTTAAATTATCCGATGGATAATACGATGATGAACATCAATCCAGCTACCGGAAATATTTGGAATCACACACCATCTGAATTCCCAATTACAATAAATAATAACAACAGTAATATCACTTCATTTATTGAAAATCTCAATGATTCACTTTTGCTGGGATATGAATTAGACATCAATCCTTTTGGAAATGTTACCGCAGGATCTGATGAAGTTTTTCCCGGTTCAGCGTTTGAATTATATCTTGATGCTGAATTCCCGCTTGCATTTGGTGCAGATGATCTGACACTGGTTGACACGTTTGAAATAAACTATGATAATCCAGAAAATTTTTATCCGGAGAATGGTGAATTTTCGTTATTGTATTCCAACGGATTTCCAATTGAAGCATTAGCCATATTTATTGTTCAGGATGAAAATCACATCACACTTGACACACTTCAATCATCTCAAATTATTAATTCCGGAGCCTATAATTCCACAACTTATTTGACTACTCCGGCGAGCGGTGAAATTTTTATTAATCTCAATTCAGAAAACATTGCCAACCTGGATCTTGCAAAGTATGTGATTATGCAAATTCAGTTTTCTACTGATCAAAATGCGATGATAAAAATAAATACAAACGCTTACTTTGATTTTGTTTTGAAGTCTGACCTGAAAATGAATGTTTCACTGTGATGAAAAAAAGTACTATTTATTTTCTGCTGCTTTTTTCCGGCTTTGTTTCAAAGAGTCAGGAACATTTGCAGATTTTTCAGGATACTGTCAATGAAGATAATCTATTAAAAATTTCATCGCTTAACCATTATTCCAGTAACAGATTCAATAATGCATATCTCGATAAATTTCTATTTGGTGGAAATATTGATCAGCAATTGAAAGACAATAATTTTAACAGGCTTAAAACGGTCAATGTAATTGGTGGAGAATTTGAACAGCGAATTGATAGTTACACACCAACTATTCATCCTCTAAAAAAAGAAAAGTACGGTTTAATGCTTTCTTTTTCGGACAATCATCTCCTTTCAGCTACCATTCCTAAAGACTTATATACGTTGGCTATGTATGGCAATGCTGATTATGTTGGAGACACGCTGAATTTGAGTTATGGCCATGCACAATATCAGCACTATCAAAAAATGTCAGTAGGTTTTTACGAAAAGAAAACCATGTCATCCATCCAATTGTCTTACGTGGCAGGTTCAAGGGCTTTTGACTTTTATACCACTCAATCTTTTTTATGGACTCACGCGGCCAACGATTCAATTGAATTTCAGGCTCAAGGTCAGGGATTCTCTACGGATTCATTAGCGCCCTATTTTGCATTTCAGGGTTCAGGATTTTCACTTGACATTAGTTACAACTTCATTTTTAACAGCAAAAAAGGAGATCGTCAGATAGTAAATTTCAAACTCAGCAACGCCGGAGCAATTTTCTGGAATAAAAATTCCAATAAGTATAGTGTTGATACAAATATTAAATACGGTGGTTTTGACATTGCTGATTTTATTAATCAAGATAGTTTAACCGGCAAATGGAATTTTGAAGATACGTTAGGTATTGTGCAGGCCAAAACAAATTATTCAGAGGCGTTACCCGTTGAACTTTCTATTGAAAAAATGGCTGATGCGCAAGGAAAAAAACTGCAGGCAATTTTTGGATTTAAAGCCATACTGACGCAGGATTACCGACCTTATTTTTATGGAGGTATTCACTACCGTCCGGTACAGTATTTTTCTGCATCAACCTATTTTTCTTACGGTGGATTTGCGGGATTGAGATGGGGACTTTATTGCAATTTCAGCGCAGGCAACAAAATCCGAATATCACTTGGTACGGCAGACATGATTGGCAACATTTCAAAGAATTACGGATTTGGAAGAAGTGTAAATCTGATGGCGGTGTTTAAACTTTAGATATGATGAAAAGTTTGATATTGATATTTACTATAACTATTCTGTCGACGGCATATAGTCAGAATATTCACTTTTTTAAATCATACGGAAATTCAGGTTATGATTACGGAAGAGATATTAAACAGACGCCTGATACAGGTTATGTTGCAACAGGTTCATCAAGTAGTTTCGTTTCTGGCAATGCTGACGCTTTTTTATTGAAAGTAGATTCGCTTGGAAATTTTGAGTGGTCTTATAATTATGGAGGAAATGATTCTGACTGGGGCAATTCGGTAGTTGTGACAAATGATTCTTCGTATGCAATCGGAGGATATACAAACAGTTTTGGCGCTGGAGGGTTTGATTTTTATCTAATAAGAACCGACAAGAATGGTATTCCTATTTGGGAGAAAACCTATGGTGGCACAAATTGGGATAAAGGGGAAGCTGTTATTCAAAATCCGGCTGACAGTGGTTTTGTAATTGTGGGAGAAACATACAGTTTTGGTGCCGGAAACAGAGACATGTATATTGTACGAACGGATAAAAATGGAGATACGATTTGGACAAAAACATACGGAGGTATTGAAGATGATTGGGCAACAGGAGTTTTGGTTGACGGAGATTCAATTGTTGTGTGTGGTGGCACAGAGAGTTTTGGAAGTGGCATGAGTGACGGAATAATTTTGAAAATGCATCAAAACGGCACAGTAGGCTGGATTAAAGTTGTTGGTAAAGAACTTGAAGACCACTTCACATCGCTGGTAAAGTTTTCAGCAAGCTATTATTTAGGAGGAACAAGAGATTATCACAATGGAAGTTGGTTGAATGATTTTTGGATGTATCGAATTTCAACTAATGGAAATTTAGTGCAAGTTGATACGACGATTGAAAATGGATCTCATGAATACGAAATTGCACATGATATCGTAGTTGCGCAATTAGGAAATATTTATTTTGCAGGTCAAACAAAATCCTTTGGATATAGCACAATCGATATGTTTCCGGATGCCT
>Ga0268298_10006439_pt1 | contig 10668 bp, 8 predicted proteins | sample WWTPWeurt_MetaG_FD_194462 | JGI IMG/M metagenome (GOLD analysis project Ga0268298, IMG submission 194462) | Activated sludge microbial communities from WWTP in Nijmegen, Gelderland, Netherland - WWTP Weurt | ecosystem: Engineered > WWTP > Aerobic digester > Activated sludge | place: Netherlands... | reverse complement strand
CACAACCCGCCGTTGTGGCAATGGCAACGGCTTCCTTCGGAACAAGCGAGCAACAATTCTTCAGCGAAATATGTCCCCACAGACGAGCCGGAGATTTAGCTCATCGCCCTGGGCAACATTGAATCACTTTTCAACGTGCTGACTCATATACATCGCTCTGTTTCCACCAAGCTACAATGAAGACTTCCGGAGGATGCCATTGAATTCGACACCCGAGATCGGTATCGCAGAACGGCTTCGAGTCTGGCGGAAAAGCACGCTTGCAATGACCCAGCAAGAGTTGGCTGAAGCGACCGGGGTTCATGTGAGCGCCATTCGAAAATACGAGAACGGCCATTGCGTGCCGGGCTACGAATCTTTACTAGCCATTGCTAGCACGGGGGTTAATCTGCACTGGTTGCTCACCGGCGAAGGTGAGATGCACGCAAAGGTCAATAGATTGGGGAGCGCAGCCAAAACAGAGGCTGACGCACAACTCGTTCGCGTACTAATGGCAATCGAACAGCTTCTACACTGCATGCCGGACCACAAGCGTTCTGCTGTCCTGGATGAGATTGTTTCTCGCGTTCAGGAAGTGAAACGAATAAATGATCTGGAAATTCTTGCGGCGAAGTTGGAGCAAGAAAAGGGCTACCTCCGAAAATGATGAGTGGTCGGTACGGGGCTTTGATCGTGTGGGAGTGGGTGTGGGTGTTCGAGGGCAATACGAAGGGAAGGTCTCTGGTTCCACCTTTACGGGGGTTGCGATGATGCAAGAAGTATTGCAGTATCTGAAGACACACGGTCAGCGCCTTGACTCTGAGATTGCCGCAGCCACCGGAATACCCCTTGAACAGGTACGGCGCGATACATCTGCCCTTTCAACCATGGGCCAAATCACCACCTGCAGCGTGACACGATTCAACGGCGACGAACGATTTGAAGGAATTCAATGCCGCCCGGCGACATTCATTCCACCCAAGTCGCCAGGCAGGAAACCAGGCGCCCAAGTTAAGGCAACCGTATGACATTGACCAAGGCCGACCTCGCCGACCTTCTTTTTGAAAAAGTTGGCCTGAACAAACGCGAAGCCACGGATATGGTCGAGGCCTTTTTCGATGAGACACGTTTGGCCCTCGAAAGTGGTGATGGGGTAAAACTCTCCGGCTTTGGCAACTTTGACTTGCGCGAGAAACCGCAACGTCCCGGCCGAAACCCCAAGACTGGAGAAGCCGTTGCCATCACAGCACGTCGCGTTGTTACTTTCCATGCCAGCGCCAAGCTGAAAGCGGCCGTGGAAAGCACTCCTCGGTGACAGGCTTTCGTCGTCCCTTTTTTTGCACCAGCGAGTCAATCCAATTCTTTGTCCCAGTACCGCCATGACATCATCATCCGAAAACATCTACTGCTACCACTGCGGCCGGCATCATCCTCGCCAAGAAATGCGCCAGATTGAAACCAAGAGTGGCAAGAAGTGGCGTTGCATTCAATCTATTGAAGCCACCAAGAAGAACAGAAGTCAGCGCGATGCCTTTGGAATAACCGTCACCGCCATCAACACGTCGGAAAATCAGGCGCGGATCAAGTCCAGGCTACATGCTGAACGATTGGTGGCTGGACAATAGGCTTCGGCCGGTCTCGAGCGAAAACTGCTCCAACCTCAACGAAAGCAGCAGGCCTATTGCTCAGCCCGCTAGTTTAGATGCTCCGAAGCGGTCAGTGGTCACTGAGTCCTTTGTGCCCATTCCGGCCAGTCGCATTTCTCCAAACCGGTCAGTCAGCCAAATCCTGATTTTGCGACCTGGATGCTCCTAACCGGCCATTGGCGACCTCAACCTACCGGCCATCAACGGCTGTAGCGGCCTCCAAAAACAGATGCATCTAGACGGCGGGAACTCACCAGATACCGGCCGTTCAGCCCGGTAGATTGCCAGGCTGCTGGTCGGCCATGAGCGGTAACGGCCGGAAGACGCAAGAACTTCCTGAGTCTGGACACAAATCTTCGGCGCCCCGGTTGAATGCCGGCGCGTCGCGGCCGGGCGCAGCTATCAGGAAACGGCGTCAAGGATACCGAGCACGCGCGCACGACCGAGTAGGTGCTTTCGGGTTCCCACGTCGAATTTGCCGAACAGGTTCTTCAGGTGCCACTTGACCGTCTCCTCCCCAATACCCAAGGCGAGCGCGATCTCCTTATTCGATAGGCCGCCGGCGAGAAGTTGCAGCACTTCCCTTTCCTTGGTGGTCGGGAGTGTGCCCGGGATAACCCGGGCATGAGTCTGCCCTGTGCACGGCGACTTCAAGGCAAACAGCGGTCGGTGCAGATGCGTCCATGCCGGCCTGGCAGATCCGCGACTAACACGTCGGGCCCGGTCGATCGGATCCGGATGGATATCGGCCAGGATACGCTCCATGCCCAGAGTTTCCGCCAGACTGATCACCTCCCGGAAAACCGTGTCGCCGTCCTCGCCGTAACGCTTCATTGGCAATGTCCGCGGCAAGGCGAATTGGATGCTGTCTCTGTCTTGTCGCAATCGTTTGGCTATCAGATCGATCGCTTTAAGATGGACAAGCAACTGGCGCCAGTCCTGCATCGCCACATCGGCATAAGAGATCGTATTCATCGGGCAATAGACCTTTGGGTGCGAGTTAGTGCAACCATTCTGGGTTTTTGATGTGGCGGCTGCCAACAACTGGCTGCGATTAATGCAGGTTCTCATAATCGCGTAAGCGTCGCCGGTCATTACAGTGAAATCATTTGTCTGAAGGGAATCCGTCGCGAAGCTCGATCTCTGAACAGCAGCCGGACAACAAGTCTTACAAGCCGTGCCACAAAAATCAAAGCTGATCCCGAATCAGCAGCAGCGCTATGACAGCGTGCAACGCAACGGCGGGCCCCCCCAGGTGTCCGACGAGGCCCAAGTAAGCGAGATACAGCGCAATCAGCCGGTTGTAGACCAGCATTGCCCGCAAAGCAGGCAGGTTGCTATCATCGCCCCGCTGGCCGGGCCAGCACGCCAATCCCAACGCGCTGGCACCCGGCAAGCCCGGCGCAGGCTCTTCATTGACCTCAGTGGCGTACGATGAAACAATCGTGATTCCCGCGCACCGGCTTCGGTCCGAACATTTGTGAGCAAGCACGTGTCGTCCCCACCGACCCAACAGAATCCACCCAAGGTATCGGAAACTACGGCCATCGGCAGCTATGGCATGGCCATCTCGCGGGCACTGCAAGCTTCAGGTATTGACAGCGCGCGCATCTTTCGATCAGTCGGGGTGCCTGCTGAACTGGCCAACGATCCGATGACACGTCTGCCCACGGCGACATTGACGCGCCTTTATCACGCCTGTGTCGAGGTTACCAATAACCCCTATTTTGGCCTTGTCGTATCACGTCATATCCATGTCTCGAATCTTCACGCGCTGGGTTATGCGCTGGCCGCGAGCACCACGCTGATGGATTTTTGCCGGCCTGTGGAGCGGTTTTTCCGGCTGGTTTCCCAAGTCGGCAAAGTCACGGTCACGGAAACCGGGGACAAGGTCTATCTCAAGTTCGAATATCTGGTCGAAATCAGCGGGGAAACCGAAGACGCGTTCTTCGGTTTCGTGGTGCTAACCATGCGGCACCTCTATCGCCCTGACTTCCATCCCCTGCGCGTCGAATTTCACCACCCGATGCCTCGAGAAGGTGCCGGCCCGTATGAGGAATTGATCCGCGCACCGGTGAGCTTCTCGCACACCGACGGCCTGCTGGTATTTGATCGCAACGATCTGCTGCAAACCCTGGATGGATCCTGCCCGGAACTGGCTCAGGTCAATGACACCATCGCCGTTAACTACCTGGCCAAGCTTGAGAAGAACGACGTAATTGCCGTGGTGACACAAAAGATCATCGAACTGCTGCCGAACGGCGAGTGCAATCGCAACAAAGTGGCCAGTGCCCTGTGCATGAGCCCGACTACCCTGCAACTCAAGCTCTCACAGCGCGGCACCAACTTCCAGCAGATGCTCGATGACATCCGCAAGGAACTGGCCTGTAGCCACATCCGCCAGAGCACGCGTTCGGTGACCGAAATCACCTTCATGCTTGGCTTCACCGATCTGAGCAACTTCACCCGCGCCTTCAAGCGCTGGACCGGGCGCTCGCCGAGCGAGTATCGCCAGGGCCGATAGTCAAGGCTTCCATATCGGACAGTTCGCCGGACCTGAGATTTACTGAATCAGCCGATTACGAGAAACAGGTTCGAATCCATTGCCGGCCGCGCAGTAGGCGTTTCCGACGGCGACATCATCACCGTCCTCGATCCCCAACGCCAGCAGCACAAGTTCCGTCTCTCCGGCATCGACGCACCGGAATCGAAACAGGCTTTCGGTCAGGCATCGAAGAAGAACTTGTCAGCGATGGTTTTCGATCGCGAGGTCATGCTGGACTGCGGGAAGACGGATAAGTACCGGCGCCAGATCTGTGTGAGTCACACTCAATTGGCCTGGGCTGGCTGGAGTGGTCTTACCCGAACTGGTCGAGATAGTATGGCGTGCCGGCAGATAGCGGCTACTTGAGTTCAATTACCGGTAACTGGGCTTGGATTCAACTGGTGGATGCAACAGATTGGCTGAATCGTTCAGCAGGCGTTTCGTAGTTTAGTGTTTTCCTTGGGCGCCCATTCAGTTTCCTGGCTACGGCATTTAGTTGAGCTTGGGAGTAGCCAGAGATGTCTATGCCTTTGGGGAAATACTGCCGCAACAACCCATTCGTATTTTCGTTAGACCCTCGCTGCCAAGGGCTATGTGGGTCGCAGAAGTAAACCTTGATGTCAGTCGCCAGCGTGAAGCGCTTGTGGGCGGCCATCTCCTTGCCTCGATCCCACGTGAGTGATTTGTAGAGCTCTTGTGGCAACTTGCGAGCATTCTTGATCAAGGCGTTGATGACCGTCTCGGTATCTTTACCGGCGATCTTCACCAACATCACATAGCGTGTATGGCGCTCGACTAGGGTTGCAATTTGGCTGGTGTTGTTTCCGAACAGCAGGTCCCCTTCCGAGTGTCCTGGTATCGCCCGATCTTCAACCGTGGCTGGACGCTCACTGATCGATACCGTGTCGGTGATCTTGCCGTGATTCTCCGTCTTCTGAGTGTGATGGCGCGAACGGCGCATTGCTCGTGTCCGCCTCAAATGCTGCAACAACTCTTTCTTCAAGGCACCGCGGGCTTGAATGTAGAGGCTGCGATAGATGGTCTCGTGCGACACGTGATAGTTCTCGTCTTCAGGGTAAGTACGCTTCAGCCACCCAGCAATCTGCTGCGGCGCCCACAGCCCTTGGAGCTTACCGGCCACGATGTTCGCCAATCGTATGTTCTCAGCTAGCTTACAGGTCTTGGGGCGACGTGCCTGATCCCAGGCGGCTTGGTCCGCCTGACTTGCCCGGTAACCCTCTATCCCGCCATTGCGTCGGAGTTCCCGACTGATCGTCGACGGTGCCCGGCACAGGTGTGTGGCAATCGATCGGATCGATTGCCCTGCCACAACCCCTCTGGATATTTCCTCGCGCTCGGCCAGCGTCAGCGCTAACTTGGATCGGTACCTCGGCTCTGGTCTGATCCCGCCCGTCCGAGCAAGTATCCCTTGCACAACCGAGTGATTTCGGTCAAACAGTTGGGCGATTTTTTGCAGCGAATCACCCTTCTGCCAGCGTTCCCACATCAGGGCCTTTTGCTGCTCCGTGTAATAAATCCTTGACCGGTATTTCATCTGCAACACTCCTTCTGCTTACGCAGCTTTTAAGTGTGTTGCATCCACCAGTTGAATCCAAGCCTCAGTGCTGCCATTGGGCAAGAAGCTCGACCAGATAGCCAGCGCCCCATTGCCGACAGTCGCGAAAGTAAAAGCGGCCGCTCGCTTAATGAGATAGCAATAGCAAAGCGGCCGTTCAAGTCGAGACAGGTCAAGACTACTTGCGTGATCGAACTCTTCGATCAGCGTGGAGGGGTTCAGATGTCCGCTTATTCTGAAATTTCGAGGGCGTCGTCGACCTCAATACCCAGATAGCGCATGGTGCTTTCCAGCTTGGAATGGCCGAGCAATAGCTGAACCGCGCGCAGGTTTTTTGTGCACCGGTAGATCAAGGTTGCCTTGGTCCGGCGCATTATGTGGGTACCGTAGTGTGTCGTATCGAGCCCGCCGCGCACAGCACCGCATGCAGGGCATCGCCGAGCTGTCCTTGGAGGTAACAGCGATCCATCCGGTGATCTGACTTCAGGTGCCCAATGGCCGATTCGATCGCCTGTCGGCGTTTGAGCCATTTGCGCTGCCGAGCGGTGAGCGACTTGTACTTGCCGCGATGGATGATCTAAACACCGGGGTTGTTGGCATCCACGCCCCGGTAGCCCAGATCGACGATGACCTCCTTGGGCCGACGACCGATGTCTTCAAGCAAAATCGTTGTCTGCTCCAGTTGCGCGCTCAGAACATGTCCGTTATCGGGTTGCCGGGGAAGGTTCGGGCGCCGATCATCAGGCCACTTTTGTGCGTGACAGCAATGCTGGCCTTACTCACCATGAAACGAGGCACGGTCGGCCGCGTAGTGCTTCAGCGCTAGAAAATAAAAACCTGAGGCGATGACGCTGACGATCGGTACCATCATCATAGCGTTTTGCAAACCAATCTGATCGCCCAGCCAACCGGTCACCACCGGCCCCGGCGCCATGCCCAGGAGGGTATAGCACATCGCCACCACGGCAAAGCTGGTGGCGTGAATGCTCGATGGCGTCAAATCTGCAACCACCGCCGAGGAGGGCCCGCTAAAGCCTGCACTGAGCATCAGGCCACTGCCAATCAGGAAGAATTGCAGAGTGCCCGCCGGCAAACTGAATGCCAGGAACAACACCAGTGCCGACCCCAGACAATAGATCGCCGACAGACGCAAGCGGTTCAGCCGATTTTTTCGGCTCAGGCGATCGACCAGAATGCCGCCACCGATCATGCCGATGCTGGTGCACACCACCAATAGACCGGAAGACAGGGCGGCCTTGGATGGCTCCAGACCGTGATAGCGGTTGAGGAAGCTCGGCATCCATGCCAGATAAGCGCCCTGAAGGAACATGCCCAAGCCGACGCCAAGAAAGGTGAAGATCGTGGTGCGCTTGGCGAAAAGCAAGCGAAACACCACTCGCAAACTCGGACGAGGTGCACCCGCCGGCGCAGTCCGCGGCGGCTCTTTCACCACAAACGGGAAGCAAATTGCCAGCGCCAAGCCGAACAGGCCGATAACAATAAAGGACATCTTCCAGCCCAGATATTTGGCAAGCAGTCCGCCGAGGACAACACCAAGCACCGCCCCGATCATTCCCGCGGCAAGAAACGCTCCCATCACCGTCGCGTGCAACCGGGCAGGAAAGACTTTGGCCAGTATGGCGGAACCCGCGCTACCGTACCCTGCCTCGCCCAGCCCAACGAAGGCGCGCGCGATCAGCAGCGTGGTGAAATTGACCGAGAAGCCACAGGCAATGGTCGCTATTGCCCAGATCAAGGCCATCAGCGTAATACTCTTGACCAGACCAATCCTGTCGGCGATGAACGAAATCGGCACGCACATGATACCGACGACGAGCGCCACGACACTGGCCAGCGAGCCCAGTTCAGTATCACTCAGGTGCCAGTCGGCCTTGAGGAACGGGAAGAGGACGTTGATCACCTGGCGCGACAGGTAGTCTGACATCATCAGGCCAAAAGCCATGGCGAAGACCGTCCACGCGTACAGGCGCTTGACCGGGTAGGGCTCGTCAAGCGATGGCGGCGCACTGCTCTGGGGGGCGGCTATAGCCAAGGGGTTCTCCGCAGTAAGAGGATCGGGGCAAGGCGCACGATGTCGAGACGTGCTTACTTGCCGTAGGTAGTGCGCAGGTAATGCTGGATGTCGCCGGTCTGCCACATCGAGGTGCCGGTATTCGGATCAATGATGTACGGCACCATCATCTTGCCCGCACGTTCGAGAAAGTTGCGGCGGTTTGCCGAGCAGCCGGCAAAGGGGGCTTGAATGGCCCCCGGAACGCTCATATCCATTGCCGTGCCAGGACGGAAGGCAAGGCAAAACGCATCAACCGATGCGCCGTTCCCTGCCCTGCCAGTACTTGCCCTGGACCTTGCGTCGTAGCACCTTGCCCACGGCCGACATTGGGAGCTCGGCGACGAAGGCAATGCTCTTGGGCGACTTGATCGCGCCGATGGCCGCCTTGACGTGGGCAATCAGCGCCTGCTCATCGACCGCGGCACCTTCGCGCAGCATCACCTCGGCGTGCACCGCCTCACCCCACTCCTGGCTGGGGATGCCGATCACCGCGGACATCAGTACCGCCGGATGGGAGTTCAGCGCGGCCTCAACCTCAGAGGCGTACACATTGAAACCGCCGCTGATGATCATGTCCTTCTTGCGGTCGATCAGGTACAGCAGGCCCATCTCGTCGATGCGGCCGATGTCGCCGGACTTCCACCAGCCATTGACGAACTCCTTGGCGGTCTGCTCGGGGTTGCCGTAGTAGCCCGAAATCACGCCGCGGTGGCGGATCCAGATCTCGCCCGGGTCGCCCACCGGCACCTCCCGGCCCTCGTCATCGACGATCATCACCTCGACGCCCGGGTTCGGCAGGCCGGTCGAGGCCAGGCGCGCGCGGTCGGCGTCGCTGCCGCTGCGGTGCAGACGCTTGGGCAGTGCGCACACCACGCCCGGCGCCTCAGTCGCACAGTAGGCTTGGAGGAATACGTCACCGAAGGCCTGACGCAGTTCCACGATCTTGTCCGGGCTCATGGGCGCGGCACCATAGATCACCGCCTCCAGCGAACCCAGATCGCGCGGGCGCTGCTCTTGCAGGGCGGCCAGGCGGTACAGCAGGGTCGGCACCAGGAAGGAACTGGTAACCCGATGGCGCTCGACCATGCTGCGCCAAAGCTCGATGTCCGGGATGTTCTGGGTCAAGTTGCAGCCGCCCGCCGTGAAGGTCGGCAACAGCACCAGAAAGCTGCCATGGGACAGCGGCGCGAAGTGCAGCATGCGCGTGCCGCGGTGAAACACGTGGTCCTCCATGGCATTCATGCTGTCGATGATGAAGGCCAGGTTGTCGTAGCTGTAGGCCGCGCACTTGGGCGTGCCGGTGGTGCCACCGGTGAAGCGGTACAGCGGATGGTGCGCGTGGCAGTCCAGCTCCACGTCCGGCTCGGTATCGGCGGCGACGTTGACCAGCGCCCAGAAGTCATAGGTACCGGGCACCGGCTCGGCCGGCGTATCCAGCACCACCACCTTGATGCCCAGGGCAAGCAGCGCCGGCGCATATCGCGCGGCCATGCCGGCTTCGATCAGCACCACCTTGGGCTTCATGAACTCGGCCATGCGCAGGTGTTCTTCCAGCGGGTCGCGCACGTTGGTGAACACCGCCGAGGCCTCGCCCTTGAAGATGGTCCACAGGTGCAGCAGGGCCAGGTTGTCGTTCTCCAGGATCAGCAGGTAGCGGTCCCCCTTGCCCAGCCCAAGATCGTCACGCAGCACGTTGGCGATGCGGTTGGTCAGCAGGTGTAGCTCGCGAAAACTGTAACTGCGCTCGCGCTCGCAGTTGATCAGCGCCGGCGCGTCACCATGCTGCTCGGCAAGGCGGCGGAAGATTCGTGCGAAATTGACTTTCATGCCCATGCTCAGTGCTCCTGGTTAAAAGGCCGAAATGCCGGTCAGACCGCGACCGATGATCAGCTTGTTGATTTCGGTGGTGCCTTCCGGGATGGTGCACACGCGCGCCTCGCGGAACAGGCGTTCCACCGGGAACTCGCAGGTCACGCCGTTGCCGCCGTGGATCTGCAGCGCCTGACTGGTGATCTCGACGCCCAGCTCGGTGGCGAACCACTTGGCCATGGCCGATTCGGACTCGCAGCGCACACCGCGATCGAGCAGGTCGAGGGCGCGCAGGATAAGTAGGCGCGAGGCATCGATCTTGGTGGCCATTTCGGCCAGGTAGCCGGAGATCAGTTGGTGGCCGGCGATGGCCTTGCCGTGCTGCTTGCGCTCCTGTGCGTAGCTCACCGCCGCTTCCAGCGCGGCGCGGCCAAGCCCCACGGAGAACACCCCGACCAGTGGCCGGCTGACGCCGAAAATGCCGCCCACCTGGCGCAGACCCTGACCGTTCTGGGTCAGGCGATGCTGCTCCGGCACCTTGCAGTCGGCGAAGAACAGCTGCGCGGTGGAGGTGGCATTCAGCGCCATCTTGTGGATGTTCTTCGAATCGAAGGGGCTCTCGCGCCGATCGACCAGGAACAGGTCCAGCGCCGTCGGGGCATCGCCAGTGCGCGCCACGCAGATGCAGATGTCGGCGTAGTCGCCGTTGGAGATCCAGGTCTTCTCGCCGGAGAGGGCGTAGCCGCCCTCCACCGGCTTGGCCTTGCACTTGATCTCCACCACGTTGGAGCCCACGTCCGGCTCGCTGATGCCCATGCAGGCGATGGCATCGCAGGCAAGGATCTGCGGCAGGTATTTGTCGCGCAGTTCGGGCGCCAGCAGCTTCTCGCACAGGGTGGCGACCATGGTCTGGATGAAGGCGGTGATGCCGATGCTCAGGGACACCGCGCAGAGTTCCTCGAGCAGCAGGCCGAAGGTCTTCCAGGACAGGCCGAGGCCGCCGTGTTCCTGGGCGATGGGGCCGCCGACGAAGCCGAAC
>Ga0268298_10006438_pt1 | contig 10668 bp, 4 predicted proteins | sample WWTPWeurt_MetaG_FD_194462 | JGI IMG/M metagenome (GOLD analysis project Ga0268298, IMG submission 194462) | Activated sludge microbial communities from WWTP in Nijmegen, Gelderland, Netherland - WWTP Weurt | ecosystem: Engineered > WWTP > Aerobic digester > Activated sludge | place: Netherlands... | reverse complement strand
AGGCCCACGTCATGGAGGATCGCGCCGATGCTGACCGCCTCCACCTCCTCGGTGGTGAGCTCGAGCTTCAGGGCCAGGTCCCGGGCCAGGCGGGCGGTGGCCAGGCTGTGGGGACGCAGGGTGGGCATCCGGCTCTCGCTCGACTGGAGGATCCGGTGGCTGACCGAGATGAAGGCGTGGTGGTAGCGCTCGTGGAGGCGCGCCTCCTGCATGTGGAGGGCCAGGATGCGGCCCAGCTTCTGGATCGCCTCGATCTCGGAGATGGAGAAGGACTGGTCCTCCTGGCGGAAGACCAGCAGCAGGTCATGGCCCTGGAGCGTCTCGTTCAGGAGCAGGGGCATGTAGGTGGCGAAGGCCCCGTCAATCTGGGGGGATTCGGTCATCTCCACGCGGGTGATGAGCCGGAGATCCTGCTCGCGCACGGCCGGAAGGTGGAAGGTGGCATGGGCGAGGAGCTGCTGCTGCAGGTCGGGGGAGAGGGCCAGCGTGCTGTAGGCCAGGATCGGCCGGATCTCCTCGGGATCCTCGATCCAGAGGGCCACCGCCGAGGCGCTGAGGATCTGGCTCAGCAGCCCGGCGATCTCCCAGAAGAAGGCCCGCTGCTCGGGCGGCACCATGCCGCGCTTGCGCTCCGGGTTGGGCGGCGGCGGCGCCACCCAGCCACTGAGCGTGCGGTCCGCCTCCCAGGGCAGCGCCGCGTAGCCGTCCTGCCCGCCGGCGAAGCCGTACATGCGCTCCTGGGCCGGGGGACCACTGGTCGCGACGAAGACCCCCGGCGCGCGCACCGGCGCCGCGGGGGCGGCCACGGGCGGCAGCAGCCGCTCGGCCACCGGGGCCACTTCGTCGATGATGGCCGAGGCGGTGGGCAGACCTTCCGGCACCGGGGCAGGGCCTGCGGCCGCCGCGGCGGGAGGATCCGGCACCTGGATCGAGAGCGCCACGGGATCGGGCCGCGGCGTGGTGCCGTAGAGGCGGAATTCCCGCAGGGCCTCCACCAGGTCGCCGCAGATGGCCAGGGTCGGGGGCTCGTCCCGCTCCACGTCGAAGGTGCCGCCCTTGATGCGGTCCCGCTGGAGCAGCAGCCCGACCCAGTCTCCCGCCAGGTAGACGGGGGTGATGAGGTACCGGGGCCACTCGCCACCCTGGCCGAAGGCCGCCAGCTCCGGCGAGTCGGAGGCATCGTTCACCACGAAGGCCCGGCGCACGCGCTGTGTGTGCACCAGCAGCGGGTGGCCCTCTGGAATGGAGACCGGCGGCCGCGTGCCCCGGGGCCAGCCGTAGAAGCTCACTACCTCGAAAGAACCCTGGTCGGGCGTCCGGAGGTAGAGCGCCCCCTTGGTGCTGCCCACCTCCTCCAGGCACCGGTAGAGGACCTGCGAACACCGGTTGGCGAGGGCCTCTCCGAGGATCAAGGTGGGCATGGCCATGGGAATTGGGAGTCCTGGGCAGGGTGGGCGGGAATCCCAATCATGGCAGAGCAGCGGGGGGACGATCCAGGGAATAGGCCGAGCCCGGCGGCGTCTTTTACCGACACATCCTCAAAGAAATCAACCCTGCGGGGGCAGGCGCTGCAGGCTCTCCACCTTGAGATCCCGGCGGGCCCAGCGGGTCAGTCCGGCCAACTGGCTCCCATGGCCGCACTCCGCGAGCGGAGCACCCAGGGCTTCCAGCCGGGCCACCACCGCCAGCCAGTCCACGGGCAGCGCGATGGAGGCCAGGCCGTCGTCCCAGGCTTCCCCACCCATCTCAAGCAGCCGTCCATCGAAGTGGGAGATGAGGGGGAAGACCGGCGTCGCGGGGGTCACCCAGGCCATGCGCCGGGCCAGGGCGGGCAGGAGGGCGGCCATGTGGGGACCGTGCAGGGGATGCTGGACCGGCAGCAGGCCGACCTTGAAGGCGCTGGGCTGCAGGGCCCTCACCAGGGATTCCAGGGCCTCGACCGGCCCCGAGACCGTGAACTGCGCCTGGCCATTGCGGTTCGACAGGGCCAAGGCGGGCTGGGCCAGCAGAGCCGAGCGCACTTCCAGTTCCGGCACCCCGATGACGAAGGCCATGCCCATGGGGCGTCCCGCGAAGGCGGCTTCACTGAGCCCCTCCACGGTGGCCAGCAGGTCCAGCGCGGCTTCCAGGGGCACCACCTCCGCCGCCACCAGCGCCGAGTAGAAGCCCATGCTGTGCCCCGTCGCCGCCCTGGGCAGGGACAGGCCCGCCTGCCGCCACGCGCGGAACACCCCCACGGAATGGGCCAGCACGGCGCACGGCGCGTGACGCTGGAACCGCAGGTCCTCGATGGGCCCGCCTGCCATGAGCCGCCGCAGCGGGTAGCCCGTGTGGGCTTCGGCAGCGGCCAGGGTCGCCACCCAGGCGGGCTCGGTCTCCCAGCCGGCGGCCATGCCCACCGCCTCGGTGCCCTGGCCGGGAAAGAGGAGGACGGAAGGGGCCGATGGGGTCATGCCTGCAAGCATAGATCGGGTACCGTGGGTGGATGACCTCCGATCCATCCTGGCTGCGGGTAGCCTGGCACCAGCGCCGCTCCTACTGGGAGCTGCCCGAGGCCGAGCGCCGCGAGCTGCGCGAGGCCCTGGAGCGTGAAGCCGCCGACGCGGCCCGCCACGCCGACCGCGCCCTGGACGACTACGCCGCCCTGCCCGGCACCCTGGAGGGCCAGCTCGTAAACGGCGATGTGCTGGCGACCCTGCTGCCCAGCCTGCGGCGCAACCCCACCCAGGGCTACGAGGCCCTGGAGGATCCCGCGGGCCGGGCCTCGGTGCACCTCAACGCCCTGGGCAAGCGGCTGCGCGACCGGGCCCTGGCCGTGGCCCGCCAGGAGCCGGCGATCATCTTCATGGGGGGCCAGGCCACCGGCAAGACCACGGGCGCCCTGGCCCTGGGCCCGGCCTTCGGGGCCGTGTTCGATGCCCCCCACACGGAACCCGAGGGCGTGGCCTTCCTCCTGGGTCGCATCCGACGCGCCGGCTGCAATGAAGTCCATCTCGCCTACACCGACCGGGAACCCGAAGGCTCGCTCCGGGCCATGCTGGCCCGCTCCGAGCGCGAGGGGCGCTACGTGCCCCTGGACCGCATGGCCCGGGCCCACGCCTGGGCCCCCTTCACCTTCCTGGGCCTGGCCCCGCGCGTGGGCCGTAGCCTGCGGCTCTACCACGTGCGGGTGGACGAGAAGGGCCCGGGGCGCATGACCGAAGGCGAAGATGCCCTGGCCAGCGTCCGGAGCCGGTCCAAGCCGACGGATTCCGTGGTTGCCTACCTGCTGCAAACCGCTTACCTTTCTCTTCTGAGGAATCCCAACCATGACCGCCAAGCCTACTTCCCGCGAGATGTGCTCGCCGGACTCAACCGAACGCTCGATCCCTGGCGACGAAGCGAAGCCGATCATCTCCTTCGCCGATTTTTCGACGCTGTGGCGGAGCGAGGTGCCGAAGGTGGTGCAGGCGCATGAAGAGCACCGGCTGGAGGTTCGAAGGAACCTGGGCTTGGCGTAGGGGCTGAACACGCTGCGCGAATTCAGCTAGGGAAAGCCATTTATTGAATTTGCTCAGCGGATTCCCTACTGGATCTGCATAGCAGATTCAGCTTTCCCGGTAACCCATCACCACCAACAGGCACGGCCCGTCCGCGATGACGGCCATGCCCGAGGCTTCCGCCAAGCGGATGGCCTCGTCGCTCTCGGCGCCTGGCTGCATCCAGATGTGTGTCACACCGGCCGCAGCGGCGTCGCGGACCACTTGCTCGGTGATCGCGGGGGGCGTGATGACGGAGATCGCCTTCACGGGCACGGGCAGGGCCGCCAGCGAGGGATAGGCCTTCAGACCTTCCACCTCCTCGGCACGCGCGTTGATGGGATAGACCTCGCGGCCATGCTGCTGGTAGCAGCGCAACACTTTGTTGCCGTACTTCGAGCGGTCGACGCTGGCGCCCACCACCGCGAAGGGGCCAGCCTCGAGGAAGGCCGTGATCGTCTGCTGGACCGTGTGTGCCATGGCTGCTCCAGACTCTGGGATGTCCAGGGCAGAGGCCCCGTGACAGGGGCTCAGGCTCCGCCGGGCGGGAAGTGCATGCGGACGACCAGGCCGCCCCGTTCTCCGTTGAAGATATGCAGGCCGGCGTGGTGGGCCTGCAGGATGCCCATCACCGACGGCAGCCCAAGGCCCCGACCCAGCTGGTGGGTGGTGAAGAAGGGATCGCAGATGCGATCCAGGATCGCGGCTGGCACTCCAGGACCCTCGTCCGATACTTCCAGGCACACGGTGGCGGGAAGTTTTGGCCGCGACAATGGCCAGATGCCCGGCGAAGCGGGATCGGGCCGGTCGGCCCCGAAGTCGGTGTGGAGCCGCAGGCGGACTCGGCCCGGCAAGGGGTCGGCGGCTTCCCGGGCGTTGGCCACCAGGGCCAGCAAGACCTCCTCGAGACGAGCGCGGTCGCCCAGGATGTACGGCAACGGCTCGCAGGAGACATCCAGATGGCAAGTGTCCGGGAGGTCCAACTGCAGAGTCGCCGCAAACGCGGGCAGCCAGCCTTCCAGGTCGAGTCGCTCGGGCCTCACCAGGGCCCGGCCGGAAAAGTCCAGCATCTTCCAGGACAGCCCGATGGCCTTGCGCAGCGAGCCCTCGGCTCTGCCGAGCAGCTGGCGGACATCGGGATTCTGCTCCGCTCTCAGCTTTGCGACTTCCAGGAAGCCCAGAACCCCCTGGAAGATGTTGTTGAAGTCATGGGCGATGCTGCCGGCCATGAGGACCAGGCTCTCCGCCTTCCGGGCACGGGAATCGGCCTCCATGATGCGCTCCCGTTCCGTGAGATCCCTCACCACCGTCAGGAACAACCGTGGCTCTTGTTGGAGGAGGCCGAACCGGAACTCCACCGGAAACGTGGAACCATCCTTCCTCCGCATCCGGGTATGGGCTGTCCCTTTCTGGCCGGGTGCCATGGATTGCCAAGCCTGCATCCGGACCTCTTTGGCCGTCTCGTGATCCAGGTCCCAGACATGCATGCCCAGCAATTCATTGGTCGAATACCCCGTGGTCCGGATCGCCTCGGGATTGGCGAAAACAAACTGTTCGCCCTCGTCATGGATATAGATGGCATCGGCCGCCTGCTCCACCACACCACGGAATCGGGCCTCACTCTGCTCTAGGAGGAGACGGGCTTCCTGTGTTTCCGTGATGTCCGTGGAAATCCCCTCCCAGAGCACCGAGCCATCCGGCTGGGGCCGAGGTTTCGACCGCACCCGGAACCAGCGCCATCGTCCATCCACATGCCGTTGACGCAGGTCCATGGCGAAGGGGGAGAGGTCCCTTGCACTGACCGCCTCCGTTTGGAGGTAGGCCGGCAGCATGGTCGGGTCCACTTGACTGAACAGCAGCCCCGGATCCTGCACCACCTCTCCGGCTCTGAGCCCGCAGAGCCGCTCCACACCAGCGCTGAGGTAGAGGAACCGGGGAGCTTCCTCAGGCCTCGACAGGAACTGGTACAGGAAGCTGTCCGGGAGCTGGTCGCCTAGGATGCGGAGGCGGGCCTCGCTGAGCCGCAGGGCCTCTTCGGTGGCCCTGCGCCGAGTGATGTCCTGGACGATGCCGGAGGCCTCCTGGAGTCGGCCATCCTGGTTGAACTGGAAAAGCACGCGCACGGCCACCCAGCGGACTTCACCATCCACGATGATCCGGTGCTCCCACTCGCTCGGCCCAGTCCCGGCCATGGCCGCCTCCCAGGCCGACCTGACGGCCTCGCGGTCTTCGGGGTGCATGATCTCGAAGCCCGTCTGCAGGGTGATGGGCTGGTCAGGGCGATAGCCATAGAGGCGGCGCAGGCCATCGGAGACTGACCAGCTTTCATTCCCGTCCTGGTAGACCACCTGCCAGCTCCCGAACTCGCCGATCTCCTGGGCGAGGGAGAGGTTCGCCTCGCTGCGCCTGAGGGCGTCCTCGATCCTCCTGCGCTCACGGATGTCCTCCACCACGGACAGGTGCCTGTCCGGGGCGCCGGGAACCGAGGGCAGCTTGGCCATGCTCAGGCGGGCCCAGATCTCCTGGCCACTTCGGTGGAGGTAACGCATCTCCTTGTGGATGACCGGCATCGCCCCCGAGGCCAGGTCACGCACTGAGGCCAGGTCACCCTGCAAGTGCTCGGGGTGGGTGATGCTCTGGAAATCCCGGGCCAGCAGCTCCTCGGTGGAATACCCGAGGATGTCGCCGAGCCGGGGATTCACGGAGAGAAAACGACCCGAGCTCGAATCCACGATGGCCATGCCGAAGGGCGCCCGCTCGAAGAAGGCCCGGAACTGCGCCTCAGTGGCCAGCAGTTCCTCGCCCCGTGTCTCCGCGAGGGTGCGGGCCTGCTGGGTGCCGCGCACGAGGGCCGCCAGGACGAGGAAGACTAACAGGCTGACGGGCCCGCCAACCTGGAGGGCCAGCCAGTGGTGGGGGCGGCCGATCTCCTGGTAGAAGACCGGGCCGGGCTCGACGCGCGTCGTCCAGTGGCGCCCAGCCACGGGCAGCAGCTGGTGCTTGGCGGGCTCTGCGTGCGGGGCGGAGGGGTTCGAGTCGAAGAGGAGGTGCTCGGCGTCGGGTCCGGGGCCATCGTAGATCTCGATGTCGGCCAGCCGCTGCTCCTGAGGCAAGGTGGCCTGCATGAAATCGGTCAAGCGCAGGGGGATGCTGGCCCAGCCTCGCAAGGCCCGGCGCCGGTCCAGCACACTCTCCAATGGCTGGCCCTGGCGATAGACCGGCGCGAACAGCACGATGCCAGGCTGGGCATCCGCTTCGGTCTCCTGGTAGAGGGTGAGCCGGGCGGAGACGAATACCTGGCCAGTGTCCCTGGCCCGCAGCATTGCCTCGCGCCGGTTGACCTCGGCCAGCATGTCCCTGCCGAAGGCACGCTGGTTGCGGACGTCCACGGGCTCCAGGTAGAGGATCACCCCGGCACCCTCCGCCAGGGGCCCATCCGGGCCGCCGGGCCTCACGACATAGTCCGGGAACCCCTCCTGCCGGACGCGCCGGACCTGGGCAGACAGGTCTTCCGGGGGGACCCATTCCACGAAGCTGAGGCCCTGCAGGCCCGGGTAGGTGGCCGGCAGGTCGAGGCTGGTCACATAGGCGCGCCACTCGGCCCGGGTGGGAACATCACCGCGCCCCAGGTACCCGGCGGCGCCCCGCAGCACGGTCGAGAGGCTTGTCATCCGCTGCTCCATCCGCAGCACCACGGCCTTGGCATGTTCCGTCTTCAACGCGTCCAGGCGGGTCTGCTCCACCCGGCGCATGAGCAACCACGAGATCACGGTGACCAGCAGGCCCAGGCCGAGGCCCACCCAGGGCCAGGGGGATCGCAGGGGGCGCGCAAAGGCCGCCGCTGAAGAGGACCGAGCAGGAACCACGGGACACACGTCTGGGTGTCAGGAAGACACCGGGTTACTTTACGACCATTGGGTCAATATAAGTGGAGACCGATTTTTCCTAGTGCCTGGCTGGCCCGAGCGACTGCAGGGCCCGCACAGTCATGTCCCCCCGCAAGGTCTCCACGGCCTCACAGGCGGCCAGGGCCGCACTGAGGTTGGTGAGGCAGGGGATCTTCAGGCGCAGGGCCTCGCGGCGGATGGCGCTCTCGTCGAAGAAGGCGTCGCGGCCGAGAGGCGTGTTGATGACCCACTGCACCTCGCCGTTCTTGAGCAGATCCACCGCGTTGGGACGGCCTTCGTTCACCTTGAAGATGCGGCGCACTTTGAGGCCCACAGCCTCCAGGGCGCGGGCGGTGCCTTCGGTAGCGCAGAGGCCGAAGCCCATGGCCACCAGCTTCTGTGCCAGCTCGGGCAGGCGGGCCTTGTCCTTGTCGTTCACGGTGAGGAAGACCGTGCCCGACAGTGGCAGGGGAATGCCCGCCGCCAGCAGGGACTTGGCGTAGGCCTCGCCGAAGGTCGCGCCGATGCCCATGACCTCGCCCGTGCTCTTCATCTCCGGGCCCAGCACCGGATCCACGCCCGGGAACTTGGCGAAGGGGAAGACCACGCCCTTCATGGACACGAGGCGCGGCACGCCATCCGTGATGCCCTGCTGCTTCAGGCTCTGGCCCAGGCCGATGCGCGCGGCTACGCCCGCCCAGTCCACGCCCGTGGCCTTGCTCACGAAGGGCACCGTGCGGCTGGCCCGGGGGTTGGCCTCCAGGCAGTAGGCGATGCCGTCCTTCACGGCGAACTGCAGGTTCATGAGGCCGCGCACGCCCAGATCCAGGGCCAGCTTCCGGGCATGGCCCTTCACCGTTTCGAGAATGTCCTCGGGCACGCCCAGGGCGGGGATCACGGCGTAGCTGTCGCCGCTGTGGATGCCGGCTTCCTCGATGTGGGCCAGCAGGCCCGCGATGGCCACGTCCTCGCCATCGCAGACCACGTCGATGTCCAGTTCCTGCGCCCCGTCCAGGAAGCGGTCCAGCAGCACGGGCTGGTCGTTGCTCACGGCCACGGCCTCGCGCATGTACTTCTCCAGGCCCGCGTCGTCGAAGACCACGGCCATGGCGCGACCGCCCAGAACGAAGCTGGGCCGCACCATCACGGGGTAGTCCAGGCGGTGGGCCACCTCTTTGGCCTGCTCGAAGCTGGTGGCCATGCCCCACTGCGGCGCGGGAATGTCCAGGCGCTTGAGGGCCTGGCCGAAACGCTCGCGGTCCTCTGCATCCATGATGGTGTTCAAGGGTGTGCCCAGCAGCTTCACGCCCGCCTGGTGGAGCGGCTCCGCCAGCTTCAGCGGCGTCTGGCCGCCGAACTGGGCGAAGACGCCCAGCAGCTTGCCCCCCTTCCCCTCCCGGTCCACCACGGCCTTCACGTGCTCGTAGGTGAGGGGCTCGAAGTAGAGGCGGTCCGAGGTGTCGAAGTCGGTGCTCACCGTCTCGGGGTTGCAGTTGATGAGGATGGCCTCCACCCCGCTGGCGCGGATGGCCTCCACGGCCTGCACACAGCAGCAGTCGAACTCCACGCCCTGGCCGATGCGGTTGGGCCCGCTGCCCAGCACGATGGCCTTGGGGCGATCCGTGGGCTCGGCCTCGCTGGTCTCCGCATAGCGCACTTCCTGTGCGCTACCTTTCAGGCGGAGCTCCGCTCCGTGGGCCTCCGCTCCTGCTGCGGCCTCCCAGGTGCCATAGAGGTACGGCGTCTCGGCCTTGAACTCGCCGGCGCAGGTGTCCACGCGCTTGTAGGCGGGGCGCAGGCCCAGTGCCTCGCGCCGCGCGGCGACCTCGGCCTCGGTGCCCGAGCAGAACACGGAAATCTGGTTGTCGGCGAAACCGGCGCGCTTGGCCTTCTCCAGCAGCTCTTCGGGGAGGCGATCCACGGGGAAGCTGCGCAGGCGGCCCTCCAGCACCACGATCTCCTCGATCTCGCGCAGGAACCAGGGTGTGATCTTGGTCAGGCGGTGGAGTTCCTCGACGCTGTGCCCGGCCTTGAGCGCGTGGTAGATCCAGAAGATGCGCTGGGCGCCGGGGATGATGAGGTGCTCCTTGAGGCGGCCCAGGTCGAGCTTGCCCTCCAGGGCGCCGGAGATGCCCTTGTGGCCCTCCTCCAGGGAGCGCACCGCCTTCTGCAGGGCCTCCTGGAAGCTGCGCCCGATGCTCATGACCTCGCCGACACTCTTCATCTGGGTGCCCAGCACCTTGTCGGCCTGGGGGAACTTTTCGAAAGTGAAGCGGGGCATCTTCACCACGATGTAGTCCAGCACCGGCTCGAAGGCCGCCTTGGTCATGCGCGTGATGGCGTTGGGCAGCTCCCAGAGGCGGTAGCCCAGGGCCAGCTTCGTCGCCACCCAGGCGATGGGGAAGCCCGTGGCCTTCGAGGCCAGCGCGGAGCTGCGGCTGACGCGGGGGTTCATCTCGATGACGATGATGCGGCTGGTCTCGGGCTCCAGGGCGAACTGGATGTTCGAGCCGCCGGTCTCCACCCCCACGGCGCGGATGACGGCCAGCGCGGCGTCACGCATCTTCTGGTACTCGGGGTCCGTCAGCGTGAGCGCCGGCGCCACCGTGATGCTGTCGCCGGTGTGGACGCCCATGGGATCGAAGTTCTCGATGGAGCAGATCACTTCGACGTTGTCGTCCAGGTCGCGCACCACCTCCAGCTCGAACTCCTTCCAGCCCAGGATGCTCTCCTCGATGAGCACCTGCTTGGTGGGGCTGAGATCCAGGCCCCGGGCCACGATGGTCTCGAACTCGTCCACGTTGTAGGCGATGCCGCCGCCGCTGCCGCCCAGGGTGAAGCTGGGCCGGATGATGGAGGGGAAGCCCGTGAGCTTGAGCAGGTCGCGGGCCTCGCTCATGTTGTGGGCGAAGCCGCCGCGGCAGGTCTCCAGGCCCAGGTCGTCCATGAGGGCCTTGAAGAGCTGGCGGTCCTCGCCGCGCTTGATGGCCTCCGGCTGGGCGCCGATGAGCATCACGCCGCTGCGCTCCAGCAGGCCACTCTCGAAGGCTTCCATGGCCAGGTTCAGGGCCGTCTGGCCGCCCACGGTGGGCAGGATGGCGTCGGGCCGCTCGGCCTCAATCACCTTCTCCAGCACACCCAGCGTCAGGGGCTCGATGTAGGTGGCGTCGGCACGGGTGGCGTCCGTCATGATCGAGGCCGGGTTCGAGTTCAGCAGGATGGTGCGGATGCCCTCCTCCCGCAGGGCCTTCAGCGCCTGGGTG
>Ga0268298_10006437_pt1 | contig 10670 bp, 10 predicted proteins | sample WWTPWeurt_MetaG_FD_194462 | JGI IMG/M metagenome (GOLD analysis project Ga0268298, IMG submission 194462) | Activated sludge microbial communities from WWTP in Nijmegen, Gelderland, Netherland - WWTP Weurt | ecosystem: Engineered > WWTP > Aerobic digester > Activated sludge | place... | reverse complement strand
AAAGTATTTAGCGAATGACTCCAAGCTTTCTCAGGGTTAATTCGGCTCGCCATCTGACATTTGGATTCTCGTCATTTTTCAAAAGCCACAAAAGAGGAACCGGAACATATGATGACGCAGCAGTAAAGTATCTGACATCGGGATCAGAATCGGTGCTTAGTTTTATCAACAGTTTCTTGTCGGTATATGGATTTAAGGCAACTGACCCTCGCATCATTGGGTTATCACTTTCTGCCATTTCTGCTAAAAACTGAATTGGACATTTTCTGATATCAGCCGCAATTCGTCTTTCTTCCTGCATTTCCATAAGACCAAACTCCAAAAAAAACTTTTCCTATAGTAGTAATTTACCGAATCGATCTTTCATTTTTCTTTCATGGCTTTTTTCGTGGTAACAATAAAAGTAAGGGCACAAGCCATTCCACGAAATACACAAAGGAGGTGCCTTATGTCACCAAATTTAGCAAAAAATATTATCTATTGCTGCGGCATGTGTGACAAGATTGTTGAAACGCCTGATCAAGCCTATAGATGCAATAGTTGCGGTCGTTCTGAAGATCTTTTTGTTATCTATCAAGAAGAAGATCCGCCTTCTATTACAATTATGTTTACAAGTGTAGATTGGCACGGCGGATAATCGCCACCTCGAACTTTTACTCCCGGTATCCTACAAAGCCCCGCTTGCGCGGGGCTTTTTGATTCAGTTGAACCAAACAGCAAATCCAGGAAAATTACTGCCAAAATCGCGTTGCAAATCACGCCAAACCTGCCCATCAACTTTTTCGCCATGCTCAAGATAGGGTGCTGCTGCCGGTCCCTGTACCCAAAGAACCAGATCCATTTTTCTAGGCTCCACAAAGACTTTTCGCAGATTAATCCCACGATCATCATCGCCCCGCCAAAATGGTATCAACAACTTACCAGCAAGAATTTTATCTATCTTGCCCATGAGCGTAGTCCACGACACGGACATTTCTTGAGTGACGCTAACTCCGGGTATAACTCCAGTTTGCTTAGGGTTTGGAATCCACTCATGGTCATCGTCGGTCTCCGCCATGAGATATTTCCACATGTCTTTGTTTTGTGCCACCATTGCTTCAAAGTGATTTAGAGCAGATTCCATACGTGCAGGCTCAGCTACTTCCCAACGCATGAGATGAATGAAAGAAATCAGATCCGTAAAATCCATTTCCCCTCTGCTCAAGCGCCCAATATGTTTTCCGCCGGTCAGAAACTTATAGGGTGAGTTTGTTTTGGCGAAAAACAAATGTCCAGTGCAATCAAAAGTTTCTCTGGTATCGTGCGCCAGGTACAACTGGCTGACGGCCATCAAAAGATTGCAATAACCTCGCAGCCAGTGAACGTCTGCACGATCGAATTTTATATAAAACTCTTTCGCTTGCTCGTCTGTAACTTGCGCAGATCTATTCATGCGCGAATAAAGCTTGTGAAGAGTCTCGCCATCACTCACTTTTCCATCACCATCCAAATCGAGCTTTATTAACCCAAAGTGCACAGGCAGCTTCACGTCAGGATCGCTAATAGACGCCATGGTCTCATTTGCCTTGCTAAGTCCATCATAAAAATTCTGCACCATAGCATGCAGTTTCTCATAGGTTACAGCCTCAGGGTGCGGATTCAATTTAATATCCAAATCACGCACAGGTCGAAAACCAAGATGGGTGTTGTCGTTTAAACCGTACTTGTACAAGTCTTGGCAAAGACGCTCAATCGCTTTCAAAAACTGCAACATACCAAGCCCAAAGCGCGCCTCATCGTTCTTGACCCCGCGTCCAAGATAGAGACTGAGCGCCCGCTCTCCTTGACTCAGCTTGCCCGAAATCAAATATTCTTCCGCCGACGGCGCTGCTGCTACCGCACTCGAACTACTAATCTGCCCCATACCAGCCCCCGTGATGATAGCTGCTGCTACAAGCGCCGCCGTACATTTTTTAAGCCACATATAAATTTGCTCTTTCTCCCTAGCAGTTTCTTTGCTCGCTAAACCTGCTCTCATAATAAAACCGCAAGCGCTGGACAATTAGGAATTCCGACACTTTCAAAAGTGTTTGTCTAAAATTACCGGGCGCTGTAAAGTTAAAACATGAGTCAATCTGCCAATTACACTATTGATCAGCCCCCGAATGCTTCTGCATGCGAACTCGCCCAATCTATAATATGCGTTTGCGTGTATGCGAAAAAGTCTATTTCGCGAGTCAGCGCTTTTTAAAGACTCAGTAAAGGTAACAAGACCCCTAAATGCCCAAGTGTAAGTTGAAAGCTTTTCTTCCCACAAAGCTTTCATCAAACTTTTTTGTTTAAAACCTACTTCAGAGCCTACTTGTTGCTATTTTGCAAAAGCTCTTTCAGTTCTTCATTTTCTGGATGATGTTCTTGCAGAGAATTAAGTTCTTTGAGAGCATCGTCGTTTTTTCCGAGCTTCATCAATGCTTTAATGAGTCCAAGACGGGCTTCGTAACTGCCTGCACTGATAGACAAAGCCTTGCGTTCTTCTTCCACCTGCCCTTCAAAATCACCCAGATTTCCAAGCGCCACTGCTAGCAAGTGATGCGTAGCATCATTTGAATCATCAATTGCAAGCGCCTCACGTAGCGCACTGGCCGCGGTATCATTATCGCTTTGAGCCAAAGCCACTTCGCCTAACGTTTTCCAGGCAATCGGATCAGTTTTATCCAGTTCAACTGCAAGTTTGGCTTCGTCCATTGCTTTGGGCAAATCTTTTTTCATGAGATAAGCTTTGGCGATAACATAATGCGCAATAGGATTTTTAGGATCTGTCTTGAGCGCCGTCGACAAAACATCAATCGACTCATCGTATCGACCAAGCTCATTTAAAATCACACCCAGATTATTTTGAGCTGTCGGATTATTAGGACTTTTTTCAAGCGCCTTGCGATATGAAATCTCAGCATTCTTGTAATCGCGCTTTTTGAAGAAATTATTACCTTCAATCAGATATTCGGTAGATGTCTTCACTTCCACATTGCAAGCCGAAAGCAACATGAATACGGCAAACAAAACACCCAGTTTCTTCCACTGAGCCTGCTTGTTTCCGGTTTTCTTATTCATCACCATCTTCCTGGCATTTTAACACGGCAAAAGCTTGACGTGGATGGTAAAAGCCCTAGTTTTTGGCACTTCTTCAAAGCCCAGACACCAAATCAGGACCTGACCTTTTCCTTTTCTTTTTGGGTCAAGTGCAATTCTTTCAATTGCTCAGCTGGCACCGCGGACGGTGCTTCGGTCATGGGGCAACCGCCGGATTGCGTCTTTGGAAATGCGATGACATCACGAATCGACTTAGATCCTGTGAGCAACATTGCAATTCTATCTAGTCCCAGTGCAATTCCACCATGGGGCGGAGCGCCCGACTCAAGCGCTTTGAGCAAGAATCCAAACTTTTCCTGAGCGTGAGGCAAATCGAGTCCGATAGACTCGAATACCTGCTCTTGCACAGCTCTATCGTGGATACGAATAGAACCGCCGCCGATTTCAACGCCATTATAAACAACGTCGTAAGCGCGAGCACGCGCGGCCTGAGGATCTGATTTGATTTTCTCTAAATCATCAAGCCTGGGGCTTGTAAATGGATGGTGGACAGCGACCAGACGCTGTTCTTCATCGTCATATTCGAAGAGCGGAAAGTCGACCACCCAGAGCAATACATGTTTGCTTTCGTCTATCAATCCAAGTTCTTCGGCGATTTTCAAACGCAGGCGCCCCATAACGTTTGCTGCCACTTTGTCGCCAGACGCAATCAATAAGAGGTAATCGCCTTGTTTTGCACCAGCAAGTTCTTTCATCTTATCGAGTTCTTCGGGAGTCAAATGCTTGTCGATACCCGATGAACGCACGCCACCTTCATTGAATTCAAGGAAAGCCAGTCCTTTGGCACCGAAATCTTTGGCGAATTCCTGGTAGCCATCAAAATCTTTGCGTGATTTTTTACCAGCTTGCCCTTCAAGACAGAGTGCTTTTAAAACACCGCCGCCTTCAACAACGTCTTTGAATACTTTGAAGCCGCAATTTTTGGCAACAGAAGACAAGTCTTTGATTTCCATACCAAATCGCAGGTCGGGCTTATCTGAGCCGTATTTGCCCATGGCTTCGCTATAGGTCATACGCTGGAAAGGAATTTCAATCTCAAACCCGGCGGCGGCAAAGGCATCCTTTAAAAGTCCTTCGGTCATATTAAAAATATCGTTTTCATCGATAAATGACATTTCCATGTCGACCTGGGTGAACTCTGGTTGGCGATCGGCGCGCAGGTCTTCATCACGGAAGCAACGAGCAATCTGATAATACTTGTCTATACCGCTCATCATCAGCGTTTGCTTGAAAAGCTGAGGAGATTGCGGCAAGGCATACCAAGAACCTGGATTCAGTCTGCTGGGCACGAGAAAATCGCGTGCGCCCTCGGGAGTTGCCTTGGTCAAAATTGGAGTTTCAACTTCGATGAACTCTTGCTTATCGAGATACATTCGAATTGCATTGGCTATTTTGTGACGGATGCGCAAGTTGTACTGCATTTCTGGACGGCGCAAATCTAAAAAGCGATATTTAAGCCTCAAGCCTTCATCGACAGAAGATGCCTGATCCAGTTGAAAAGCAAGCGGGGCGGCAGTATTGAGCAATGCTACTTCACTTGGGTATAGCTCCACAGTTCCAGATGTCTGGTCGGCTTTTTGGGTCCCTTCTGGACGTTTGGTCAGTTTGCCCCTGGCAATAATCACATATTCGCTTCTCAAACCAGAAAAAATCTGGTGGGCGTCTTTGTTGATATTGGGATCAGCTACCAACTGCAATTTGCCTGTCGGGTCACGAAGCTCAACGAATATCAGACCTCCAAGATCGCGCCTGACATTTACCCAGCCGGCTACACAAACTTCTTGACCGATTTTTGCTTCGCTGCAATCTGAGCATTTAGTGTCGCGTTTCATGGTTTTATGGACTTCCATAGGTTTCCTCTGGAGGTGAATTTAGGTAGCTTATCTATATAAGTCTGGCTATTTTACTTAATTACTCCTGGCAAGCAGGCAAAGACGTGCTGATCTGGTGAAGAAGTTGTAAACTAAATTACTAACAGTGCTAATAAGCAGCGGTGATTTTTCGGGAAGCGAGTTGTCAAAATGCATTATTTTCTAAGTGGTCTACCTCAGCCTGCAATTTGGGCAATCGGTGCATTGGTCTTAGCTTTGGGTTGTTCCTATCTATATAAAGGTTGGAACGCCTTGATTTTGGGACGCTGCCATTACTGGTCAGGGTTTCTGCCATTCACAGTCATTTCACCCTGGCTCCTGCACCTGCCTCCAAAACAAGGATCCCTTGTCAAACTGAGAGAAGGCATGCTCTGCCACATGGTGATTGGACCGCTTTTCTTTATTACATCTTTCTTCTTTTTAATCCCGGGCTTAGACATGCTTGGTGGTGGAGCCGGAACCAAAATGGCAAACATGATTTTGAACGCAGCCGACAGCTCAAAACCGACCGCCATTATTTATGCTCCACCCCTCAACTACAAATTTCCAATTTTGGCTCGTGCTGGCAAAACCTGGGGCAAGCTTTTCAATACTCAGATATACGAAGATCCATCCAAGAGCTTGTTGCCCGGACAACAAACTAAATCTTTGGACCAAGCTCAAAGCGAAGCTGCCAAAGGTCATAACTAACCATCACCAAATCTGGTGCCTCAACCCGCTGGTTGAATATGGATAAAAAAAACGAAATCGTTCACCTGTTTGCTCTTTCAATCGGACTTGTTGCGGGCTCACTTCATTGCGCTTACGGACAAAGTTACTCACCGCAAACAGTGGCAGGTAAAAGTCAATTTCAAAAACTGCTCAGCGATACTGACAAATTCTTGAAACAGTACGAAATCGAACGCAAAGAACGCAAGCAAAACACAGATAAAAGCTATAAACTCTGCAGCGATAGTATTTCAAGGCTAAAAGATCTGGCAGCTAAACTGGGTGGGCATGACCCAGAAAAAAATATCTGGCTTGCAGATGTATTGATGATTGAAACAAAATTTCTCGAACTAAATGGAAATATAAGCACCGAGGAATGCAAGCAGGCTTTAGACATTTTCAAACTTACACTGCCTGCAAATAGTCCCAAAATTGCCGAAGCCCAAAACAAACTTGCCTACATTTATTCGCGTTCGGGCAAAACTTCAGAAGCGGCCGACTTACTAAACAGTTCAATCGATATTATGGAGTCAAACAAGGGTGCAGGAGCAACTGCACTTGCAGACGCTATAAACAAGTGCATGAGAACTGGATTCAGCAGAGCGGTTGAAGCACGCCGAATAACTCAAAGGACTGTGCGCTCAATAAAGAAATATGCTGGCAGCAATTCCGAAGCTTTAGCCACCGCACTTCATGCAGTATCACTTTGTCCTGGTGCAGATGAGATCGCACGCTTATTTCCAAATAAAAAAACCGAGCAAACGCCTCAAGAGAAGGCTCTTGAACAGGCTCTGTCGCTGCAAGAGAAAAAGGGTTTGATCAGTTTAAAACTAGCTGAATTTTTAGAGACACAAGCAAAAACTCAGAATTCACAAGCAAAATTCGATGACTCTGTGAAAACTTATTCAAAAGTAGTATCAATGCGAGAAAAACTCGCGCCAAATGACATTAACCTTATGAGCCGCACTTACAACACCTATGCAGAGTTTCTGGTCAATGCCAAAGACCTTGCGCAGGCAGAAGCAGCGAAAAAAAAGAATCTGGCTTTGTTTGAAAAAAATCCCGGTCAGGAACAGTATTCGCTATGTAATGCAGTATCGAGCATGGGAAGTTTTTATTTGAATTGCAAAAAACTCAAAGAAGCCGCAGCTTGTTTTGAGCGTCTTAGAGCGATTCAGAGCAAACAAAAAAATCAAAGACCAGAAACCTATGATCAACTGGTTTCGATCTATTTACAGCAGAGCGATTATCAAAGTGCCAATCGAATTTTAGAATCCAAAGTAGAATTATTTTACAAAGACAATGGCACAAAGCCTCTGGATCAAGATTACAGTTTGCGCAACGACATTCAGACATTGGCAATGATCAAATTGAAACTAAATAAATTAGACTTGGCAGGTAAGTGCTTAAACCGAGTCAAAGAGGGTTATGACAAAGCTTATAACAAAAGTAAGTTTCTTTATTTCGGAGATCGTTATCCCAAAGATTTTCTCAATCTGTATAGAGACTACTTAGATAAATCGGGCAATGCAAGCGAAGCAAAAGTCATGAAAGACAGACTCAACGCAGCAGTCAATGCTGAAATGAAAGTATGTCCAGGTTGCGGTAGAGGATAATTAAACTTTGAAACGCAGATTTTCAGCTGGCTCACTTGTCATTGCTCTTACCACCACCATTAGTATCGGCACTGCTTCATCATTTGCATACAACGACAAAGCATATCAATTGCAAGAGCAAGCTCGTAGCGAGGTCGAGAAGAAGAACTTCGCTAAAGCAGAAACTCTCTTTTTCCAAGCCCTAGCAGAAGGTGAAAAAAACGGCTTTCAATATAGTGAAAATGCTGCAGAAGAGTTAGCCAAGCTGTATTTTAAAAATAAAGAATATGCAAAAGCAGAAAAAATGTTTTTGAAAGCACTTTCTATTGGAGAAAAAGAATGGGCGGGCTCTAGATCATTCGACTACGAATACGAAAACTGTACAAATTTATCCAGACTATATCGCACTCAAAATAACTATCCTAAAGCGCTAGCAATTATTAGTAGAGGTCTTCTGCATCTAAACCTTCAAGATATTAGAAACGACGACCGTTTTGATTTGTGCGTTGAGTTGATTGAATTGTCGCGATGGTCAGCGGACAACCATAAAGACAAAGAAGCTGAAGCATTGAGTCGCCAGGCACTAAATATTTTAAACAGCGGCGAAGACGTCAAATTCCATCAGGAAGCCATAAGCTATTGCCGACATCAACTGGCTAAATGCTTGATTGCGACAAAAAAATATCAGGAAGCTGACTCTCTCCTTTCCCAGGTTATAGCGCAAAGAAAAACTAATTTCAGTATTTTAGATTGGGAAATTGCCGGACCTTCATTCGACAAATTAACCACACTGAAGAATTTAGGCAAAAGCCTGGAAGCAAAAACTCTTGAATTGAAAATAAGCAAATACTGGCCATCAAGTGCATTTGCGCCATGCTCAAAAAAAGACAAACAGCTCTGGGAAGACACCATAATTGGTGCAGACAGTCTCAAGCAAATGTATCAAAAAGATGACTCCTCAGCACCAAAGGCACTTGAAATAGCAAAACGATTCGGGGAAGGAGACATCAGATTCGCGATAAGCAACGCGCGACTTGCCAGACTTAAATTGAGCAAAGACTATCATCAAGTCGAGCCTGTATCCGTAGTCGCAGCAAAGAGCGTCAAAAAAGCGCTCAAAGAAAAGAGTAGTTCTGCTGCATCCTTTCTTGAGCATTGGGGCAAGGCGCTCGAAAATACCAATACCATGACAAGCGCCCCTTTCACCATGTATCAGGAAGCATTAAAAATAAGACTAGCTACGGCTAAGCTTGGGGATATGGACGCCTTCAAAGGTGCCTGGCAAATTGGTAATTACTGCAAGACTCTATTTGCCAGAAGTTCTGCTGAAGACGTCATTTCTATGTATGGAGATGCTTGCAAAGTTCTCGTACAAGCAGGCGGAATGAAAAACGCAAAAACATTAGATGCATTAAGCGATCAGATTGCCATGCTAGAAATCAAAAACAAATACACCATAAAACCAAAGGATAAGTCTCAAATCGAAGCTCTTTACAAGGGTTTAATGGATGCACAATCAAAGTTATACGGCGCCTCTAGCGATGAGCTTTCCCAGACGAAATCCAATTACTCGGTATTTTTACAGTCTCATTCATTGCACTAAGGTTAAGCAGAGCGTGAAGAAACGCGCCTATTTGCTTGTTGACCCCGTAAATGGATGCTAATATGGCAAACGTTATAGCTTTTCATATCTGGATAGCTATCCGGTGATATCCGGTGCCAGATATTCATTTGACGACCTGAGGGGTGAATAAGCATTGTCAGAGGTTAGAGTAGCGGAAGGGGAAAGTATCGAGCAGGCCCTCAAGCGCTTCAAGAAAAAAATCCAGAAAGCTGGAATTTTGTCAGAAATCAAGCGTCGCGAAAGATACGAAAAACCCAGCGTTAAAAGAAAACGCAAAGCCGAAGCCGCCCGCAAGCGTCGCGCCTAAGGTCACAGCAGCTTAAAGCTGCCGGGTCTTCACATTTAATCACTTGACTACCGGCTTTGTGTGCTGTTTTCAGCCCGAGTGGGAATATTAGATTCAGCTATATTCCGACTTCCTTAGCTGGGGGCTTTTGTCATGGTGACCAAACAAAGAGCAGCACAGACTGGTATTGTGACCAACGAAACAGAGTTGGTCAAAGTAGACCTTGCAACATTGCAGAATAATTTGAACAAATTATTTGCAAACAAAAATCGTCGCCAACTGAGCAGAATCTATCAGGATGACTTCGATTATCTTTGGGATCTTAAAGAATTAGCCCTTTTGGAAAAGAAACAACTTGTCGAAGTGCCAGGCACCTGGCTGTCCGAAATGGATCTAGCCTTGCGCGACCTGAATGAGAGATCACACACACACTAAATCCTCCGCTTCAACAGCAAGAACAGGCTGTTTGCTGTCAGCCTGTTTTTTTGCATTTTGCACTACCTTTATTTTTGTGTCTTTACCCGCTCAGGCACAAAAATCCGAGATCATCCAACAAACCTATCAGCGCCTGCAACTTATCGCTCAAGCAAGTCTAAAAGCTGACAAGAAGCTTATTGAACAACTCGAATCGACAAAAAAACGTCTCATTCAATTGATGGCTAATAGCACTTTTCCAAGCCTTCAAAACGAAATCGACACTCTTCAGACCAAGCTCAGTTCAAATCTCGAAGAGAATCCATATATAAGTAAGCAATTCGAAATCGAAAGCGGCGTAAATGCACTTGAATTGCCTGTAAATCGCAACAAGGATCGCGTGGTTGTGTCATTGGATCCGTCTATTGCAGAAGGCTTGGTCGAGAAGTGGAGTGAAAATCCTCCAAAATCGCTCAACAGACCTGCTGGCACTATTTGTGTTTTGACCAACGGATTCGACCTCGCCCTTCTTTATGTAAGCTCGCTTGAAGGTCCGCCCTGCAAAGATGAAAAAACGGGCAAGGCGCTGATTTTGAGCGCTCGCGTGTCCCCTCACCCTGAAAGGGAATCAGGTAAGTCACCGTAACCAGACTAGTCTAAACCCTATGTCTAAAAACTCGTTTGGATTCTAGTCTGGAGGTATAGGCACACGAAACGCGCCACGCGTTTTGCGGCTCATGGCGGCCATTTTTTACCTACCGGAGTGGAAAAACATATGTTCACAAACACACGACAGATAGCGTTTTTGACACTCGCTGTCCAAGCATGTCTTTCGCTAAGTTCGACGCTGCCTCTTGAAGCACGTTATGGCAGCTCGACTCAATCAAAACCTTCGGGAACCCCTCAGGCACAATCAAAAACACAAAAGAAATCCGGTTTCAACCAGGAAGGATCAGGCATGCTTCTTGCCATGTCACCCACTGGAAAACGCGTTGGACAGTGTCCTTTAAAACATACAGACGTAAAAGCAAAAATATCAGGTT
>Ga0268298_10006436_pt1 | contig 10670 bp, 9 predicted proteins | sample WWTPWeurt_MetaG_FD_194462 | JGI IMG/M metagenome (GOLD analysis project Ga0268298, IMG submission 194462) | Activated sludge microbial communities from WWTP in Nijmegen, Gelderland, Netherland - WWTP Weurt | ecosystem: Engineered > WWTP > Aerobic digester > Activated sludge | place: Netherlands... | reverse complement strand
TGGGCGGCGCCACGTATACAGGCTGGTCCAGCTTTCACGCGAGCGCCGTCGCGGCGTTCGTGAAGGACTTTGGCCTCGACGGCGCGGACCTCGACTATGAGCCCGCGAACCCTGCCTGTTCGAACAACGGAGGCTCGGTGAGCTGCCCCTCGGACGCGGAGTATGTGGGCGTCGTCAACGCGATGCGCGCGGCCCTCCCGAAGCCGGCCTGGGTCAGCATCGCGGGCTTCAGCGTGGGGGCCTATGGGGAGGGGCAGTGGGCCGCGGCGCCGCCTTCGAGCTCCTATGCGGGCCTGTCGCTCGCTGTCCTCAAACAGGCGGGCTCCGCGCTCGATCTCGTCAACGTGATGTCCTATGACGCGGGGCCCTCGTTCAATCCGCAGCAGGCCATGCAGGCGTACCAGCATTATTTCAGCGGCAAGATCACGATGGGGATCGAGGTGCCGCCGGAGGCGTGGGGCGGCCACGTGACGACGATCGGGGAGATTGACGCTCTGGCCGACGCGGTCACCTCGAGCGGCGCCGCGGGCCTCATGCTCTGGAGCATTCAAAAGCCCGGCCCTGCGCAGTCGTTCGCGACGGAGATGTGCAACAAGCTCGGGCTCGGGGGCTGCTCCACGCCCATGCTCTGAGCTGTCAGGGAGGGGGAGGCAGGGGCATCATCGCCGGACCGCTGCTCCGACGGAGAGAGCCGTTGCCCTTCCACGGCGCGGTGTACGATTGAAAGCGGACCTCGTTGTCGCCGACGAAGAGCCCGGCAGCTTGGTAGGATACTCCCTGTTCGTCCATGAGGGCGATCTGGAACTGATCGCCCTGCGCCTGCAACACGCGGTAGGTGCGCTCCGTGTGCACGCCCGGCGAGGTGGCCACCGCGCGCTGGCCGTCGAAGGTGATGACCATCTGCCCGAGCTGGAACCCGAGGAGCGCCGCCAGCATCGGCTCGAGGGGCGTGGCCGGATTGTACGTCTGGAGCACCCAGGTCCCTCGAATGCGGACCTCGGTCGCGGCCACCGCAGCGGCGTTGTAGCGGGACGGGTCGATGGGGGGCGCGCTCGTGCAAGCGGCGTTCGCCAGCGCGAGGGCGAGAGCGAGGGCGAGCGGAGAGCGGCGGGTCCTTGTCATTCGTCCCAGCGTAGCACCCGCGCCGGGGCCCGGATAGCCACCTCGGGGCTCCCTTCGTGCCCTTCTCATAGCGCGCGTCCGCGGATCGTCTCCCAACCCTGGGCGATGCGCTCGGCCCAGGCCCGCTGCCCCGCCGCGTCCCCGACGCCGTCCTGTCGAATCTCGAAGGCCGTATTCAGGATCCCTCGGGCCTCCCCGTGCGCGGGGATCGTCCAGTCGGTCTCGGCGCTCACGCGATAAGGCTCGTTGTCGCCGACGAGGAGAGCGGGATCTCGACGGAGCCAGTCGCGGAAGGCGTGCGCGAGGCGCGTGTCCGCCCCGTAGAGGAGGCCGATGGGCCACGGCCGACTCTGGCCCAGCATCACCGGCGTGAAGCTGTGGACCGAGATGAGCACAGGGTCCGGCCGAGCGTCGAGGACGTCGGCGATGGCGGCGTGGTAAGGTCTCAAGATCCTCTGTATACGGATCGCGCGCTCCTCGGCGGAGAGCCCCACGTTACCGGGGATCGGCACCCCGCAGCTCACCTCGGGGATGGAGCTCGGCGCGGTCTCCGGACGGTTGCAGTCGATGACCAGCCTTGAAAAGGAAGAGAGGACGAGCGTGGCGTCGAGGAGCTCCGAGAGGTGGCGCGCGACGCTGGCGGCGCCGATGTCCCAGCCCACGTGCGTGTCGATGACGCCAGCCGGGAGGCCCAGATCACCGAGGGCCTGGGGGATGCGCTTCGAGGCGTGATCGCAGACCAGGAGCACGCGCGAGGAGCCGTTCGGGCGGACGATCTCGAAGGGGGGACGCTCGTGAGGGAGGAGCATGTCGCGCGCGATGTTATCGCGAAGGCGGCGCGCCGGCACCCCGCTTCGACGTGAAGGACGTGAGGCGGGGCGTGACGACCAGCCTGGGCAGAACCTCGATGAAGAGCCCAGAATTCATGGAGTGTTGCCCCGGGCGCGGAGCATCTCCTCGAGCTGACGCATGCGCTCTTCGGCCAAGGCCGCGCGCTTGTCGGCGTCGTCGGCGCGCCTGCGCTCTTCGTCGGCGCGCCTGTCGGCGTCGTCGGCGCGCCTGTCGGCGTCGTCGGCGCGGTTGCGCTCTGCTTCGGCGCGCTCCGCGCCGGTGGGGATGAGCTCTCCATCGAGCGTGCACCAGCGGAGCCACGTGCCTGTGTGGTTCTCGAAGGTGCCGTGCCACTCTTTGAGCGCCAGTCCGAGCGTCTCGAAACGCGGGGACTGCATGCGCTGGTACAGGTTTCCTGCGAGCTGGAAACAGTGCAGGACCGCTTTCTCCAGGCAGCGGAGCGGGTCGTAGACCACGTAGTACGAGACACCGGCCCGGCGATAGCGCCGGAAGCGCTCGTCGAGCTCACCCCCCTTGCGGTTGGACACGATCTCGACGACCACGTCGGGCGCCTTGCCGTGCTTCCATTGGAAGTACGACCGGTTCTCTTTCTTGGTGAGATCCTCGTCGACCTCCACGTCGGCGCTCAGCAGCATGTCGGGCACGAGCGCGGGGTTTTCGGGCTTGGGGAAGAAACCGACGTTGGCGAGAGCCAGAAACGACCGTGGGATCCCGTCTTCTTCCGGAAGCGGACCGGACCAAGAGCTGTAGAGCGGCTCGGTCAGAAGGCGCTGTTGCTTCTCGGAGAGGATGCTGTCCACCGGTTCGTCGTCCTCGGTGATGAGATGGGAGATGTCAGGCCGAGAGACAGGAGCGACGTCCGACGTGGGAATCGGCGAGTCGTCCTGCTCGGGCGGTTGGATGGCAGGCAGCGCAGCCATGGCGAGACGACTCTTTCGCGAAACGTTGAAGATTGCAAGCTCAAAGCGGCCCCCGGCTCCCCGGGCCTTGACTTCGCGCCTCGGCTTCGGCGGTTCATTCCAACGGGGGAGTCGAGCAGTCGGACTGCTTGTAGCGCACGACGCGGCCTCGCGTACGTCTATGCTTTTCGGCGCTCCCGAGGTCGGTTATCCTGCCTCGATGGCGAACGACCCAGGGCCCATCGACCTCCGACAGGCGGGGCGACGAGGCTTCGCGGTGGTCCCTTTTTTCGTCGCGCTCGTCGCGTTCTCCCCGCTGCTGATGCTCGCCGAGTGCGCGGCGCCCGAGGGGGGACGCGGCCCCGACGCTGGCGTGGCGCCCGACGGGGCACGCCGTCCGGCGGTGGACGCGGCGTCCGATGGGGACAGGAGCGCCCAAGGGGACGCGGCGTCCGATTCGGGACGCGGCCTTGACGCTGAGCCCCCCGCCTCCCCTCACGGCGCTGGAGTCCTCGCCCCCATGCCCCGGTTCTTTCCGTCCGCCGCGCTCGAGCCCAACGCCACTCACCTGTTCCCGACTCGCGACGGGTATGTCGCCTTCTACGAGAGCCGCCCCGATGTGTACTCGGTCGTGGCGCTCGACAAGGATTTGAAGGCCATCGGCGCCGCTCAACGCGTTCAGGTGACGGACTGTGTGTCCGCGGTCCCGATCGGGGGCAAGATCGTCGTCGCCTTCGGGCGAGGCAGGAACCGCGGCGAGGACGCCGAGCCCTCCATGGATGATCTCTCCGTGTGGACGTACACGCCCGAATCCGGGCAGCTCGAGCAGACGTTCCTCCTCCCCAAACAGGCAGTCTTGTCGCACGCGGGGCCCCGTATTCTACCCCATCGAGATGGCACCTTTTCGGTCCTCTGGGGCACGTATGGTGGCTACGTCAAGTCCCAGTCCTTCGACGCCTCCGCTCGTCCGGTCGGGGGCGTTGTCCGCTCTCCCTCCTATGGCGGCGGCAGCGCCTTCGCGCTCGCGATCGTCCCCCGCGGAGACGCCCACATGGGGATCCTCGCCGCGCAGAAGAACGTTGTCGGCCCCAGAGCCCTCCTCCTTTTGCCGCGGCTCGCTCAGGGCTCGTTCCCGGCCTCGAAGCCGCTCGTCGATGACATCGGAGACGGATGGCCGCAGCTCGCGGCGCTGCCTTCGTCCGCAAAGAACGTGGGAGTCGTGTGGCACTCGGACAATGAGAAGCGCATCTGGTTCGGTCGCGTCAATGAGAGCGGGCTCGTCGGCAAGCCCCTCCTTGTCCGCGAGACGGAGACGGCTTCGACGATGAAGATCTTCGTCGCGGGTGAAGACGGGCTCATGCTCCTCTGGAACGAGCTGGGCAAGGGCCACAGGCTCGTCACCTTCACCGAGGACGGCCGCATGAAGAGCCCCCCTCGAAGCGTGAGCATCAGCTTCATCAAGAAGCCCGCTCTCTTGTGGACCGGGAGCGACTGGCTCTTCGCCGAGGCGCGCCGTAACGAGTGTCCGCTCCAGGTCGGCCGGGTCAGCAAGGGCCTGGACGAGGTGCTCGATGACAAGTGCGCGTTCTGACAGCGTCGTTGCTCGAACAGGGGCGCACGGCGGAGCGGACCGGCTCGCCGTCGACGAGGCCGCGGTCGGGGCGGGCTGAGAGACATGCCTGCCTGGGTGTCTTTCGTCTTCGCTGCCCTTGTCCTCGGGGCGCTCGTGCTCGCGGCGCGAAGGGCCACCACGCTGCTCGATCTCACGGCCGAGGACGGGCGCGTCGTGAAGCGGCGAGGGCGCGCGACAGCGGAGCTCATGAACGAGATCTCCGACGTGCTCGAGGGCGCGCGGGCGACGGGGCGCGTGCGCTTGCGGCTCGAAGACGGCGGCGTCGTCGTCGACAGTCCGGACATGGACGCGGGCACCCGGCAGAGGCTCCGGAACGTGGTGGCGCGGTTTCCCACGGCGCGGCTCAAGACGGCGCCTCGACTGCGGCCTTGATCGTCCGAAAAGATATCCCCTACGCTGAAGGTCCAGGTGAATTTCTGGGCCCCTTTTTCACCACGGAGCCACGGAGGTCACGGAGGGGCACGGAGAATTTTTTGTTCTCAGATCGTGAATCTGGGACAAAAGAAATCTCTGTGACCTCCGTGCTCTCTGTGACTCCGTGGTGAAAAGGCTCCATCTCACTTCCGCGTCCGGCGACGGAGCGCCGCGAGCCCCAAGAGGCCCAGCGCCCACAGGGCCGTCGTGCCCTTTTCTTCGCCCGGGATCGAGCAGCCGCAGCCGCCGCTCTGACCCGTGGAGCCGCCAGCGCCGCCACCGCCGGAGCCGCCCTCGAAGCCACCGGCGCTCCCGCCGCTGCCACCCACGACGCCACCACTGCCACCCACGACTCCGCCGCTGCCGCCGCTGCCGCCCGTCGATGTCGTGGTGCCGCCGCCCGCTCCGCCCGCCCCTTCGAGCTGGCACGTCGATGAGCAGCCGTCGCCGTTCACGAAGTTGCCGTCGTCGCACTCCTCGTTTCCAGCGGTGATGTTGTCACCGCAGGTCGTCTGGCACGCAGAGGGCTCGCCCTGGCAAGTGAACCCGTCCTCGGGCTTGCAGTCGGTCGCGCAGCCGTCGCCCGCGACGCCGTTTCCGTCGTCGCACTGCTCGTCCCCGCCGTTGGTCGTCCAGAGGAACCCGTCGCCGCACTTGGCCGCCTTGCACGAGCCCAGGCAGGCGTCGTCGTTCTTGACGTTGCCGTCGTCGCAGTCCTCCACGCCGGCCTCGATGAAGCCGTCGCCGCAGACGCTCAGCTTGCACGTGGCCGGGCAGGCGTCGCTGTTCGAGAGGTTGCCGTCGTCGCACTGCTCCACGCCTGTCTGCACGTATCCATCCCCGCAGCTCGCCGGCTTGCAAGAGTTGAGGCAAGCGTCGGTGTTGAGCGCGTTGCCGTCGTCGCACTGCTCCATGCCCGCGTAGACGACGCCATCCCCACAGATCGCATTCTGACAGTTCGCCTTGCACGCGTCGGTGTTCACGGCGTTTCCGTCGTCGCACTGCTCGACGCCGGCCTCGACGAAGCCGTCGCCGCAGACGGCTGTCTGGCAGGCGTTCGTGCAAGCGTCCGTGTTCGATTGGTTGGCGTCGTCGCACTGCTCGACGCCCAGGTAGACGAAGCCGTCGCCGCACACGGCGCCCGTGCAGAGGGTGGTGCACGCGTCGTTGTTGGACTGGTTGCCGTCGTCGCACTGCTCGACGCCCAGGCGCACGAAGCCATCGCCACAGGTCGCATTCATGCACGTGGCCGTGCAGGCGTCGGTGTTCGAGAGGTTGCCGTCGTCGCACTGCTCCATGCCCTGGACGAAGCCGTCGCCGCACGCGGGGGGCTGACAGGCGTTGGTGCAGGCGTCGTTGTTGGACTGGTTGCCGTCGTCGCACTGCTCGACGCCCGCGCGGACGACGCCGTCGCCGCACACGGCGTTCACGCAGGTGTTGAGGCACGCGTCGGTGTTGACCTGATTGCCGTCGTCGCACTGCTCGACGCCCGCGTGGACGAAGCCGTCGCCGCACACGGCGTTCTGACAGAGGGCCGTGCAGGCGTCATTGCTGGAGAGGTTGCCGTCATCGCACTGCTCGACGCCCGCGCGGAGGATGCCGTCGCCGCACACAGCGTTCTGGCAGGCGTTGGTGCAGGCGTCGGTGTTGACCTGATTGGCGTCGTCGCACTGCTCGACGCCCGCGCGGACGATGCCGTCGCCGCACACGGCGTTTTGACAGGTGTTCGTGCAAGCGTCGGTGTTGACCTGATTGCCGTCGTCGCACTGCTCGCCCGCCTGGACCATGCCGTCGCCGCACGTGGGCCCGGTGGCTGTCACGATGTCATTGAACGAGGCCCAGAAGGTCGTCTGCACCGTGCCGGCGCCCGCGACGGTGTCGCCCCACGCCGAGATCACGCTGGTCACGCCGTCCGACACGGGATACGCAGCGAAGCTGGTCCACATGTTGTTGTTGGCCGTGATGGAGAGGAGCCTGTACGTCTGGCCGGCCGTGAGCGCGACGTTGATGGGGATGACAGGGTTGCCCTGACCGACGGGCACGGTGTACGTGAAGAGCGTCGTGTTGGCTGAGTTTCGCAGGACGACCGTCGCGCCCTTGCCCTGGTTGGGGTAGCGGACAGAGACGAGGGTCGAGCTCGTGATCGCCTGGAGCTGGAGGCCGAAGACGGACCACCCCGACTCCGTGGACGAGAGCGCGGGGCCCGCGATGGTCCCCGCGTGGGCCACGAGCGCGATCCCCATCGCCGCGATGAGAACACAGAAGGAAAGGAGCTTTTTCATCACCGATCTCCCGAAACACCAGGCACGAGATGCCCGGCGCACAACAACCGGGTTGACCCCCGGCGTCAAGGGTCAGCGGCGCCGCGGAGCAAGAACATTGCGCCCGCACGGGATTTGCTCGGGGGTCTGCGGCTCTCAGCCCTCGGAGAGGACGAACGAGACGTGGGTGGCGCCGTCCGGGAGGCCCTTTTCGAGGAGCGCCCGCGCCGCCGCCGTGGAGCGGGCAGGGGCGTCGGGCCGGCCAGAGAGGCTCGAATAGTCCGCCGATCCGCCGGTCACTTCTTGTATTCCTTTCGGGCCTTCGATCCAGAAGTCCATCCCCACGATGGTCACCCCCTGGCGCTCGCAGTCGGCGACGAGCTGGAGCGCGACGGTCCTTTGAAAGAGGGTCTCTCCCGCCTTGTCCACGGTGGATCCTGCGTATTTGTCCATGAGCGAGCTCTCGATCGACACTCGGCCTCCTGATCTCAGAACGGGTTGACCCAGTTGGGATCGTTGCGGTTGCTCACCTGGACGATCTCGCCTGTCCTGTCGTTGCGCACGACGTACTGATTACCATTTCGGACATAGGCCGTCGCGGGCTCGTCGTTGCGGGTCCCGTCGGGCCGGTGGCGCGTGTCCCGCGTGGCCACCTTCCTGTCGGGGTTCCGGAGGAAGTCCTCGATGTCCTTGTCGGTCCAGCCCCGCTTCTTCATCTGGTCCTGGATCTTCTTGTCGGTCGAGAACTTCGGCGCCTCCGGGATATGGCCGCCGTCCTTCTGCCCCTCCGGCTTGTCCGGCTTCTTCTTCTTGGTGACCTTCTTCTTGAGCTTCTCTTTGAGGGCCTTGAGCGCGTCTCGGAGCTTGTCCAGCCTGGCGGTGATCTTCTGGATCTTCTCCAGGATCTTGCCCCCCGCGCGCGTCATCTTCCAGCCCTTGATGGGTTTTGCGACGGCGTCGCCGACATAAGGGATCCACGAGAGCAGGTTGAGCCCGGCGCCCACGTAGTCGCCGCGGTTCAACGCGAGGCCCGCCGCCGCCGTGTCGCTGGCGGGCGTGGGATCGAAGATGCCCGCCACGTCGAGGGCCGTCTCCGCCGCGAGCAACGCTGCCTCTCGCTTGGCCGCCGCGAGCTCCTCCTCGGCCTTCTTGAGCTCCTCCTCCGCGGCCTTGATCTGGGGGTCGTCGGGGTCCGGCTCGACCTCCTCGGTCTCTTCCTCGGCCCCGTCGGGGATCCCGTCCACGGGGCCGACTCCCACGTACGTGATCATGCCGAGCGTGTTCCCCACGCCGTCCGGACCGGCGCAGTTCATGTCCATCTGGTCGCCGTGGCGAATGACCCACTGGCCGTTGACACGGTAGGTGCCAGAGTGCTGGACAGGCTTGCAATAGCCGAGGTTCACGCCGCTGACGACGCCCCCGCCCACGCCGGGCTCGTCGCCCTTGACCGTGGGGAGCCGGCTCGCCATCGTGAAGGCGGGGAGGCCCCCGTAGTTGACGTTGCTGGAGGTCTGGACGGCGACGTCGAACTTGCAGGTGATGTTGTAAGGGACAGGCACCATCGCGCCGCCCATGGGCGTGAGGCACACGTCCGGGGCCATGTTGATGACGATGGCCTGTCCGTCCTTGTTGGTGGCTCGGTCCATGGTCAGCTCGCCTCCGCCGCGAGGGCCTCTCTGGCCGCAGGCGACTCGGTCATCGCGGCCTGCACGCTCGCGACGCCGTCACGGAATACTGGAAGTGTCGAACGGTAGACGAGGTGCATCTTCATGCGCTCGGCGTCGATGTGGACGGTGTCGATCTTCGCGGCCCCGCCGTATCGATAGCCCTCCTTGTCGGTGAGCGCGACGGCCACGAGGTGCAAAGGGAGCCGGAAGCGGACGATCTCGTGATCGGGGTGGAGCCTCTCCAACCGGACCTCCTCGCCGCCGAGGACATACCCCGGGTAGATGAGGTCCGGGTGAGCGCAGTTGTAGAACGCAAAGTCGAAGTCTTCGGGCACCTTGGGGTGCCGGGTGCGGCGCCAGTGATCGTCGAAGGTGCCGGCCTTTGCCCTGCGCGGGAGCCACGATTTGTGCATCGCGGACAGGCCCATCACAGGATAATCGGGGTCGCCCAGCTCGGGGGGATCGAGGTCGGGGGCGAGCAGCGTGGGCGCGATGATGGGGCGAGAGCGATCGGCCGTGGAGACGTCGACATAGCCTCTGCCGACAGGGTTGTTCTGGAAGGCCTCCGGCGTGTTGCCGCGGATGGCCGCCCCTCCATAGGCGCGCTCGTAGCGAATGGGGACGCTCTTGACGGGCTCGGGCTCGCCGAGCGCCCACCCGCCGATGCGCGCGTGGACCCACACTCGGGGGCCCGTCACGAGGATTCGTCTCTGGACCTTTCCGACGGTGACCCCGGCGAGCCATTCGCGGGCGGGCTTGCCCTGCGGCGCGTGCGCGGTGGCCGTCACGAGGATGTCTGTCCTCGGCTTGAAGGGGGCGAGATCGTCCTCGTTCTTGAGGCTCGCAGAGGGGTTGTCGTCCCAGCGCTCGTCGGCGACGATCACGGGATCTTGCGTCCGCGCGAGGGCCGGGGGCGCCGTCGGGGAGAGGTCGAACGTGCCTTTCAGGACCACGACCTGGAACGGATCTCCGTCCATGTCCAGGCTCTGGAACATCAGGCTCGCAAAGGGGGTCTCGTTCGCGAAGCTCATTCGGGCACCGGGCAGCGCGTCAGTTGATGTCGACCGGACCGCCGGTGATCTTCGTCTTGCCGCCGTTGAGCTCGGCCTGGCCGGTGGCGTCGAGGACCAGAGTCTGACTCTTGACCTTGACGTCGGTGCCTGTGAGGGTGACGGGGCCGGAGGAGTTGAAGACAAACTCCGTCCCTTCGATGGTGACCTTGCCGGAGGACTCCAGGGTGACCTTGGCGGCGCCCACGGTGATCGTCATCTTGTCACCGACGGTGATGTCGTATTTCTCCCCGATCTTGTGGGTCTTCTCGGTGCCGACGAGCTCGGACTGCTTCTGTCCGATGGTGACGCTCTGGTCGCCCGTGACCTGGACCGTGTGGTTGGCGCCGATGGTGGTCTTTTGATCCGAGCCGACGCTGACCGTCTGTTTGGCGCCGATGGTCTCTTTTTGATTGCCGCCGATGGTCTGCGTCTGGTTGGCTCCGATGGACATCTCCTCGTTGGAGCCCACCGTCTTGTTGCGGTTGTTGCCGACGGAGATGTTCTCGTCGTTGCCGACCTGGCGGCTGCGGTCGTTCCCGACCTTGCGCTTCTCGTCGTTGCCGACCTGCACCGTCTCGTCGTTGCCGACCGATCGCGTCCTGTCGTGCCCCACGTCGTGCTTGTCGTCGTGGCCCACTTGCTTCGCTCGATCGCGGCCGATCTTGACCTGTTCGTCGTTCTTGACCAGCTTGTTCAGGTCCTTCTCCGCCTGCATGCGGACGAGCTCCTGACCCATCTTGTCTTCGAACATGATCTCGTTGTAGTTGTCG
>Ga0268298_10006435_pt1 | contig 10671 bp, 10 predicted proteins | sample WWTPWeurt_MetaG_FD_194462 | JGI IMG/M metagenome (GOLD analysis project Ga0268298, IMG submission 194462) | Activated sludge microbial communities from WWTP in Nijmegen, Gelderland, Netherland - WWTP Weurt | ecosystem: Engineered > WWTP > Aerobic digester > Activated sludge | place... | reverse complement strand
GCTGCGCCCAACATGGCCAGGGTGAGCAGACTCGCCAGCGCCAGCGTGACATTGCGCGTGGCCCGCCAACTGGCCACGGCTTCTTCAAGGGCGCTGAACACGAAGACATAGAGGGGGTAGTCCGCCACCTGCCGGTAGCTGGAGATGCGCTCCACGCCGTCGACCGCGCTGTGGCTGACGTAGTGGCCCTCGGGCCCGGCCCGCTCGGGCCGGAAACCGCCGGACGCGCCTATGGAGCCGCCCATGCCCACGGGGGTCCCCCCGATCACCCGGGCACGGATGTTCATGTCGGTGCCGGCCAGTGTGACGCCACCCAGGTGACCCAGATCCACGCGCTTGTACACATCCTCGAAATAGGCCGGGTCCAGCGAGGCCACCACCACGCCCAGGGTCTGGCCCGCACCGTTGCGGATCAGCCGCGAGAGCTGGATGGTCCAGCGCTTGGACACCTTGCCCAGCACCGGCTTGCCAATGAACAGGCCGTTGCCGGCCACGCCGTTCGCACCCGTACCCAGGTGCACCTGGATGTGCTCGCGCTGTGACAGATCCACATGGCCGGTCGTGCTGCCATCGGGGTCGAGGTTGCTGCCGGCAAAGCGGCCGTCCGGGCCGATCAGCGAGAGTTGCACCAGGATCTTCGGTGCCAGGCCGGTTTCGTTGGCAAAGCGCACCAGGTCGGGCGCACGGTTGCCTGCGGCCACCTCGTCGCGCACGCGCAGACAGGCCTGGTCGGTGGTGGCCAACACGCGCGCGGTCTGCTCCTGCAGGGCGCGGGCGAGGTTGGTGTTTTGCAAGGTCTCTTGCGCCAGGGTGTCGTCCCAGCGGGCCTTGAGCAGCGCGCCCACGGCGGCCCAGGTCACCACCAGCAGCACGGCGGTGAACACCCAGGCCAGGCGGCGCAGTCGGGCAGCCTGGGCGTGGTCGTCAACGGGGGGCGCGGTGATGGTGCCAGGCGGCGGTGCGGGGGCGAAGGACATGGGCAAATGTCTGGGCGGCGGTATGGCGGCCGCCTTGATCATGCCCGGGTGGGGCCCGATCTGACAGCGGAAAACCGCTGGTCAGTTGGCAGAATCGCCGAAATAGCGGCGGAACAGCTCGGCGCTGTGCAACTCCATCACCTGCAAACCCTGCAGAGATTCGCGCAGCACGCCGCCGACCGGGCCCGAAGGGCGCGAACCCAGGGCCACGGGCTCGGTCTCTGCCCAGGCGGCCATTTGCGACAGGCTGCGCTGATCGCGGGAAATCTGCCAGTGGGCGGGGTAGCTGGGTTGCATGGCGGGCACCTCCTGGGGAGGGTATCGGGAAGTCTGTCGCAAGACTAAACCCCTTGTTTCATGCCGGATCGTGGAATAAGCGCAGCATTCAGGCCCTTGATGGCGCGCCCCCGGCCTGGATAGGCACCGGACGGAAACAGCCGCGCAACATGGCATGATTACAAACGCACGATTCCCTCTTTGCAAAACTTGGACTCTCCGATGAAGAAACGACACCTGCTCGGCCTGCTGGCCCTGGTTCCCATGGTCTGGCTGGCCGGTTGCGGCGGCGGCAGCGGCGGCAACGCATCGGTTCGCCTGGTCAATGCCAGCTCGGGCTACGCCTCGCTGGACCTGTATGTCAATGACGCCATCCAGCAGACCGGGGTGGTCACGGGCGCGGCAGGCAGCTACGCCAGCGTGAGTTCTGGCACCGTCACCACGGCCTTGGCCGCGACGACCAGCAGCACCTACCTGCTGAGCCAGAGCCGCAACTTTGCCAAGGACACCAAGTATTCGGTCGTGGCCTATGGCTGGCAGGGTGGCCTGCGCTCGGTGCCGCTGACCGAGAACATCGCCGCGGCCGACGCGAACAAGACCAAGGTTGGCGTCCTGAACACCGCCACCGATGCGGGCTCGCTCGACATCTACCTCACTGATGACGCGGACACCACCACGCCGCTGTCGAGCTTCACCCCGGTGGCCACCGCCATCACCGGCGGTGCGCAGTCCTCCTATGCGGCCGTGGTGTCGGGCACCTACCGCCTGCGCGTGACGGCCACAGGCAACACCAACGACGTGCGGCTGGATGCGCGCGGCGTGGTGTTGGGCAGCACCGACGTGGACACCATCGTGCTGTTCGGCGGTGCTGGCGGCCTGCTGGTGAACGCCTCGCAAGTGGTTCAGGGTGGCGCGGTGACGGCCTACAGCAACACTCAGGCGCGTGTGCGCGTGGTGTCGGCGCTCACTGGCGCTGGTGACAAGAACAGCGTGACGGTGAATGGCACGCCCATCGTGGTGAACGCACCGTCGCCTGCCATCAGCGCCTACACGCTGGTGAATGCTGGCAGTGCCGCCATCACCGGCACGGTCACGGGCACCCAGGCCCTGGCTGCCGGCAGCGACACGACCCTGTTGGTGCTGGGCACTGCAGCAGCCCCCACGCTGGCCGTGATTGCCGATGACAACCGCTTGCCCACCTCCAGCACGGGCGTGAAGCTGCGCCTGGTCAATGCGATGGACCCGGCCACCATGACCGCCTATCCGCTGACGATGGCACTGGACTACAGCGCCGTGGCGACCAATGTGACCCCGGGCGGCCAGTCGGCCTACTCGGCCTTGCCGTCCACCACCACGTCCATCCTGGAAGTGACGTCGGCGCTGCAGGCTCCCACCATGTACTCGCCCACCGGCGCCCTGTCCAACCTGACGCTTGCTCCGCTGGGTGTGTACACCGTGTTCATGTTTGGCACGCCCACGAGTTACAGCGGTTCGCTGCGCAAGGAGCGCTGATCACCGGCCGGCCTTGGTGGTCGGCACAGCAAAGCAAAGGGCGCCCTCGGGCGCCCTTTTTCATGGTCGGTGGCCCGGGTCGGCTCAGGCCAATCGCCCGGCGCGGAAGTCTTCCACGGCCTGGAAGATCTCCTGCTGCGTGTTCATCACGAACGGGCCGTACTGGGCGATGGGCTCGCGCAGCGGCCGGCCGGCAATGATGAGCGCGCGGGTGGGCTCGTCACCGGCCTGCAGCACCACGCCGTCGCTGCCGGCCTGCTGGGCCAGGATGGCCATGCGCTGGCGGGCCACCTCGGTGCCGGCAATGCTGAGGCTGCCACGGTAGACGTAGACGAATGCATGGTGGCCCTCGGGCAGCGGCTGGGCCAGGCTGGCGCCGGGAGCCAGATGCGCATCGAGGTACAGCGGTTGGGTGGACTCGCGCTGCATGGCGCCTTTCACGCCGGCGTGCTCGCCGGCTATCACGCGCACCGTCGCGCCGTCGGCCTTTGCCTCGGGGATCGCGCTGGCCGGAAAATCCTGGTACCAGGGCTCGCACAGCTTGTCGCGTCCGGGCAGGTTGAGCCAGAGCTGGAAGCCCTCCATGCGGCCTTCTTCCTGCTCGGGCAGCTCGCTGTGGATCACGCCGCGGCCGGCCGTCATCCACTGCACGCCGCCGTCTTCCAGCAGGCCTTCGTGGCCGGCCGAATCCTTGTGGCGCATGCGCCCGGCAATCATGTAGGTGACGGTCTCGAAGCCGCGGTGCGGGTGGCTGGGGAAGCCTCCAATGTAGTCGGCGGCCTCGTCCGAGCCGAAGGCGTCGAGCATCAGGAAGGGGTCGAGCCGCAACTGCAGCTCGTGGGTGAGCACGCGGGTGAGCTTGACGCCATCGCCATCGCTGGTGGCGCGGCCTTGCACCAGGCGTTCGACGCGGCGGGGTTGGGTGACGAGAGAGGTCATGACGGTGCCTTTCGCAGCGTTCCAGATGGGTTCATCGTAGGGGCCACCAGCCTGGGCAGGGTGCGGTGCCACCGCACGCAACGTTCAAAGGCTTTTTGCCATCGTCACGCTGGTGACCCGGTAGCCCAAGGTCGCATACAGGGCCTGGGCGCCGGGGTTGTGGCCGAAGACGTGCAGGTCGATGCGCCAGACGTTGAGCGCCCGCACGCGTTCCTCCATGGCACGGAAGGCGCGGGTGGCGTGGCCACGGCGCTGGTGCTCGGGGTGCACGACCAAGTCATAGACATAGGCCATGCGCACGCCGTGGCGGGTCTCGATGGCGAACCACAGGTGCCCCACGGCCTGTCCGCTGGCCACGGCAATGATCTCGAACAGGTGGTGGTCTGGCGTGGCCAGGCCCTGCGGCAACAGGCCGGCGAACTCGGCCTCTGATTGGCTGGCGGCCGATTCTGCGGGCCACTGGCCGGCAGTGACCTTTTCATGCGCGTAGTCGGCCACGCTCTCGCGCCTGAAACGCTCGTAGCCGGCGGCCGTCATGGGTTGCAGTGTGTCGTGTTCGGTCATGGCAGAGCCAGGCAGGGCAGTTGGCGGATCCAGGCCTGCAGCAGAGCCTGCTGGCGCCGGGGGTGGGCACTGAACTCGTCCTGCCCGATGTGAAAGTTGCCCGGCGCAGGTGGCAAGGCGACGCTGCCGGGCGGCGTGAAGCAGCGGTCGTGCGCCAGACAGTGGTCGCGCAGCAGTGGCCACACGCGGTCGCGCAGGAAGCGTTGGTCGATGTTGGGCGGATCGTTGGCGGACGGCGCATAGCTGGCGAGCAGCGGCGCCAACGGGGGCAGCACACCCGCCACGCCGCCCCACAAGCCGGCCTGCATCAGCTCGGTGTGGGTCCACCAGTCGCGGATCACATGGAACCACCGGCCGCTCTCGCACCAGGCCTGCACGGCCGCCACCTCGCGCACGCTGAACACACTGTCGGCGTCGCGCACCAGGAAGCGGCCCACGCCAGCGTCGTTGGCCACCCCGAAGCGCCAGCACAGGCGCTGGCGCAGGCTCTGGCCAGCAGGCATCAGGCAGGTTTCCACCTGCAGGCTGTGCAGCGCGGCCACGAAGGCGGCCGGCACGGTCTCGTCCAGGTAGAAGCGCAGCGTCCACGCAGGGAACAGGTCGGGCGTGAGCAGGGCATTGCGAAGTGCGCCGCGCAGGTGGCGTGGCTGGGTGCCCCAGAGCGAGAACGCGATCACCGGGCGCTTGCCAGGCATGTTGGCAAAGGCCTGGGGCGTGCCAGCTGGAGGGGCCCAGCCCGCTGGCGCAGCCGGGCAGGCGCGGTCCTTGGCCAGGAGGGCGCGTGTGCCCGCCGAAGTGGCCTCGGCCTCGCGGCCCAGCCGGTGCAGCGCCTTGGTCAGCAGGTCCAGCGCCAGAGGCAGTTCGGGGCGCAGTGCCAGCACGCGCTCGGCCAGTGCCAGCACCTCGGCATGTTGGCCCAGGTGCTGGTGGCAGATGGCCAGGTTGCACAGCGCGTCGATCTGCTGCGGTTGCTGCAGCAACAGGGCCCGCAGCAGTGTTGCGGCGCCAGCGTGGTCGCCGTGCTGGTGCAGCGCGTGGGCCTCGCGCAGGGCGTTGGCGGCGGTCTCGTCGGCTGCCGCTGCAAGCGTGGGCGTAGGTTCGCTGGCCATGGCGAACAGGCTAGCATGGGCGCCCCCAGGGACGAAAGGCGAGCGCGATGAAGGCAATCTGGAACGGCGTGGTGGTGGCCGAGAGCGACGACACCGTGGTGATGGACGGCAACCACTACTTCCCCGAGGTCGCGCTCAAGCGCGAGTTCACCACTTTCAGCAACCACCGCAGCAGTGGCGTGAAAGGCCAGGCGCATTACCTGAGCCTGTTCGTGAACGGCGAGATGAACCCCGACGCCGTCTGGTTTTACCCCGAGCCCAGCGAGGCCGCCGCCGCCATCAAGGGCCGCGTGGCTTTCTGGAAGGGCGTGCAGGTGGTGGAGTGACCACCGGCTGATCCCGCATGAGCGCGCTGCCCGACGCCACGGCACTCGGTGCTGCGCACCGGCGCCGTCTGCGCGCGCTGTGGCGCTCGGCCGGCTGGCCCAGCCACGACCTGTTGGAGCTGGAACTGCTGGCCGCCGGCCTGGTGGTGCGCCGCGAAGATGCCCATGGCCGCGAGACCCTGCGTGTGACCGATGCCGGCGTGGCGGTGTTGGCCGACACCCTGCAGCGCAACCGCGCGCGGCGCGACGCGCACGAGGCGTTGGTGTCGCGCGTGGCCAACGAGATGCAACGGGCCGGGCGCATCGCCTGGCGCGGCCTGGCCCTGCGCGCACCGCTGGCCGACGTGGTGGCGGGGCCGGATGGCGCCACCGCCCCCAAGACCCGCTGGGCCGTGGCCATGCCCGATGTCTTTTCCGTGCGCAACACCACCGCCGAGGCCCTGCTGTGGCCAGTGGCACACGAGGTGAAGGTGTCGCGGGCCGACCTGCTGGGCGACCTGAAGCGTCCGGCCAAAGGCGAGGCCTACCGCGCGGTGGCCAGCGAGTGCTGGTACGTGCTGCGGGCCGGCATCGCCGAGGCCGACGAGATCCCCGAGGTGTATGGCGTGATGTGCGCGCATCCGGTGGTGGGCGACGTGGCCGACCCGGCACAAGCGTTTGGTGCGCTGGAGGTGTTGCGGCCAGCGCCCCGGCGTCCCTTCAGCATGCCCTTTTCCGTCTGGATGGCATTGGCCAAGTCCGCCCCCGAACCGTTCGACGACAGCGACGCGCAGGCCCTGCTGGGCGATGATGCGTCCGAGCCCGCACCGGAGTGATTCAATGACCCTGCAACGATTTGCCGCCGCCACACTGCTGGCCCTGGCGGCCCAGATGCCACCGGCTTTCGCCGTCACCACCGGTGCCAACGAGAGCCCACAGGTGGCCTGGTTGGCCGTCGCCAACGACACCGACGTGGACCGCGCCTTTGCCCAGGGCCGTGCCGAGGGCAAGCCAGTGCTGTTGTACTGGGGCGCGGTGTGGTGCCCGCCCTGCAACCAGCTCAAGGCCACGCTGTTCAACCGGCAGGATTTCATCGAGCGCTCAAAGCACTTCGTGCCGGTGTACGTGGACGGTGACGGCGCCGGCGCGCAGAAGCTGGGCACGCGCTTCCAGGTGCGTGGCTACCCCACCATGGTGCTGTTCAACCCCCAGGGTCAGGAGATCACGCGTTTGCCCGGCGAAGTGGACGCGCCCCAGGTGCTGAAGCTGCTGCAGCTGGGCATGGCCAGCGGCCGGTCGGTGAAGGCGGTGCTGGCCGATGCCCGCTCTGGCAAACCGGTGACGGCCAACGAGTGGCGCATGCTGGCCTACTACGGCTGGGCCGGCGATGGCGAGCAGTTCGTGAGTGAAAGTGAATTGCCAGGCCTGCTGGTGCAGTTGGCCGCCAAGTGCCCGCCCACCGAGCGCGAGAGTGCCACCCGCCTGCTGCTCAGTGCCGTCGCCAGCAGCGACGAGGGCAAGGGCGTGGCGCCTGATGTCGCGCTGCGCCAGCGCGTGGTGGCCTTGTTGGCCGATGCCAAGGCCAGCCGCGCCCACATGGATGTGCTGGTGAATTCGCCGCGCGAGATCGCCCTGTTGCTGGCGCCGTCAGCGGCGCCCGAGCGGGAGCGTTGGCTGGCCATCTACGATGCGGCCTTGCAGCGTCTGCAGCGTGACGCCACGCTGTCGCGCGGCGACCGCGTTTCGGCCTTGCTGGGCCGGGTGGAACTGGCCCGGCTCGACCAGCCCAAGGGGGCGCTGCAGGCCAGGTTGCCGGCAGCGCTGCAGCGGCAGGTGAGAGACGAGGCTGCGCGACAGGACCGCGAGATTTCCAACGGCTACGAGCGTCAGGCCGTGATCACCACCGTGTCCTACATGCTGGGGCGGGCCGGCCTGTGGAAAGAAAGTGACGCGCTGCTTCGGGCCAACCTGGCCAAGAGCCATTCGCCGTACTACCTGATGTCCAGCCTGGGCTACAACGCCAAGCTGCAGGGCCGCAAGGCCGAGGCCGTGGACTGGTACGGCCAAGCCTATGCCAAGAGTGTGGGCCCGGCCACGCGGCTTCAATGGGGCGCCGGCTACCTGGGCGCTCTCGTCGACCTGACGCCTGCCGACGAGAAGACCATTGAGCAAGCGGCCAGCCAGATCCTCCAAGATGCCTCAGGCCAACAGGCGGCATTTTTCGAGCGCAGCAAGCGTTCGTTGCAAAAGCTGGGAAGCAAGCTGGCCGAGTGGAACAGCCAGGGTCAGCACCAGCCCGTCATCGAGCGCCTGCACATGCAACTGGCCCCTGTATGCGCCAAGCTGCCGGCGGGGGATGCTCAGCGCATCAGTTGCGATGGGTTGATCAAGTCGTGAGGAGCGGGCGGCTGTCGGCGCATAGCTGACCTTGGTTCGACCTCGCGCCCCAACGCGGTTTGCAGTCGTGCGGCTGGTCCGCGGTTCGGGCTACGGACTCCTCGCGGAACACGGCCTGTGCCCTTGATGGGCCTGAGCAACCCTGACTTCCCGGCGCGCCCACCTGCCCAGCGTCCCGCGAATGTGCCCTCTGCCCGCACCCCGAACCAACCGCACTCGCCAAGCGCTGTGGCGCCCCGCCAGGCGGACCGCCACCGGCTGTTGTTGCAGGGCAGTGGTGGTGCCTTCGGGCGGAGGGCACATTCGCGTGTGGGCGGACCGATCAAGGGCACGACCGCACAAGAGCGCTCGGACGGTTCGATGGGCACGGGCGGTTGGCCGCGAGGAGCCCGTAGGCCGAAGGTACCGCCGCTGCCCTGCCGCACCCGACGCACCAACCGACCGGCTGCAATGCGCGCAAGCGGAAGCTCAGTTCAGCAGACCCTCGGCCTTCAGTGCTGCTTGCACCGCGGGGCGAGCCGCCACGCGGCCCATGAAGGCACCCAGGTTCTTCAGGCCCGAAATGTCAATGCCCACGAACTTGGTCCAGTTGGTCACCACGAACAGGTAGGCGTCGGCCACGGTGAAGGTGTCGCCGGTCAGGTAGCTCTTGCCGTCAAGCTGGGTGTCGACCCAGGTCAGGCGCGCCAGCAGGTTGGCGGCAAAGATGGGCTTGGCGTCGGCCACCATGGCCGGGTTGAACAGCGGCGCAAATCCCTTGTGCAACTCGCTGGTGATGAAGTTCAGCCACTCCATCACGCGGTAGCGGGCCATGCTGCCGGCGGCCGGGGCCAGGCCCGAGGAGGGGGCCTGGTCGGCGATGTACTGGACGATCACCGGTCCTTCGGTCAGGCGCTGGCCGTCGTTCAGTTCCAGCGCGGGCACCTGGCTCTTGGGGTTGATGAGGTTGTAGTCGCTGCCGTCGGCCAGCTTCTTGGTCTTGGTGCTGGCCAGCACCAGTTCGAAGGGCAGTCCGGCTTCGCGCAGCACGATGTGGGGCGAGAGCGAGCAGGCGCCGGGGCTGTAGTAGAGCTTCATGGTCAGGGTCTCCTGGGGCTGAAAGAAGGTCAGGTGCTGGATCGTGCCAGCAAACCATGTGTGGGCGTTGAAGCCGTTCGCAAGCCCCTTGCAAAGACCCTGAATGCAGGTAGGCTTGCGCCGTTCTCAGCAGCCTTCGAAAGCCCTTTCATGCCCCGTCCCATCCTGGAAGAAGCCCGCATTCATCCGGCCGTGCGCGATGCCGTTGCCAAGCACCATACCGACATCGTTGACGAGGTCTGGGCCGCAGCACTGAAACACCCGGTGTTGGTGGTGGGCATGGCAGGCAACCCGTTTCCGGCCAAGGCGCGGCGCGCGCTGGATGCCATCGGCGTGCACCACCACGACCTGAACTACGGTAGCTATGTGAGCCAATGGCGCCGCCGCAATGCACTGAAGATGTGGACCGGCTGGCCCACCTTCCCGATGATCTTCGTGCGCGGCCAGTTCGTGGGCGGTGCGCAGGATCTGCAGCGGCTGATCGACAACGGCGAACTCAAGACCCTGCTGGGTTGAGCATCGCGATGCGCAGGGAGACGATGATGTGGCGCCCGAAGAGGCGCGCGGCTTGGATTGAGGCTGGGCTTCTGGCCACCACCGTGGTGCTTGCCCTGGCTGTGGGCCCGGCGGCGGCCCAGGTTGAGCCTGAGCTGGCGCTCAAGCCCTGCCGGCTCAAGGGTGTGAGCACCGAGGCGCGATGCGGCATGCTCAAGCGCCCACTGGACCCGGCCAAGCCGCAAGGCCTGCAGATCGACCTGCATGTGGCCGTGCTGCCCGCGCTGGCGCGCAACAAGCTGCCCGACCCGGTGTTCTTCTTCGCCGGTGGGCCGGGCCAGAGTGCCATTTCGCTGGCGGGTCGCGTAGGCGGGCTGACCGGCCGCTTCCTGAACCGCCGCGATGTGGTGCTGATTGACCAGCGCGGCACCGGCCAGAGCGCGCCGCTGCAGTGCGACGACAACATCTCGGCGCTGCGCCCGCTGCGCGAGCAGATCGACCCGCCGCGTGAAACCGCGCGTCTCAAAGCCTGCCTGGCCCGTTTGCAAAAGCTGCCCTACGGCGACTTGCGCTACTTCACCACCACGCTGGCCATGGCCGACGCCGAAGCAGTGCGCCAGGCGCTGGGCCTGGGGCCTGTGAATGTGATCGGTGGGTCCTACGGCACGCGTGCCGTGCTGGAGTACCTGCGCGCCTACCCGGCCAGCGTGCGCCGCGCGGTGATTGACGGCGTGGCCCCGCCCGACATGGTGCTGATGCGCGCCATGTCGACCGACAACCAGGCCGCGCTCGATGGCGTGCTGGACGATTGCGAGAGGGCAGCCGCCTGCAGCAAGGCCTTTCCGAAGCTGCGCCAGCGCTGGCAAGACATGCTGGCCAGCCTGCCGCGCGAGGCGGTTGTGACGCACCCGCTCACAGGTGCCAGCGAAACCGTCACTCTGACCCGCGATGCCGTGTTGGGCCTGGTGCGCACGCCTCTGTATGTGCCGGCCTACGCCTCGGCACTGCCCTATGCCATCA
>Ga0268298_10006433_pt1 | contig 10673 bp, 9 predicted proteins | sample WWTPWeurt_MetaG_FD_194462 | JGI IMG/M metagenome (GOLD analysis project Ga0268298, IMG submission 194462) | Activated sludge microbial communities from WWTP in Nijmegen, Gelderland, Netherland - WWTP Weurt | ecosystem: Engineered > WWTP > Aerobic digester > Activated sludge | place: Netherlands... | reverse complement strand
GAAGGTCGAGGCGCAGCTGGCCTTCTTCGTGCGCAACGCTGAGGGGCAGCAGGCAATCCGCGCTCTGGTCAACACCACGAACCTGGCCGGCGGAGCCTCGCTCTTCGACATCTCATTGCATCATCAGCACGCCAGCCTGTGGTTTCGGCTCGATCTGACGGGCCTGACGGTCGCGGTCGAGATCGCGTCCAAGGCCAAGGTCGATCGCGACAACGCGGTGGAGAAGCTGCGGCAAAGCTGGGCTCGCGAACGCCTCGGAGAGCTGTGTCGAGCGCTACCGCCGGGGAGCCGCGCTGGATTTGGGAGCGCGATGGTGGATGTCTCGGAGATCAAGGGCGATCTCGTCGAGGCCTGGCTGGCGGCTTTTCAAGGCGACGGGGGCAGCTTCGTCGCTGAGACCAAGCTGCCCGCGGCGGATTCAAGCCTTCGAAGCAAAGACGCGATCGCGCAGGTGCACGCGCTGCTGCAGGCTTATGTGCCGATCTTCCGGTTCCTGGCCTGGAGCCGCCAAAACGAGCACGCCCACGTCAAAGAGACCCTCAAGAAGAGCGCGGAAGAGCAGAAGAAGAAGGCCCTGCCGTTTCAGGCCGGAGACCGCGTTACCATCCTCTCGGGCCTCTTTTCAGGGCGTGGAGGCTATCTGGCCGAGATCGACTCCAAGGGCCGCGCCAAGGTGATGGTCGGACCGGTGAGCGTCACGGTTGAGGTCAAAGACCTGAAAGCGGGATGAAGCCTCTCCAGCAGCCGCAGCGGGCCCGTCGCCCGTTCCTCCGCATCTTCGCTGGCTCGATCGTCGCAGCAGCCCTCGGCGCATACGGCGGTTTCAACTGGGCTTCGAGCCGCCACCTCCCAGACAACCTGCTCGGGATGTACACCTCGGCCGGCGCCGTGATCGGCGTGCTGGCGCTGCGCTTTGGCAGCCTGATCGTCTCGTTGGCCAAGGAGTACCTCGGCTCCAGCAGGAGATAGAGTCAGTTTTTTGACCACAGCATCGCCCCTGTGCACACTCGGGGGCACATGGCTAAACGAACTGAGAGCAACCCAGCCCCTTCCGACACCTCTGTTCCGAACGACCGCCGTAGCGGCCGCCGTCTCCGCCTCGAGCTCGAGACCGCGGTCCCCGTCCTCATCCGCTCCGACAACGGCACCCAGTGGGGCCTCGCCCGGAACGTCTCCTCGGGAGGCATGCTGATCGAGCTTCAGGAGCCGCCGCCGATCGGCGCCCCGGTGGAGATCAAGCTGTTCGGAGTGCAGGGCTCCATCGACGCGCCAGACGCGGTGGTGGTCAAAGGGGAGGTTCGCCACAATGTGGCTTGGAACTTCCATCACCCCGAAGGCGCCAGGGGCCGACCAGGGATGAGCGCGATCGGGGTTCGCTTCGTGGCGGAGACGCCGGTGGACGGGGTGCTGGTGCCCGGGAGCACCGCAGGGAACTAGACGATCGCGCGGGCGAGGACGCCCGGCTCGGCGCGGTTCATCCGGGCCAAGGCCATGCGGCCGGCGATCTCGGGGGCGTCGATGCTACGTCGCTGCGTCAGGCGTTGGCCCATGTACTCTTTGTTCAAAGTCCGGTTGTAGGCGACCGGGATCAGCGAGCCTCCCGCGAGCGTCGTGGCGCCCTGCACGTTGCGGAGCACGTTGTCGGTGCCGGGCTTGCCGGAAGCGAGGCGAGCACTCAGCAGCGCTGCCGCCTTGGCGATCTCGCGGTCGCTCATCGACCCAATCGCCGTCGCGAGCGCTTTGTGCTCCCCTGAGCCTCCCGACCCCGAGTTGCCTTGATTGCCTTGATCGCCGCTGGAGTCGCGGCGAGCCTGGTTCGGAAGGGCCCGAGCGTAGGCCTCCGACCCTCCCACCAACGGGGTCGGTCCGTTAGAATTGCTCAGGTCTTGGGCGCGTCCTGCGCCGTACCTTTGAGCTCCGACGTCCTTGGAGTAACTCATGCGACGTTCGTTATCGCGCCCAGGTCACAGGTGTTGCTCCGAAAAGACAGGCGAGACAGACACTTACATCATGCCACACTTACACACTCGGTACGCTCTTGACATGGCGGCCCCAGAAAACCAACGTGCGCGCGAACGTCGGCCGGCGGAACCGCCACGACGGAATAGACAAGGAGCTTATGCCGAAAGACGATCAGATAGAGTGCGAAGGCGTGATCAAAGAAGTCCTGCCCAACGGGATGTTTCGAGTCGAGATCGCGCCGGGGCAGAACGTCTTGGCCTACGTTTCTGGGAAGATGCGCAAGTTCTTCATCCGCATCGTGCTCGGCGACAAGGTGACGGTTGCACTCTCGCCTTACGACCTGACGAAGGGTCGCATCGTCTATCGCGCGCGCTGAGCGCCTCGGCGATGAACCGACCTTTCAGTCGGTCGCTGGCGCTTCTCTTCCTCCCCTGTCTCCTCATGGCATCGGCAGCCTGGGCGGGCACGCCCTTTGAGGCCGCCGTGTTGGCAGACGACGCAGGAGACGCGGCCACCGCGCGGAAGCTCTACGAAAGTCTGCTCGCGTCAGAGCCTCAGCATGGTCGGGCCCTGATCAACCTCGGCCTCCTCGACATCCGTGAGCGACGGCCCGGAGCGGGAAAGGCGCGCTGCGAGAAGGCCCTCGGCGTCGACGCGCGCGCGGCCAAGGCCCACTACTGCATCGGCCTGGCGCTGGTCGCCGAGAAGCACCCGGCGGAGGCGGCGGAGGCCTTCCGGCGCGCGCTCGAGCTCGACCAGGACGCCCCAGCCCCGAGCGTTGAGCTGGGTCACCTGCATCGGCAGGCCAAGCGCTACGAGGACGCGGTCGCGGCGTATCGCGCGGCGGTGCGCGTCCTTCCCGACGACGCCGACCTCCATGTCCACCTCGGCTATTGCTACAAAGAGCTCGGGCAGTGGGAGGCGGCAGAGATCGAGTATCGAAAGGCCGTTCAAAAGAACGCGCTCAGCTTTCACGGGCATCTGAATCTCGGCTTCGTCTTGAGCCGCCTTAAGAAGTGGGAGGAGGCGGAGGCTGAATACCTGGCGGCTGCCAGGCTGGACGAGCGCGCGCCCGAGCCAGAGTTCAACTTGGGCAATGTGTCGGGCCGGCGGGGCAAGGCGCCCGAGGCCTTGGCGCACTACAAACGAGCGGCGGAGTTGGCGCCCAAGGACGTCTCCTATGGCCTGAGCTACGCGCGCGCGCTCGCCGCCGCTCGGGATCAGGACGCGGCGCGCGCCGAGGCGACCCGGCTCCTTGGGCTGGGCCCGACGCCGGAGGAGAAGAAGGCGCTCGAGGTGCTGATCGATCAGCTCGACGGTAAGGCCAAGCCGCGCACCGTGACGCCGACCCAGAAGAACAGCGCCTCGAGCAGCCCGAGCCCCAGCGGTCGCGCCCCGAGCCTCTGAGGCGTCCACTTCGGCCTGTAGGGCATCTGTGCCTCTGTACTTGTTGGTGGCGTGGGCATTCTGTCCGAGTGGCACCAGTCGCGCTACGCGCGACAGCCACTGCGCGCGAAGACGCGCGGGGGGAGCTTCGATTTATGCGTGCAGCCACTGCGCGCGAAGAGCGCGAAGACGCGCGGGGGACCTTCGATTCGTGCTGCAGGCGGCCCGACCGCGACTCCGCCGATCGCGCTCAGTGATCGCCGGCTTCGGTCCTGAGCGCGGCGGCCAGGGCTGCGAACTCTCGCACGTCCAGCGTCTCGGCGCGGCGCTCCAGCGCTACCCCGGCCTGTGCCCCCGCGGCCTCCACGCGATCGCGCGGGAACTGCGCGGAGAGGGCGTTGCGGAGCGTCTTGCGGCGCTGGTTGAACGCGGTCCGCAGCACGCGCTCGAAGTGGTCAAAGTCGCCGACGTCCGCGCTCGGCTGGGCGCGCCATCGGACACGCAGGACGCGGGACCAGATCGAGGGGGCGGGCGTGAAGGCGCCCGGACCGACGTCAAAGAGGGTCTCGACCTCGGCGTAGAGCGCGAAGAGCACGCTCAAGGAGCCGTACGTCTTTGAGCCCGGGGGCGCGGCGATGCGGGCCGCGACCTCCCGCTGGAGCATGATCGTGGCGGGCCCGATCTCCGCGCGCTGGGCCAGGAGCGCCAGGAGGAGCGGGGAGCTGATGGAGTAGGGCAGGTTGCCCGCGATATGGGGCCGCGCGATGGCTGGCGTGAGCTCGGCGAAGCGCACGCTCGTGGCGTCGGCCTCCACGAAGGAGACGCCGGGTGCATCGGCGAAGACCGAGCGCAGGATCGGCACCAGATCGCGGTCGTGTTCGATAGCGACGACCTTGGTGCCGGTGGCGGCCAAGGCGCGGGTGAGCGAACCGAGGCCGGCCCCGATCTCGATCACCGTGGAGGCGCCCTCGGTCGCCGCCTCGGCGATGCGGCTCAGCACGCCGGGATCGTGCAGGAAACACTGACCCAAGGCCTTCTTGGCTCTGAGTCCATGCTGCTCGAGCAGTCGGCGGACGTCGATCTCGGGCAGGCTCATCCCGGCTCCAAGCGCGACAGCGGCCAGCTCGGGTGACACTCGAGGTCGAGCTCCGAGCGCTCCCCGCGGGAGAGGCGAACCCAGCCGGCTCGGGCGATCATCGCGGCGTTGTCGGTGCAGTTGGCGCGCGAGGGGAGGAAGACGTCGACGCGCTCGCGGCGGCCTCGCTCCTCGGCCCGGGCCCGCAGGCGTCGGTTGGCCGCGACCCCGCCGGCCAAGACCAGGCGCCGAGCGCCGCGGGTGATCGCTGCCCGAAAGGCCTTCTTGAGAAGGTTCTCGACGACGGCGCTCTGAAAGGAGGCGCAGAAGTCGGCGCGACCTTGCTCGTCGAGGGGGCCCGACTCTCGGAGCAGGCGGGCCGCGGCGGTCTTGAGGCCCGAGAAGGAGAAGTCGAGGTTGTCCTTGCCCGGCATGGCGATCGGAAAAGCGAAGCGCTTTGGGTCGCCAGTGGCGGAGAGCTCATCGATCCGCACGCCTCCGGGGTAGCCGAGGCCGAGCAGCTTGGCGGTCTTGTCGAAGGCTTCGCCGGCTGCGTCGTCGCGCGTCGAGCCCAGCGGGCGATAGGGGCCGCCCCAGGCCTCGACCAGCACCAAGCTGGTGTGGCCGCCGGAGACGATCAACGCGACGAAGGGCGCTTCGGGCACGCGCGCCTCCAGCGCCGCAGCGGCGATGTGGCCCTCGAGGTGGTTGACGCCGAGCAGCGGTTTTCCGGCGGCGAGCGCCAGGCCTTTGGCGGCCTCGACCCCGCAGAGGAGCGAGCCGATGAGCCCTGGCCCGGAGGTGACGGCGATGGCGCCGAGCTCGGCCGGCGTCGTGGCGGCGACCCGGAGGGCCTCGCTCAGGACCAGGCCGACGCGCTCGACGTGATCGCGCGAGGCGACCTCGGGGACGACCCCGCCGTAGCGAGCGTGCAGGTCGACCTGCGAATGAACGATGCTGGAGAGGACCGTGCGACCGTCATCGGCCAGCACAGCGGCGGCCATCTCATCGCAGGAGGACTCGATCCCGAGGACCCGACCGATCACTGCGACTTCAGGATCGCCCGGACGTCGGAGGCGTGCTCACCGGTGGGCGCCAGCTCGAGGTACCGCTTGAAGTAGCCGGTGGCCTCCTGGTTCTTCTGGCGATCGTAGGCGATCAGGCCGAGCACCAGGTTGGCGCGAGCCGAGTTGGCGCTGAGCTCGAGGGCCTTCTTGGCCTCCGTCTGGGCGGCCGCCCCGCTCTGTAGCTCGTAGAGCGCGTGCGCCAAGCCGGCGTGGGCGTCGGCGTTGCTGGGCAGGCGCTCGATCAACTTCGTGTAGGCGTTCTTGGCCGCGTCGAAGCGGCGGCTCTTGAGCGAGGCGAGCGCCTTGTCGAGCTCGGCCTGGTCTTCGGGCGTCGGGCCGGGCGGGGTGGGCGGCGTGACCGCTACGGGGGGCACCGCCTTGACGGTCCCGGTGGAGGTCTTGGCCTTGCCGGGGGCGGCGGTGGAGGTCTCATCGCCGATCGTCGGCCAGGCCGGGGTCGGGTTCGCCGTGATCGCGACCGGGCTAATAACCGGCGGCTTCTCGGCGCGGGGGCGCTGGTGATCGCCGACGAAGATGAAGTACCAGCCGAAGGCCATGCCGACGAGGCCCACGGCGATCAGCCAGCGGCTCCAGTGGCTGCCCTCGGCCGCGGAGTGCTCCTCGTAGGTCTGGCGGAGCTTGGCGAAGTCGGCGTCGAGCTCGCTGGGGCTCCTCGCCTGCGCGGGCGCGGCCACCAGGGCTGGGGCGCGCGGCGGCGGCGCACGGAAGGGATCAGGCTCCTCTTCGCGGGTCGGGATCTGCGTGACCGGCGGAGGGGGAGGCGGCACCGCGTCTTCGAAGATCGGCGTGACCTCCGAGGAGGGCGAGGGTTGGTGCGGAGCCGGCGATGGCTGCGGCGAAGCGACGACGTGGGTCGTGATCGTGTCGTCCTCGACCTCCGCGGTCTCCCCGTCGAGCTCGGCCTCGCTGGCCCCGTTGGTGGGCTTGGTGACCGAGGACCTCCGCACGGTGCGGAAGGTCGCTCCCCGCGGCTGGCGTCGCGGGCGGGCCCCAGCGGGCGTCGTCGGCGCGCTGTCGATGATCGAGTCACCCGCGTCAAACGCGTCGACGATGGCGTCGCCGGCGTCCGGCAAGATCTCGCTCGTCGCTCGGGGCTCAGGGGTGGCGACCGGGGCTGGTGCGCTGGCGACGACCGCTGCGGGCGGAGCGACGCTCGAGCCGACGCGGCGCACGGTGAGGCGCGCGCCCGAGGGATCCACCGGAGCGGAGGCCGGACCCGAGGGCGACAGCGAGACGCGCCGGGGCTCCCCTTCCCGGGCCGGGCCGGGGTGCTGTGCTCCTGCGGGCTGCGGGGGCATCAGAGAAGCGGTGGCGGGCACCGTGGAGCGCGAGAGGATGGCCGACGAGTGGGAGAGCTCATCCGGCAAGGGCTCCGGACGCGCCGTCATCTGCTCCGGCGGCCGCGTATCCTGGATACGCGGGTCCACCGCCGCCAAGATCTGCGAGGGCGTCTCTAGAGAGGGGATCATGGCCGCGCCGAGCTCGCTCGGGAGGTTGGCCAAGAAGTCCTCGCCCGGGCCCTCGGGGGTGGGAGGCGGCGGGGCATTGGAGGGCTTGGTCGTCAGCCAGGACTCCAGAGAGATCGACGGCGCGGGCTGCGATGCGCGTGAGCCTCGTTGGTCGGTCAAGATCTGGTCGGCCAACAACCGGCTCACGATCGAGAGGGTCGCCAAATCATCGGCCGGTGATTCGTTGAGGACGTGCAGGATCGAACGGCGACCGTCGAAGAGCCGCACTACCCCGTCGACCTCCTCGGGGATCGTCGCGGCATGTTGCCCGAGCGCGCGGAAGTCCACGTCGAGCCGCGTGTTCAGCGAGGGCAGGGTCGTGGCGACGCGGGTCCACTCGTCGATGCGGCGCATGCCCTCTAGCAAGAGCGCTTGGGTCGGGGTGGAGACCGTCACCGCTGGCCGCTCGGGCGGCACGAAGTCGACCTCGAAGGCCCCGTCATCCCACAGCAGGAAGCGGTAGATCGCGGGCTCCCCGCGCAGGCGTCCAAGTTCGGCGTCCACCGCGCGGCCGTCCCTGAAGTAGATCGCGCCGGTGGCCACGCCGCTCTCGACGAAGCCGCCGCTTTGCGCGTGGTCGCTGCTCAGGAGGAGCGCGCAGGTCTTCCGCCCCGTCTCGATCAGCTGAAAGAGATCGACCAGGCCCATGCCGCCGAGGGTCCCGGAGAAGTTCGCGGGCCGGTCCTTCTTGGAGAGCGCCTCTTTTTGGCGCCGCTCGAGGAGGCCGCCGAGGCGCGTGAGGATCTCCTTCACGAACATCGGCTTGGTCAGGTAGTCGTCCGCGCCGGCGCTGATCGCGCGGATCTTCGACTCGGGTGAACCGTCCTGGGCCAAGAACACGATCGCGCAAGCCTTGGTGCGCGGGTCGTCGCGCAGGCGACGAGCGAGGTCGAAGCCGGTACCCCCCGAGAGGTCGGCCTCGGTGAGCACGATCTCCGGTACGGACTCGGATGCGGCGGTCAGCGCGTCGTCGACGCTCTTAGCGCACATCACCTCGAAGCCGGCTTTCTTCAGGCTCACTTCGAGCACGCGTTGGCTGCGTGCATCACTGTCGACGAGAAGAACGCTCTTGGCCGCCACGGGGCAGGGATAGTTCCACGTCCCAAAAATGGGCGTCAACAAAAGGCTTGTCTTTGTTCTGGCCCGCCGCGAGCCGGGTTGACTCGGCCCGTGTGAGCCGTGCTACCCAGGAGCCTTCGATGGGCGACAAGGGCGGCACGCACGTCACCGAGGTCCTGCGCGCAGGCACTTCGGTTACCCGCCTCAACCCGACGACCGCGAAGCTCTTCGTCACCAACGGCGCCGATAAAGGACGCACGGCGCAGGTCGAGAGCCGGCCCATCCTCGTCGGCACGGAGACCGATTGCGATCTGGTGCTGACGGACCGCAGTGTTTCCCGGCGCCACGCCGAGGTTTCCCGCCGCGGCGACCTCGTCATCGTCAAAGACCTCGGCTCGACCAACGGCACGTTTTACCATGACGCCCGGGTGGGCGAGGTCTCCGTCCCGCTCGGGGGCGAGGTTAGCTTCGGAAAAACACGCGTAAAGATCGTACCCGAAGAGGTCGAGGCCCCGTCGCGGCCGAGCGCTGAAGACCGCCTCGGCCCCCTGGTCGGCGGCGACCTTCGCATGCGCGAGATCTTCGCGCTCATCGACGAGATTGCCCCCAGCGACGTCACGGTCGTGATCGAAGGTGAGACCGGCACCGGCAAGGAGCTGGTCGCCCGCGCGATCCACGAGCGCTCCAAGCGGGTCCAACGGCCTTTCGTGGTCTTCGACTGCTCCAACCAGCCCAAGGACCTCATCGAGAGCTCCCTCTTTGGCCATGTGAAGGGCGCGTTCACGGGGGCGACTGCCCCGCGGACCGGCGCCTTCGAACGCGCCAACACCGGCACCATCTTCATGGACGAGCTCGGCGAGTTCGGCCTGGACCTTCAGCCGAAGCTTTTGCGCGTCCTCGAGTCTCGTGAGGTTCAGAAGGTCGGCGGCGAGGGGTATGACCCCGTCGACGTGCGGGTCATCGCCGCTACCAACCGCAACCTGAAGGCCGAGGTCCGTCACGGGCGCTTCCGCGAGGACCTCTACTACCGCTTGGCCGTGGTGAAGATCGTGCTCCCTCCGCTGCGCGAGCGGGTCAGCGACATCCCGCGGCTCGTGGAGCATTTCATCCAGCAAAACGCGGGCAGTTTCTCCCTGGACCCGAGCTGCTACGGGGCCCTCAAGGCGCACCGCTGGCCGGGAAATGTCCGCGAGCTCAAGAACGTCGTCGATCGCGCGGCGGCGCTCTCTCGGGGCAAGATCAATGTCGATCTCTCCCGCTTCTTGTTCGAGGCCGAAGACGGGTACACCCCGCGTCCCGTACTGGTCTCTACCCCGAGTTCGATCACCGCGGCGGCCCAGCCGGGGGCTGGCGCGGGCCAGGACAAGCTCTCCTTCAAGGAGGCCAAGGGGAAGGTCGTCGCTGACTTCGAGAGCCAGTACATCCAGTCGCTGCTCCGGGAGCACGGCAACAACATCTCCTTGGCCGCCCGCGAGGCCGGGATCGACCGGAAGCACTTCAAAGACCTGATGCGGAAGTATGGGATCGACGCCAAGGGCGACGACGAGCCTTAGGCTTAATGCTGTCTAGGTAGGCCTGTAGGGCATCTGTTTCTCTGTACTTGCTCTCGGCGTGGGCATTCTGTCCGAGTGGCGCCAGTCGCGCTTCGCGCGACAGCCACTACGCGCGAAGACGCGCGGGGGGAGCTTCGATTCGAGCTCATCAGCAGCAGGAGGAACTTGGGCCGCACTTGGTCTGCTGCCCTGGCGCACCGAGCGAAAACCGCTTTCCCCGCGCATGCGGCCATCGTATCGCCGCCTGCGATGATGCGTTCTTGGTTGCCCGTCTTCCTCAGCGTTGTCTCCACCGCGGCCACAGCCGAAGGCGCGGGACCTGAGGTGCTCGGTCTCGACCGGGTCCTCGAGCTCGTCCACACCGAGAGCCCGGTCCTCAAGTCGGCGCAGGCCTCGGTGGCGGCGGCGGAGGCGGACGTCGAGAAGGCCTGGACGGCGTGGCTGCCGAACGCCGCGGCCATCGGGCAACTCACCTTCAACAGCGCTCAGCAGGAGTTCGACTTCGGGCAGATCGCCGTGCCGCTCCTCGGCGCGATCCAGCTCCCCGCCGGCCTCCCGCCGCTGACGGTCGACCCCACCAAGCTCCCGCCGTCGACGATCATCCAGCCCTACGTCCAGATCGCTGGGCTCATCACCCTCAAGCAGACGCTGTTCAACATCACGGCCCTGCGCGCGCCCGGCGTGGCCAAGAAGGGGCGCCTCGCGGCGGAGACGGGGGTGCTCGCCGCCGAAGACGAGCTCACCTTCAGCGCGGCCCAGCTCTACGCGACCCTGGTCGGGCTCAAGTCCCTGGAGTCGGCGGCCAAGCGGGCGATCGAGATCGACGAGAAGCGTATCCAGGACGCCAAGACCCAGCTCGACGCCGGCACCGGCACGCGTTTTCAGGTGACCCGCGCCGAGACCGAGAAGGCGGTGGCCGAAGGTCAGCTCCTGTCTCTGCGCTCGCAGCGCCGCACGCTCCTCGCCAGTCTGCAGGCCATCATCGGGCGGGAGCAGCCCATCGAGGTCAGCGACGAGCCCCTCGAGAAGGTGGTGAGCCTCG
>Ga0268298_10006432_pt1 | contig 10674 bp, 12 predicted proteins | sample WWTPWeurt_MetaG_FD_194462 | JGI IMG/M metagenome (GOLD analysis project Ga0268298, IMG submission 194462) | Activated sludge microbial communities from WWTP in Nijmegen, Gelderland, Netherland - WWTP Weurt | ecosystem: Engineered > WWTP > Aerobic digester > Activated sludge | place... | reverse complement strand
TTGTAAGGTGGGCATTTGTCAAGCCCCATCATGCACGGATGGCACCGAAAACGGCGATGAAACGGGTATTGATTGCGGTGGAACCAATTGCAAAGCCTGTGTTGAATTTTGAGGGTGAAAACATGAGCATTGATACCATGGATTGGTTTAGATGGGGTTCGGATGTTGGACGGTGGATTATTATTGGCGCCCGGCGTCATGGATCACAATTGCAGCGCTACACCTGCTTCGATCGCAAAGGGTTGAAGACTGGGATCATCACCTGCGCGAAACCTGACCGCGCGCTTTGGGAAGCGCCGTTTAAATTACTGGCCAATGCCCGAATGAACCTCGCAATTGGTCCGCTCGTGCTTGGGTACGGTGTAACGGACGACGGCGTCTTCTACGTTGTGGAGGAAGCCGTTCCAGTGGACGAGAAATGGGCGCAAAACCCGATGCATGCGGCCTCAACAGTTGCGTTTTTATATGCAGCCGGAGCGCAGCTCGCGGAGGGAGCCGAAGCCGGGTTCGCCCACGGTGCCCTCCATCCAGATGAAACCCTCTGCGTTTCGAACGGTGAGCCCGTGATTTTTGGCATCGGCATCCGCCAGATTCTTGGATGCACAGACGGGGCCGGGGTGCTCGATTCGAGGTTCACCGCGCCCGAGATCCTTCATGGATTGCCGTGGGATGAACGAGCCGATGTTTTCTCCCTTTGCTCGATTGTGGGATCTTTTTGGCGTGGACCGCGAGCCGAAGAGCGGTTTAAATCGCAATTGGGGGTGATTGGCGACACGATAAGGGAAGGGCAAGAAGCGGACGTCGATGCGCGGCCTTGTTGGGCAGTGTTCAATCCCGTGATGGAGCATTGGATGGGCCAAATCGTGCAAACGTGGAGCGATCCCGAAAGGGAAACGAAGAGAGATGCAACCTTTATTCATGAATTGAAAGAAGTATGGGAAGATGCCCGAGAATCCGAGCAACCCACGACAAAGGCATCATCCGACACGAAACACATCAACGCCAAGGATCGCCTTGTGCCAAGAGCGGGTCAAGAGCTGTTCGAAGGATGGACATTTGACACCAAAGATCTCGTGAAGGTTGAGAACATAGAGGCCACCGTTTGCAAGCCTTTTGGAGCGGATGACGTCGATTTGCTGCGCAGAACGCAGTTAAGCCCAGAAATCACCTTAACCGCGGGGAAGGCACGCGTGACCGAATGGATGAGAAAGCGCTGGCAAGTGGAGCATTCAAACATCCCTGCGTTGGTGAGTGGGGGTGTGCGAGATGATGGCTGGGCGTATTGGGTCGAGGAAGGCACAGACACAAAGTCTTTTCGCGATTGGGTGAAAAGACCCAAGAAGGCCCTTGCGCGGCGTATCCGCGCCGTGAAGGCCGTCGTGCTGTGCGCTGATGCGCTTGGCGAGTGCGCCTGCGTCGGTGTGTATCATGGCGATCTGGTCCCAGATCGGGATTTGTTGCTGTCCACGGTGCATGATACACCTTTGGTTTTTGGGATCGGCGCGCTGCAAGGGTTTGGCTTGGAGAGATCGCCCACTCAAAACCCCTATGCCGCACCCGAAAGACGAGCGGGGGAGGCATTTGATCACCGCGCCGACATCTACGCGCTCGGCGCCATCCTTTGCGAAGCCCTCACGGGCCGCGCGCCGAGGGGCGATGGAGTGATCCGGGGATTGGATCGAAGGGATCCTTTCGATCGGTCGTTGTGGCAGATCATTTCCCGGGCGATCTCGCGTGATCCGAGCGATCGATTTGAGAAATGGGTTGACTTCATGGATGAGCTTGAGAGTTGTCTGCAGAACCTCGATGCGCGCAGGCTGACGCCTGCGGCCAGGGTGGCCATGCCCCACACCGTACCCCCAACGGCGGCCGCCCAAACGCCTACGAGCTCGTCGAACCCATCATCGAACGATCCAACGCCCCGCCCTGCGCCTCCCGGCCTTCCAACGGGAAACACCACGCCCGCAAATGATTCGGCCGACCTGGGGCCGAATGCAGCGCGAGGGGACGATCTCAGCAAAGCGCTTGAAAGCGTGGATCTCGATCGCGTCACCCTGCCGTGTGTGCCCTTCCCAGCGACGCCCCAGAACAACACCGCGCGCGCTGTGTGGATGGCCTCGGGCTTTGGCCTTGTGGCAGGTCTTGCGGCATCAATCGCTCTGTTTTGGTCGCGCGTCCCTGAACTCAATTCCATGGCCGACATCCCACACGACCCCCCGGCCTTTGATGCGCCGATGGTTTGGCATCCGGTCAACACAGCCGAGCCAATCCGCGCGCCTGAGACCAAAGGGATCGGTTTTCCACGGGCTCAAGTGCCGCAAGCCCTTTCCAGGGGCAACGGCGGGCAAACAAGCGAAACAAAAAACACCACCTCTTGCCGCTTGGGCTTTTGCGTTCACGGACGCGAAGAACCGGTAGAGCCTCGATGAAGCCGTCTTCCGCCGTGGCTTTTGCGCTCTCGCTTGCGGGTTTGTTCGCGAGCGAGAGCGCCCGGGCGGAGGGTGATCGGGAAGAAATGCGGGCGGCCGTGATGGAATACTCCCGATCAAGCTTCGTGCTTGCGACGCTCTCTTATGCCGGGTTTGTGGGCTCCTTTGCGAGTGGATTGATCTTTTGGCTAGGTGGCAGGGGACATCATCGGGTGATCGGCGGTGCCGCATGTTTCGGCTATGGATTCGCATATGGGGGCTATGCAACGGCCTTGATCAATCGGGGCGTGGAATGGGTGCGTGATGACTCGTCGCGGCTTGGGAATCAAATCCCCGCAAGATTCGCATCGAGTGAACGGCGCGAACTGGATCCGCTGGGTTTTTCGTTAAATGTGGGCATGGTGGCGAATGCATCTGTTTTTGCTCTGACCTTGCCCCTTTATTATCCCTTTAAAGGGTTCAAGGATTGGAAGCTGTTCGCCATTGCAACGACGGTTGAAAGCGTGTTTTCGGCCGGGCTGGGGATCGGGTTGCGCTACAGTCTGGACAAGTACGAAGCAGCGCTTTCAAAATATGGGGGTATGGAGTTCGATGGTTCGATGAAGCCTTCGACCATTCCCCCTTTTGTGATTCGTGCCAAATTTGCATTTTGAGGGGTGAGAGAAAAGGGCTATGGATGACGGCGTGCGGGCGTTAATGGTCGCGAATGGTGTGCGAATCGCCAAGCTTCGCGAACTGCGAAACCAATCTCCCGAAGAACTGGCCTATAAAGCCGGAATCACCGAGCACTATTTGGGTTTGATTGAGCGAGGAGAGCGCGATCCCCCGCTTTCCGCGCTGGCTGCTATTGCTCAGGGTTTGGGCGTGGCTTTGGTCGATTTGGTGAGCCCAGAAGCGGACCATTTCACACAATCAACGCTTGACTTTTTGGTCTTGCTTCGAGCCGCACGCGAACCCATAAGAACGGGTGTCCTGCTCGTGCTGCAACGGGGAGGTGGTGGGGTGGCGCAGACCCAAGCCCCGTAGATCCCCCTACAATCCCGCAGCCCTCGCCGCATGATTCTTGAACAGCTCGGCGCCCCTTATATACTTCCGCACTTGCACAAGCGAGCTATGCCCCGTTTGCCGCATGATATCCCGCTCTTCGGCCCCTCCCATCGCGGCAGCCGTTGCAAATCCAGCCCTCAATGAATGCCCGCTGAACAAGCCCGGATCTAGCCCTACACCCTCGGCGATCGCCTTCACCAGCTCAGCCACGGCCCGATCCCCGATGGCCCGCGCGCCCACTCTCCCCCGCTTATCCACGGCCCGAAACACCGGCCCGCTCTCAATGCCCGCCCTATCCAGCCAAAGCCGAAGCGCCCCCACCGGACACACATCCGCACACCTTCCGAACGGGATCGCCTTCACTTGCCCTTCCCCCTCTTGATCCATCTTCGAGCGCTTCAATTCAATCACCAAGCCCTCCGGCACAAAGCGCAGATCTTCCACCATCAGCGCGACAAGCTCAGAACGCCGAAAGGCTCCCCAAAAGCCCACAAGCAAGATCGCCGCATTCCGAATGCCCAACAACGACGCAGGAAGCAGCTCGATCGATTTCTGTAATACAGAAACAGGAAGCGCCGCCTTTCCCTCTTGCTTCGTGCCGATCGCCCTCCGAATCCCCGCGAATGTCTCTCGCACCGCGCGCGTATGCCTCGGCGAATCCAGCCTCGCGCGCCCGTGCGCCTGCGATATCGACGTCAATCGCCTTTCTATGGTCGAAGCCTTCCGCCCTTCATCCGCCAAGCTTGCAATATAGGCCGCAACGGTCGCCGGCGATGCGGGCAAGGGCTCTGCTCCATGCGCCTTGCACCAATTCAAAAAATGATGCCAATCAGATTGATAAGCTTTCCGCGTGTTATCGGCGCGGGATTTTTGCGCGTAATGGGTGGCCCGTTCCACATATCGAGAAACCGGCTCGTTTGTGATCGCGAGCATCTCGACCGGTTCACCATTTCGATCGTTAATCTCGTCCATGGAACGGGCTCCAAAAAACCAATACGCTACCCTTATCGGATCTTAAATTCGCCGCGCGTCATCCCGCGCGCGTCGACGCTGAAAGGCGCCTATGTGCCCACAATCGGCGCCTGCCCTTCATCCAAGGGAACGATCGTTTGACCCGTGCCCATGAAGGGACGAGGAAAGCAAGACATCTCTAGGCCCTGCTTCAGCGCATGAAGCGCCGCATCTTCCATCGTGGGCTCTTGCAATTCGATTTTTCCGCCCACCTTTCGCGCCCTCTCTTGTTGGCTCTCCGCGATCCGTTCCTGCATCGCCTTTATTTCAAGGCGCCTGACGTTCAATCTTGCTTCGGTCAATTCATCAAGCTTCAATGTGATCGTATTCATGATGTATCCCTTCATTTTATCGATCCGAACTGGATCGCGTTTTTTTCGTTCAAGGTGGCTCAAACAACGACAAAGTCTGCGTATCCCTCGGGGCAAGCCGTTCTTTTTTCGCCGGAGCCTTCGGCTCGGGCATCACCAATTGAAAAGAACCGCCAAACAATTCTTGATCCGAAAACATATTCACGGTGCGCTCGATCGCCGTCCCCTTCGGCCTTGTTTGCGGCTCGGCCCGCGCACTAGGGCGGCTCCTTGGCTTCATCTGGATTAAATACGATCGTATTTTTTGGCACCGCTTGCGGCTTTGGCGCACTTCCCCCCAACGCCGCAAGCTTTGTGCCCTTCAGCTTATCGCCCCGCTCGCTCACATATTGGCGCGCGCGCTGGGTGCGCTGCTCCACAGGCACGGGCGCCGCTTTCTCTCTCGGCTTGCGTGGCGCGGCTTTCTTTCGAGCCGCCTTTGCCTTCGGTGCCGCATAGCCCGCTTCCCGCGCTTGAGCTTCGAAATAATCCTCCACATCCTTCGCTGCGATATCGTCCAATCGGCTTTGAAGATCCTTCGTTGAGTAGTCGTGAATGTATTCTTGAAACTTTTCAAAGCGCCGATCGGGGCGTCCGCTTTTTAGGCTCTTGATATGCTTGTCCTGCTCCCAAATGGGCACCAATTCAGGACGCCAGCCCATAACATTTTGACGCACAAAATCGTCGCTCTCGGCTTGGCGATCGCTGCCCTTTTTCGGCGTTCGCCCATGCGTGCGTTTATACCAATCCATAAACGCCGCATAGCGATCTTCTTTAACTTTCCGAGCATCAAGATAAGGCTTCGCCGCGCCGCTTTTCGCCTTCTCGCACGCTTCGCGGTCCATATCTCGGCGAGCCTCTTTCCATTGCTTCAAATCATTGATGGCGCTTCGGTATTGGTGATCCGCGATCGCCGTCAAATCTTGGCAAAACTGACGCGCTGTTTTGGCCTCCTCCACCTTTTCAAGCCGTGCGGCTCGCTCGGCGTCTTGAGCGTCTTTCAGCGATTTGCGCGCCTCGCTGCCCTCTTTGCGTTGCTCCTTGCTCAATCTCGCGCGGGCCATGGCCTAGGCTCCCTTTTTCGCTTTGGTTGTCGCGCGTTTCTTCTTGGGTGCCGCAGTCCCCACAAGCCGCCCCGAACCATTCCCATCAGATACAAACGCCAATTTCTTTTTATTGCCCGCGCGCTTCTTGCCTTCGCTCTTCGGCTTCTTTGTGCCCTTCGGCAATACCTGCGCCGCGCGGTGTTTTTGATCGTCGGTGATCCGTAATTGCTTCCCCGTGTCCTCTTCAATGCCATATTTAAAATGCCCATCCGCCGTGAAATACAGCATGCCCGTATCCCACACGACCCGGTGAAGCTCCGTTTTTGTGCGCCCTGCATATGTCGGCCCGCTCATAACAACCTCACAAAGTCAGTTTGAAAACGACAAACACCGTCTTTGCATTCGTCAAATTGGTAACAAGCAGCGTGTTTCCCACTCCATGCAGCGTGATCGATTGCGTTGCGCGGCCCACGGAAACGCCTCCATCCCCCACAATTTCAAGCCGCACTTGCGACGGCGGGTTAGGCCCGCAAAGCACCTCTGCAGATTCCGAATACGGCGGAATTGGAACGGAAATTGATTGATTTGGCGTCATGTCGCCGAGGTTTCTCGTTCGGTACAATTGCCGCACCCGATCACAGCCCGCCCACACTCTCACCTTAAATTCAAATATATCGGTGCAATCGGTGATGTTTGGGGGAGGCTCGAGAAAGGCTTCAATGCTGAGTTTTCCCGTAGGAATTCCAACGAGCGCGCCTCGCAAACAATCAAATTCGATTTCCTCGCCAAAGGTTGGATCCCCCCACCTTATACGCCCCAATGGAACACAATTTCTCGATTGTTGAATTTGCGTCGCCCTCACATTGACGAGGTGCGGACATTCAAGCCCGCCCGGCCCGCCGTAGGTGGTCAAATCCAACAATGGCCCTTTTTGCTCGGACATCGCTGAGAATTGCTTTGTGTTGCCATAGCGAGGCGCGCTCATGTCGAAGCCTTCAACGCGGCATTGATGATCCGATGCACTTTTTCTTTACCAAGGATTTCCTCGAGCTTGTCGGCCTCCTCCGCCGTGATTTCATTCAATGCATCTCGCAACACTTGTTTTGCATCGATTGGCTCGCCCCTATTTTCGTTTTCCTCTGCCGCTTCCGCGCCTGCCTTCGCTTCTTTGCCTTCTTCTGCCGCGTCCGGTGCTTGGTTCGGCTTCGCGGGCGGCTTTGATGCTTTCGGCGGAGCCCCATTGAGCCCGAAGCTCTCAACAAACTTCCGCACGGCATGCGGGCCAATTTGCCGCACCAGCGGCCGAAGCTCCTCGAATGCGGTTCGCTCGATATAGCGATCATGATCGGCTTGGCGTTCCGCTTCTTCACGCTGCGCGATGCGGTCTTCCTGCTCGGCCTGCACCGCTGCATAACGCTCCTGGACCGCCATTGCCTGATTAAAATAGGCTTCCGCTTGATTTGCCCGCCGCTCGTGCATCGTCGCGACGACCTGAGACAAATTGATCATCGCCGAGTAGGCCGCCTCGGTGTGCCGCATGCATTGCGAAATTAGGCCGCGCTCGGTGGGCGGTTCGGTCACGCCTCCCGCGGAATTGCCCGCCGTTGGCGAAGGGCGCAGCATCAAAGGATGCTGTGCAAAAAAGCTCTTTGAATTCTTTCGAATTGCTAAAACCGCGTAGCGCTGAGGCAATGAATGCCCATCGCAATGATCGCCCGCTGTGCGCAATATTTCGCGGGCGAGAAGAGAGGCATCAGGATTGCGCGACTCCACATAAAACGGCATCACGGCCCGCTGAATTTCCCCGTCTGTCATTTGGACGAGTTCAAAGACGGCCACGGGATCGCCTGGCAATTTCAACGTTTTAGCAATGAATTCTTCTAGCTTTTTTTCTGTCGCATCCATGCCAACCCCAACAACGCGATCCCGCCTAGAACTACAGCCGATCCAAAGCCAAAACCCGAGCTTGTGTCTTCTTGTTCAACGGTTTCAATCGTCGGCACATTGGCCTTTTTTATTGCCATTTTATTGTAAAGCTTCTTCCATGCTTCGTATTGCCGATGATAACTTTCGACGGTGGCGTACATCCCCCAAGTGATGAACGATGAAAACACTTCATCCCGAAAAATTCCCCACGTCGCCTTGAAATCGATCCAGTCGGGATATGGGAATTGAATCAATCGGCCGGCCGATCGCTCGGCGGCAATTAAATGATTTAGGTTTTCAATATAATCGTCGACGCGCTCGGCATAGTCCTTTGTTTCGCTGCCCGGTTCAAAATAGCCGATGCCTTGCGCGTTCATGATCGCCCGCTAAATCAGCCGCATTGCGACTTGCACGCGGAGGGTTTGGCCATTCTGCAATGGCACATGAAACAACAAAGGGATTTGTTCAAATTCGGTTGGATAGGGTTCCCCTTCAAGGTTGGGTGCTCGATCTTTGGGATGGGTGAAGACCTTTTCAGCCTGCCTTAGATCGATTTCAATTGTATTTGCGCCGCTATCTTTTGGCGTTTTTTGTCCCGCAATGGGCGAACGGGCTTCAAGCGCTTCGTTTTCCGATTTCGCCGCTTCGTCTGGCTGCCCTTGTTGGCTTGCTCCTGTCGGGCTTGGCAATTCGCTTGAATGCTCGGCCCGCTCAAGCTCTGCTTTCGCTTCGGCATGCTCGCTTGCAAGGAGGCTTTTGCCCTCCGGCCCTTCCGCGAGAAGCCCAGGATAAAGCGCAAGACAAGCTTCGCAATATCCGCTTGGCCCTGCAACGGCCGCGCAGTCTTCCACGGCGCAGCGCTCGCCGATGCCCGCTTTGACGGCTTGCGGCCTATCCGGCACGCCGAGCGCTTCACGAAGAGCATCGACGGCCCGCCCCGCTGGATTTGAATTTGCCCGCCAACTCTGCGCCGAACCGCAATGCACGCACCGCACCACGGCCTCCGGCTCCTCGGCCGGAAAGCGCAGCATCGAACGGCACCGAAAACAACGATCGCCCAGGGCCTCGGGAAGTGCTTCAAGCTGCATAGCGATGACCTTTCAATTGAGACGAGACCAAAAACAGCCCGCCCATTCCGGCAAGCAAAAGCATTTTTGAGCCAATACGCTTGGATTGATGATCTTCGGATACCGTTTCGGCCAATGCTATCGGCGCTTTCTCGGCGGCCTTATTTAAAATCAATTCAACAACCGAGGAAACCTCGCCCACCGTGATTTGACCGTCCCCATTTCGATCAAAACCTTTGTTTTGCCGATAGCCAATCTCGGGATATTCAAAAATCACGAACTCGGGCGGCTTTGACCAATAATCAGGAACGAAGGTCGCCATATACACACGGCCGGGTGTGTTTAGTTTTTCATGAAATGGAAATCGCCGGTAAAACTCGCCCACATAATCCAATTGATCCTCGGCGCTCATTTCGGCGAGCTCTTCAATGCTTGTTCCAAGCATTTTGGCCGTTGCGGGCATGAATTGAATCAAGCCCGTGGATCGTGTTTGGGGATTTTGAATCGAGGGCGAAAACGAAAAGCCCGTTTCACTGGCCATCACGGCGGCGATATGATTTGCATTCATGCCCAAAGCGAACGCGATCGCGCACAATTTACGGCGAAACGCCGGGCTTGTGCGCTCGTACAGTCCGCGAATAGGCAGAAGATCGCATTTCATGCGGCATTTCGATGGATAATGTGTTGCAATTCAGTGATTACGATCACGGGCGGCCTGCGCACCTTGGGGCGCTTGACCTTTGCGCCCACTTCCGGCGCTTGAAAATCACCGGGCGCCGCGTATGGCAATTCATTCGGCACTTGCTCGGATACGGCGATATTTTCAAGCGCTTCAAAATAGCTTTGCGCAAAGGGGTTTGTATTTTTCGCAGCCCGCGCGCGCACAATTCGATCCAATGCTTTTGCATCGCCTTCGGCCGCTAATTTAAAATCACGCATGGCATCCGTCCGGGCTTCGTAAAATTGAGCGCTTCGCACCAATTCGGCGGCGTTCGGAGGAAGCGCGCGCATCATCTGAAGCGCGGCCGGCTTCTTCGCCCGGGCATCGCGCACCAGCGCCAGCGCTGCCCCGTGCTTGTTTACGACTTGCTGAAGGGCGGGCGGCTGTTTCTTCACGGCTTCGGCGGTCTTGGTGGACGAGCGCACGGCATCGGCCACGGCAAAGCCCGCATCGGCCACGGTGAGAGCCTGATTTCCATAGGGAATTTGATTCACGGCAAATCGAACGGCTGGATTTGCTAAAATGGCCTTGCCCGTGCTGACAATTCGATCAAATAGGCCGGCGATCACGAGGTCTTCCTCATCGCCCGCAATGCGAATGCCCGCGCGCATTTTCATCAAATTGGCCGCAAGGCGATCGGTCAGCGTGATCCGCACGCGATCGGACGCTTTCCCATAATTGATCGAGGCGTCCACCACCCAGCCGCCCCGAACGCGGATCGGTTTTTCAATGGTGATTACGGGGAAATCCATTTTTGAACCTCTTCAGCTTTTTTCTTTATGGACTCGACAAGCCCCGGATCGGCTTGTTGGGCTCGTTGGTCTCGTCGTCGAGCTTCTGTGTCCTCTCCGAAAATTGCTTCAAATAGGCCGGGCTTTTTGGTTCTGCCATACAAGGGCGGAGGCGGCTTTTTGCTCGCCGCATTCCACGAAAGAGGCACTTTTACGGTATCGCCCGCATTGAAGGGCACAAGCCAGCCTTTTTCATTCACCTTCATTTTGGGTGAATTGAGCGCGATCAATTCTTTCCAGCGGTTTGGATCGCCCGTGTAATGCTTGGCCAAATAGGAAGGATTCC